>Ga0163151_10004634_pt1 | contig 18265 bp, 15 predicted proteins | sample OliLakLV19MP5IB2_FD_145596 | JGI IMG/M metagenome (GOLD analysis project Ga0163151, IMG submission 145596) | Freshwater microbial mat bacterial communities from Lake Vanda, McMurdo Dry Valleys, Antarctica - Oligotrophic Lake LV.19.MP5.IB-2 | ecosystem: Environmental > Aquatic > Freshwater >... | reverse complement strand
CGGCACGGAGCGGAGATCGCCACCAGCGGCGGTCATCGTCCACAGCCGATGCTGCCACGCGAACTGCAACTCGCCGTCGGCCGTCCATTCGAGACGCTCGATCGGCAGTCGTTCGGCAGCCACCTCAGTGCCCGACTCGCGGCTTAAGACCGTGGCGATCTGCTCATGATCGAGCAGGCTGCGGCGGCCAGCGATGGCCTCCACGACGACAAATTCGCGGCGTCCCTCGGCGAGATCGTTGCGATACCAGAACCGGTTCTCGGCTGCATCCCAGTTCGCGCGGACGCCGGTCTTGAACACCGACCGCGGGGCTTCGAGCGACAACCGCTGCATCCGCTCGTAATCGGCTTTGCGGCCCTGGGCGACCGCCGGTGAGCCTGACAATGCAACCGCGACCAGAACAGCGCAACGAACTCCGACCGAACGCATGATGGCTCCTCAAAGTAGCCATCTCGCTCCGCGAGATGTTGCCCGAAGGCTCGCTCGATGTCGTTGTGAAATGAACCTTTGGGTGGCCGGGGCTGGACCGACCAACGGGAGGGAAGCCCCGGTCTTCGTCCTCGAATCACCGGGGCTTCGCCCAAGGCGGCTCCAGCCCCGGCCACCCGAACGTCGTGAACGCCACTCATCTCGCGGAGCGAGATGGCGACATTACGGCGACAGCCGGTTCATGTCGCGCGGGTACATCGTCGCCTCGCGGATGTTTTTCAGGCCGAGAATCTGGGCCGTCAGCCGCTCGAGACCGATCGCCAGCCCGCCGTGCGGGGGCATGCCCAGCTCGAACATCTTGAGGTGCGGCTCGAACACCGTCGGGTCGACCCCCTTGGCCCGCAGCGCGGCTTCCAGATCGGTGCGCGTATGCAGCCGCTGTCCGCCCGTCGTGATTTCGAGGCCGCGGAACAGCAGGTCGAACCCGGCGGCCCGGTCGGTGTCGCCGCGCGGGTGCGTGTAGAACGGCCGGGCCGACATCGGATAACCGATCACGAACACCGCCGCGACGCCGCACTCCTGCTCGGCCATCGTGCAGAGTTGCCGTTCGGCTTCGGGGTTCAGGTCGTCGATCAGGTCGGTCCGCCCGTGGGCCTTCGCGAGCCGTTCGACGAATGCGTCGAACGTCCACGTCGGCACGTTCATCATCGACGGCAGGTACGATTCGAACCCGGCGAGTTGCTTCTCGAATCGCTGCTTGATGGTCTCGAAGATCTCGGTCAGCGCCTCGCGCTCGACCTGGATGATGTCCTCCGGGCCGTCGATGAAGCCCATCTCGAAGTCGAGCGAGTAATACTCCGTCAGGTGCCGCGACGTGGCGTGCGGCTCGGCCCGGTAGACGTGGCCGGTCTCGAACACGCGCTCGAACCCCAGCACGCCGTGTTCCTTGTAGAACTGCGGGCTTTGTGCGAGGTAGGCCACGCGGTCAAAGTATTGGATGGCGAACAGATTCGCCCCGCCTTCGGTGCCGCCGCCGACGATTTTCGACGTGATGATCTCGGTGAACCGCCGCTTGCGGAGGGCCTCGCGAAAACCTTCGACGAGCGCGGCCTGGATGCGGAAGATCGTGCCGACGCGGTCGGTCCGCAGCGACAGCGGGCGGTAGTCGAGGACGGTTTCGATGCCGACCTCGGCGATGTCGTTGCCGCCGGACGGAAACGGCAGCGATTCCGACGCGACGCCGATGACCCGGATCTCGACGATGTCGACCTCGAAGCCCAGCGGCTTGGCCCGTTCGTCCTTGCGCGGCTTGCCGACGATTTCGAGGGCGTCCTCGCGCTTCACATGCACGGGGAGCTGTGCGGAGCCGACGCACTGGACGGTGCCGGAGGCGTCCTGCAGGACGATGAACGTGGTCGATTTGGTTTTGCGGACGAACTTGGCCCAGCCGCGGATGAGCACCTGCCCGCCGATGGAGTCGCCCTGTTCTCCAACACCCAGTTCCGCAATAAAGATCCGTCCCGAGGTCGCCATGTCGAATTCCGATCCACCACAGTCGAGAAGTTCAGCCGGGGCCTGGGGATCGCACGGCGAAATCCCATTGCTGCCGGTTCGCCGAGCGCATTCTTTGCGCAGGGCGTTAGAGAAGAGGTACGGTAAACGACGGCGGAGGTGGAGGCAAGGGAGGTGCGGAGTTGGGTACTGGGCGACCATCGTGGGTCTGAAATTCGGGGCTGTTTTTCAGGCTGATTCCGTTGGTACGCGGCTGGCGCGGGGACGGTCAAGGTACGCGAGATGGAATGGTTCGCCTAACGCCGGTCCGAACGTCATTTCTAACCATTTCCATTCCGCTTCGTAAAACCCGCCCACAATCGTGGAGTTTTCAGCGGCGATCCTTAGTGGGTAAGTCGCGAATATCAGCGGCACGAACGCAGGGCCGTACGAGTTCAGTCCGCCGCGGTGCATCACATAGCTAAGCGGCATCGGCAGCAGCACATACCCGACCAGCAGCAGTCCGAGCATCACCCATCGCTTCCACGGCCTCCACGTCCACGGCGCGAACCACGCGACTCGTCTCGGCAGGCGGTTGGTCGGCGGTTCGTCCATGAAGGCACCTAGCGACACGGTGTCGTGATTGGTTAGCCGCGACCCGGAGGCTTTGCGCAGGGGAGCGCGGGGTGGAGCGCCGAACGATGGTGGCGTGCTTCACGCAGCGCTCCCCTGCGCAAAGCCTCCGGGTCGCGGCTAACGGGTTAATTCCACTGCGGGTTCGGCGTCGTGTGCGGCAGCAGGCGGTGTTCCTCGAAGATGCGTTGCCGCATCAGGTCGAAGACGGCGTAGGGGTCTTCGTGGAAGACGACGTCGCGGCAGCCCTTGCCCATGTGCCAGTCGCCGCGGGCGATTTCTCCCTCCAACTGGCCCGGCGCCCAGCCCGCGCAACCGGAGAAGATGCGGTACTGCAGGTCGCAGTCTTCGCAGCTCACGCGGCGGATGACCTCGGCGAACGCCTCCGCGCTGTTGCCGATGAACACGCCGGATGAGACGCTGCATTCCCCGCCGGACAGATCCTCGGCGTTGTGCAGGATCAAGAGGGCCGCGGGTTCCACCGGGCCGCCGCAGAAGACGAGTTCGTCGGAGTCGGGGAGATCGAAGTGTCCGGCGAGCGCGTTGCGGACGAGAATTGAGGACGGCCGGTTGATGACCAGCCCCATCGCCCCGTGGTCGCCGTGTTCGACCAGCAGCACGACCGTCTTGTAGAAGTTCTGGTCGCGCAGATGAGCCGCCGAGACGAGGCACTTCCCGCGCAGTGATTTCGCCATGCGCAGCGTCTTTCCCCGAATGCGAAGACCGTAGCCGTTACCCCATGAACGGCAGTATTCTATCCGGCTGTCCCCCCGGAAGAAAACACGACAATGGCCAAGGGAGCGGGAAATGTCGCGGTTCGCGGTCGGATTCTGCCTGCTGTGGACAAGCGTGACGGCCGCCGCGGACGTGGCCTGGCTGGCGAAGGTGCAAACCCCGCCGGCGACCATTCCCGAGACGAAACTGTCGCCGCTGTTGCCCGGCCCGATCACGCGCGACACGTGGTTGGCCGAGCGGCCGAAGTTGATCGCGGCGTGGCGGGAGTTTCTCGGCCCGATGCCCGATTTCCCGGCCAACGCCCGGTGGACCGTGCTGCGAACTGATAACCTGCCCGATGTCACCCGCGAGCTGATCGAATACGAGGGGGAGCCGGGCCTCAAGGTGCAAGCCTATCTGCTGCGACCGAATGGAGCGGTGACGCAGCGGTCGCGGGCCGGCTTGGTCGCGCTGCATCCGACGACTAACGACAGCATTGAGCCGATCGCCGGGGTGAAAGGAGAGCCGCGACAGCACACCGGTCTTAAGCTGGCTCAGCGCGGGTTTGTCGTCCTCTGTCCGCGCTGCTTTCTGTGGCAGGATGCAACGTCGCTCAACGACGCCGTCGCCCGGCATCGCGCCCGACATCCGCACACGCTCGGCATGGCGAAGATGCTGTACGACGCGCAGCGGGCGGTGGACATTCTCGCCGCGCAGCCGGATGTCGATCCAAACCGGATCGGCGCATACGGGCATTCGCTCGGGGCCAAGGAAGCGTTGTACCTCGCCGCGTTCGACGACCGCATTCGCGCGGCGGTGGCGAGCGAGGGGGGCATCGGGTTCCCATCCACGAATTGGGACGCCGCGTGGTATCTCGGCCCGGCGATCAAGGAGCCCGGCTTCGCGCGGAATCATCACGAGTTGATCGCGCTCATCGCTCCGCGGCCGTTCCTGGTCCTCGGCGGCGAAAGCGGCCCCGGCGCGGCCGACGGCGACCGCAGTTGGCCGTACGTCGCCGCCGCATTGCCGGTGTACCGCGCGTTCGGCGAACCGCCGCGGGTGGGATTACTGAACCATCACCAGGGCCACATCCTCAAGGATGACATGCTCGACAAGCTGGCCGAGTGGATGACGGTGTATCTGGATGCGAAGTGACATTCTCCGTGTGCCACGGCCGTGTCGGCCGTGCGTTGGCTCACACGGCTGCGAGCGCTTGCTTGCCGTGGTCGCAGAGTGTTCGACGTGGCTGTGTCGGTTGACATTCGGCACGGCCGACACGGCCGTGGCACACGGCACGCGAACCATGCCACATCACCGCGTCAGGTTCGTCACGAACGACGTGTTGTTCGCCACAGGCAAGGCGGGGGAGAACTGACGCTTCCGCCAGCCGAAGGCGCCGCCACCGGGGTAGTAGGCGAAGCCGAGGTACGCGTCGACGGTGCCGGTGTCGGCCGGCGTGACGAAGTTCGCTTCGCCGAAGAGTGCCCAGCGGTCGTTGAGCGGCACGTGCAGATCGGAGCCGAACACGATCACGCCGCCGGTGTCGGGGCGGTCCCCCAACGCGGCGTTCGCCTGGCCGTGACTCTCGGCAATGCCCAGCCAGAACGTCGTCTCGCCCCCCGCCTGCCAGGTGTGCCGCCAGTAGGCGCTGGCCTGGGCGAGCGATTCGAGATGCACCGGCGTCCCGGCCCACACGGCGTCGGCTTCCTGATCGGGCAGCATCCCGAACACGCCGACTTCGTTGCAGTCGCCGATCAGTCGACCGACTCGCCCTCGCCACTGCGAGAGCGTCACGGCGTCGTAGTCTTCCTGATAGAGGTAGTCGTATGCGACGGCCCACGTCCAGCCGCTGTTAGTGCGCTGAAACAGGCCGAGCGTGGTGAAGTTCTGCGTGCGGCTCGACGAGCCTTCGATGGCCGACGTCACCGCGACGGCGTGGTCGGTCTGGTTGAGACCGGTGCCCAACTGCCAGCCGAGCCCGCGGTCCTCCCACAACACGCCGCCGTAGTTGGCATGGACCCGTCCGCCGAACTGCGCGTTGACGCCGAAGTCCTGCGGCTGTTTCGAGCCTTCGATGCCGACGAAGAGTTCGAGGCCATCGAGCCACGAGCGTTCACAGCCGGCGTCGGCCTCACACCATGCGGCCTCGTAGGAATCGGAGACGAGCGCCAGGTCCGGATCGTAGAAGGGGGTGTCCGCCGCAGCCTCCAGGGAGTCGTCCTGACAGAAGCCGGGAGACACCAGCAGCCCGCCGATCAATACGGACAAGGTCAGCGTGCGGGGCCAGTGCGGCATCTAGCGAAACTCCCTTCCGTGGAGGACGACCTCAGCATCCTGCGTGCGCTTCCTCAAGATCGTCGGCAACCGGCCACAGCCTTACGAATCTGGCTGCGTTCGCTGTAACCGCGACAGGCGGCAGACTCGCCAGCTATCGGGCCATGTCAGATGTGACATCGCGTGTGGGACTGGTCGCGCACCCTTCAGACCGATGTGCGAGCGAACATTTTCGGGGGTGTCCACAGCGCCCGGGCAGCGGCTGTCGAAAACGCCACAACGCCGTTTCTGACTGCGCTGATTCAACTTGCGCGATTCCCGTCGCGGTCTGGCACACCGATTGCCTAACCGTTCTGACGAGACGCGAGTCGCCCACGAATAATTCCACAGTCGCAGCGAGCGGGTGCTCGCAAAAATGGCAGGCGACTGGCCCAGTGGGCAACTGCGAAAGGAGCCAACGATGTTCGGGAAGATTCTGTTGCTGGCGGCGACGGCCACCGCCGGTGTGTTGATGACGGCCGACAATGCCGACGCCCGGGTGGGCATTTATCGCGGCCCGAACCGCACAGTGGTGCGGGTGGGCGGCCCGGCCCGCTACGGCGCTTATGGCTACGGTGGGGGTTACGGCAACTATGGCTACAGCAGCGGCTACTACGCCGCGCCGGCCTATGGCTATAGCTACCCGTCGTACAGTTACGCCGCTCCGGCGTATGGGTCTAGCTATCCGTCCTACGGCTATGGTTACCCGTCGTACGGGTACGGCGGCTATCGCGGCGGGTACTACGGTGGACGCACCTTCGTGGGTGGTTCGAACCGTTACTACTATCGTGGTCCGAACGTGCGCGTGGGCGGTCGCTGGTAAGCGAACCCCGAGCAACACACGCACGACGAACGACCCCGGCATCCCCGGGGTCGTTTCGTTGGCGGACATCGGGTCATTTCCCGGTCAATGCCGCGTCGAGCGCTTTGCCGTCCGCCGTCGGCAACGCGACGTTGAGCAGCTTGGCCATCGTCGGTGCGACATCCTGATTGCTTACCCGGCCGAGCTTCGCACCCGCCTTGATGCCGTCGCCCCACAACACCAGGGTGCCATAGAGTGCCGCCTGATCCGGCAGGTATCCATGAGTGCCACCGGGCGTGGCGCGCGGGGCGACGATGTCGTCCCCGGTGTCCGCATCGACGAAGCTGTACTCGGCCTTCGCCGCCAACCACAGATCCGGCGCACGGGGATCTTCCGCGGGGGTCGGTTGACCGATGCGGCCGTACTCCGCCGGTTCCAGCACCGCGACGACGCCGTCCACCGCGCGGAACTGGTCCTTCAGTTGGGCGACGAGTTCGGTCTTCCGGGCTGCGTCCAGCACGTAGACCATGCAGCCGCCTCCCTGGCTGACGCAGCGGGCCAGCTTCTTGTCGTCATCCCACAAGCCCTGCTGCTTCAGCAGCACGTTGGGCCGAATCTCTTTGTTGATGGGGTGGAAGCCGTGATCGCTGGCCAAAACAATCGTCACCTTCTTCGATGACCGCCCTGCCGCCTCCACGATGTTGCGGACGCGATCGTCCTCATAATTGACGGCCCAATACGCTTCCGGCGTCTGCGGGCCGAACTTGTGCTGGACGTGGTCCAGCTCGATAAGATGCACCAGCAGCAGATTCGGCGAATGCTCCTTCAACACATGAGCGGCGAGCCGGGTGTACAGCCAGTCGCGCTGCACGCCGCCCCCGGCGTCCTTCACCCACGTGCCGTGCTTGTCGACGGGAATGCCGGCCGTTCGCAGTTCGTCCATCCACGCGGGCGTGGCGTATTTGGTCCAGGCATCGTCGCCGGCCATGTCGGGAACGGACCAGTCCAGCGTTTTGGCGGATCGCGTCGCCGGCCAGATCACGCCCGCGGTCTTGAGGCCCGCCTGATGGGCGACATCGTAAATCGTCGGCGACTTGACGATCTCCTCCTTGTCGAAGAGCGGGTCGGGAATGAAGGGCACCGCCGCGACTTTCTCGCGATCGAAGTAGTTGTTCCCGATCACGCCGTGTTTCCGCGGCGGCACGCCGGTGACCAGCGTGGTGTGATTCGGCCACGTCACGGTCGGGAACGAGCAGACGGTTCCCTCGGCCCGCGCGCCTTCGCGGATCAGCCGCCGGATCGTGGGCATTTCGGCGCGGTCGTCATCGAGATAGAAGTTCGCGAGACCGTCGACGCTGATCAGAATCACGCACCGGTCGGTCCGCGGGTCGGCGGCGAAGGCCGCCGCCAGCCAGAGACCGCACCACAATCCGATCACTCCGCCCACGCTGCGCATCAGGGATTTCCTTAAAGGAGCCGGGCCGTGTCGGCCCGAACGAATGTCGCTCGACGATGACAAAGGAGAAGACCGGGACGACACGCCCCGGCTCCTACCGAATCACTCGCGCAGCCGCCAGCGCGCTTGGCGCAACTGGGCGAGTGGCGAGTCCTTCAGCTTCTCGTACCAGACGGTGACCAGCGTACCGTCGTCGCATTCCACGGTGGACGGGTAACCCATGTCGCCGGAGTCGGCGTCGTCGGTGAGGATCAGCGCCGGCGACCAGGTTTTGCCGTGGTCTTCGCTGAGCCGGACCTGATTGCCCAATGGCTTGCGTCGGTGGCCGTACGACATGAGCAGGCGGCCGTCTTTGAGCCGCAGCAGATGCGACGGCAGTCCCCACACGCCGATCGTGTGCGGCTCCGACCACGTCTTACCGCCGTCGGTCGATTCCGTTTGCAGCGTCTCGCGGTCGTTCGGTTTGTTGTGGTTGCGGATGTGGCACACGATTGTGCCGTTGGCGGCCTCGACCGCGTGCAGTTCGTGATACTGGCTGGAATCGTCCCCCTTGCGGACGGGCAGGTCGGTGACGCCGCTCCATGTGACGCCGTCGTCGGAAGACTGGCACACGCCGACGCGCCGGGCCGCCTTCCACAGTTCGACGCCGGGGTAAAGCAACCGACCGTCGCGGAGGGCGATCGGGCCGTGCGGACTGTTGAGCGGGACGGGATACCGGGCCGACCACGTCACGCCGCCGTCGGTGCTGCGGATCATCCACGTGCCGAGTTCCGACGTGCGTTGCGCCGCCGTCAACCGCTGATGCACGGCCTGCCATTCGCGCAGCCGCAACGGTTCCCACGCGCCGGGTTCGCCGGGCTTGATCGCCTCCGCCTTGGCGAGCACCGGTTCGTAGGCCAGCGAGGTGAACGTGGTGACGAGAATCGACCCCCGCGGCGTTTCGACAATGCCGGCGTCGCGGTCGTCGATTGGGCCGTCGAGCAACACCTGCGGCCACCGCCACGTTTTGCCGTCGTCCTGTGACCGCATCAATTCGACCCGGCCGAACGGACAGACGTGCGTCTCCCGCCCGCCGGAGAACGCGAGCAGCAGTTCGCCGTTCTTCCGCCGGGCCAGCGTGGGCCAGCCGTGATACAGCGGCGGTTTCCAACTGATGACGCGGAGGTCTTCGATGACCAACGCTGGATCAGCAGCAAACGCCCGTGGCGACCATGCGGTCCCAGCGATCAACGCGCTACAGGTTCCGAGCCATTCGCGGCGGTTCATAATGAATCTCTCTCAACCAGCTTGGAGGTCTTCAATGAATCGGGAATCCGCATGGATTTCCGCTTCCGGGATGTTCAGAACCTCAGAAACGATCTTTTTGATTTGCGGAAAAAGTTGTTCGGCGGGCGGATGCGGCGGATCGTTTGCAACTCGAATGTCGTTCAAATGCAACGCCTCCCGGACCAGATCTCCGACAGTCTTGCATCTTTGCGGGAGCGCAGTTGCCAGTGGTCGCGTCATCCAGAAGGAAATGACGGCATAAAACGGCAGGCTGATGATCATCGCCGGCAAAGCCCAAACGAATCCCTCAGCATTGGGCCAATGCAAACTGGCAAAAATCATCCAGCCGATGGCAATCATCGGAAAAATAGTCAATAGGACCACCAGTAATCCCGGTCGCTGCAATTCGGGCAAGCGATAACCAGTCGCTGCACTGAGCCGATGCCATGCCTCCGGCCATGATGTCTCACGGAATAATGCACGCAGCGCGGTCGACGGACGGATGTTCTTGTGCGTCTGTCCCAGGTCCATGAACCCGCGGCGAAGTGTGCAGAACGCCGGCAAGGTGCGACAGACGGGGCGGCCGTTCGTCTGTAACAGGGACGATACGGTGGCGCACAAATCCCCAACCGTAAGAATATCCGCAAATCGCTCGTAGGGAATCTGAACGGAGAACTCGCTCTCGACGTCCATCACGAGTTCAGCCATCTCCAAACCCAAGGTGAACCCCCCTGCGCTGCATCCTTAGGGCTGCTGTCGCACACGAGTGGCGAGACACGGCATCACGGCTTCGGCTTCCCGTGCTGCGCCCCGTACTTGGGGGGTGTGAGCTTGGTGGGGACGGCGTTCTTCTGCATCTGCTTGCGCAGGTGCGGGAACTTGGTGGCGGGCTTGCGGGGACCGGTTTGTTCTTTGGCCATGCGGCGGGTTCCTTTCGTTGGAGTCCAGCCTTTAGGCTGCTCTTTTCTTGGTCGATGAAAGGCACAGCCTGAAGGCTGGACTCCAACAAGAATACCGCATCAGCCGCGGGGATGCACGACGAGCGTGGTCCGATGCCGGGCGGGTTGGTCGCCGATGCTGTCGGGGGAGGTCGTGATGACGTGCGGATTTAACGTCAGCCATTCGCCAGTTGGAGACTGAATGTGCGGGATGATCGTGCTTCCAGTCGGCCAAGTGCGATCATGTGTCCAGAAGCCCCATGCGGGGTCGGGGAAATATCGTCGCCAGCCGAGGGCGAGGCGGCCCATCGTCCAGCGGGCGTTCACGTCCTGCAGCGGACGGAGTTTCAGTTCGCCGTCCGCGGTGCGATACCACATGGCGTCGATGCCGAGCGGGCCGATGTAACCGAGGCGTTGCAGTTCCACGGCCGCGCGTTGGGCGACCTCGATGGCGGGGGACCAAAGATCGTTCGGGGTGGCCGGGGCTGGACCGACCAACGGGAGGGAAGCCCCGGTCTTGGCCCGATCAATCACCGGGGCTTCGCCGAAGCGGCTCCAGCCCCGGCCACCCAGCGTCTCCACAAACACGCTGCCCGCGTATTGCCCGTTTGACGACGGCAACATCTCCGCGACGCCGATCAATTCAGGCGATCCGGTCGCGGGCACCTCGAACAGAATCCCGGCTTCCGCGACGCACTCCACCCACGGCTCGAAAAACACGACGCCGTCGGCACGGAGACGCTTCTCGATCCAGTTAATCGCCGGATCAGTCAACGGGCCGCGGCCGAGAATCCGTTCGCGGCCCGACATGCCGAACTCGGCTTTGATGACCCACGCGGCGTCGCGCTCCGGCAGCGACGAAATCGCCCGCCGGACCTCCGTGAGCGATTCGCAACCCGCCGCGTGCGGCAACCCGACCTGCCATTCCAGTTCCCGTGCGAACGACCACCGACGGCTGTTCGCGGCACGGACGACCTCCGCCGAAGGTAATTCGCGCTGTGATGCGATCTGATGGGCTAAGGCCAGCAGTTCCGCGGTCCAGCCCCACGGTGTGAGTTCGTAGCGATCAACATATGGCTGCCAATCGCTCACCGGCGTGATGCGGGCGAACCCCGCGGCGGCCATCGCGTCCCAGAAGTCCGCGGGGATCGGCTCCGGCGTCCAGATCGCGTCGCCGTCCTCCGCGCTCGCCAGCCAACAGGAGGCCAGTTCCGCATTCAGCCGCCGCAACTTCGCGGACAGCGTCCGCCCCGGGTCCGCCAGGCGGTGCTCGAAATCGAAGTTGCCGAGCCAGAGTCGGGGCATGGCGCTATCGTCTTTTTGTTTGCCGACCACCAGTCACCCATCACCTACCATCATCCCTGTCGTACGATATGATAAGGCGAGCCAGGCGATCATCGTCGGCCTCCGCGGGAGTTGCCAGCATGGGAACTGAAACGATGGGCAAAGTCGAAGTGTCCGCGCAGTTGCAGAATGAGTTCGATCTGATGCGCGTGCGGCTTGGCGAGCTTACTCCGCAGGAAGTCCGCGTTGCCGAGGTTGAAAACGCCTTGGTGGACACCGGGGCCACGCTGTTGAGTCTTCCCAGCCGGGTCATTCGTCAATTGGGCCTGGAACCGATTCGGACCAAGAACGTCAGAACGACGAACGGCGTCGTCACCCGCACGATTTACGGCGGCGTCCGGCTGACCATCGACAACCGCGACTTTCTGTGCGAGGCCGCCGAACTGCCGGATGATTGTCCAACGCTGATCGGACAGATTCCGCTGGAAGGGCTGGATCTGGTCGTCGATCTCTCCGGCCGGCGGCTAATCGGCAACCCGGCGCATGGCGGCGAGGCGATGTACGAGGAATATTGACCGCCGTCTTCGCCAAAAATTTTTCCAAATGGTCTTCCCTTTGCGGGGAATCACCGATACGATCACTGGACTCGCCACATTGGCAGCGGACAGCAGAAACTGTTGTCCGACGACGTCGTGAGCGCAACGCCCGCCGGAACAGCCCGCCTTGTTGACGCCTCTGGGACCGCTATCCCGCTGGCTTTTCCGCACAGGATACAATACGGATTCGATCACAACCCGGTTGGGGAGCTTCTGTCGTCTGCCATTCGCGGCCGACCGAAGTCCCTGCCGGACGAAGACTCTTCAGGTGAAACCGATGCTGATCTGGGAAGTGCCGCCGACGATGTTGTTGGCGTGACGGACCAGGCGATCGCAGGATCGCCGCGGCCGTCACGACGGCAACCGTTCGGGTTGCCGCCGCACGTTCCCGCCGGAGCGGAGTCTCCGGCTGCGACTTGACCTGCACCGGATGTTCCCGCCCTCGCTGTCCCAAGGGATTTGGCCCAGTCGAGTTCATTCCCCGCGGATCGGAGTGTTCCCCGACCGCGCGTTCCGCCCTCCCCGGCGGCTGACCCCGGCAAACATGGAGCCTGGGTCGCAGTGTTGATTCCGTCCGCCTCCTTCAGGCTCTGAAAACCGATCATGGATCTCACGAAAGTCCGCAACATCGGCGTGTCCGCCCACATCGACTCCGGCAAGACCACGTTGTCGGAGCGGATCCTGTTCTACTGCGGCCGCATCCACGCCATTCACGAAGTGAAGGGCAAAGACGGCGTCGGGGCCACCATGGATCACATGGAGCTCGAACGCGAGAAGGGGATCACGATCACCTCGGCCGCCACGCAGGTGCATTGGGACGACCATACGATCAACCTGATCGACACGCCGGGACACGTGGACTTCACCGTCGAAGTCGAACGCAGCCTCCGCGTGCTCGACGGTGCCATTCTGGTGCTGTGTTCGGTGGGGGGCGTGCAAAGCCAGTCGCTGACGGTCGACCGCCAGATGAAGCGGTACAAAGTGCCCCGCATCGCCTTCATCAACAAGATGGACCGGACCGGCGCGAACCCGGAGAAGGTCATCAAGGCCATCGAAGAAAAGCTGCACGTCAAGCCGTGCCCGCTGCAAATCCCCATCGGTCGCGAATCGACGTTCGAGGGGGTCGTCGATCTGATCGATATGCAGGCCATCTACTTCGACGGGGAGGACGGCGAGAACCTCCGCCGCGAACCGATTCCCGAAACGCTGAAGGACAAGGCGAAAGAAGCCCGCCAGCACATGCTGGAAACGCTGTCGCTGTTCAGCGACGACCTGATGGCGTTGTTGTTGGAAGAGCAGGAGGTTCCCTCCGACATGATCCGCAAGCTCATCCGCGCGGCCACGCTCGCGCATCAGATCACGCCGGTGATGATGGGCTCGGCGTACAAGAACAAGGGCGTGCAGGAACTGCTCGACGGGGTGATTCATTACCTGCCGACGCCGCTCGACCGCGAACTCAAGGCGACCGATCTCGACAAGAAGCCGCCCGCCGACGGCTCGACCCCCGAACCGGGCTGGAACCGCGTGCCGCTCACGTCCGATCCGGCGAAGCCGCTCGTCTGCATGGCGTTCAAGACGGTGGTCGAACAGTACGGCCAGTTGACGTACACGCGGCTGTACCAGGGCAAAATCGTCAAAGGGGACAGCTACATCAACACCCGCACCGGCAAGCGGATTCGCTTCGGCCGGCTGGTGCGGATGCACTCCAACGACCGCATGGACGTCGACTCCGCGGAAGCCGGCGACATCGTCGCCATCGTGGGCGTCGACTGCGCGTCGGGCGATACGTTCTGTTCGGAGGGAACCAACTATGCGCTCGAAAGCATCTTCGTCCCGGACGCCGTGATCAAGCTGTCAATCGAGCCGGTGAAGCGCGACGGGGCCGACAAGCTCGGCAAGGCGCTCGAGCGGTTCCGCCGCGAAGACCCGACGTTCCGCGTGATGACGGACGACGAAACCGGCCAGACGCTGATCGCCGGCATGGGCCAGTTGCACCTCGACATCTACGTCGAGCGGATCAAGCGCGAATACGGCGTCGAGTGCATCGTCGGCCCGCCGCGGGTCGCCTACCGCGAGACGCCGACCCGCACGGTCGAATTCAATCACAAGCACAAGAAGCAGACCGGCGGTTCGGGTCAATACGCGCACATCGTGGGCGTGATGGAGCCGTTGCCGGTCGACGCCGTGCTGCCGTACGAGTTCATGAACGAAGTCACCGGCGGCCGCATTCCGAAGGAATACATCAACCCGATCGACAAGGGCTTCCAACGGGCGCTTCCGAAAGGCCCGTTGTGCGAGTGCGAAGTCGTGGGCGTGCGGATGCGGCTGCAGGACGGCACCTACCACGACGTGGACTCCAGCGAAATGGCGTTCGACATCTGCGCGTTCGACTGCATGCGCGAGACGCTGAAGAAGTCCGACATGGGCCTGCTCGAACCGATCATGAAGCTGGAGGTCGAGGTTCCCGACGAGTTCCAGGGTTCGGTGACGGGCCACCTCGCCAGCAAGCGCGGCGTGATCGCCAGCACCGAGACCAACATGGGGCAATGCGTGATCCTCTCCGAAGTCCCGCTCGCCAGCATGTTCGATTACGCCAACGAAGTCCGCTCGATGACGCAGGGCAAGGGCACCTTCAGCATGGAATTCGCCCGCTACGCGATGGTCCCCCGCGGCCTGATGGCGGAAATCGTCGAGAAGCGGATGAAGGAAAAGGCCGAACGCGCGAAGCAGAAGGCGTAGTCGGCATCAGGTATTAGGCGTTAGGTAAGAAGTAGATAGCCCCCGGTCTCCCGACCGGGGGCTTTTCCTATCCGGTCCCCTCGCCCCCGTCTTCGGGGGAGAGGGTTAGGGTGAGGGGGACGAGCGCTCCGAGCGACACACATCCGTGCGTCGTTCGTCGCGAACGGGGTTTCGTACTGACTCGATTCTGCCTGCCGCATCCCCGATACTGGCCGGCATGTGCGGCATCACCGGGTTCATTGATCTCACACGGGCGACGTCGGGCGACGAATTGCGGGCCGTCGTCACGCGGATGGCGGATGCCATCCGGCATCGCGGGCCGGATGATTCCGGGGCGTGGGTCGATCCGTCCGTCGGCATTGCGCTCGGTCATCGGCGGCTGTCGATTCTCGATCTGTCGCCGGCGGGCCATCAGCCGATGGCGTCGCACGACGGTCGCTACTGGATCGTCTACAACGGCGAGATCTACAACCATCTCGACCTGCGCAAAGATCTCGCGGCCCGTGGCGTGTCGTTTCGCAGCACGTCCGACACGGAGACGTTGCTCGAATCCTTTTCCGCGTGGGGCATTCGGACCACGATCGAGCGTTGCCGCGGCATCTTTGCCATCGCCGTGTACGACACGCAGTCGCGCGAATTGACGCTGGCCCGCGATCACCTGGGCATCAAGCCGGTGTACTTCGGTCGGCAGGGGGATGCGATTCTGTTCGGGTCGGAGCTGAAGGCGCTCCGCGCGCATCCGGCCTTCCGAGGCGACATCGACCGCAATGTGTTGCCGCAGTACCTGCGGCACAACTACGTGCCCGGACCGTACTCCATCTACCAGGGCATCCAGAAACTCCCCGCGGGGACGCTGTGTACGATCCGCCTCGATGCCCCGAACCTCACGCCGCAACCGTACTGGTCGTTCACTGAACACGCCATCCAGGGGGCGAAGGAGCCGCTGCGCGACGAACCGACGACGATTGCCGATCGGCTGCACGACGAGCTGTCGCGGGCCGTGTCCGAGCAGATGTTGTCCGACGTCCCGTTGGGGGCGTTTCTTTCCGGCGGGATTGATTCGTCGCTGGTCGTCGCGCTCATGCAGTCGCAAAGCCCGCGACCGGTGAAGACGTTTTCGATCGGCTTCGAACTCGACGATTACAACGAAGCCCCGTTCGCGATGGCGGTGGCGAAGCATCTGCGGACCGATCACACCGAATGCTACGTGACCGCCGCCCAGGCCCTCGATGTGATCCCGAAATTGCCCGCGTTGTACGACGAGCCGTTCGGCGATTCCTCGCAGATTCCCACGTTCCTGGTCTGTCAACTGGCTCGGCAGCACGTGACGGTCGCATTGTCCGGCGACGGCGGCGACGAGCTGTTCTGCGGCTACCGGCGGTATTTCGCGGCCCTCGTCGGCACCCGCGGCGGGCGGTTGCCGGCGTTCGTGCGGCAGCCGGCCAGTCTCGCAGCGCGGGCGCTGGGCCGCTGCCTGCCGGGGGGGAAATGGAAGAAGTTCTGCAACCGGGCCTCGAGCTTTCTGAACGACGCCGACCCCGATCTGCGCTATCTGCGCGGGATGTCGCACTGGCCGCTGACGGAGAGCGTAGTCCGCGACGCCGTTCCGTCGCCGACGATGTTTCTCGATCCGGAAATGTGGCCGAAGTTTGGCGAGCCGCAACAGCGCTGGCAGTGGCTGGACACGCTCAACTATCTGCCGGACGACATCCTGACGAAAGTCGACCGGGCGAGCATGGTGGTCTCACTGGAGGCGCGGGTGCCGCTGCTCGATCCGCGCGTCGTGGAACTGGCGTGGCAGGTGCCGCACGCTCTCAAAGTCCGCGGCTGGTCCGGTAAGCAGATCCTGCGCGACCTGCTGGCCCGGCACGTCCCCCGGCCACTGTTCGAGCGTCCCAAGAAAGGATTCGGCGTCCCGATCGCGGAATGGCTGCGCGGCCCCTTGCGCGACTGGGCCGAGGCGTTGCTGTCGGAACAGCGGCTGAACGGCGACGGCTATTTTCACGCCGCCCCCATCCGAGCCAAATGGGCCGAGCACATGTCCGGCCGGGTGGACTGGGCGTACCTGTTGTGGGACGTGTTGATGTTCCAGGCGTGGCTGGATTCGATAAGAGGGAAGTAACCGCAGAGGTGTGCCCATTTTTTCCGGCGGCCGAATGAAACAGCCTTGATCCTAGAAGGATCGCAGCCATTAACCGGCGGTTGAGCGCAGCGACACCGCCGGTTGACGACGTGTGATGGGAGCCGACCCCGACGGGGTCGTAGCACCGATGACAGCTGCGACCCCGCTGGGGTCGAGGTCGCCACGAACGATCGCTGTCCGGGGGTCTCCGCAAAGCCTGCGACCCCCGGCTAATGGCTGCGATCCCTGCGGGATCAAGGCAAACCGTTGGGATGGCCAGGATCAATGGGCACACCCGCCGCCGATCGGTCTTGCCGTGGAGGTCCGCCGTCGGTGATACTTCGCCTCCGCGGCCCGTAGCTCAATTGGTGAGAGCAAGGAACTCATAATTCCGTGGTTGCAGGTTCGAGTCCTGCCGGGCCGAGTTGGTTGTGGTGATCGACGTCGGTCAGGTGCGATTGTTGGTCAGCCTATTTGTCTTCGTTCTTCAACCGTGCAAGCCACACTTTGATTTTGTCGGCGTCGCCCACGGTGGATGCGAGTTCGATGGTGCGCTCGTAATGCCTGATCGCGCGCTCCCGGTCTCCCATCTGCTCGTGAATTATTCCCAGCAACCGATGGCTCAATCCACTGTTGTCGTTAGCAGTCAGGGCCTTCTCCAGATAGGCCTGCGCCTCAGCATATCGCTCTCGATCGAACGCGATACATCCGAGCCCGTAAGCGGCATCTTCAGACGTGGGCGATAGCGAGAGTGCTATCTTGTATTCTGCCTCGGCATCGTCGTTGCGCCCCTGCATCGAGAGGCACGCCCCGAGCGATTCATGTCCATCCGGGTCGTTAGGGTATTTGGAAATGACAGTCCGATACAGCGATTCTGCGGTCTCTAGGTCACCGGCCTGCAGCGCTTTGGCAGCGCGAACGTAAAGGTCGGAAATCACTGCGTCATACGTATGCTCGCTTGTGTCCATCACGGCATCCAGAGTCTCCAGATTTATGACGTGGCGAACTGGCGAGCGTTGGTGTCGAGAAGTCAGAGCGCTGAGCAGAGCCACCAAGATGACCACTCCAGCAACTGCTTGGCTCTTATTCACCGACGTGCTGCTTCCGTTGCGATCCATAGATATCGCCCCAACGAACTGTGACCGGATGGTACCACCTCAGTTTAGACGCCTCGGCAGAACCGTGCCACCGGATCGTACGATCATCAACCTCCATTATCCGTATGTCTCTGGCACGCACAACACCGTCGCTCTACCCTCCTACATTGCGACCTCACTCGAACGTCGTCGCCTCCAGGATCGTGGTGCTCGTCGCCGGTTGCTTCCGCGACTTGCCCGGAGGGTTGGCGGCGACCTTCACGGTAATCCGCCCGCCGGCGGCTGTGAGCGCTCGCACAAGCTGGTCCAGCGATACGTCGGCGGCGGCCCGTTCGATCTTGGCCACCCGGGGCTGGCTGGTCTTCAGCTAGATTCCCAACTGCTT
>Ga0163151_10004633_pt1 | contig 18274 bp, 15 predicted proteins | sample OliLakLV19MP5IB2_FD_145596 | JGI IMG/M metagenome (GOLD analysis project Ga0163151, IMG submission 145596) | Freshwater microbial mat bacterial communities from Lake Vanda, McMurdo Dry Valleys, Antarctica - Oligotrophic Lake LV.19.MP5.IB-2 | ecosystem: Environmental > Aquatic > Freshwater >... | reverse complement strand
CGTCGGTACGGCTATACCAACCTGCCGGCTAAATACCTGTGCGCTGCAATCCGAACTTGCAAATAACGATATAATCGCTTTTTTATCCGTTTCTGTGTGCCTTTTCTTCATTTTGTGTATTTTTGCACAAAGATCCGGCAGAGATGGGGCGCGGGCAAGATGGGGTTGGTGGTAGGCTTACGTTACAAGCCCACCGACCTGCTGTTCCCATTTGGCGTTGCAGCCGTCTGAGTCAACATGCAGAGTACCTTTTAGTACTTGTTTTGCGCCTAATAATTTTGCCTCTCTCCAAGTAATTTCCATCTCAATTTTGAGTCGTTTCTTTCTTTCCTTAGCGACTTTCAAAACCTGATGATTTACCTCATATTCGCCCGTTTTGGAACAACATTTGGCAAGCTTGGAAGCCGCCTCTCCCGCAAATTTTTCTGAAAGTTCTTTCCGGTTATTGCAGGTGCAAGAAGCATAGATCTGAGTAAGTAATATTGCGACAAAAAAGCCAAAAATCAGGTGACGATTTCTATTGAACCAAAATGAAAATTCAAACATGGGAAAACAGTATATTTTTGAGCAAATGTAAAATTATATTTGACTAACAGGATTATTTCCCGTATCCAAGTACCCGGATATCAAACGCAAAATTGCAATTCTCGCAGTCAAGTATTTTTTGCGTAGCAATGCCTATTACTTCTCCCTTCCGGTTAAGGACAGGGCCACCACTGTTGCCTGGAGAGACTGCTGCATCAATTTGGATCATTGGGTCGCGAAGAGCTGACACAATACCTTGTGTTACAGTGCTCTCTAGTCCTCTTGGATTACCGATGACCAGTATTTCCTCCCCTTTTAGTGCTTTGCCGGGAGCGGTTTTAAGATAAGGGAATGGTGCAGATGCTTCTACCCGAAATACTACATGGTCGTACTCTTTGCTGCTTTGCAGCACTTCACTAACACGGTACTGCCGCTTATCAGTGGTCTGAATGGCCCATTGAACGCCTCCTTCAAAGACGTGGTGATTACTCACCCCGATGCCCGAAGGGTCAATAAAAAAGCCGGAGCCCTGCTTTAATCCGTTGCCAGCCTCGTCGAAGGAATAGACGAAAAACACGGCTGGTTCGGCCATGGCCACAACCTCTGGGACGGTTTTGGGGGCCTCTGAGATGGCCGGAACCGGTGTTGGTTCGGCTGTTGTAGGCTTGCTGTTGGTGGAGTGGTCAGTTTCAGCGCGGATGACAAAATAGCGGGCATTGAGCAACCAAGCGGGCTGTGCAGACTTGTCGCGGTTACGTCGGTTGCGGCGGTTTTCATCTATTGGAGTAGGCTCGCCTGCCGGCACGTCCGCGCGGAAGCGAAGGGAAAATTTGCCGGTGCGCCGGGAGTTGAGTTTTTCTAGATCGTTGGGCGCGACGTTTAGCACAGGTGCTTCGGGCAGGGGTTGCCGTTCAGCATCCAGTATTACGATCTCTAGCCTGAAGAAATGAACATCTGCTTGGGGTTTTTCTACTTCCAGTCGGGCGACCAGGTCTTTGGCAGTGGCTGTAATCCCAACAGATGTGTTGGCATTGAGGCTGAGCACTCCAGGGGCGCCTTGTACTTCTGAGGTGGCAGGGAGGAGGCTGAGGGGCGCGCGGCGGTCGGAACTGCAGGCGGTGATGGATAAGGAAATCGGGACTAACAGTATTGCCAAAGTTCTCATCATGTCAATTTTTATATTTTGCCATAATCTCTGAGCAATTTCCTTTGTTGTGCTTGCAAACTACGACGGCTTTATAATCAGCTAAGTATTCTAGGATTCTCTGTGCTTTCATGTGGTCAATTGGAACGACAGTTGCATTTAAATTGTCAGAAATACACTGCTCATTTCGGCTGCAAGCGATGGAGATGCCAGAATCTACGACTTCAATCTTGACGCTCTCAATATAGAAGCGCTGGCCTTGCATTTCGACATTCCCCGCTTCGTCTATTTGAATGCTTGGGTGAAGTTCCCGAAGGCTTTTCTCGATTTTCCTGATCGCACCGCGAATTTCCCACTCGCCAGGTATATCTTGATTAGGGTTGTTCTGGTCAGGTGGTAGAAATTGCTCAATTTCACTTTTTAACTGGGATACTTTATAGGAATCAATAATTTCTCCCAGTATATTATCATCGTTCCCTATGCTACAACCCTCGAAGTCGCTCTCCAGTTTTTGAGCCTGTTTTAGTAATTTTTTTAAAAGGCGCTCATGGCTGCCCGCCTTTTGCTCAGATGTTTGCGTTTTAATTTTTTCGAATCCGGTCTTGATATCACTGTAGCGATTGCCAAGATCGCTGCAATGATTGGAATTGCAAGATTGGAGAAGGAGAGATGCTGAGAGTAGGAAAAGGAGTGATTTGTGCATAGTAATCGGTTAGATTAGCAAGTTTTTTTGTTTTGTCTTGATATCATCATAGCACCCATTTTTACATTTATGTTACAACTCACGGCTGACGTGCATATTAAAATACCATTCATTTCGGAAATCTCCGAAACACCATATTTAAGACTTCTCATCGCTTCGATTTTGCACCTTTGAGACGGGGGATAACTGCGGCATACTTTTCACGTTAAGCGACTCAAAACAACTCGTGTATCCTCTTTTCTCTATCCCTCTAAGGACCTTATGAAACCTAAATCTGTTGCATTTGAAACTTGCATCTGCCGATTGGATATTCTAACCCATTAATCGGAATGCTCAATTAAATTTAAATACTACTTTTTTGCCAGTACCTTCTCCACCACCTTTATATCTAAGTCGGTCTGATGTAATACCTTTTTTAACAATGTACTCGCATGCAGCCATTGCCCGTTTTTTAGAAAGGCTTTCTGCCGTTTCTCCTTTATCAGGTTTGAAGCCTTGCTTGACATAACCAGTTACAAGAAGTTTTTTGGCAGAACAGTTCTTTAAAACCTCTACTATTTGATCAAGAACAGCATGTGAATCCCCGTCCAGTTCAAACTTGTAATCTTTGAATTCCAAGTATGAAGATTCATATTCAATAGGGTTTTCGGAACCACACGGGCCCTCAACATGAAAAAAACGTTCTGGTCGCGAAAAAGAGTCGCGTATTGTGAGCAAACACCCTCTTCTGTCAACAATATGAAGATTAAAAAACCCAACACCTACATAATCAAAGTTACGGCTCAAGTGGGATGTATCGTTGACTGCAACCTTGTAGCCCTTGTACCATTTTTCGTATCCATAGTATGGACGCCCACCTGTGATAAACGGGGCTTCGACAACGCCATCCATATAATCTTCATAACTGGGCCATCTTTGCTTCTCAATTTTTGCTTTAATTTTTGATGGATTGTCTACTTTGACGATTATTTTATCGCTGTCATTATTGTTATCTATTACCGTAAATTGGAGGGTTCCTTCTCCAAGGTCAGTGAACATAGTATCCTTAAAATTCTTTTTTATACCATTGCCAAGAACGTTGGATTCCCAGATTAACTTAAATGGAGACTTACCTTCAACCGCAGAAATACGCAACTTGGCATTTTTTTCATCATGACAGTGAATGCTGTCTACAAAAGTACATTCTATTCCGACTGTCTTTCTCAAAAAATAAACACCATTATCAAAAGTACCAATCCAGATTATACCTCGCAAGTCTTCTTCGATACAAAATGGTACAGATGTCAATCCTTCCGTATAACTAAAGTATGCAGCTTGGTTCTGTACCAATTTATCTTGAGCGTCTGACACACTGAGAGCCAGACCTAGTTCTTTCTTTCGAAACAAGAGATTTGATGTACATCCCCAAATGTCGCCATCGTGATCCACTAAAAAATCAGATATAATTTCGTTTTTAAATTCGGCAAGAGGGGCGCATTGTTTAGATTGGTTGATAATATCACTGATACTATCTGCTGATAGAATCATCATTTGATTTCCAATACCCTTAACCCCATTTACTACAGCCCAAATTGCATACTGCCCACGATGGATATTCTCACAGAGATATTGTACAGTATAGTTGTCAAATATTTTAAAAAAATCATCTGTCTCAATAATGCCTAAACCTCGATCAAATTGTATCCACTTGCGATTTTGCTTATCAATAAAAACATTTTTAACATCGTTGGAAATAAAATTCGAGAAGCCACTATCACTGTTTCTATCACAGCGTATGAAAAATCGGCGTCCTAAATTCCAATATCTTTCATTTAACTTAGGTGTTGAAAGTTTGATTAAGCCATTAATATTAGTGCCAATCCAAAGACAACGTTCTTTATGATCAAATTTCAAACAACTAATATTTAAAGATGCCCGTTTTGGGCGATCCTTAAAACATCCGTAAGGAAGGTCATCCCGTTGGATTTTAACAAAATGTGTAAAGGTGTCTCTGCAAAAGTCACTAAAATTACAGATAAAAACAGTGTCACCCAAAGCGTAGGCAATAGTCTTGTCATGATTAATATCAACTGGCATAGAAATATCCAAAGAGGATATTTTACTTGGAGCATGATCAATATCTATAACGGAATAAACACCAGAACTACTGAATATCCAAATTGAGGAATCAGGCAAGGTTACAAGAGCTTTTACTTGAGTATTTCGAAAATATATTGAATCTATTTTATGTATCCAATTATCAGGAGTTTGACCAATGGCATATTCAAAAATTGAACAATAACTAGTCAATAATAAAAAAATCCGAACGATATTCCTTATCGTTAAGCATGACTCTAATTTCATATTTGGAATCTGATTTAAAAATTGATCTTCTTTTTCTATTCCCGAAAATGTTTTTTTCACCAACCTCCCAAATGAATTCATCTTCATCATATTTCAAGGTGTAAAGTGTAAGATTTCCAAGCTGCTTGTCTCGTTTAAAAACGCAAGGTTTGTCTCCGCCGACCTTTTCTGTAGATGTTTCACCAACCTTTTCGTAAAGGCATATCATACACGGAATAGTCTGTGATTTATCTGAACGCAAAGCCTCGGCGTTAACTACCAACCGCTTAATGCGTTCTCGTGAAAGCCCTTTGTTTTCGCTATACCACTTTTCTTTATCACTTACAAGAATAGGGTATGGATCCTCTTTTTTGGCATCATAAAGGGCGAAAACCTGCAGTGACTTAGGAATAAAATATTCTGTTGTTTCTTTGATGGTTTCTCTTGCCCTATAAATTGTATCTCTTTGATGTTCAATTGTTTTATCCTTATTATCAATTTGCTTTTCCTTGACTATTATAGTATCTTTATAGTCCATTATTTGTTGGTCTTTGCCATTAATCACTTTTTGAAACATTGAGTCGTTTTTACCTTTTTCTTTAATCATTACATTGTAATTGTTTTCCGTTTCTTCCCTTCTGTCACGTTCTTTCGCAGATTTTCCCTTTTCTGTATTGTATTTGCTACGCCAATAAACGACATCCTTGTCTTTACTTGCTGGCAAGTTAGACGGTGTGTTGGCTGTAATACCTGAAAGTTTAACTTTCCCAGAACGATAATCTTCAAGAAGTTTCTCAGTTCTACTTTTGTCATAAAGAATGTTAGAGATTTTATCCCCGTACGCTAAGCGTAATTTTTTTATCTTCGTAGCACAGTCATCCTGGGCAAAAGAAGAAAAAAACATGTTAAATAAACCGAATGAAAGTAAAATTATCCTCTTCATTGCCCACATTTTGGAAGTTCAACAGAATATTTTTGCGCCTCACGCATTAGCTCAGTCTTAATTTCTTGGTGATATTCCTTCACGTCAGAGCGTTCTTTTTTATTTAACCTTATCTCTTTGGATGGATAAGCTTGAAAGGTCGCCATGTCAATTGCAGCTTTTTTGTAGGTAATGACAGTTTGCAAATCAATGCGCTTACTTTCATCAGTAGTCTGGTTCAACATTTCTTGTAATGTTTGATCAATACAAGCGAGATAATCATGCAGTTCAGCCACCTCATTACTATAAAGCGCTTCGGCATGTGTAGTGGATATGGGGCCACAAGTGCGAAAAACTAACACGATAAATACAATGAGCGAACTAATTACTGTTAAAAGTGCAATTAATGCTCGTCCAGTTACTGTACCTAAGACAAATAAGTCTTTGAGGGCAATGAGCCATTCTGTAATCCAGTTGAAGGAGTCTTTAGGGCTTCTTTTGTTGTTTCTCATCCGAATAATAATTTAATGTAATCTAAGCCAGTTTGATTTTTTCTTTTATGTGCCAACACTCCTCATCTGTTTTGACAGCCAAGCCAGGTTGTTCAACCTTAATATCAGCCGGGGAACTTATTCTTCTCCCCATTGGAATTTCGCAGGTTCGTTGAAGCAGTTGAAAATTCGTCTCAATAATATGCTTCAGCTCTTGCGCATCATTTGTAAGTTCAAATTTTGCTTCTAATGGGTTTTGAGGATTTATTTGTAAAGTAAAAAAGGTAGTAAATGCACTTGGCTTTTTACTAATTTTGTAAAAATAATTTCCGTGAGGCAATTCAGCATACAGATATTCTATTGCAGTAGATAGTACTTGATTTGCTGTCTCAATTACATTCAAATCATCTATCTCATATTTATCGTATGGCAGTAACTCTTTAGTTTTGGGTTGCTCCTTATTTTTTTCTTGTGAAGGCAAGATTTCAACATGTTTGATTTTCACAAAAATCTCTTTTTTTTGTTCAGATTTGTTAGTATGTGGCCTAAAAAAACGATAAATCAAGCCTAATAAAGTCAAGATTAACGGAATCAGACCATAGTAGCCAAAGGGCAATGCATCTTTGGCTTGTTCTACGGTTTTCTCGAGTTCTTCTTTTATTTCATCCCCACCAGATTGATGTTCAATTAATGGTACTTTATTTCTCTCCTGTGCCGTTATATTGAGTATTCCAGGGGTTTTTCCATTGGCCAAGTCAATGTATACCGACCGTCCGTAATTAGGGTTAAGATCCAAAACAGAATTTTTAGCATAATACAGATAATAAAAGTGCAAAAAATAAGCCGTTTTATAGGTAAATTTCAGTTTTGTGATATGTAAATCCTGATTATAGTCTCTGTTGCTTTGCAACTCTTCACCTAACTGACGATATTGCTGCTGTACTTCGCTCGGCCCAAATTCAGGATTTTTATTCAAACTGAAGTTGATTTTTTGACAGGCTGTTTTTAATGCTTTTATATCAGGCGCATTTTCAATCTCATCTAAGATACCTAACGCCTCATCATTTCGGTAATTACCTAATTGAAATGAGTGGCGAATGGCTGAAAACGAGTGGCTATCCCGTAATAAATATTGTTTGATCTGTCTATCAGAGGCAGCCTCTTGACACAGTAAAGGGCCATAAACTCCCAGCAAGGTGAGGGTTAATATCAGAAATCGCCAAATCATATATTTATTTTTATTAAACATAGTCGCCCCAATCTAAAACCAACTTTTCCTTAATTATCCATTGTTCTCCAGAACGCTCCACGATACCCGGCTTGACTACACGCATGGTTTTTGGAGTCGGTATGTCATGACCGACTAGATCACAGGCATCGCGGAGGTTGTCCACCATAGAGAAAGCGTGTTCAAGCGTTTCAGAATGATTGGTCAGACAAAATGTCCCTGAATTGGTGCTTGTCCTATCCGGTCTGATTTCATAGAGCGTCTCAAATGGCTGGAATTTCAGAAAGGTTCGGTGAAAAATATTGCCTTGCGGTACAAAAGCGTACCATATGTCTACACCTGAGGATGTCGCCGAGGGCAAGGTGCGACTTATTAGTGCCTCCCGTTGCGGGGACTGGGTGTTTAATGTACGAGGAGGCACAGTAGCATTGACGCTATTGGCTTTCTGATATTTGGTTATTTCTGCTTTCACAATCTCGCCTACGCGGCTGTTCAATTCATAAAGAATCTTGGGGGTAGAGGATTTTTCAATATATTTTGCAATGTTTTCTCGATTAATTTCTAATAGTTGTGTAAAAATCAACGCAATATCATTTGAATTATGTGATAGCGTTTTTGCTATGTGAGGTTCTAAATTATTAGGGGTTATTTTTTTTTCTAAGATTTCGTAATCATCTTGCAACTGCTTTATTTCCACTTGAAGGCTTGTCATTTGCTGTCGAATTTCGCTTAACTGTATTTTAACCATGTCCTCAACCGAAATTTGTTCGGCACGCATATGGGCCTCTGGTCTAACAGATGCTTTTGCACCCGTCATGTTTTTAGATGACGACTTTTCACCGCTTTGTCTAATGTTTAGTCCAAGCAATGACTCTAGTTTACTTTTAAAATATTCTAGCATACTGGGATTTTGTTTTAGAATAGCAATGAAAAGAATACAAATGCATGCTGCTAAAATATATTCTGAATATGTCGCAAAGAATTTAACAATGTAGTCATAGGCGATAACCATTCCTATAATAATCAGAAGACCAATTATAAAAAATTGTATTTTGCTTTTGATCACTTCCATGATAAGGCAATTTTTTTCTGAATGATCCAATAACTTTCCTCCTTTGCCGCCTCGCCGTAAGTTTGTTCAATGTCCAACATAGAGGAAGGGAAGTTTTTATCAGGCACCACACAAATATAGTGATAAATCTCAGGCTGCCTCAATATAAGTATGCGGGTATCAACATCCTCGGTGAAGCGGAGTTGCGCTCGCATGGGGTCAGCTGGATCGATGATCAGTGTAATGAATGTATCATGCATAATGAACTGCTCGTGTATCCGATGCAAGATATTGCCCTGTGGTTGGCTAGCATACAGGAATTGCTGTAGTACAGGCGGAGGTGCTGGTTCATCTTCAGATTCATGTGACTTGAGAACGGTATCAGGCATTAACGGTGCGGCAGGCATGGAGGCGGCTTTGGCAATCCCGGGGTCAATCATTTCCGAGATCAATTCCTCGTAAGTCTGTGTTACCTCCGTCTTGGGCTTTGGTTTGTACAGCGTTATGGGTAACTCCTCCTTTGGCTTTGGCATCCTTGGAGGCTCCATGGACGCGGGCGATAAAACTGTTTTTGTGAGCTCGTGTGTCGGCGGCATAAGCTGTTTCTTGACCTCATTGGCAGACTTTGGCGGAGGTGTCTTGGTTCCTGTATCCGACAGGTTATCTCGGTAGGCCCAGAGTGCCCCTATTATGATAACCACTATGGTCAGAAAAATCATGGAGAAGTCGGCTGTAGTCATATCAATATTGTTCTGTTCGGGATAGTCAATTGAAAAGCTGTGATGGACGTGATGTTAGTATCAAGCAAGTCGGTATAGAATTGGCCGCCGGGGGTTTGTTGAGTTTGCCATACTATCTTCTTCCTGATAATAAGTGTGCCTATACCAAGCGATTTCGCACTTCACATCGGCCTTACGGGTGGTGAACCGGTGGGCAATAACACGGCGGCAGCCTGATATAGCCGAATCCAGACATTCATCGCATTGATCATAACACGCCTGGGGCTTTGAGGCACTATAAAAATTTTCTAATACCATCCTTAATTTCACCACATCATTTTTTGTTCCGTCAATTTCAATAATTTGGTTGTAACCCACATGATTTAGTACGTCGCTAAAGGTAAAGGACAAAACCACAGTTGTTAAATCGCATGTGGACAACATGTATTGACGCACCAAAGCCTCCTCGTCCACTTCGAGGCAGCGTAAAAGCGAGGACAACATCGGTGATATGACAATAATGCAGACCATAAGCGCCTTACCAGTCTAACTGTACCTTTTTCTGAATAATCCAATAACCGGCATCGGTCATTTCCACTGTCCCGGGTGTTTGCCGTACCGACTCAGGCGAATGAGGCTGGTTGTCGCCCAAAAGGTCGCAAGCGCTCCGTAATATATCAACCATGGAAAATGCCTGGCTTCGCGTAGCGGCATCATCTACTAATTTCAAGTTGCCATTCCGTTCCCCGGGCCGATACTCAATCATGTAATAAGTCTCGTAAGGGCGGTGGTGATCATATCCTTCGGGAAAAACATTTCCATTGGGCGGACGCAGATAGATGCGGCGCATTGCAGCGGGAGGTGGTGTAATACGCTCCTCTTCAACGGGGTTTGCCGCAACTATTGGTGATGCGCCTGAATGCGGCGGGGGGAAAGGAGGCGATTTCGGCCTGCTTTCAGGCCGGAACTGGTCCAACTTACGTGCAAAGTCGGCTTCCAGCCCTTTGATATAATTTTCTTGGCTAACCAGGGCCCTTTCGCTCTTTTGAAGTCTGCTGTATAGGTAGGCTATGCCACCAATCAGGCAAGCCATCAAGATACCGAAGATTAAAGGCCAGTATAAGGTCGGGGGAGTTACCTTTTGCTCCTGCTTATTTATTGTCGAAGTGGCCCCAATGATGTCTGTAACTGTTGAGTTAGCGGAAGTGGTTGTATTTGACACGTCTAATAGTTGACATAAGGCATGGCAAGCCAACACGGATTTATATTGCTCAAAGTTTTGACTATTTGTTGTAGTTCTTCCGCCCAGCAATCTAGTCAATGCCAAAGAGTCAAGTTTAGGATTTAACTCTTTGCAGATTGGCAATATTTCTTTCACCAAGGTATTGTAAGATGGATCTGGCACTAACTGAGTATTGATCCTTTTTTGTTTGATTCGATCCAACACTAAACCTAGCGAAGCCGCATCACTTGTTGATTTTCCTGATGCTTTTAACACTTCGGACATCTGTACAAATTGCATTTCCGCATTAACCGTATTGTCAAACTCCTTTTTGCAATCGCAAGTTGGCTGCTGGGCTATGGCACAGCTAAAGTTCAGTAGAAAAAAAATGTAAAGAGGAATTGCTTTCATAACGATGGTTATTTATTTGCCTGCTTCTTTTGCAATGAAGTCAAGTACTTGATAGATAGAGCCTACCAAAGGATAGAAAAACAAAGGCTCGGTGACAGGCTCAGTGGGACTCACAGCATCCATACGTAGCTTGAGTCCCATCTTGAGATTGCTGCGTAGGTCTTGTTCCATCAGGGCTTTTAGCCGTTGAAGTTTTTCGCCCGTTGTGGCCTCGAATTTATTGGCAAACGAATATTCACGGTTGATCTCAAATACTAGGTTCAGAAACTCCCGTACATCATTTTCCACCCGGCTCAACAAGTCGTCGTTGGTCAGATCGGAGTAACTTAAGACTTTGCCGTCGTTTTGCAGGCGGCCATCTACGATAAGGCTGAAAGGAGCAGATTTGTCCTTTTCGCAATCCATCTTCGATTCAAGAAGAACTACATTTTTGAAGGGCATATCCATCTTCCCTTGGTTAACCATATTGATGGCCCCATAACAGGTCTTTTCTTTGGGGGCAGAACCGACCAAGATTTCAAAACCGTCACTGTGATAAGGCTCTTCATATACTTTTTCTATGATGAGTTTGGCCAAACCTGCAGCGTTTCGAGAGTTCTTGTCACTGTCCAAAAGGTTGATGATGTGTGCCCCGCGCCCGCTAAATGTCATTTGTCGAGGCATGGGCTGGTTGAGGCGTTTCAGCATGTGCGCCAAGTGATAAATGATGGCGGAAAAGAATACAATGAACACCACTTTCACGTCATCCTGCTCCATTAAGAAATCGCTGAAAGACGGTGCTTTGACATTACTTTCTCTCACCTCTTTGTTGTTTTCCAACGAAAAGAAAAATGAGTTAATATCGGCGGACCCCATGTTGATAATACCTACGTTTTCTCCTTCACGACCGTAAGCTTCTTTGGTATTGAATACGCCTGGTGTTTTAATCCAGTTGTTGACTATATCATTGAACAAACGAGTAAGGCCATTGGTTTTGCTGGCATTAGCGGTATCATAGCCATTGCCAAAAATGACATTGCCTGCAAAACGGAATGAGGTGGCGTATTCAGGATGATTGTCACGAAAAACAATGACATCGGCAGTGCCGCCACCAATGTCTACGTTCAATACCGGATATTGGCCGGAGCGGATTTCGTTGTTACCATAAGCATAAAATGGTGCCAATGCCTCCGAAACAGCTTTTACCTCCACCGTTTGGCTGAGATATTGCTTAGCCAAACGATTCCAACGGCGGGTGAAACGTCCTGTAGCCCCTTCACCGATGCTGGCCGGAAAAGTCCAGATTAAGGTGCATTTGTTCAAGTCGCCACCACGCACTAAAATTTGATTGCGAGCCATGTAGAGCATCATGGACAAGTAGGCTTCCGTGCGAGCATTGTTGGCATCCCCGGCATTTTCAGTGATTTTGGCCCATTTTAAATTGGTGAACCAATCCTCGTTTAGCAACAGCCGTCTCCGTTCAAAAAAGTAAGGAATACTGATGTTCGTGCCAGGGATGGCTTCGGCGTGGTCTACGGCTTGGATCTCGGTCACAATAGTGCGCATCGGCAAGAAACATTCTTCCATGTCGCCAAGGGTGTATGGGGAAAGTGTCCGTAAGATGGTCTCTTTCACCATTGGCGGGTTGGTATTGACCCAATGCTCGCTCAAAGTGATTAAAAACCGCTCATTTTCCTTAATTTCGATCCGTTCTGGTATTGGTGTGCCATTGCCGGACTGGAACGACAATGCTATGAAAGAATTAGTGGTGCCAAAATCCACAGCTACTGAAACGGGACTGGTACCACGCGGCATTTCACGCCATCTGGGAATCACAATACATTGTTGCTGACCATTGGAGACAAACATGTAATCATAAAATGACTCCATCACGGCATATTTTGTAGATACATACTGCTTGTGCTTGTTCTTGTCTTGCCGTTGTCTCCGAGCTTTGGGTTGTACCAATTGACCATCGTGGGAATAGAAATCCATTTTGTAGTCAAAATGCTTGGTTTCAGGCAAAATATCACCATCTGAAAGTACCACAATCTGGCGTACTTCTTTGTCCACATGAAACAAGGGATAAAAGCCAAGGTCAAAGCGGCAGCGGACAACAGCTCCCTCATTTTTTTCAGGGTCGGCGGCAGTATTTAATTGATACACTCGACGAAACATGATGTAGTCACCTGATTGGATCGGGATGAGCAGCTGTACCTCAACACCATCGCTCCCCGATTTAACCATTTTGAAGTTGCGCCGTCCGTCAGTAGTGTAGCCACTCAAATACTCCGGGGCAAAGAAATCGAAAAACCGTTTGGTAAGTGGCAGCATGAAGGAGTCGTCACCCGGGATACCTTGTTCCCCGCCCCAACGGTTGCTTTTACTGAAGCCCTCAGGATTGCCATCATAAAAATAATCACTATCCATGGGGTATAGCACACGCATGATACAGGGCTCCAGAAAATCACTAACAGTCAGGTAAGGATAGATCTGCGTAGCACCGGGCAGCACCCGCTTATCAAGTGGGTGTAGATCGAAATAGGGTACCACAGTATCAGGTTTCCAGGTGCCTTGACAATATGAGAGTGATTTAGCAAAACCGTTTTGTAGTGCCAACGGTACTTTGCCCCCTTTGTACTTGTCCGATTTGATGGCGAAGGCATCATTACTATGATCGTTGCCATCGGCCTTAGCTCGGCGGTGCTCGATACCCCGGTGTGCGAATATGCCCGTATTATCTTCGGCATAGTTGGCAGGCACATATTCCGAATTAAACCACATTTTTACCTTGGAGTGGTCAGCTTGCTTTAGGATTTCGTCATTTAGATTTTGCCAATCCTTGTTCCGGTTTTGGCTAAGCGCATCCAAGTTGGCCACTAGGTATCGCCATAGTGTGGTCATTTTCGTTTTCAAATCTGGGTAGGTCATAAATAAGCCGTAAAGGTAGCGCTGGAAAGGCATGGAGCGTTTCCAAAGCGGCATGGGTTCGGCATCAAAAAACTGGTCGTTACCAATGCCCAGTTTGAACTTTGCCAACCTGAAACCCTCGTTGTGAGCCGCAAAAAACATTGTCGAAGGGGAAGTGCCGCCCAGCAATTCGTTGTTACATACCAAAAGGTAAAAGTTATCAATTTCGTTAAAATGCGTTTTCAAATTATCCTGCTCCATGAACAACTCCAGAGTTTCTCCAAATAGCCGATGGCCTGAATTGCCGAGTTTAAGCTGCGCCAACTCATACTTTTTGTTCCAGACAACGAAGCGTAAGTTGTGCGAGGTCTGGTTGAACACCTCGTAATTAAAAAATATCTCTGCCACATCCAAGGCATCGGATACGAGTTGGTGGTAGGCCGTCTTTTTTGTCAAGGTGTTATTGCCCTCTGTTTTTGCATGGTTTGCAACCCACTCGAAAGCGTTCTCAAACAAGTGTATGCGTGCAAAAGGGGAGGGAATTGAAGTGATCTCTTTCCGAGACCCGGCGGCAGGGTCTTTGATGTTGGCCACTTCATCTTTGGAATATCCGCCGCTGCGCGGATGCCAGTCTGCATTGGTGTTCTGGCCGGTAAAAAGGCGGAGAACCTTATTTTGAAAGTTACTCATTTGTCAATGTTGTGTCGTAAATGGAAATAGAGGTGTTTTTTCAATGGATTTAGCCAATGAGCGGCTTGAAGCGGCTATCAAAAAGACGTACTGTAGATTTGTAAAAAATTGCCATGAAGCGTTTTTCTACTTCCAAAGCAGGAAGTTTGGATTCTTCGGCATTAAGGTCGAAGTTGTAGTCGTCATAACCCAGTTCCTGCGGATTCTCACCACCCCAAAAAGATTTTTCTTTAGGAACGTAGCCATTGATAATGGTGTGCAACAACGGCGTATCAATGTTAAAGGCCTGCAATGCTCTGTTATTCCGTGCCATCTCCGTGAGCCATTCTCGGAATCGAGTGTTGAAACGCGCCAAGTATTGGCTGTAAAATTCAGCTCCCATGAAATCTCCTTTAATGGGAACAGTATTGCTACGCGCCCAGTTTTCGGGCTTGTTGATTGCCTGGGCAAGGCGATTGTTCCAGAAGTTAACGGCCAGCGCATATTGGGTTAGCGGGCGAACTGCAATTCTTTTAGACTCTGTACCAAGGTTTTGAAGGGTCAACACAGCGTCGTCGCCCACTATGCCATATTCTTTGAAATAAGGACTTTCCGCTTTGCCGTCTTTGCATCTCAGGTTTGATTCTGGGATATTCATAAAATCGAAAATAGACAGCGCCGAGAACATTTCAATGGCATGCGCATCGTTCATCTGTTCCGCTTTCCCTTCTGCCGGTTTGTAGTCTTTAGTAGCAAGATCGCCGATGTAATACAAGGCGTTGAGCGATTGGTTACCACTGAGGTTGTCGGAATAATAGTCCAGTGCGGCCTTGGTTTTAGCGATAAAGGTGTTTTTGTCAATCTGAATGGTGTCGTCTGGCTCAATCCCGAAATAGGGCGTAACCGTTATTGCACCAACAGGTGCATTCCGCAGTCGGTCGTGGTTGGAGAGTTTGTCGGTAGCTTCTCGTATGTTTTTCACCAATAGCGGAAACCCGGCAGCCCCGGTGCCTCCAAAAATGGACGAAACGATGAAAATCCGGTCTTTCTGCCCCATCCGCGAAGCAAAGAATTTGAACTCTTGAGAGTCCTTAAATTGGTTGAGCACTACGCTTCCCATGTGCGGATTCCCTTTGAATCCTACGCTAAGTTCTAAAGCGAGATTTTTGTCTGAGAATAGCGCATCGGTCATTGCACGATTTGTTGCCGACATTGTGTCATAGCCAATAAAATGACTGAAAATTCCGTCACGCGTCCCGTCTATGTCGAAACGGAAACTATCGGTAATGCGCATCCCTGTACCCTTTTCTGGATCTGCGGATTCTAAGCTGGCGAGCGTCTGGATATCAGTCTTGAAAAAATGGTTGTGTCTAAACTCCAGCCTGCTCCGTATCTGCTGGTAGTTTTTCAATATCTCTATCGTGCGCTGCATATCGCCATTGGCATTGTCGGGATCTATTATGATTGGAATAACCTTGCTGGCTTTTAAATCGGCCCCCGAGGCAAGCAAAAAGGTCAGGGCTTTGAGCACGCGCGCACCTGTGCCGCCTATACAGAAAAGAAATAATTTTGGGTGATTTTCTTCCATAATCTTGAGGATGTTTTGACTGTAAATGGTAATTAATGCCGTTTAGAATGGTATTTTTCGTCGCGCGGGGTTGCTAAATTTAAGACAAATAGAAAAGATAAAATAAGCAATTAGGCTCCATAAAAAAGCCATGCAGAGAAATTCTGCATAATCGGAAAATCCGTACTCAAGATCGTCATTCCTAAATTGCGATATGGTAAGCATCCAAATCCCAATGGTAGTTAGACAGGCACTGATGATCATCCACAAAAACCAGGATATTCGAGTGTCCCATCTTGCTTTTTTACGATATACAAAAAAACCTTGGTAGTAAAGCACTACCCATACCAATGTTGCAAATAGCCACAAAAAACCAGCTGGCAAATAGACCAATTCCCATAAATCGTCGGTGGCATTACTGGTCACAGTTCCGAAGAACTCGAAGAACATAGCGAAAAAATCATTCATGAACGGGATTCAATTTTTAATGGTGATTTGAAACGAATGATAAAGACTCTCCTTGCTGTAATCGTAAGACATCATGGCGCCTTCAACTAAATATTGCAAACCGAAGGTTTTGCCTTTCCGTTCCGCTTCCGTCGCATCTGATTCGGTCGAGGAATTTATCACCCAAGCGGGCATTTGTTTTTTGAGTGCAATTCTGACCGTTTGTCGGCCCTTTGAGATTTTACCAGCAGTTTTTAAAACAAGAATATGCGTAGAAGTCCCTTTTTGGCCTTTGTCATTATTGTCTAAGTCTTCAATCTGATGTACCTCGCTAATTTCAAATTTGTCCCCTACATCGGAAGTAACCTCATAGTTTTTGGGGTCGGAGAAATAATCGTCAAGCGCTGCACAACGGCTGAAGTCAACAGCTAACCCCAATTGAAAGTCTCCCTTGTGCGACGGCTCAGGATTTTCAATCGCTGTGACCACCGTGGCGCCCCGGTCTGCTTTTTCAAAACGGCCTTCACGGAAGGTCTTGAGTAATACGGTATAGTACGGTTGGGATGCAGCTTTGCTTTCAGAAAGGAGGATTAGATGCGTCTCATAGCCTTTAAACTCGTCGAGACGATATTGTTTTGGAAAATCTAAAATCCGGTCCCGCTTCCCGATGATCCAAAAATAAACAGGTCTTTTTTCATTGATGGCTGCTTTATGATTGAGCATATCATAAAACGTGCCATTAAATTCTGAATTGATTTTAACAATCAGCACTGCAAAATCTTTTCCAGGCAGTTCAGCGAGACTGAGCGCGGTGGTATTCTTTTGTAGATCCAATTGATCACGCACTTTTTTTCCCTGAATGGAATAAATATAGTCGGAGATAACCACTGACACATGGTCTGGATGCCGAATAGCGGCATCTGATATCGTTTTCAGGATTCTATTGATCTCGCTGTTACCTCGGTTGCCAAACTTCCGAACAGTAGCAGGCTCCAGGTAGTCTTTATAATTTTGAATAATGCTGTCTACTGGAAAGAGGTCTGTATTGATGTAGTGGAGGTTCACTTCGGCACCTTTCAATTTGGCACGGGTCATAAGCCCCAATGTGGCGTCAATGAACTCTGTTTTGCCATTCAGATAGCCGTCCATACTGGCTGAGTTCTCGTAATATATATCGAATGTGACTTTGTCAGAACCCGTCATAGAGGCTGTAACGCCTGTTTCAATCGTAACAGGGTACTTAATGGCTGGCCTGCCCTTTTGGCTCATAGCGTGTGCCAAGTCATCCAAATATTGGATAATTAAAGTGTCGCTTGGGAATTGCGCTTTCAATTCGGGGACACAAGCGATAAAGGTGCGGATGTTTCCAAATTCAGTAGCATTGACTCCCTGATCGTCCTTTAAGGCCTTTCGGGCTACCTTGTTGAGGTTATCCGATGGGTTAGTGCATTGACAAAAAAGGAGCGCAGAAAACAGCAGCAGGAAGAGACGAAATGGTCGGCTCGTTGTCATTTTTATAGGGAAAAAGGTGTTTCGAATTGTTTTCAAACCAGAGCATTCGCTAGTGAAACTAGGTTAGTTGCTTTATGTCAGGTTTACATTGAGGCCGCCAATTGGGGCAAATGTATTTTTTTTTTGCGAACCAAACACTTTTTACAAAATAAAATTTGAAAAATTCGATAAAAATGCAATGTAGTGCTCCTGAAAATCCGGCGGGTTTCGACGTGGGATGTAAAGCCCTCACTCCACCCCAATCTCCACATCATACGCCCCCACATTATCCCCCTGGCTATTGTCATTGATTTCAAACTGTATCTCCATCTTCCCACTGGTTTGCGCGATGAACTGGCATCCCAGACCGCAGCTGCGCCATTTTGTGTCGCCTGGCAAGCCATACATCAATACGGCGTGTTTAAATTCAGGAACCAAGTTGTAGGCCGACAATGAAACACCAAAAACGCCGC
>Ga0163151_10004632_pt1 | contig 18276 bp, 13 predicted proteins | sample OliLakLV19MP5IB2_FD_145596 | JGI IMG/M metagenome (GOLD analysis project Ga0163151, IMG submission 145596) | Freshwater microbial mat bacterial communities from Lake Vanda, McMurdo Dry Valleys, Antarctica - Oligotrophic Lake LV.19.MP5.IB-2 | ecosystem: Environmental > Aquatic > Freshwater >... | reverse complement strand
TTGGATTTAAACGATCTGAATTGAGTGAAAGGCGTCACGGTATTAAAACCCACTGTCCCTTTTTTCTTTAAAATATCCTTTTTCAAGCCAATGGAATACATTGAAAACGAGGGTGTGGTGCCCTGCAACGATCTGCGCGGTGAATTGAATATCCCGAATAAATCTGCTTTTAATCCTTTGGTTTTAAAATCAAAGGAAGACATGATAAACGCATTGTACTGTACACCTGCACTAAAATTTTCCTGGGTCAGGTTGCTCTTGGTATTGTATGAACCGATATTAATATTTCCCCGCAGGGTCCATTTTTTGGAAAGATTGACCGAACTAAAGGCATTCAAACCGTAAGAATAATTATCGCCGGCGTTTTTGTACGTGGCTTGGGAAGTACCATTGTTTTGGATTTCAGTCAGGTTTTCGATGATGTCGCTGGTATGTTTACCATAGAAGGCGAGATTCACCATTGACCCTTTGAGGAAAGTAGTGACGGCCAGCTCCACCTGATCGGTCAATTCCGGTCTCAGCAAAGGATTTCCAACGGTGATATTCCGGGTATCCTGGGCATCTTGAAAGGGGTTGATAAAAAACAAACTGGGCCGCTGGATCCGTTTAGAATAACCCAATTTAATAGTCCTGAATTTTTTTAATTGTTTTGAAATAGAAATATTGGGAAGGATATTATTGTATTGGTTGGTAAACCCTTCACCAAGCCCCGTAGCGTATTTGCCGTCAATCTGGGTATTTTCCCAACGAGCGCCGGCAATCATGTTTATCGTTTTACTCAGTCCTACCGTTACGGATCCGTAACTCGCCATGACGTCCTGATTGTATTTAAACAAGCTGGTACGTCCGGCATCCGGGATATATTCATTCTGATCCGAATTAAAATTAAAATAATTCAGGTCACTGTTGATCCCCCGGTTTACTGATTTGGCTCCGACCTCAAGTTTGGCTTTTGAAGAAAGCGGATGCACATAATCAGCCTGTAAGGTATATTCATTGTTGATCCCGTCATTGTTGCTCTTCTGATTAAAATTATAATCGGGGTTATTTTCAGTGATGAATAGATTATCGGTGATACTTTTATTGTTTGACCATTGAAAAGCCAGCCCGAATTCCTGGTCCTTTTTCTTAAATGTTCGTTTAAAGTCTGTATTCCAGTCAAATCCCCCGCGCAGGATGTCGCTGGTATTGGTCCGGTCATAATTGAAGGAGGATTGTTGGATTTGATCTTCCACTGAAACTCCGGTTACCGAATTCCGGTCCATTCCGAAACCATTTGCCCTGAAGGTACTGGAGACGCTGTTATAAGCATTAAAATCATAATCTGCACCGATATTGCCAAAATACCCTAACCGGGCGGTCTTGTTGGTACCCAGCTCTATGGTTTTGACAAATTGTGAACCGACGAAATTGGTTCTTTCCAATGAATTGGTTCCAGCGCCGGGCCAACCCCAGAATGAGCCACCTCCTCCGTTTATTCCAAAACGACCCTTGCGAATTCCCAGGTTGAGAAATAAATTATTCTGCCGGGTCCCTAATGCTGTATTGATACTACCACTCGAGCCTTCTGCATTTTTCTTTTTGGTAATGATATTGATAATGCCCCCACTGCCTTCACCATCGTACTTGGCGGAGGGATTGGTGATGACTTCTACACTTTTGATCTGGTCAGCAGGTATCATTTTTAATGCATCGGCTACGTTAGTCGAAAACATACCGCTGGGTTTGCCATTGATCAGGATGCGCAGATTGGTGCTGCCCCTTAGGCTCACATTGCCATCCAGGTCTACCGATAACATGGGCACTTTTTGCAATACATCTACCGCACTACCGCCTGCAGAAGTAGCATCTTTCTCCGCATTATAGACCAGTTTATCCACCCGGTTTTCTATCAGGCTGGATTGAGTTTCTACAGTGACTTCAGAGAGTGCCACACCCTGCACTTCCAATAATATGGTACCGATATGAGCATCTGGCTTTTTAGGGGTCAGCTCAATATTTCGTATGGTTTTGGTATTATAACCGAGGAAAGAAATCACCACTTCATATTTACCGGCAGATACATTTTCAAGCTTAAATGCCCCTTTTTCATCGGTCAGCGTGCCGTTGATGTCTTTAGTACTGCCTGCCCTTCGGAGTGCAATGGTTGCAAATTCTACCACATCCCGGTTCGAACTGTCAATGATGGTGCCTGTTATTTTCCCTGTAATGGTCGGGCCGGTAGTGCCTCCCATTTGAAATTGCCCATAAGAAGGCTGGGCAAATGCACCCGCTAATAAAATAAAGAGTATTGTCTGCTTAATCATATTTAATTGATCTGAAGGCACAAAATTGAGTGATTCTGAGCTTGCCGGGCGTTATACTATACCATATCCCGATATTTGTAGATCAATGGAATGGATTCTTCGATCAACAGAATTATCAAAGAATTAAAGTTATGTACACTAAAATCAAGTGTGTTATATATTATATTTTTTTAAATATAGCTTTTGATTCTTAACCGGGAAAGTAATGAAATTCAATTTTGGTCTTTTAATGTTTCCAACAAACCAATTTTATGTACAGGACCTGGTTTGGTTTCCCATTTTTTAATCTGTGCATTTTTGAGTGTATACCCTGATTTTAACCGTTGATTTTTTATCGATTTATCAAAGTCAACTAAAAAAACCTGTTGTGGCCTGACGACGCGCACCGGCCCAAATTTCTGGATGACATTATTCTGGATCCAATAATGCAATTGGGTCATTTGGGCTTCACCCAGTTGATCAGAAGAGAGTTTAATTATAGGGATTAATTCCTGTTTATCGTTGTAAATGCCAAAAGTACAAAGGTAGGTGTGGTTTTGACGGGGTAGCGCTTCGGTGTACATCAGGATGGTATATAGTTGTTTTTTTAGGGATTTAAAACGCCACCAGCGATTGACTTCAGGATGGTATAAACCATCTTTTCTTTTTAATACCCAACCATCGGGATAAAAATCAGGTTTAATATGATCCCATTCCTCTATATCCTGATGGAAAACCAGACTTATGGAGGGTTCTTTTATTTCCAGGCCGATTTTTCGGAGGAGCTGTTTGCGAAGAAGAAGGGGGGTATCCCTTAAGTCCATAAACTCCCATTCCAGGATATCCAGGGCGATGAAACGGTCTTCATGATGGGATTTTGATAACCCAGTTTCTGAAACGGAGGGATCTATATATCTTTGAATAACCCCATCCAATACGATCCCGGCAGGAAGGGACTGCAACCATCGGATAAGTGGCAAAGGAGGTGAAGCCAATAAAATTAAATCGGGTGTCCACACGTAAAAATCCTGATTTCGGTGGATCAGCTGAACGCGTTGCCCGGATAAAAATGGTTCGCCATACCACTCTCCGGCAGTCCCCAGCACCTGGAGTTCAGGTTTGTGAAGTTGCGGTTGGTTAAAGGTATACGGTTTGGCAGCCAGTTCACTGGTATCCCAATCTGGATCAATCAATGAAGAAAACGATTCCCTCCGATCTGTTGGTCGATTTAACCTCAAGGTGATTAAAGGGAGGTCTGCCTGATAATACGCAGTCAAAAAAACAGCCAGAAAGTTTTTTTCTTTAATCGCTTTAAAACTTCCTAAAATCAGTTTGTGGAATAAAAGAAGTTCTTCAGGGGACAATGTAGACCACATCGATTCCACCCAATGTCTGAGTTCTTTTTTTAAGGTCTTAGGCTCCGACAACTGAGACACCAACTCATGGAGGGTTAATCCTGAGGTCCGGATATCCGGATTGCCAACAATCAAAGCAAAGGTTTCGGCCCAATCACGGGTGACAGTATGACTTTCTTTAATCAACCAATCGGGCAAATCTTTATATTCCAACAACCATTGAGTCAGATCTGTCCTTTTGACCTGTACAATGGATTTATACCCGTTTAATAGGTGTATAGCCATTCGTTTATCATCTTCCTGGGCCTGATCCAGATATGATTTAAGAGCGGCAGCCCTGATCGACGGATCTTTGCCGGATAAGGTAGCCAGGTATACTTTTGCAAATTCATTCAGCATACCCGTTCAATCTTCTTCTTCAAAAGGAATGGTTTCGGGAGCCTTGATGGTTGCTGGCTGCTTAGCGCTGCTGACGATTTCGGCATCGTATCCCCTGGAGCAAAGCCAGTCGACGTACAAGGAGGTGTATCCATGGGTAGCAAATACTTTTTGTGTCCCCGATTGTTTTATTACCTCATTTAATGAGGGCCAATCTACATGATCAGATAAAGTAAAACCATGATCAGCGGCTTGCTTTTTGCGATTATTTATCAGGGCCATCCACCCGGAAATCGTCGCGGTGACAGGATTGACCAGGCTCCTGATCCAGAGACTGTTTAAGACGGAAGAAGGAGCAATGGTTATTCCTTTCTGGATTTCTTTTTTGCTGACCCTGGAGGACACCGGTATCGTGGGACGTAACCCAAGTCCCGCCTTTCTGAGCACCTCCGTAGTCTGCTCCACAGACCCATGGGTATAGACCGGGATATCTGCAGGAATATGATGTATCAGGCGTTGGGACTTGCCGAGGGCATAGGCCAGCAGAACCGTCGTCTGACCGGAATTCAGGTTGTAGTTATACCATTCGAGAATTTCGCGAATAATTTGTTTTTGAGGTTTCCACTGGTAAACAGGCAAAGCAAAAGTGGTTTCCGTGATCAGGGTATGGCATGGGATCAATTCATAAGCTTCACAGATTTCATCCACCTCTGTTTTGTAATCACCGGTAACTACCCAGATTTCATCCAGGTAACTCACCCTGATTTGTGCTGATCCGGGAATATGACCGGCCGGATGAAAACTGAATCTTACCTGATTGATCAGGACAGGTTGGGCGTATTCGACCGTTTGAATCTGTATAAAACTACCCAACCGGTATTTCAGGATAGCCGCCGTGAGGGCCGTGCATAGATAATATCGGTGCCCGAGGATAGCATGATCACTGTGTCCATGGGTAATCAAAGCACGGCTCACAGGTTTATGAGGGTCAATATAGACATCGGCCCGGGGGCAGTAGATCCCTTTAGCAGTAAAAGTCAGGAGAGGCTCACCCTTCTGTTTATCCATGAATGGTTTTTGGTCGATTGTATTACCTTTGTCGCAATTTAATTAAAAAAAATTCATGAAATCATTACCCTGGATCATTGTCGGCATATTGACCCTCGCCCTGGCCAATTTATATTTTAAAGTTTATGACAAAACGGGAACGGGGACGAAAGCTTCGGTTGCAGCAGATGGATCGGGTCTGCGTATCGTTTATGTCAATGCAGATTCGGTGCTGGAAAATTATACCCAGTTCAGAAAAGAGAAAGATGTGCTCGACAGAAAACAACTGGACATTGATACCCGGCTCGGTAACAAAGGCAGGGCATTGGAAAATGAAGTGAACACTATTCAACAACGGATTCAGGGAGGGTTACTTACCCCAAAAGAAATTCAAGAACAGGAGCAGCGATTGGGAGCCAAACAACAAACCCTTATAGCGGAAAGGGATAAATTGGCCAAAGAAATTGTAGATGAAGGCACTGCCATTAATGACCGCCTTCAAAAGGTATTAATCAGTGCCCTGGAAAAACTTAAATCTGAAAGAGGTTACCATTATATCTTCAGTTATATCAAAGGAGGTCAAATTCTTTTGGGCAATCCTGCGGATGATATCACCAGAGATGTATTGAATATTTTAAATAGTAAGGATGGCGGAATGCCGGCAGATAGTGTCAAATAGTGATAGTAAATGGTATTTGGAGCATCGTGTCTCGATAGCTACTGAAGGCTGGTGCGTTTCACTGAATAGCGTTAATGCAAAAGGCCATAGAGTCCGGCTGAAGCGATCGCACCCAATACCGGTCCAAGGATTGGAACCCAACTGTATGACCACTCACTGTCTTTTTTATCAGCGATCGGCAATAAAGCATGCATGATTCTGGGGCCTAAGTCCCGCGCAGGGTTTATAGCATAGCCAGTGGCTCCACCCAGGCTGAGACCGATCCCCAATACCGTAAGTGCCACAGGCAATGCATCCAAGGCCCCCAGTTTATAGTCCGGGGATACCATGTGCAGGACGGCAAAGATCAATACAAACGTACCAACAGCTTCCATCAACAAATTGTTGATAGGGTTTTTAATTGCGGGAGCTGTGCAGAAGGTTGCCAGCTTAGCTCCCCGATCGGTGGTGGCATTATAATGGTCACGGTATACAAGGTAAACCATCGTTGCGCCGATCATAGCACCCATCAGTTGAGCGATCATATAATTGACGGCCAATCCCCAGCTGATTTTACCCAGCATCGCCATAGCAAGGCTTACGGCGGGATTAAGATGAGCGCCACTATGGGGGGCAGCTACCAAAACACCAATAAATACGGCTATTGACCAACCAAACGTGATGACTATCCAACCGGATTGATTTCCATAAGTGCGTTGCAAACAAACATTGGCAACCACCCCATTGCCCATGATGATCAATATAGCGGTGCCAATACATTCTGCCCAAAATGCGGTCATAGACAATTAGGAATTAGGAATTAAGAATTAAGAATTAGGAATTAAGAATTAAGTCGAATTACGAATTGAAGTTAATTAATATTTGTCTCCTTTTTGTTTTATTGGTTCGATTGGGAGATCAATTTTAATTCGGAATCAATTTGGGACTTAGACATCCAGATGCCCTTGTTGATGACTCCGGAAATCGCCTGCATATGTTTGATATCCTCTACCGGATTAGCATTCAATAAAATCAGGTCAGCGGCCAGTCCTGGAGCCACATCTCCAAACTCGCGTTCGGCTTTGAAAAAACGCGCGACTTCAGAAGTAGCTGCTTGTAAAATTTTCCAATTGGGAATACCGGCATCAGCCCAGGACTTCATTTCATGTTGTAAAGAAAATCCGGGCACATTCATCACCTGAGGTGCATCCGAACCTAACAACAGATTGACGTTGGATTGATGCATAGCAAACAGGATCTTTTTACGGATATCCAAAAATCGGTTGAACCTGGCTTCAGAGTATTCGGGATTTTTAATGAGGTTAGATTTACTTTGGGTCCATGCAAAGCGTGTCCTGGAAGGCATATAACTGAGTTCTAATTCCTGCATCATCTGGTTGGGATCGGTAGGTGAAAACCATCGGGTAAACAAACTCTGGGTAGGGACAATCCAGGTACCTTTTTGTTTGGTCAGGTCGATCAGGCCTTTAAGTTTGGCCATATCGGCTTTGTCTGTAAGATGGAATCCAAAAAACCCGTTTTGAGTCAGGTCGGCCAGCGGCGGTGCCAGGGCCTCGATGTATCCATCCAGGTGATCAACGGTCAATTGTCCCGCTTGAATAGCATGGGTCACACCGACTTCCACCGGAATATGGCCTGCAAATGCAATGCCTACTTCATTAGCTGTGCGGGCCAGCCCATCATATACTTCCTTTTTTATACCAGGATGTATTTTTAAAAAATGATAACCTTCTGCTTTATACTGCCGGACCAGTTTTTGTGCTGTAGTAATATCGGGTACTGAATTGCCATTAAACGAAGGGCTGGAGGTATATATCCGCGGAATATTGCGCATGGATCTCGCCGCAAGAGTTTCATTTATTTTAAGATGAAACGGCTGGCCGAGCATACCCCGGAGGGTGGTCACTCCGTTGCTCAGGTATAAAAACAAAGTCTGAGACAGGGCTGTCAGGTCGTTGCTCGAGTCCGGCACCGGAATATGGGCATGCAACTCGGCTATTCCGGGTATCAGAAATTTACCTTTACCCTCAATAATTTGGGCATCCGGAGGTATAGATAATTTTCCGGAAGGGGCAATTGTATTTATTTTTCCGTCGATGATGATGATGGTCTGATCGGGGATGACTCTTTTTGTTTTTGGGCTGATGATACTTACCTCCTTAATCACCAAAGCTGAGGAAGAAAGGGGTACTGAGAGCACCGATTGGGACCAAACCGAGGTTATTCCGAAAAGGCAAATTATAAAACTCAATATTTTATTCATATCATTTAGTTTTTCTTCGCAGATAGATTTTGTCTATTTCTGCTGCCAGTTGATGGTCTTTGTCGGTCACTTTGTTGCCGTCCGAGTGGGTTGAGAGGTGGATATGCACCTGGTTATACACATTCTGCCAATCCGGGTGATGGTCCATTCGTTCACATACAAAAGCAACCTCCGTCATGAAAGAAAAGGCCTGTGTAAAATTGGCAAATTTGAAACTGGCCACGAGTCGATTGTTTTCTTCTTTCCACATATATAGGTGTTTATATTCGAATCAAGTTAATCTATTTTTTAAATTTTATCAATTCCGGGTTTGAATCCATAATCCCTACATTTGTTGTATTAAACAAAACCTCTCGTTGTCGGTCATTAAAAAATTAGCCGGAGAAACCGCGCTGTATGGAATAAGCAGTATTCTGGCCCGGATGGTCAACTTTATATTGGTGCCGCTGCATACCACAGTTTTCAAAGAAAGGAATGATTACGGTGTCATCGGGCAATTGTACGGATGGATTGCCCTGGTGGTTATATTTTATACGATGAGGTTGGAAACCGCCTATTTCAGGTATGCCCAACCAGGCTCCTCGTCGAAAGCCTATCCTACAGCAAAAACGGGTATTGTAGGTATTTCCATTGCTGGTTCCGTTTTAATTTATATTCTGGCCAATCCGATTGCAACCTGGTTGCAAGTAGCAGGTTATGGGCATCTGATCCGCCTGGCTGCGGGGATTACAGCCCTGGATGCGATCTGTGAATTGCCATTCGCCCGCCTGAGGCAGGAAAAAAAACCACGACGGTTTGTCGCTATAAAATTTGTCAATATTGGCATCAACGTGCTCCTCAATGTTGTATTGTTGCTTTGGTTGCCATATCAGGGGTATACTTTTTTTAAAGCAGAACAGTTGGTCTCTTATGTTTTTCTGGCTAATTTTTTTGCCAGTGTCTTTACCCTGGTGCTCCTGGCCAGGGAGTTTGGTGCGGAAGGGTTTAAATTGGACATCATTGAATTTCGTAAAATGATTTCGTATTCACTTCCCTTGTTGGTGGTGGGCCTGGCCGGAGTCTTTAATGATGCCATGACCCGACAGTTTTTGGGCTGGCTTGCTCCCGGCACGATCGTTGAAAAACAAATCCTGATGGGTGAATACAATGCTTGTGTAAAATTTGCTGTTTTTATCACTTTATTTATTCAGGCTTTCCGATATGCTGCTGAACCCTTTTTTTTCAAGCACATGCATCAGGAAAATGCTAAAAACGACTACTCCAGGATCACCACCTATTTTACCTATTTTATGATGATTGGTTTTGTAAGTATTACCCTGTATCTTGATTTTTTTAAAACCTGGATTGTTCGCACCCCGGCGTATTTAAATGCCATCGGCATCGTGCCGGTCGTTTTAATGGCAAATGTATTTTTGGGTATTTATTATAATGTTTCCAATTGGTATCGGTTGACTGATCGTACGCGATATGGTTTGTATTCTGCACTGATCGGAGTGGGGCTGACCGTCGTAGGTAATATTCTGCTGGTGCCTCGGTATGGGTATATGGGGACAGCCTGGTCCATGTTGATCTGCTATGCCGGCATGACGGTGATCACGTATGCCTGGGGACAAAAATTTTATCCCGTTCCTTTTGAAATTCCTAAGATTCTGGTGGCACTGGGTGGTGGGGTATTAATCTATTTAATCAGCCTTTGGATAAAAAATAATTTGGAATTGAATAACTGGCTGGTATTTTTTATCCATAGTGTGTTGATAGGATTTTTTGTACTCTGTTTATTTGGAAAAGTGATTGTTCGGCAATTGAATTTATTGAGGGCTAAATAAACCCAGAATGACAATGGTTTTAAACAATTTTGAAAATAATAGTCCACCGTGTATTAATAGGATTATTTGTGATTATTTATTTGTAAAAATCATTCTAAAGAATTGAATTTTATTTAGGTTAAATAAATCACAGAAAAGGTACCCTTTCCCGAAATAATGAATATCAAGCCGGACAGCGCCGACGAATACCGTGAGATATCCTCCCTGGCATATAATCATCAGCCCACGGTTTTAACCGTGGGTTGATGATAAAAACGGAAGGACAATGGTTTTAACCATTTTAATAAGATATAGCACCGAATAGAAAATCCTTCACAATAAATTCAAATCCCTTCGCCAGAAATTCACTCGTATACCCCCTCCTATATATTTCGTTACGTCCGATTTATTATTCAAATCTTTCCGGTAATAGGAATTGAAATCTATAAAATAATTGTGAAAAACCTCATAGGATAAAGTAAGCCCATAGTGCCGGATATTCCTTAGTACACCTTGCCCGGTTACATTATTGTAATCACCGATGCGGCTTGTATAAGGTTTGGTCAAATCACCACCATAATTGGATGATCTATTGGGATCGTCTCCCCAATGATAAGCCATGAGGTAAGCATGTATATTCCATCTGTGTGCCGGCCGGTACCTGATATTAAAAATGGCTTCTTTAAAATTGGCCCCCAGAGGGTGGGCCAATGGAGTCAACTGATGGGTATAATTGGCCGTGCTGTCAAAATGGGAATAGGTATAGGGCCGGACGGAGTTGTATTCCAATTGAAGGTCCAGACGGTTAATCCCAAACGCATCCAGGTATTTTATACCCAACTGACCTCCGAATTTATTTCCCCACCAACCCTTGCTGCTGCTAAAAACTTCTTTTCGAACGAATTCATCAATCAGCAATTGACCATAAACAGAAAACCTACGGGCAATATCGTATCGGCTATTGATGCCCAGCATGACATTGTCCGGACTGCCTATTGATCCTTCCACGGAGCGGTATATAATGACGGGATTAAGGTATTGAAATTCAAAATGATCGTTGCGGTTGAAAATCACGGTTTCAAACAAACCCAGGTTCCATTGTGGCAATACCTGGATTTGCAGGGTGTGAGAGGCCATATATTTTTTAGGTAACAGGATATTACCAGCTGTAGCGGCCTGGGTCGTTGCGCTCAATTCAGCAAATAAACTTTGATAATGCAGTTTCCAGATCCTGGCCTGGGTCTTCAGGTAAAAATATTCCTGTGCATAATCTGATAAAAATAACGATCTCAATCCATCGCCGGTAAAATTAGATCCATGCCCCAGTTGAATATGAAAATGTTTGCTCAGCCGGAAACCCAGTTGACCGTTGCCGATAAAATAATCATATCCGGTTGGCTTAAACAGACTGCTGTTAAAGTACTTATAAAAACCCGCACCGGGTAAAGCCTTGTGCTTTTCCACTTTAGCCCTGAAAAAAGCGGGCAGGGAAACCTGATTCTCCAGTATGGTGGTTTGAGCATAAATTTTATTATCCAATCCCACCCTCAGATCGATTCCACGCTGGTTAGCCAGGACCCAATCCCCTGCTATCCGTTCCCGACCAGCCTGCATATTGATTACCGGATTGACCCGGAGGTAAAAATCGTTTTTATTGACTTCCAGCAGATGTCCCGGACTGCGGTAAAAATATTTTAATATTGGTTTTCGGCTGTAATAATAACCGGAGTGAGCAGAGGGGATCGAATCGGATGTGGCTGTGAAATTGTAAAATAAAATATTGCTGTCCACGGGCACGGATGCTGATCCGGAGCCTCTATGTTGGCTTGTGACTATTGACTTTATCCATACCCATTCATTATTTTCATTCAATAAATACCGGATGTCCTCCAGGTCGGCGTTGGCCAATACGTTTAAGCTGTCCCAATATTGAATCAGGTCGATCACATCAGCACGGAAATAAGGTTTAATCGTGCGGTGAAAAAAATCCGGGTTACCGTATTTAAGACTCAGACGATCGATCAGGAATTCTTGTTTTGAACCCAGGGGGATCAGGGTGCCCTGAGCCGGTAGCAGCGTCATGGCATACATCAACCAAACCCAGCAAAAGCTAATTAATCTCTGCAAAGTTTCAGGATTTAAATTCCAGCAGTTTCTGGGCAAGGATGTCTTTAAATTGGTTTTCTTCATTCCATAAAAAACTCACCTCTACAGGCAGTACAAAAATCGGCAATTTATTTTCAAGGATATAATCACGATGCAAGGCCAGGCGGGTAGCGTCTTTCTCTGTGGTCAATATGATTTTATTGGGTCCCGGCAGTTGGTCATATTGCCTTTTAATTTGGCCCAGATCATAATTGGAATACCAATGATGATCGGCAAAAGAAAACAACTGAAGAAAATTGATTTGTTTCCTGAGGTAGGTTTGCAGGTATTCGGTATTGGCTATTCCACTGACCAGCAAACCAAAAAATTCGGGTCTCCAGGGAAATTGAATACTCCGGTCAAAAATAAAATAAGGCCTGTTATAGGTGTATTCGGTAAAAAACAAACTTTGATGGGGCAACAACCTGAGTTCTTTTTTTAGTTTAATACCTTCCTGCTCAACCATATCCGGCGGGCACTTCGTGACAATAATAATATCAGCCCGGCGATAACTGGATCTCCATTCTCTTAGGCGGCCGGAAGGCAATAAATAATCACGCGTGAAAGGCAATTCATAGGAAGTTAAAAGAATGTTGATATAGGGTTTAACACTGAGGTGTTGAAAAGCATCATCCAGCAATATCAATTTTACTCCGGGAAATGATTTTAACAAAAGAGGGATCCCGGTTTCCCTTTGTTCCGCTACGGCCACCGGTATTTCTGGAAATTTCATCAGGAATTGAAACGGTTCATCGCCGATGGCTTTCACCGATGGAGTATGTTGCCCGATTTGAAAGCCGGTACTTTCCCTTTTATATCCCCTGCTTAAAATAGCGACCGGCAGATAATCTTTAAGCCAGTTAACCAGGTATTCGATATGGGGTGATTTGCCCGTCCCGCCAATGCTCAGGTTGCCGATACTGATGATGGGAATATCAAATCGGACGGGTCTTAATATCTGATATTTATATAACAAATTGCGGCAGGTGATGGCCATTCCATATAAAAGCGTAAGAGGAGATAAGAGTATACGGATAATAAATTCCCTGATCATGTGATGGATTTGAGGAGTTGATGGCCAATACTGCATTGCAGGCATTTTTTGTGCTCGCAATATTGAGATTTAAGTTGAATTTGTGCCTGAGTGTGCAGGGCATGGCTGGCCGTCCAACCCAAATCAGACCATGTGCGGGTGACCAGGTTATTTTCGGCAGGCAGGTCCTGGAGATACTGGATAGCACGTTCCTTTTTATTTTCATCGTCTACACTCGTTCCATAATAAAACAGGAGCGGTACGATGGTATTGATTACGATATGATAAAGGGTTGGTTTCCCCAGTTTTTTAAATTGAGTCCTGCTTTCCGATTTAAAGGAATAATGGTTGGCCCAATAACCTCCCAGGGTGACATCCAGGGCATGGATGATTTCTTTTACAGATATGGCGGCAATAAATTTTGAAAATAAATGATCCGTAAGATGGATGATTTTGGCCAGTTGTGCAATGCGTACGGTAGGAAAATTGGCGGGGCGCAGTCGTAAAAACTTCCATTGAGCCGGATTCATAGGTTGAAGTTGGTATTTACTTTTAAGGAAAAGATATTCATTTTTAAGCTGTAAAGGATAGTCCCCATCCTGAATATCCTCCAATAAGCCTGCCTGTCCAAACAAAAGTGCTTCCAGTTGGTTCAGTTGGGATTTGTGTTTATTCAGGATACTTAAAGGAGTCCAGACCGCCAGGGTTTCCATGGCATCCCCATTGACAGAAGAACCCAGACCGCGGGCCAGTTTTTGGTAACATACTTCTTCCCAATTTTGGAGTTGGAGATCCAATGCCTGTTGGATAGCTGCCGTCTTCAACTCAAGCCGTTCAGCCATCAATCGATGGGACCAACTTTCAATGATCAATTCATCAACCAGGTGGAAAAGGGAAGCGCAGGGTATCCATTTTTCATTTTGTAACAGAAAATTATATTGATTGATCACCACCGGGTCCACCCGGTTAATTAATTCCAGGCAAGGCAACATCGCCCCTGCCAAATTATAAATCTCGCGATCTGCTTTCCAAACCACATGTAAGATGACATTATTGTAAGCAGGGTCCTTGTGGTGTTGGTGCAATTCCCAATCAGCGGAACGGACATGCATTTCTACCTGTCCAATCCAAATGGTTTCACCTATCCTGATTTTGGCTTGTAAAAAATCCGGTCCGGCATTTGGGTTTCGGATCCCGGGATGGAGTATGGCAAGGGGTTCATTCGCCGTAGTGGATAAGGATTGAAGTTTAAAATAAAGGTGTTTCCAGATATAATACAAAAGCTCTTCATGTGGCAACATAAGGGTGTGGTGTTTGTGTTCGTAGTCAAAGATAAGGGACTCACGAAGTGTTGTGCGGGGATTTTGTCAATTTAAAATACTTCCGCGGCTTAATTCGGGCCTGCTGTTTAAGTTAATTGTAATTAGAGAAGGTTTTAAGTCCTGAGTATGTAGGGGGTGACCAAAAAGTAAAAATTAATTAGAATTGATATTGGTTCGAGTCCCGATTCGTATTCGTCGGGATTCAGACACCCGAACAGCCGCTCTGCGGCTGTTCGAAGTCCCGATCGGTCGGGAGAAAACTTCAAACCAATATATTTCAACTCACATTTGCAATAGGACTTTTTGGTCACCTCCTACTTGATCCAAAATAGGAGTACCTCAAGTCACCGAAATAATCCCGAAATTTCGGGATCGATGCACATACAACCCCAAAATATCACTTTCAAATGCATGATTTTAAGGGAATAATCGCCTATTGCCTTGCATTAATTTCAATAATTGCTCCTGATATGTTGTTGATTTTAATTGAATTAGATATTTATCAGCAGGCCCTAATTAAATTCGATGTTATAAATGATGAACCCCTTATAAAGATCCGGCTTGGTTAGATTGTATTTCACCATAAGTATATTTTGCCCCAATTTTAATTTGTTGCCTGGAATCTTTAGTTCGGAAATGCCTAGACTATTTTGTCCGATTCGTTTGGGTTTGGGAATGGCATAATGGTCGGCATTGTTAATATGTAAAAAGGCCTCTTTATCCGAATCAATCCCGGTAGATTCGATCGTGATCCCCAACCCTGTGGACAAGTGGGTTTGGTTAACATTAAAACCTAAACCGGGTGAGACCTGCCGCCCTGTCGGTTTGCCCATCTCCAGTAAGGTATTGTGTTTAAATTTTTGCGCCTGATTCCTGTCCCATAAAAACAATTGAACGCTTCCATCCTTGCAAGCACCGGGAAATAAAGTAAAATTTTTAAATACCAGGTCTCTTGCTTTAGGGTCAGTCAATGAATTGTATAGATAATAATCTGCAATCAGCCAAATCCGGTTAAAGGACTCCATGGTCTTATAAAGGTCTTCGACAGAACTGGCACTGGGTATACTGGCCGAGTGGCCCATAAGCACAAAATCCCTGGTTTCTGGATTTAATCTCATTTGGCGGAACAAGTGTACCTGGTATTGATCCTGCTGGTTGATGTAAAAATTGACGGCATCGGGTACAGTAGATAAAACCACATCACCTTTTTTAATATTCTTTTTGATATACAAACTGGGTTCTTTCCAATTAGTGAAATACCAGATAGACAGTTTGCGGTCGATCGGGGCACCATGATTTTCTGTGGTAATCAGTTTAAATGGATTGATCAGCGCCTTACTGACAAAAAGCATTAATAGGAACCCCAGGATGGATATATAATAAGAATTGTCCCTGATTTTTTGGTTTCCTGGCGCCAACTTTCCGAAAATCAATTTGGGGACATAATAAAACCCACAGGCAGCCGAAATAAGAAAGAGCGGATAAATAAAAGTATGGTAGCGCGGCAGACAGGGATCTAAAAAAACAAAACTCATCAGTAAAAACGGAGGTACATAAAAGGAAAACAGGATGATAAATTTGCGAAAATGGAGGAGGGCAAGACTTACCCAACCCGCTATGGCAATATAAATCATGTAAGGCAGGTCCGTGGTGATCACACCCCAATACACCTTAAATTGGTTAAACTTATCCGCTGAAACCAGTTTGGTTTTGATGTATTCAAAATTGGGCAGGATAAGGTTGACCATATTCTCCGGCATCAGGCGTTGGAATAGGGGCTTTAATACCATGGCATTCAGCGGGGAAAAGCTCAGGACGAAAAAAAATAATGAGGCGAGAGCTATAAGGATTATCCGTATATTTTTTTTATCCATGGAGAATGATTTGCTGATCATTCCGGATAACCATAAAACAGTACAATATACTCCGAAAGAAAATACAATAAAATAGCTGATAAAATTGGTGGCAAATGAAAGCATGGTAATACCCACCAGGAATCCTAATGCCCCGATATCTATATTAAATTTACCCAGGACAGAGACTTTTGGGGCCTGAAAGTGTCCCCGCTGGACGTACAAAACCGCAGACAAGACCAACAACAAATAAATGGTGGGGATGGGGCCGTATTGCCTGTCCAGCCTCGACCAATGGATCAAATACTGCGAAAAAACCACCAGAATGGAGGCCATGAGCGCAACCGGTCTATTGAATAAAATTTTACAGAAATAATATATGACAGGCACCAGGGCGGTACCGATCAAAACCATAAAAATCCGGCCACCGAATTCATTCCTGCCAAACAGCCCAAATCCCACCACATTGAGAAGGGTAACTAAAAGACCATTTTTTTCACCTTGAAATAAATGGGAGGGATTAAAATCTTTTAAAAAACTGACTGCGCGGTTAACATGCATGTATTCATCTACCCAAAAAGAAAGATGACCCAGACGATATACCCGGATTAAAAAAGCCAATAATATCAGAAAGAGCAAAATTTGTTTCTCGCGGGTCTCTATTGTTTTTTTCAGAAACTCAATCGAAAAGTAACTGCCCGATCCCGTTCCGGCGGTCCTGGATTTATGATTACTTGCCGCGGACTTTGTTTTTTTGCTCATTCCTGAATTATTTAAAGCGATTGCCAAACCGATATTGCCACAATACTGCCAGGGTCGTTTGAATAGTCTTCCGGACATTCATTTTACTGCTTCCTTTCTTCAGGTCATATCGCAGGATCATTGGAAGTTCATGGCAAATCGGGCGAAAACGGTTTAATTTCAACAATAATTCCACCATACAACTGAACCCTTTTTCTTCAATCAGCCGCTCTCCAAAATAATCAAAGCCTTGTTTTAATAATTCCAGACGGTAGGCTCTGAAACCACACGTATAATCACGCACCCCTTTCACCGGGGCGAAGATCATAAAAAGGGATCCGGCTAAAAAACTGGTACAGGTGCGAAAAAAACTTAAACCATAACTACGTGCACCCTGCCGGTATCGTGAAGCAATCACCAAGCTGCTACCTTCCCGGATCTGTTGCACCATCCGGGGGATAAGATGGGGATTATGGCTGTTATCAGCATCCATTGTGATGACGATATCACCCTCTTTTAAATGATGGATAGCATACCGTAATCCATCCTTCAATACCTTACCCAGTCCGCCGTTTTGATCATTATCCAGCAAATCCAATGGTATACTGCCTTTAAAGTTTTTTACCACTTTTGCAGTTTGGTCTTTGCTGCCATCATTGACTACCAAAATATTTAATGAAATGTCAGGGTGTTGAGCAAGGCTTTCATAGTTTTTTAACAAATCCACTATGGAAGCTTCTTCGTTGTATGCCGGTAAAATGGCCAGTATTTTTTGCATCTCAGAGTTGGGCTTTCAGTATGTTCAGAATTTTATCGGCGGCAGTCCCATCGCCATAAGGATTATGATTTTTTTTAAAACTTAAATAATATTCTTCGTCATCACACAATCGGTCCATTGCTGTTGTTATTTTTAGACTATCACTGCCCACCAAAACGGCCGTGCCCGCCTGAATTGATTCGATACGTTCTGTGACCTCTCGAAGGACCAGGACAGGTTTTCCCAGTGAAGGTGCTTCTTCCTGTATTCCACCGGAATCGGTGATCACAAAAAAAGATTTGTTCAGGAGCCAGATCAGGTGGGGGTATTCCAGCGGTGCAATTAAATGGATATTGGAAATACCCGATAAAATCGGATAGACAATATTATGGATATTCGGGTTTAAGTGTACGGGATAGACCACTTGAATATTGGGATGCCCAATTGCGAACGTTTTAATGGCTTCCAGGATGCGAATTAAAGGCGGGCCAAAGTTTTCTCTCCGGTGGCAGGTAAGAAGAATGATTTTTTTTGAAAAATCTAAACCAGGAAAATGTTCGTAGCTGGCTCCTTCCCCTTTTTTATTGAGCAGGTCCAAACAAAGGAATAAGGC
>Ga0163151_10004625_pt1 | contig 18295 bp, 16 predicted proteins | sample OliLakLV19MP5IB2_FD_145596 | JGI IMG/M metagenome (GOLD analysis project Ga0163151, IMG submission 145596) | Freshwater microbial mat bacterial communities from Lake Vanda, McMurdo Dry Valleys, Antarctica - Oligotrophic Lake LV.19.MP5.IB-2 | ecosystem: Environmental > Aquatic > Freshwater >... | reverse complement strand
AAGTAGAAAACATGTATAGCCCAGAAATTAAAGGAAATAATCTTGTAAAATCTGTAATGGTAAATGGGAATTAAGAATTCTATTCTGCCGATTTTTTTGCAGGTGCTTTTTTAGCTTCTTTAGCCGCATCTAATAAAGCTTCAGGAGCATTTGTTAAACCTTCCGTTGTACCTTCCGTTGTAGCTTCCGTTGCCACTTCCGTTGCCGCTTCCGTTGTAGCTTCAGTTGCCGCTTCCGTTGCCACTTCCGTTGCCGCCTCATGATTTACCTTAAATTCTTTTCTTCTGGTTCCTTTATAGACTTCAAATTTCTGGTAACGGCATTCCAAGGCGCCATTATAAAGCATAATTTTCTTCGAAGGCGCCAAGCCAGTCATTTTTAAAGCCGCAATGTTTGATGAAATTACCCACACATCATAGCCATCAAATTCCTTCTTCATTTGGTCGCCCATCATTTTATAAAAAGCCCCAATTTCTTCAATTGGCAAACGCTCTCCATAAGGCGGATTAATAATCATAATGCCACCGCCGGCAGCACCTTTAACCTCTTCAAAACGCTTGTTGCTTACTTTAATATCCTCATCTAATCCGGCACGGGTTATGTTTTCTCTAGAAATATCAATGGCTTTAAACGTTTTGTCTGAACCAATAATATTTGCTTTCGATTCTCTTATTTGGGCAATAGCATCCTCTCTTACTTGAGAGAAAATCATGGGGTCGAAATTCTTCCAACGTTCAAAACCAAATTGCGCCCTGTTTAAGTTTGGTGGCATATTTTTGGCAATCATAGCAGCCTCAATTAAAAGCGTACCGCTGCCACACATGGGGTCAACATAATTGCCTTCACCATTCCAGCCCGTAAGCAAAATCATACCTGCTGCCGTAACCTCGTTAATAGGCGCTAAGGTACTATCGGTTCGGTATCCGCGGCGGTGCAAAGATTCAGACGAAGAGTCTAACGAAACCGTAACCTCATCCTTATTAATGTGGATGTCTATGCTTAAGTCGGGATGCAATAAATCCACACTGGGCCTTACCTCAAATTTCTCCCTAAATTGGTCGGCAATGGCATCCTTTGATTTGAGCGACACATATTGCGAATGGTTAAAGAATTCACTTTTTAGGCTCGTTCTTATAACAAATCTGCCATCCTTATCTAAGTATTCGGCCCAATTTATTTTTTTTATTCCATCGTATAATTGCGTTTCGTTTTGCGCCCTAAATTTATTGATGGGAATCAAAACCTTTAAAGCCGTTCTAAGCCACAAATTGGCCTTGTACATAATGGCCTTATCGCCCGTAAAACTAACAGCTCGGTTATGCGCTTCTACATTTTCTGCACCTAAATTCCTCAGTTCATCTGCCAAAATCTGCTCCAATCCAAATTGGGTTTTGGCCACCATTGTAAAAAACGCTTGCTCTTTTTCCATATCAACTGCAAAGGTAGCGCATTTAGCCCAAATTTATAGAAAGAAGGTTTTCACAGTTTGAACCTAAATTTGGTTCAAACCGATTTTCTCTTTGAAACAACTTGGCAGTGCTGATTTTTATTTTATATTTGATAATCAATAAATCTAACCTATGAAAAACCCTTTATTTTTACTTTTAATCCTTTCAATGTTTTGCAATGTTACATCGGCTCAGTATATGGTAAAGCAATGGGATTATCGGTATGGTGGGAGCGGTTATGAAGATCTTAGAATGATTCAAAAAACTACAGATGGAGGTTATATTTTGGGTGGAAGATCAGATTCACCTATAAGCGGTAATAAAACTCAAGGAACACAAGGTGGCACAGATTATTGGGTAGTGAAAATAAATGCTTTGGGAGTTCAGCAATGGGACAAACGTTATGGGGGTGCTGGTTTTGATGACTTAGTAGCATTACTTCCAACACCTGATGGTGGATTCTTGCTTGGAGGTATTTCCAATTCTGGAATTAGCGGAGACAAAACACAAGCCAGCCGGGGATTATACGATTATTGGGTGGTAAAGATAGACAGTATTGGTAATAAGGAGTGGGATTACCGCTATGGCGGTGATAGTGTAGATTATTTATATACCATGATTGAAAATTACCCTTATGGTTATGCCTTAGGTGGTAGCTCAAAGTCATTAGCAACTGGTGATAAATCGCAAGGCACACGTGGGGGTCTTGATTATTGGGTAGTTTACATTGATTATTTTGGAACCAAAACAGCAGACTTTCGTTTCGGTGGAGATCTTCCTGACGAAATAAGAAGTATGAAGTCAACTGAAGATGGAGGAATTATATTGGGAGGAATTTCACATTCAGGCATAAATGGCGATAAAAGCCAAGCTTCTAGAGGCTCTGCTGATTATTGGATAATAAAATTAGATGCAATTGGTACCCAAATTTGGGATAAACGCTTTGGGGGTAATAGTTATGATAATTTGTCAAGTATTAGCCAAACCAAGGATAAGGGATTTTTGATGAGCGGCGGCTCTGGTTCAGATAGCATTGGCGATAAAACTCAAAGCCCCTGGGGTGGCTCTAATTACCAAGATTTATGGATTGTTAAATCGGATAGTATAGGTAATAAACTATGGGACTATAGGTTTGGAGGAACAAGTTATGATTATGGTAGTACTAGTGTAACAACAATTGATAAAGGTTATATTTTTGGGGGTTCCTCATATTCAGGCATAAATGGCAATAAAACTACAACAGTTACTTGTACCACAGATGGGCATTATTGGCTTGTTAAAACCAATGTAAATGGGATTAAGCAATGGGATTGTTCATATGGTGGAGATACTAGGAGTTATTTAACTACTCTTTTGCAAACTGATGATGGAGGTTACTTGCTTGGAGGACTTACACAATCTGGCATTGCTTGCGATAAAACCCAGGCCAGCCAGGGGTTTTGGGATAATTGGATTGTTAAGTTACGTCCAAATTGGCCAACAACAGATGCTAATTTAACTATTGTTAATTCTGGTGTAACAGGTAAAACAATTAGCTGGACAAAAGGAAATGGAGTTAGGCGAATTGTAGTAGCAAGGGCTGGCTCACCCATTACAGATACGCCAATTGTTGGCATAAATTATAGGGCAAATAGTACATATGGTTTGGGAGATTCTGTTGGTAATGGAAATTTTGTTGTTTATAATGGCACGGGCACATCGGTTACAGTTACGGGCTTAAATTTTAATACCGACTATTATTTTAGGGTAATTGCCTTTAGTCCTGATACGCTTTTTCCTATTTACCAGCGAAGCCCCTTCCTCTCTGGAACCACAACCACCTTACCAGTTACTTGGCTCGATTTGAATGCAAAATTAGAGAATGAAAATTTGGTGCAATTAAATTGGAAGACTGCATCAGAAATAAACAATAATTATTTTGAAATTGAAAGGTCACTGGGTTCAGATAAACAAGAAGAGCAATGGAAAACTATTGGAAATATAAAAGGAAATGGAACTACAGATCGAGTGAGCACCTATCAATTCGATGATCAAATAAACAAAGTAAATACAGATGTTTTATATTATCGCATAAAACAAATAGACTTTGATGCACGTTCTGAATATTCAAAAACAGTTAGTGTAAAATTACACAGTTTGGTTCAAGATGGAATAACTATTTACCCCAATCCATTTGAGGATAAATTAATCCTAAGTTCTGTAAATACTATCCATCAAGTAAAAGTTGAACTCACTAACTTTATGGGCCAAAATGTATTTGAAGGAATGTATGATTTAAATGCAGGGCAAAAGACTGAAATTGATTTTAGTAACATTGATCAAAAAGGAATATACATTTTAACCGTAAATGGAATACCCTTTAAATTGGTGAAGCGTAATTGAGGATTTGCCTCTTTACTGGCAAGATTAAAAGAGGAAAAAGTTTAGTATCTTTAAAATTGGAAAAAAAATATCAGGAATATTAAACTAGAAAAAAACTGGTAAATTTGTTTAAAGAATAAAAACATGGAAGAAGTGATTGTTTTAGTAGAAGAAAGCGAAGTGGGAGGATATATTGCTAAAGGTATGGGTGTTTCAATTTTCACCGAAGCTGAAACCATCTAAGAATTAAGAATCTCTGTTAAGGAAGCTGTCCAATGTCATTTCGAGGATAATCGTCCAAAACTAATTAGATTACATTTGGTGAAGGAAGAAGTTTTTGTGGCATGAAATTACCTAGGGATGTATCGGCTCAAGATTCAATAAAAGCTAGCTAGAAATTAGGTTATCAAACAAATAAACAAGATGGAAGTCATATACGTTTAACAACTCAACAGAATGGGCAACATCACATTACAATTCCCAATCATAGCCCAATTAAAATAGGAACTTTGTCTGCAATATTATCAGATATGGCCTTACATTTTAACATGAGTAAAGAACAAATTATTAAAACAATTTTTCAATAATTTGTTTCCTTTTGTTTTTGAATCTAAAATGTTTCAAAATCAAATCTGGCTACTGTTTCTTTTTAACAATAAAAGAAAACCGATTATTAAATCAACTATTTCCTCTTTAAGGATATTGAATTTTTAGAAAAGGGCAATAAATTTACAAATCGAAAATTAAACTACTGTGAACCTACAATATCTTTCAGATAGCAATGGGCAAACAACTGGGGTATTCATTCCAATAAATGAATGGATTGAACTTAAAAATAAATACAAGGATATTGAGAGGGGGTTCTAATGTACAATTCGATAATCTTACCCCTTGCTAAATAAGATATCGAATAGGCTGCAAGGTGGTATAATAAAAGACAGGCTTAACTAGGTAAAAGATTTATTGGGGAAGTTCGAAAAAAAGTCTAATTCATCAAACAAAACCCTAAACTCTCAAATTTCCCCCTTGTGATATCAAATTCTTGAGCAAAGGACATAACAATTATATTATCACCGTTTGCATTTTGTATTTATTGTGAATATAATTTAAGCGAACAAAATTTTAGGGATCTACCTATTTTTAAAAAGTAACGTACAATGATTTTATCTTTACCCAATAAAGGCAGCTTCAAACATAATTAACCTTATGTTTGAACCAAATATAAATTGAGCATGAAAATTAAAGTTTTATTGATGTTACTTTTGTTTGCTTTTAAGGGTTATGCTTGCAAATGCGGCTGGACCACCATAGCTGAAAACTACCAATCTTCGAGTCTCATTTTTTATGGCAAACACCTTGGAACCATCAACTCAAAGGATGTTTTTGGATATAATGGAAAGCCTCTGGTAACCGAGCGTTTTGAGGTGATGCGGTTTTATAAAGGCGGCAGCAATGAAGCTATTTTGCCACAACAAAACATACAAGCCAAGCCTTTTTACTTAACAATTTTATCGAACTGCAAAGAAACTTCTTGTGGTTTTTGTTTCGATTCTAATTCCTATTACCTAGTGTATGCTTCGGTTGCAAAAGGGCGCGAGATGGCTGCTGTAGGCTTTTGCAGCAGAACAAAGAAAATTATTCAACACCAATTTATTATTCCTAGTCAGCCCGACCCTGAAGCCGGAAGGGATGAATCCAAAGAGTTAATCCATTTGGCTCAAACCGATACCTTTTCATCTAATGAGCCAACAGCCCAAGAAGATTGGATGGTGGCAAATCAAAGTCAGGAGCAATCAAAAATTGAACTACAAAAGCAATTAAAGAAGAAGGGGAGTATGACTATTATTTTGTCTACCACCACCTTAATTCTGCTTATTTACCTAGCCTTTGATTGGTTCAAAAAGAAAAAATATTAGGCTAATCTTTTAAATCGAAGTGTTCTTTTAAATGAGGCACATAAATGTTGTGATAGCCTCTTTCCAGAAATTTGTCCTTTAAAATTTGCAAGGTTTCTTCTTCGCCATGAACCAAAAACGTTTTCTTGATTTTATGTTTGTTCTGGCAAGTTAGCCACTTAAATATTTCCTCGTAATCTGCGTGGGCACTGTAATAATCTAGCGAGCGCACTTGCGCAACAACATCAAACTCTTCGCCAAAAATACGCACATTTTTATCGCCATTTTTTAACCGGCCACCTAAACTTTGGGGCGTGCAATAACCCACCAACAAAATGGTGTTGTTGGCACTGGAAATATTGTTCATAATATGGTGCTTTACCCTGCCAGCTTCGGCCATGCCACTTGCCGAAATAATAATACATGGTTCGGCCAAATTATTGAGCGCCTTAGATTGCTCAACCTCACTTATATATTGCAAATTTTTAAACCCAAATGGGTCGCTGTCTTGACTCACATAAGCCACAAAATCTTCTCTATAACATTCTTCATGCTTGCGCATAATTTTGGTGGCTTTAACAGAAAGCGGACTATCCACAAATACCTTAATATCTGGCATTCGGCCTTCGTTCACCGCTTTGTCTAAAATGTAAATGATTTCTTGGGTTCTATCCACGCTAAAGGCCGGAATAATAAGCTTGCCTTTATTGGTTACACAGGTATGATGAATGATGTCTAATAATTCTTTTTCGGCATCTTCAATTTGCGCATGCAGGCGGTCGCCATAGGTTCCTTCGCAAATCAAATAATCGCATTGCCTAAAGGGTTGCGGGTCTCTTAAAATTGGATCCTTATACCTGCCAATATCGCCCGTAAAGGTAATTTTTGTTTTTTTACCTTCCCTGGTATTAATGTCGAGGTTCACCACGGCACTGCCCAAAAGGTGACCGGCATCTGTAAAGCACAAGGTAATCTCCTTGTCAATTTTAAGGTGCTGGTCGTACCCCAATTCCTCCATAAGGTTCAAAGCCGCCTTTACATCATCGGCATCATAAAGTGCTTCAAGCGGTTCTAAGTTTTTCTTCTTACGCCTTTTATTGATGTATTTAAGGTCGGCAGTTTGAATAAAAGCCGAATCCATAAGCATTATTTCACACAGACTTTTGGTGGCGGGTGTGCAGAAAATAATGCCGTTAAACCCTTGTTTTACTAGGCGTGGGATCAGACCGCTGTGGTCTATATGCCCATGGGAGAGAATGAGGTAATCTACCTCGCTGGGGTTAAAGCCAAAGTGTTGGTTTAAATCTCCCTTTTGTTCTATATAGCCCTGAACCAATCCACAGTCTAATAAAATTTTAGTTCCATTAGGGGTGGTAAGCAGGTGTTTGCTGCCGGTTACCATTTGAGCGGCGCCAAAGAATTGTACTTGCATGCGGCAATATGGAAAAAAAATAAAAGAAAATATCCACTAAATGAATAATCATTTGTTGATTCCATGTTAATGTTGTTTTTTGCAGTGTTATAAAAAGAGGAGTTGATAAAATGCATTTAGCTATCGCAGGAAATATTGGTTCAGGTAAAACCACGCTGACCACTTTGCTTTCAAAGCACTATAAATTTGAGCCACATTACGAGAATGTGGAAGACAATCCGTATATCTCAGATTTTTACGAAGACATGCAGCGTTGGAGTTTTAACCTGCAAATTTTCTTTTTAAACTCGCGCTACAACACCTTGTTGCATTTGCAAAAGTCAAAAAAGAACATCATTCAGGATAGAACCATTTATGAGGATGCAAATATTTTTGCGCCCAATTTACATAGCATGGGCTTAATGAGCACGCGCGATTTTGAAACCTACCAAAGCATGTTCGATTCTTTGAGTCAGACTGTTAAGCCGCCAGATTTGTTGGTTTATTTAAGGGCTTCCATTCCGCATTTGGTCAACAACATTCAAAAGCGCGGCAGAGAATACGAAGACAGCATACGCCTAGATTATTTGCGTAGGTTAAATGAGCGCTACGAAGCTTGGATTAGCAGCTATAAGCCAAGGCACTTAATAATTGAAGTAGATGATATGAATTTTGCCGAAAACGCCGAGCACCTAGGTAATATTATCTCGCGCATTGAAGGTGAGGTGAATGGCCTTTTCTAATTTATAAACAACCCGTTCTTCCTCCATCAACTGGCACATTAATGCCGGTAATGTAGGCGGCGAATTCACTGGCTAAAAAGCAAGCAGCGTAGGCAATTTCGTCGGGTTGCGCAAATCGATTCATGGGAATTTCGGCCAGCATTTCATTGCTTACTTCGTCTGTACTTTCGTTTTGCTTTAATGCTTTTCCTTCTATAATTTGTTTGAGCCTATCTGTGCCCGTTGCGCCAGGCAAAATATTGTTTACGGTAATGCCTGCCGAGGCCAATTCTGTTGCCAAAGTTTTGCTCCAACTTGCCACCGCACCTCTAATGGTATTAGAAACGCCCAATCCCCGCAAAGGAATTTTTACACTGGTAGAAATGATGTTAATAATGCGGCCATAGCCGTTTTGTTTCATGCCATTTACCACGCCCTGAACCAAATAATGGCTACTAATTAAATGGCTGTTAAAGGCATTCAAGAACTCCTCTGGCTTTGCGCCAATAGCTGGTCCCGGACTTGGTCCGCCGCTGTTGTTTACCAAAATGTGATAAGAATAATGTGTCTGAATTTTTTCTTCTATGGCTGCTTTTACCTCCTCTGGCTTGCTAAAATCGGCCACAATAAAATCGTGTTTCTGACCATCGCTTGCGTGCAAATCGCGCACCACCCGTGATAATAAATCGCCATTTCTGGCCATTAAGGTTACATTGGCACCCAAAAGGGCAAATTGTTTGGCTATAGCAAATCCTATTCCTTTGGTACTGCCACATACTAAGGCATTCTTACCTCTTAAATCAATATTCATGTGGCAAAAATAGAGAAATTTCTTTGTCTTTATTCTCTATAACTTTTTCGAATTTCGTATTAAATTGCGCCATGCACTTTTTGTATCCCAGTTTTTTATTTGCCCTCGCACTTCTGCTTATCCCTGTAATTATTCACCTATTTAATTTTAGGAAGTATAAGAAGGTTGTTTTTAGCGATATTCGGTTTTTGAGGCAACTCAGCGAGCAAACCAAAAAGCAACAGCGCATCAAAGATTGGCTCATCTTATTGTGTAGGATTTTGGCCCTAGCGTTCTTGGTTTTTACCTTTGCCCAGCCTTTTATTCCGGCTAAGGAATCCCAAAAAATTAAGGCCGATTCTTGGACAAGCATTTATTTAGACAACAGTTTTTCTATGCAGGCAATTGGCAAGGAGGGAAGTTTGCTCGATGCCGCAAAGCAGAAGGCCAAGAATGTGGTTGAAGCACACCCAGCAGCACAAAATTTTCAATTGCTTACCAACGATTTTGAAGGAAAGCATCAGCGTCTTGTGTCTAAAAAGGAAATGCTTCAAATGCTAGATGAAGTTGCGCCAAGCATGGCCCATAGAAATTTACAACAGGTGTACGAAAGACAAAAATCCCTGTCGCAACAGTCGGGGGCAAGTCTTGGTCGAACCTATTGGCTGAGCGATTTCCAAAAGAACATGGAGCCATTGCCGCAACAATTGGATTCGCAAGTTGCTGTTTTTTTACTTCCATTTAAGGGCGTGCAACAACAAAATATTTGGATTGATTCTGCCTGGTTTTCTAATCCATTTTTAAAGAAAGGCAATCAAAACAAGGTGCATGTTTGGGTCAGGAATAACAGCGAAAATAGCTTTGAAAACCAACCCTTGGTCTTAAAAATTGATGGTGCCCAAAAGGCCATTCAAAACTTTACCTGCGCGGCTCAACAAAGGGTAGAAGTAGTAATTCCGTTTAGCTTAAGCGATTTTAATTGGCACGAAATAGCCTTGTCTATAACAGATTATCCCATTGTTTTTGATGATGTATATTACCTAACGGCAAAGGCGCAAGAGAAGCTCCCAATCTTGCTTATAAACGATTTGGTAGATGCCAGTTCCATTAAAAAAGTGTTTGGCTTAGATGCCTTTTACGATTTAAAAGAAGTATCGGTTAATCAAATAGATTACCAGGGCCTCAACAAAAATGCCTTGCTTATTTTAAATGAACCCAACGCCCTTAGCAGCGGATTAAGTGCCGAGTTGCAGAAGTTTATAAAAGAGGGGGGTGTTTTGTTGTTCATTCCTGCTGCTAATCCAAAAGATTTGTTAAGCATACAGCAATTTACCCAAGCCTTAGGCGCGCAAATGCTGGCAAAGCAAAATGGCCCCATTCAATTGGGAAATATGGAAACCAAAGATGCTTTGTTTGCACAAGTTTTTAGCAAATCGCCTGAGTGGTTAAGTTTGCCCATTGTGAATAGCTATTGGCAGTTTGGCGCAAATGGCAAAAATGCGCAAAGCATTATTCAGTTAAAAAATGAGATGCCTTTTTTGATGCGTTTAAAATTGGGCAAAGGCAATGGATTTTTGATGGCCAGTTCTTTGCAAACCAATGAAAGCGGATTAAGCAAGCATGCCTTGTTTGTTCCCTTGATGTTGAATTTGCCCTTGCAACGCACACACAAATTGCAGAGTAGTTTTTTGTTGGGCGAGAATTCCACCTTTTCCTTTGAAAGCGAGTTGAGTTCAAAAGTTGTCAACTTAAAAAAGGGAAATCAGGAGCATTTAATTTCGGTTCAGACCAAGGAGGGCAAAAGCTATGGAAGCCTAAATGGGCAATTAAAAGAGGCTGGCATATACCAAATGTTGGCAGAAGGAAATGCCATCGGAAAATTGGCTTTTAACTACCCAAGAATGGAATCGGTTCAGGGCTTTTTAGACCCCAATGCATTGGCCACAAGTCTTGGTGCGTCTGTGTTCGATAAAGATATTTCTGTGCTAAAAAGCTACATGGAAAGAGATTTAAAAGGCCAGCAATTTTGGAAAGTCGCCTTGTTTTTAGCCTTGCTATTTCTCCTTTGCGAAATGGCAATTATTCGTTGGTGGAAATAGGATTAGCCAGATTAAAATAAAACATTATATTTGCCCATATCGCTTAGAAAGAAAATTTCTCTCGAATGAAGTTATTAATCAGCAACGCTCAGGTTTGCGATCTTCGGTCGCCACATCATGGCAAAACCTGTGATGTTTGGATCAATGGTGAACTCATTGAAAATATCCAAGTTTCTTCTAGTAAAGATCCTTCGGCAGCCCCCAAAGGCTATAAATACATAGATGCCAAGGGGCAAACGCTTATGCCGGGCTTATTTGACATGCGCGCAGATTTTTGCGATCCAGGCTTTGAGCACAAAGAAACCTTGCAATCTGGCGCCAAAACTGCCTTAAGTGGTGGCTTCACAGATGTGGCCTTATTGCCCTCCACAGAACCCGTTCGCGATTCAAAAATTGGCATTGAATATGTGCGCAATCAAAGCGTGCAATTGCCTATAAATTTACATGCTTATGGCTGTCTGACCCAACAACGCGCTGGAAAAGAATTGGCCGAATTGTATGACATGACCTTGGCCGGAGCCATAGGTTTTACCGATGGAAATAGGCCAATTGATAACAGCAGCCTATTGCTGAGAGCACTTCTATACAATAAGATTTTTAACGGACTTTCCTTGGTGTATCCAAACGATGTGTACCTTAGCGAAAACGCCCTTATGCACGAAGGAAAAGTGAGCACCTCTTTGGGCCTAAAAGGCATTCCTTCTTTATCGGAAGAATTAATGGTGATGCGCGATTTAGAATTGTTGAGATATGCCGATGGGAAGTTGCATTTTTCTACCTTGAGCACCAAAGGCGCAGTAGATTTGGTTCGAAAAGCCAAAAAGCAAGGATTGGCTGTAACCGCAGATGTGGCCTTTGCCAACCTGTGTTTTACCGATGAGGATTTAATGGATTACGATTCCAATTTTAAGCTCATGCCGCCTTTAAGAAGCAAGCAAGATCAAAAGGCTTTGTGGGACGGAATTCAGGATGGAACCCTCGATTGCATTGTAAGCAACCACCAACCGCAAAATAAGGAAAGCAAGGAAGTGGAGTTTGAATATGCGCATTATGGCATGATAACTTTGCAAACGATTTTGCCTGTGCTGTTGGCCAACAAGCCCGCTAATATTGAAACCAGCGCCGTTATTGGTGCTTTAAGTTTTGGTCCAAGAGGCATACTTGGATTGCCAGAAAATAAAATTGAAAAAGGCAGCATAGCGCAGTTATGTCTGTTTGATCCAAAATTAAATTGGACCTTTGAGTTTAACCATTCTAAGGCCGAAAATACACCATTTTTAAAGAATAAAATAAAGGGTGCCATTACCCACGTTATTTGCAAATCACAATTACATAGCCATTAAATTATGACCCAAACAGATTACAACGAATCAGCAGTAGCATCGAGCTTATATGCCTTATTGGCCAACCACAACCCAAAGGGCAACTTTGATGGGTTAAACCAAGAATTGTCGGCCATTATGTTTAATGACCAAACTGGCTTTTTAGACCGCAGCAAACAGATTGATGAATGGGTTGCCGCACACCCACAGCAAGAAGAGTTAGGCGATATGTTGTTTGATTTGTTGATGGTTCAATTTTTGGCTATTGAAACACACGAACCAGATTATTTTGATTCTCAGGAGTGGAACGACATTGAAAACAAAACCTTAGATAAAGGTTCAGAAATGTTGAACCTATTTTTGTATTTGAGTGAGGCAAAAGAAACCGAAGTTGAAATAAGTTTAGAAGATTTTTTAAACGAATTTTTGTTGGTAGGAGAGGATGAGTTTCAAGATGAGTACCGCATTTATGAAAGCCTAATTGTGAACGATGATTTGCTCGATGCAGATATCGAATCTATTAGATTGGTTCAGGCAGATATAAAACCAGAAACCGGTTTGGCAGATTATTTTGTGCCATTGGTTTGTTTCTTTCAATATGCAGAAGGAACTGCAGAGCAAGAACAATTGGAAACGGAATTGATTCCTTTCGAAAAAGCTGTTTTGCAATCGATGATTGCATTTTTAGAAAACTAACTATTTAACCCCCTTAAAAATATCATTATGGAACCTACAATCGTAACCAGCAAATGGCAAATTATTGCCAAATTCGCCATTATTTTTACCCTTATTTTGGTGGCACTTAACTTGATGTTGTACATCACAGATATGCAAACTAAATTGAATACCGTAACAACCATTGTTACGTTTTTGGTTATTGCTGGTTCCATATTTAAAGGCATACAAACCCAACGCGATCAATTACTGGGGGGATATGTAAGTTATGGAGCTGGCTTTAAAATTGGGATGTTTATTACCCTATTTGCCGCAATTATGCTTACCGTTTACAGTGTCATTTTTATTACCTTTATTGATGTTGATTTTATGGACAATATTTTAAACGAGGCCAAAAAACAAATGATTGAGCAAAACAAAAGTGAGGAAGAAATAGAAATGGCCATGAAATTTTCAAGTTATATGAAATCGCCTTGGGTATTTGCTGCAGGCGGATTCATAGGTTATATGTTTTATGGTATAATTGCCTCTTTAATTGTGTCTATTTTTACCAAAAGAGTAGACCCAGATGCTACTTATAATTCCTTACAAAATTAATTCATGAGTGAATCAAATATTGACATATCTGTCCTAATTCCGTTTTTAAATGAAGAAGAATCTATTCCAGAATTATTGGCTTGGATAGAAAGGGTAATGGATGAAAACCATTATTCGTACGAAATTTTGTTAATAGATGATGGCAGCACCGATTCTTCCTGGAAAATTGTGGAGGAAAATAGAAACAGAAACTCGCGTATAAAGGCCATAAAATTTAGGAGAAATTACGGTAAATCGGCCGCACTTAATGTAGGATTTCATGCCGTAAAAGGCAAGGTAGTGATTACCATGGATGCAGATATGCAAGATAGTCCCGACGAAATTCCTGGATTGTATAACATGGTAACCCAAGAGGGATTTGACTTGGTAAGTGGCTGGAAAAAGAAGCGTTACGACCCCATTACCAAAACCATTCCAACCAAGTTTTTTAATGCCGCCACACGCAAGATTTCGGGCATTCCCTTGCACGATTTTAACTGCGGTTTAAAAGCTTACAAACAAGAAGTAGTAAAATCAATTGAGGTGTATAATGAGATGCACCGCTATATTCCTGTTATTGCAAAATGGGCCGGATTTAGAAAGATTACAGAAAAGGTTGTTCAGCACAGGGCTAGAAAATATGGTACCACTAAATTTGGTGGATTTTCGAGGTTTATCAATGGATTCCTAGATTTACTTACCATCTTTTTTGTTTCCAAATTTGGCAAAAGACCCATGCATTTCTTTGGTGTATGGGGAACCTTTATGTTTGTATTGGGATTGTTAGGGTCATTATACATTGGCTTCGAAAAAATCTATTTGCTTTATACCAGCGATACCATTCCCAGAAGCATTACCGAACAACCTTTATTCTTTTTGTGTTTGGTAGCACTTATCATAGGTTCGCAATTGTTTTTAGCCGGTTTTATTGGCGAAATGATTTCGAGGAATGCCAGCGAACGCAACGAATATGGCATCACCAAAAGATTGGGCATGGATGCGTAAAAAAAAGATTTTAATTGTGGGTCCGGCTTACCCTTTGCGGGGCGGACTAGCAACTTATGATGAACGCTTGTGCCGTGAGTTTTTGGCCATGGGGCACAATTGCGAGATTTTAAGTTTTTCGTTGCAATATCCTAAAATTTTATTTCCGGGTAAAACCCAGTTTTCTAGCGATCCAAAGCCACAAGATTTGGTAATTCATTCGGAGGTAAATTCGGTGAATCCGTTTAATTGGCTTGCCGTTGGAAACAAGTATGCCAAGGGCAAATACGACTTGGTTATATTTAGGTATTGGATGAGTTTTATGGCACCCGCTTTTGGCACCATTGCCAGGGCCTTGCGCAAGTCTGGCGCCAGGGTAATTGCCATTACCGACAATATTGTTCCGCATGAGAAGCGCTTTTTCGACACGGCTTTTACCAATTATTTTTTGAACAGTTGCGATGGTTTTTTGAGCATGTCAAAAGAAGTTCAGCAACAAGCACAGGCTTTGCAACCCAACAAAAAAGTGGCCTATGTGGCCCATCCCATGTACGATATGTTTGGGTTGGCCATAGATAAAAAGGCAGCCAAAGAAAAGCTAGGCTTAGATGCCGATACCCATTATTTATTGTTCTTTGGGTTTATTAGAAAATATAAAGGTCTTAACCTATTGCTCAACAGTTTTGCGTTATTGGATAGGCAGAAGTTGAAGGTGAAATTGATTGTTGCCGGAGAATTTTATGAGCCCTCGGAACCCTATTTGGCGCAAATTAAAAGCTTGGGCTTGGAGCAAGATGTGGTATTAAAAACCGATTTTATTCCGAACCCAGAAGTGGCCAGTTATTTTTCTGCAGCAGATATGGTGGTGCAAACCTACATTAGTGCCACCCAAAGTGGCGTAACGCAAATTGCATATTACTATAACAAGCCCATGCTGGTAACCGATGTGGGTGGCCTGGCAGAATTGGTTCCCAACGGCAAAGTAGGATACGTTTGCGAGCAAGATTCTAGGCAAATTGCGGATTCCATTCAAGCGTTTTATGAGCACAAACTCGAATCACAATTTGCTGCAGGCGTAGCCCAAGAAAAAGCCAAATTTACCTGGAGCTATTTGGTAGAGCAGTTGTTTGCTATTTAGTTTTTTTATGCTTTCATCAATCTGGAACCAATTTATTAAAATTACCCTATTTATGGATGCATTCTATTACCTAGGTGTTGGTTTCAAAATAATTCCTTTGTGAGCGTTTTACAATTACAACTGCTATGGGTATTGTAATTAATGAGACTGCTATACCTATGTAATCGTCAACAAAATAGGATTCAAACGCAGCGGCAATAACAGCGGCAATAGCAGCGGCACCTAAAAACATTCCCAAAATGCGACGTGGTGTTTTAATAAATAGCCATTTTATTTGGAAATTTTAATTCATTGAGCAAATCATATTTTATGCTTTGAATAGTATCTTTGCTATCAACTAAAACAACCAAACAGGAGTTGCCTGGGCTGTAACTTTTGAAATCTGAATCATCAGCAGAACCGCAAATACACGAAGTCAAAGTAAAGAATAGGTTCAACCCAAATACGAAAAATATAAATTTGGATTTAAATTGCCTCAACCTATTAGACTTTAAATTAAGCGATACCTAGGTGCAAAAAAAACAGTCATTTCCTAGGCAAAAAGACCATCTATTTTTGCTTAAAAAGCACAATTTAATTATTGTAAACTCTTACTTCAAAACTGTTCTATTCACTACGAATGTAAATTTTAATATGAGTTCGATATGTTTTTATTTTTTTGCCACGATTTTCTATTTAATTAGCTTGCAAAGCCATTAATGAATAGCAATGATTATTTTTATTTAAATTTAAACCCAACCAGAAACCACCGTAAAGTAGGTATAATTATGATATTGCAGGACATGAGCTGCTTTATGAAGAAGTTATTACGCCTTATTCAGTTTATACATTAGCCAATCGATTGAATCAAGATGGTCATTCATGTTATTATGCTAGAAAAATTGGCCTTGTTAAATATAAATTTGAAGATTTAAATACTCGGTTGTTTTTACGTTACTAATCTTTTTGAAGTTATGCAGTTTCACCCTCGAAGGATTTTTAATTGGATTTTGAATAAAACCCTACAACCGTAAATTTAATTTGGTGCTAGTCTTAATACCTTACACGTCAACTCCCAAACAGCCTCAAAAACACAAATTTTTGTAGATTAGGTTGTAATTTCAAATTATTACGCTACTTTTGCTGCCCCCGTAAAGGGAGATTTAAAGGAAAGGAGGTGCACATAATATGATCCATATCAGCGTAAAAGAAAACGAATCTTTAGACAGAGCGTTAAAGAAGTTTAAGAAGAAGTTTGAGAAAACTGGCGTAGTAAAAGAATTACGTGGTCGTCAGGCTTTTATTAAGCCTTGTATTAACAAACGTCACGAAAAAATACGTGCAGCTTACAAATTGAAGATGCAACAAGCCGATCAAGCTTAATTTATTTAAGCTATTTATAAAAAAGCAGCCTGAAAATCAGGCTGCTTTTTTTTTGCATTTAAACAACATTATGATGAAATTTAGTTATATTGCATTATACAAATTAACTAAATGAGGTTGCAGGAGGCTATTGATCAATTTATCAATTTTGTGCAGTTTGAGAAGAAACAATCTAAGCATTCTAGCACAGCCTATTTGGGCGACTTACAACAGTTTTCTGATTATTTGCAGGTAACGTATCAGGTGGCAGATTTGGCCGCTTATAACCATTTGCAAATTAGGTCGTGGGTTGCACATCTAATGCAAGCTGGATTAACTGCCAGAAGCATTTCGCGGAAAATCTCCACCTTAAAGTCTTTCTACAAATTCCTGCTCAAGCAGGGTTGGGTAGAACAGAACCCTATGCTTAAAATTATTTTGCCAAAGGTTTCTAAGAAATTGCCAGTTTTTGTGGAGGAAAAGGCCATGAATCAATTGCTAGAATCGCGCAATTTTACAGATGATTTTGAAGGCAAGCGCGATGCCTTAATTTTACATGTTTATTATGGTACCGGCATGCGGCTTTCTGAGCTCATTGGTTTAAAGGTGGGTGATGTGGATTTATATAAAATGCAATTGAAGGTTTTGGGGAAGAGAAACAAGGAGCGTATCATTCCCATCACCACAGAATTGCATGGTTTGGTAGAGCAGTTTCTGGTGATGCGTAATCAAGAGGGAATTGTCGCAATAGAGCTATTTACAAGGGCCAACGGCAAACCCATGTATCCAAATTTGGTGTATAAACTCGTACATAAGAGACTCTCTAGCGTTACTACTATTCAGAAAAGGAGTCCGCATGTTTTGCGCCATACCTATGCCACGCATTTGCTAAATAATGGGGCCGATTTAAATGCCATCAAGGAATTGTTGGGACATGCAAATTTATCTGCCACGCAAGTATACACGCACAACAGCATTGAACGTTTAAAAGAAGTTTATAAGAATAAACATCCAAGATCTTAAATCCTGCGCAATTAATAACACCTGGATCAAAGTCATTTGCAGGTACGACTTTCCCAGACAAAACTAAAAAGTATGAAGATCGAAATTCAATCCATCCACTTCAAAGCAGACCAAAAGCTGCTCGACTTTATTAAGAGCAAGGTAGAGAAGACCCAGACTTTTTTTGACGGCGTGCAGCATGCCGATGTTTATTTAAGGTTAGAAAAAGACAAGGAGCGCGAGAATAAAGTTGTGGAGATAAAAATGAATGTGGCGGGCAACCCGGTTTTTGCCAAGGAACAAGATGCTACGTTTGAAACCGCAACCGATTTGGTTTTAGATAAATTGGTGGCTCAAATTAAGAAGCACAAAGAGAAATTGCAAGCTAAAATGTAAGCGTATTTTCAAGTGGTCGGGAGGTTTTTCTCTCGGCCATTTTTTTTGCATAATTATAAATTTTTTTCGGTTTGAGCCAACGATTTTTTCTGTTTGAACCAAGGTTTTTTCTATTTGAGCCAACGATTTTTTCTG
>Ga0163151_10004617_pt1 | contig 18316 bp, 7 predicted proteins | sample OliLakLV19MP5IB2_FD_145596 | JGI IMG/M metagenome (GOLD analysis project Ga0163151, IMG submission 145596) | Freshwater microbial mat bacterial communities from Lake Vanda, McMurdo Dry Valleys, Antarctica - Oligotrophic Lake LV.19.MP5.IB-2 | ecosystem: Environmental > Aquatic > Freshwater > Lake... | reverse complement strand
GGTCGCACAGGTGCAGCCCGTGCTGGCCCGTTTCCGCGACTACAAGCGTTCGGCCGCCCAGCTCGATTTCGACGATCTGATCTTTGCGGCGCGCGATCTTTTGCGCGATCACGACGATGTCCGCCGGTCCCTCGCCGCCCGCTTCGCCCACGTCCTTGTCGACGAGTTTCAGGATACAGACCCGCTTCAGACGGAGATCTTCTGGCGCCTGTGCGGCGAGCCGCCGGCTGGGGTCGCGAGCGCGGATTGGAGCGCATTCACCATCCGTCCCGGCGCGCTCTTCCTAGTCGGCGATCCCAAGCAGGCGATCTATCGGTTCCGTGGAGCCGATGTCAGCGCCTATGTTCGGGCGCGGGATGCCTATCTCGCGCAGGACCCTGACAGCGTTCTGGCGATCTCCACCAATTTCCGTTCCTGCGCTCCGATCCTGACCTATGTGAACGACCGCTTCGAGGCGCTGCTTTCGAGCGATGGCCAACCCGGCTTCACCGCGCTCGATCCCTTTCACGCCGATCGCGGCGAGGCCCTTTGCGTTGCGGCTCTCGATGTCGCCGTAGCCGACGAGAACGGCAAGGCCTCGGCCGAACAGCAACGCGACGGTGAAGCCGATGCGATCGCCCAAATGTGCGCCCGCCTGATCGGCAGTGAGATGATCCTCGATCGTCGCTCCGGCACCAGTCGTCCTTGCCGGCCCGGCGACATCGCGTTGCTCGCACCCACCGGCAGTGATCTTTGGCGATACGAAGAGGCGCTCGAACGCCACGGCATCCCGGTCGCCACGCAGGCAGGCAAGGGCTTGTTCCGCCGCCAGGAGATCCAGGATCTGATCGCGCTGACGCGTGTTCTCGCCGACCGCCGGGACACGCTCGCCCTCGGGGCCTTGCTGCGCGGCCCGCTCGTCGGTCTCACCGAAGAAGAACTGCTCGACATCATCTGGGCACTTCCCCGTGTCGAAGACGATCCCGAACGGCTGCCCCGTCTCGATCTCGGCGTTGAGGTCGAGCATATCGCTCATCCGGTGGCCCGATCGACCATCGAGACGCTACAGGCGCTCTATCGTCAAACCAACAGCACCACGCCGCACGACCTCTTGTCGCAAGCGGTCGACGCGCTGCGGGTCCGTCCCATCCTGCTGGAACGCCATCGCGGCCAGGCAGAGCGCGCGCTTGCCAACGTCGATCTCTATCTCAGCCTGACCACGTCCTTTGCTGTTCGCGGCCTGCGCGCTTTCGCCGAGACGATGACAGCGGCTTGGACCGACGAGGCCCGGGCGGTCGAAGGACGGCCCGACGCCCAGGAAGAGGCCGTGGCGCTCTACACGATGCACGCGGCCAAGGGCCTTGAATGGCCGATCGTCGTCCCGATCAACACGATGACCGGCATCATGGCACCCGAAAGCGCCGTAACCGACCGCGACCGCGACAGCGACACCTTCTATTGCCCGGTGTTTGGGGTGAAGCCCGTTGGCTACGACGCTGCGCGTGACGCCGAGAAGGCCGAACTCGACCGCGAGCGCATCCGCTTGTGGTATGTCGCAGCAACTCGCGCCCGGGAGCTGCTGGTGCTTCCGCGCCTCGACGCGGCGCAATCGAAGTCGGCATGGATTTCGCTTCTGGATCTTTCGCTTGCCGAGCTGCCGGCGCTCGACCTCTCGCATCTGCCGCCCGAGCTCGACCTTACCGCAGGCGGCGAGGCCAACGATCAGACGCGGGAGGGCTTCGCCGCTGAAGCGGCATCGATCATAGCGCGCCAGCGTCGCCTGGTCTGGCTTGCACCGAGCCGCGACGAAAGCACCGCTGGACCGGTTTTGACGCCAGAGGCGGTTGAAATCTGGGCAGCGTCGGAGGCCCGTCAGCCCGATGACGAGGCGGTGCGCCCCAATGTTCAGGGCGGCCGCGAAAGGGGCCTAATCCTGCACAAGCTGCTGGAAGAAATCCTGACCGGCGAGACGCCTGACGATGCCGGAGCACTCAGCGAGCGCGCACGGGCGCTGATCGTCGAGATCGGCAGCCCTGTCATGGCCGACCCCTCTCAGGGTCTTTCTCCAGACGAGCTTGCCGGATGCGTTGTCCGCACCTTGGCGCTCCCTGAGATCGCGGAGTTGCGTCCGACGTTGGTGCCCGAACTGGCGGTCTATGCCGCGGTGGACGTTGACGGCGTCGAGCAGGCGACCGTGGGAATCGCTGACGCCACCAGCTTCGACAACGCGGGTAAGCCCGCCGTTGTCATCGACTGGAAAAGCGATGTGCAGCCGACAGCCGAAACCCTCAATCACTATCGCGCGCAGGTGCGAGCCTATCTCGACATGACGGGTACTGACCTCGGTCTGGTTGTGCTCGTCACGACGGGCCAGGTCATCACCGTCACGCCCACACCCGCGCCCCTGACCGCCTGAAGAATAGGGAACGGACGCCATGCTGACTCGAGCGACCGCCAAGGCGCCTGAACAGGATGATCTGTTCAGCGAAGAGGTGACGCTTTTCTTCCCGGCTTTGCTGGCGCTGGAAGGCAGGCTCCTGGGCAGCGCGGTGCGTCAGCAGGCGGTTCCCTCCGCTCTCATCCCATGCCGCCTCAAGCCGTTCACGATCCGGCGGGTAAGCGGCTTTGAGGCGAGACTGAAAAGCGGCGAGACACTCAAAGTCATCAGCGCCAAGACGGCAGCCTCGCTCGATGCCGACCTAGTCCTGCTTGTACCCGGCGCGACCACGGCCCAATCCATTCGTGAGGCGCTCGAACGCGGTGAAGGGCGTTGGGTGCATCCGAAGCCGATCGATCCGGCGGGATTAAGCGCCCAAGATATGCAGCAGCGGCTGTCCGAGGTCACGGCATCTTGGGAGGATGCGTTTCATCTGCGCGAAGGCTGTCCGGCCACAGATGACAAACCCATCTATCCGGGATTGCGGCGGCCGCAGATCGGCGCCCTTCACGCCGCGCTTGCTCATGCGACGCGCTCAACGGACCCAGCCACGATCGTCATGCCGACCGGCACGGGCAAGACGGAGACCATGCTCGCGCTCAATGCGCTTCAGCGGTTTGAGCGCTTACTCGTCGTGGTTCCGACGGACGCGCTGCGCGAGCAGATCGCCGCCAAGTTCGAGACGTTTGGCGTCCTGAAGGCACAGTCCTGTCTTAATGCGTCTGCGCTGTTCCCCGTGGTCACCCGGCTTACCCGCATCCCCACCTCGATCGCCGAGGTCGATCAGATCTTTGACAGCGCCAATGTCATCGTCACCACCATGCATATTGCCGGGCGCGCCGAACCGCCGGTTCAGGAGCATATGGCGGCCCGCGCCGCAGCGCTCTTCATCGATGAGGCGCATCACATCGGGGCTCGCACCTGGGCATCCTTTCGCGGACTGTTCGCTGAACGCACGCCGCCCATACCCGTCGTCCAGTTCACAGCCACACCGTTCCGCGAAGATGGCCGCCGTGTCGATGGGGAGTTCATCTACACCTATCCGCTGAAGAAGGCGCAGCAGGAGGGGTATTTCAAGCCGATCCGGTTCGAGGCGGTCTTCGGCCTCGATCAACCCGACGCCGACCAGGCGATCATCGACAAACTGGGTGACGTGCTCGCCTCCGATCTGGATGCCGGCCTCAATCATCTGGCGATGGCCCGGTGCAGTACCATTGAGCGCGCCAAGCATCTCCATCGCCTCTACACGCTCGCCTACCCGGACTACCGACCCGTCATCGTTCACAGCCAGCAGTCGCTCAAGGAGCGACGGGAGAATCTCGCCGCTTTGCGGCGGTTCGACAGCCGGATCATCGTCTGTGTCGACATGCTCGGCGAGGGCTTCGACCTACCTGAGTTGAAAATCGCGGCGCTGCACGATCATCACAAGAGCGTCGCGGTCACGATCCAGTTCGTCGGCCGCTTTACGCGCCAGGATCCAAGACTGGGAAACGCCACGGTCATTGCCAACACCGGCGTCGATGACGTGGATCGTTCGCTGGCCAAGCTCTATGCAGAAGACGCCGACTGGAACGCACTGGTGGAAGCGCTCAGTTCGGCAAAAATCGAGCGTCAGGTACGCCGCGCCGAGATGTTCAAGGGATTCTCCGGCGATCTGAGCGACATTCCCCTCCAGACACTCGAGCCCAAGATGAATGCCGTGGTCTACCGGACGGCCTGCGACGCCTGGGATCCGTTCCAGGCCGAAGAGCTCTACGACGCGGGGGTCTATCTCGGCATGAAGCTCAACGCCCACAAACGCGTCGCGATCTTCGTGACGCGCGCGGAAGAACAGGCCCGTTGGACCACGGCGCAGCAAGCGGTTAACGTGAGCTGGGATCTCCACATGCTGCACTGGGATCAGGCCAGTGGACTGCTCTACATCAGCAGTTCTGCGAAGGGGCCTTTTGACCGTCTCGCCAGGGCGGTGTGCGGCGAAACCACGCGCCGCGTCGAAGGCGAAGAAGTGTTTCGCAGCCTCCACGGGTTCAAGCGACTCATTCTGCGCAATCTTGGGCTTACTCATCACCAGGGCCGCGGGGTTCGCTATTCCATGTACATGGGCGTTGACGTCGCCGACGGTCTCGACAGCGCGAAGTCCCAATCGAGGATCAAGAACAACATCTTCGCCACGGGCTTTCTTGACGGGATGCCCGCCTCGCGCGGCTGCTCTGCCAAGGGCAAGTTCTGGTCAAGCGCCAAGGTCCGCGACCTCACCGATTGGGTTGATTGGTGTCAGGATGTCGGCCGCACGGTCAATGATCCGAGCATCACGACCGACGGGGTGTTCAAGAGCGCGATGCGCCCCCGCCAGATCAACGAGCGGCCGGCCGTGCCACCCGTCGCAATCCACTGGCCCGAATCGCTGATCATGCAGATCGAAGAGCGCGTCGAGATCTCGTTCGGCGATCAGCCGGTCTCTTTCACCGAGTGCGATATCGAGCTGCTCGACAATGCGCGCACCGGACCGCTGCGTTTTGCGGTTCGCAGCGACGATCATTCCGCCGAGTTCGAGATCATCTTCAGCGACGGCGGCGCCCGCTATCCGCAGCGAAGTGGTCCCAAGGCCACGATCAAGATCGGCAGCAAGATCCAGTCGCTTTCGGAATCCTTCGCCGACGACTCCCCTCAGATCGATTTCGGCGATGGATCGCTGCTCATCTACAGCCACCTCTACAGCCTACCGGAAGGCGAGACGGTCGAGCCCTATCCGGTGGCCAAGATCGAAGCCTGGGACTGGTCGAAAGCCAATATCCGCGTGGAATCGCAGGGGACGGCCAAGCGCGCCGACTCCGTCCAGCGCACAGTGATCGAGGCCCTGCTAGCGGATCCCGATCCCTATGATGTGATCTTCGATGATGACGGCAAAGGTGAGATCGCAGACGTCGTCGCCCTGCGGAGTACCGACAGCGTCGTTTCAGCCACCCTGTTCCACTGCAAATATTCCGGGGCCGATACGCCGGGCGCGCGGCTCAGCGACCTGTACGAGGTTTGCGGACAGGCCCAGAAATCGGCGCGTTGGCGCGACCGCCCGAACCGAATGCTGCAGCACATGCTGAAGCGTGAGCAGAAGCGTCGTGACAGAGGCGCCAGTTCTCGAATCGAACATGGCTCTGCGGCTGCGATCAAGAAGCTGAAGGCGGGATGGCAGGATTATCGTTTCGAATATGACGTTCGGATCGTGCAACCTGGCCTATCCCGCAAAGCCATCGGGGAAGAGGGACTTCACTTGTTGGCCGGCGTCGAGACCTACCTGCTCGAAACCCGGGGAATGCGCCTCCGTGTCATAGGCAGCGACTGACACTCGATCACTAAGGGCGGCAGTCGTCCATTGAAGAAGCCACGGAGGGCCAATGTCTTCACTTGCCTGGATTGATTTCGATGAAGCCGAGCGCCAGCGCGCGCAGCGGATCATGGCGCTATTCCAGGAGCGGGAAACCCGCGACGAGCTTGGTCTGGGCGGTATCCGAGATTCGATCGCCGACCATCTTTTCCCGGGCACCAGCACGATCCAGACCCGGCTGCGCTACATGCTTTTCATTCCTTGGCTATTCCAGATGCTCGAAGGATCATCGGCCGGGGCGGATCAGCTCGCGAGCGAAGCGCGCGCCCTCGAAAACCGGCTCGCCAACGCGCTCAAGGTCGGCGGCGAGTCCAACGGCATCATTGGCAGGGATGCCGGCGCGGACCTCCAAAGACTGCCCAGCTCGGTCTACTGGGCCGGCCTCGGCACATGGGGCATCCGTCTCTTCCCGGGCTCAACCGACAATCTCTTCTCATCTATGCGCCATCTCCAACGCGCGCGGCCTCGCGTTCGCGAAAGCGAGGACTCCGCGTCTGAGGCCCAAGCGCTTCAGATCTGGACCCCGACGTTGCCGGCACGTCCCGCCGACCTGCTGGACAACACGCGGTTCAAACTCTCGCTCGACGAAGCCCAGTTCATCATCGATCGGCTTGTCGCACATCAACCGCACAGCCTCCTCGCGTTTCTGGCGCGCAGCGGGTCCAGCCAAGCCGAATGCGACAACATCTGGGAGCATCCCCATGTTGCCGACTTCCCTGACGACGCCCGCACGCTGGTTGCACATGGCGCAATATTCTCCAGCGTGATGCACGGCGCCTCGCTGCTCTACAATTTGCTGCTCAGCCGGCTGCGAGGTCGGGCCGAATGGATCGAGAAATACGAGGTACGGTTTGCCGATTGGCAGGCGAGCCTGGACATGACTGCGATACGGGCTTGGTCACTCGGCGCCTTTTGGGCGGCGATCGATCATCCGGCGCACAGCATCCGGCCTGCCGCCAAACGCTTCGTCGCCGAATGGCTTGGCCTATTGACTTCCGGCAGCGCCATAGACGGTGCGCTGACACCGGCCGCGCGTCTCGTCCAGGATCGCGAGCGACGGCTGAAAACAAGCCAGTCCCGGTTTGCAAACCGAGCCGTGCGAGACCGCTGGACAGGCGCTTCAGGCGTCGAGCCGCTAACCTTTCGATGGGCGCAAGCCAAGTCGCACCTGCGGGATCTTGCCAGTGCTGAATAGAACGACGCTCGATCCGGAAACCCGGGTTCTCTACGGCGACAGCCTTCAGCCCCCTCCGGGCTATCTCTTCGACGCTGCCATCGCGACGACCTTCTCGCTCGATTTCGAAACCGCGCTCGCCGCACCCGTCAGCCTCGCTCTGTTCGCGGCTGAAAACCGGGACGACATTCTCACCCACCCGCTGGCGCTGCTCGAAGGCGCCGAACGGATCGCCGGACGCCTTGTCGTCTATGCCGATGCGGGGCATCTTCACGCTCAAAGCCGCCCTCATTCACGCCTCTGCTCGCTGCTCGAACGCATCATCGTGGAAGTCGCAGCACCGCGCGACGGCGCGTTCCATCCCAAACTGTGGGCTCTGCGTTATCGGTCGACGCGCGCCGAAGATCCGACGCTCCTGCGGCTGCTCGTGCTCTCGCGCAATCTTACGCGGGATCGGTCCTGGGACATCTCGCTACGCCTCGACGGCGAGCTGACGCGCCGGCCCGATGCGAACAACCGGCCGCTGTTCGACCTTCTGAGCCGACTGCCGGACCTCGCCGTTGCCGGCATCTCCGACGACGCGCGCGCGCTGACTATCGACGTCGCCGAAGATATTCGGCGCGCCCGGTGGACTGTGCCCGACCAATTCGACGAGGTCAGCTTCGCGGTGAACGGCTTCGGCGGCAAAATCTGGCAACCAGCGTCCTGCGCGCGTTTGGGCGTCATCTCGCCTTTTTGCGATACCAGTGCGCTAAATCTGCTCAGCGCGCTGCCGACAGCGGAAAAGCCCGTCATCATTAGCCGCGCCGATCAATTGGCCTGCGTCGACAGCGCCACGCTGGACGCCTTTGAGCGCGTGTCCGTCCTCGACGAAATGGCCGCCAGCGAAGACGGCGAGGAGGTCTCCACCAGCGCGCTCCAGGGACTGCACGCCAAGGCGTTCATCGCCGAGACGGGCTGGGACACGATCCTGACGATCGGATCCGGCAACGCAACGCGTCCCGCACTTCTGTCGGGGAACAATGTCGAGCTTTTCGCCTCGCTCCGCGGCAAGCGGTCAAAGGTGGGCAGCGTCGAGCAGATTATGGGTGAGAAGGGCTTTGGGCGCCTGACCCGAACCTACGTCGCCAGCGAGCTTGAACCCGTCGATCCTGCCACCATCGCCGCAGAGGCTCGGCTTGACGACGCTCGCCGCGCCTTGTGCCGTGGCGGGCTGCGCCTGCGCTGTGAGCGGATTGAGAGCGTCGACGGCGACGCGCACCCCTGGCGCGTCTGGCTAATTCCCACAGAGGCATTGCCGCTCGTAGGCATCGCCTCACTGCAGGTTTGGCCGATCACACGCGGCGACGGTCATGCCAGCGATGTCTTAGATGCCCTTCGCGAGGGAACCGCCGTTGACCTCGGGGCCATGCCGATCGTCGATCTCACCCGCTTCCTGGCCTTTCGGCTGACCGCAGACAGCGCTCAGGTATCAGCCCTGTTCAGCACCGGTCTGGTCATGGAAGGCCTTCCGCCCGAGCGCCATGCCGCCATTCTTCGCTGGGTGATCGACAGCCGAGATGCGTTTTTTCGCTACCTGCGACTTCTATTGTCCGAGCTCGGTGATCCTTTCGGCGCTGCCTTGGCAGCGCAGGAGGGTTGCGGCAGCATGGCGTGGGCGAGTGCCGCCGACGATGCGCCTCTCCTGGAAGACATGGTTCGCGCCTTGTGCCGCGGAGGTGAACGACTTCATGCGATCGAACGCCTGATGACGCGATTGGAGGCCGGCAACGATACCGGCGCCGATCCCATACCGAGTGATTTTCGCACACTTTGGGATGCTTTCCGCATCGCCCTCCAGGACCAGGGCGTTAGCCATGGCAGATAAGCGGTTTGAAGCGGAAGCGGCGCTTGCTCCCCTGAAAGCCTTTCAGCGCCGCACAGTCGATTATGTGTTTGATCGCCTTTACGGCGATCAGGACCCGGTTCGGCAATTCCTCGTCGCGGACGAAGTGGGTCTTGGCAAGACAATGGTCGCGCGCGGCGTCATCGCCCGCACCATCGAGAGGCTATGGGACAGCACCGACCGGATCGATATCCTCTATATCTGTTCCAATCAGGCGATTGCGGCTCAGAACATCAATCGCCTCAATGTTCTTAGCCGGCGCGAGCTGGCGTTGCCGACCCGGATGACGCTCATACCGCTCCAGGTCAGAGGCGATCAGGGGCTCGACGCCAACAAGGTTAACTTCATCAGCCTGACACCGGGCACAACCTTCGACCTGCGCTCGACCACAGGCGTCACGCAGGAACGCGCCCTGCTGTTGCGAATGCTCGAAGACCGGGTGTCACGGCCCCGCGGCCTGCACAATCTGCTTCAGGTGTCCGCCGGCGTTGATGGCTGGAATGGCGCGGTCCGTGAGCTTTCCTTGGACGGTGTCGATCAGCGGATCATCGATCGCTTCCGCCGCGACGTCGAAAAAGATGCTGAGCTGTTCGCAGAACTGGAGGCGGTATGCGACCTTTTCCCGCGCCGCCGTGAGACCTATCCTCATGAGCTGAACCAGCGTCGCAACGCCTTGGTCGGTCGTCTTCGCGGCAAACTCTCGCACGCCTGCATCGACGCCCTGAAACCCGATCTGATCATCATGGACGAGTTTCAACGGTTCCGCGACTTGCTCCACGGCGAAACCTCGGCTGCGGAACTCGCTCGCGAGCTGTTCGATTACTCGGACGGCAAGGGTCATGCCGCACGCACGCTCCTGCTTTCCGCCACGCCCTACCGGATGCTGACCCTGTCGGGAGACGAACCCGATGATGGGGAGCATTACCGTGACTTTCTGGAGACCTTGTCCTTCCTTTACGGTCGGACCAACGGTCCCGACGTCGCTAAGACGCTGGAACGCGAAATGCGTGAGTTTCGTGGCTTTCTCCATGCGCTACCAGGCGCCCGTGCCGAGGCCATAGGCGCGCGCCATGTCGTCGAGGATCGGCTGCGCAAAGTGATGGCGCGCACGGAGCGCGTGGCCAGCACCATCGAGCGCGACTCGATGGTGGGCGAGCCGCCGATGGCCATAACGATCCTGCCGACTGACCTGCGCCAAGCCGCAGCGGTGTCGGACGTCGCGCGCGCGCTCGATGCGCCGGAGATCACCGAATACTGGAAGTCCGCGCCCTATCTCCTCAACTTCATGCGCGACTATGCGCTCAAGCGGCTTTTGAAAGAACAGCTCGACAAGCCGGCGCCCAATCTGTGCGCGGCGCTCGAACGCGCACGGCCCGCCATGCTCGATCATGACCGGCTTGACGCCTACGAGCCGCTCGAACCCGCCAATGGTCGGATGCGCGGCGTCATGGATGACGTGTTCGGCGATGGTCTCGATCAGCATCTGTGGATCCCGCCATCCCTGCCCTATTACGGTCCCGAGCGATCCGGGCCACCGCTGACCAAGGCGCTGATCTTCTCATCCTGGTCGATGGTGCCCGATGCGATCGCGGCGATCCTGTCCTACGAGGCCGAACGCCGTATGAGCGTAGGCGCTTCGGGGCAGCGTTATTTTGGCCATGTTCGCCCACGCCCGATCCAGTTCCGGCAAAATCAAGGCCGACTTGTCGCCATGCGCGCGATGCACCTGGTCTATCCGTCGCCGACTTTGGCGCGTCTCGCCGACCCTCTTGCGATCTTTGGGGCGTCGAACGAGACCCTGTCGGTCGAAGCTATGCGCAAAGCCGTCGCCGACCGCCTGCGCGAGAGCGTCTCCGCACTCGCCGAGCGATCAGGCGACACCGCCGATGGTCGCGATTGGGAATGGGCTGCCCCCGCCGTCATCGACGCCATGGCGAAAGCCGGCTCTGTCGCCTGGGTCAATTCGCCTCACGGCTTCGCGCTGCTCGGCAACGAGGAGGGCTTCAAGGAGCATGTCGCTGAGCTGCGCACGGTGACGACCGAGCGCAGCTTCGGACCGGTGCCAGACGCGCTGCTTGACCTACTGGTCGACGTCGCTCTGGGTAGCCCTGCTGTCTGCGCGTTGCGCGCCTTGCATCGGATCGCGCCCGATCTCGCCTGGGACGATCATCGGCTCTTGAAGGCGGCCAACCAGATCTCGTGGGGGTTCCGCACGCTTTTCAACCAGCATGATGCCGTCGCCCTGCTCCGCAAGGACGACGATGACCGCTATTGGCGCCAGGTGCTCACATACGGGGTGGAGCACAACCTCCAGGCGGTTCTCGACGAATATGTCCACTATCTGCTCGACGCAGAGGGCTTGGGCGCCAAGCCACCCGCAGATCGCATCGCTGGGATCAGCAAGGCGATCTCGGAGGCGTTGGCCATTCGCCCCTCGCAGATCGACGTCGAGGATCCGACCGTCGCTGGCAAAAAACTGGTCATCAAAAAGTTCCAGATGCGGGGTCGATTTGCCATGCGCCTGGCCGACTACAAGGACGAGGAAGGCGGGGCTGCACGCCTGGGAAGCGTTCGGGACGCCTTCAACTCACCCTTCCGACCCTTTGCGCTGGCCACGACATCCGTCGGACAGGAGGGCCTCGACTTTCACCCTTATTGCTACCGCCTCTACCACTGGAACCTGCCCGGAAATCCCGTCGATCTCGAACAGCGCGAAGGGCGTGTCCACCGCTTCAAGGGTCACGCCATCCGCCTCAATCTGGCGCATCGGCAGGTCGATGTGGTGCGTGGGCGCGAGACAGGTCACGATGATCCCTGGCAGATCATGTTCGACGCCGCCCGGGCCGAGACAGAGAATGACTCTGACCTCATTCCTTATTGGATCTACGAAGGTCCGGTGAAGGTTGAACGCCGCGTGCCTATGCTCCCGTTCAGCCGCGAGGTGCGCAGGCTCGAGTGGCTCAAGCGGAGCCTGACCGTCTATCGCCTCGCGTTCGGCCAACCGCGTCAGGAAGATCTGCTGGAGTATCTGCACAGCCTGATGGGAACCGCCATGCCAGCAGAGGATCTCGCTGATCTGCAAATACGGCTCCAGCCTTAAAGTCGCGCCAATCACCCGCCTTCGGCAGCAAGTGCCGTGCAGCGCTCCCCGACCAAGCCAATCACCTTGTCCTGCGCAGTTTTGGCGGCCTCAGCATCAGCCGCAAATGCGGGTAGCTGAAGCCTCTGCGCCCGTTCGGCCACTCGCGCAGTCAGGTCCGCAATCGCAGTCTCGGCATTGCCGGCGGACACGCCAATCGTCCGCGCCAGCGCAAGGAAGTCCTGGCGCGTCAGACGGTCATCCTTGCCGTTTAGCTTGAGCGCCATGCGGTCGCCCCCCAAACCCGGGAAAACGCGCGTGGTAACGGCGTCGTAGAGCGGTGCGAAGCGCACACTCGTAAACGCCTTGGCATCAGGCTCGGCGATTTTGAGCACGGCAAGGTTCTTGAGGTGCATATCGCCATCGGCGATGAGCCAGGCGAACACGGCGCGGCGTAACAGCATATCGAGATCGCTGGCCGGATCGGTCGAGAGCGGTCGCAGCCCGCGGGCCATCCGCTCGATCGTTCCGTCGTATTTGGCCGAAGCGGGAAGGTCCAGAATGGAGCAAAAGTCCTCCATCGCTAGACGCCGCTGATCCGCTGGCCCGCGACGAATATCGAACCGCTCGACGACCAATGCGGGCGACATGCCATCGGGCATTTCCAGCAGCGCGGCACCGGGCACGTCAAACCCGGCGGAGCGGCCAAGCTCCAGGCAGAGCCACTCGACGACCGGCAACGTCTCAAATCCCGCCGTGCCGGCGGGCTTGAGGATATGGGTGAACGGCTGATCGATGGCCGGAACGAGGGCGCCATCGGGCATCAGGCTCATCGGCGCCTTGATCTGGACGCCCGACAGGCGCGGCGTTTCCGCGCGCGCGAGCATGCGCGCCAGGTTTTGCTCGAAGGTCTCCTCGATCTCCCCCCGTGCAGGGCCGGCATAGTGGCCGGTAAAGCGACCGGCATCGACGAAAGCGGCGAGCGGAGTGGTGAGACAGTCGGCGGGCAAAGCTGCCAATTCATCTCTGTTCTCAACGATAACTATGTTGGACATATAGCGCCGACCACGGCGGAGCGCCTCTCGCTCATCGCGCTCGTGGAGTACCTGTGCCAACCAGCCTTCGGGCAGCAACGATTCGATAAAGGCCGGCAGCTTGCCCGGTGTGATTTCCCGGACGACGGTTAGACCGGTGCGCTTTTGCGGTCTCCATCGCCACTCGAAACCATCATGCGTCAGGCGACCGAGCGGATCGCCGTGCCAGGCGACGAGTAGATTAAGCGCGGCCTTGTTGACGGGTGCCTTGCCGGCACCGGGCTGCGCCAGCAAAAAGCGTTCTGCGCCTTCCCCTTCGCGGTACCATTTATTCTCACGCGCCAGCGCCCAAACTGCATCTGCGGCCGCCCGAGCATTGCCATGTTCATCAATCAAGCGCGCGGCCATTTGGGCACGCATCTCGGCAGTCACCGCACTGGCGTGTTCGCTGCGCAGGCGAAACGCTTCCAAGAAGCGCTGGCGCGGTGACGAGGCATGGACGCGTAACTCGCCCAGATCATCGCCAATTACGGCGATCGCGATCGAGGGATGTGCCGGCGCTTCGTTCTGAACGATTTCCAGCATCCGCAGCCTGGTGCGCTGGTTACGGCGCCCGCTTATAAACAGTCGGCCGTCCGGCGTTGGAGCGAGCAAAACTGCGCTCGCCGATGACAAATAGGCAGTCGGATAAAGATAGTGCGCGATGCGCACAGCATGATTTAGAATCGCGGCCTCGATGTCCCCGTCTTGGTCGACATATACGCCACGCACGATCTGGAGCAGCTCGCCGACCTGGGCGCGCTGATGGGCGCGTCGAGCGTCGATCGTTTCTCCCACAAGCTGGATCGCCATTGGATTTTCCCGGATCTCAGATGCGCGTTAATCCCATCACTCAAACCGTTTTGCAAGCATTATCACGCATCTGAGATGCGCGATAATGCGACCTACTTAAGCTTTCCGTTCTGGTTTCATGGGAGTAAGCCTTCACTTGCGCAGGGTGCGAGAGGAATTCTTAGCCGGGTACAATGCGACCAGAATGCCGATTGAACGCCGTAATTGTTGCAGTTGGTAAAGCCAGGTCGCGCTTATAGATCTCCGCGCATAAAAACGCCTTCTCCTCCTCAATGTCGGCTTCACCGACGTCGATCCACCATGCTCGCGGTTGAGCGTTGTCGTCGCCGTTCCACCGATAACCGCGCAGCTTCAGCACATCCTTCGATTCGAACGGCGAGTTCTCGGCCCAGCACCTGAGAGTCGTGCCGCGCGCCGAGGCAAGGAGTACGGCAAGCGCGCGCCTGCCGGTGACCGGCAGCGTGCGGGACAGCAGCTCGATGGTTGCATGGCAGTCATTCAGTGCGCGGTGCCGATCGTAATAGAAGCCGCTGCTCAGCGCGAGATATGCGAGCTTGCTACTTTCGAAGCCTTCGTGTGCCCAGCGCAACTCGCTCATGGAGCAAGCCCACGGATTCTGCGTTAGCGCCGGGCAGAACCTCTCCAGGAATCGGCGGTCGAAAGAAGCGTTGTGCGCGATTATCAGGTTGCCGCCCGCAAACGCGGCCACGTCGGCCGGATCGATAGACTTGCCCTCCACCATCGCGTCGTCAATGCCAGTGAGCTTCGTCACCTCAGCTGGGATGGACCGAGCCGGCTGCCTCAGCGCGCTGAAAGCCTCACCGATGCCGACAATCTCATCGTCTCCGGAATAGAAGAACGGAACCATCGCTAGCTCGATGATCTCGTCCTTGTCAGGATTCAGCCCCGTCGTCTCGACGTCCACGAGAAGCGCGCGGCGCGCGCCAGCCGGCACCTCCCGCATGGGTTCAGTCGGCTGCAGTCGGCGCAGCACCCGGAAGTCCCCTTGCGCTTCGAGCGCCGCGACCATCTCGTCAGGGGTCGGACTAGCCAACGACGATCACCGGGTCGCCAGCCGGTATCAGCGGCAGGGCCGAAGGCCTTCCCGCCTCATGGAACCAAAGGTCCACGATCTTTGCATCATCGCTCGCCGGAAGCGGGTCAGCACGCCGGACCTTGAAGGTGGTAGGCAAGTTGACCGAATTTCCGAACACCAGTGCATGCTGTTTTGGCAGCGAAGGGAGCCTGCGGAGCACGCTGTCGGAGATGAAGGGCGTCATCTGCCTAATTTGGGACAGGTCGTCCGGATTTTGGATCCGGTGGACGACGAAATTCGAGCACTGCGACAGTACGGTCTTAGAGAGTTCGCTCGGGCGCTGCGACGCGACGAGCATGAACAGGCCGTATTTTCGCCCTTCCTTCGAGATCCGTTCGAAAATCCGGCTCGCATCGAGCGCGTAACGCGACGGCGTGGACGCCACATAGCGGTGCGCTTCCTCTAGCAGGAGGTGGACGGGAAAACGGTTACGAGGCTCCGCCTGCCGGAGAAGGCGGAAGATCATGCGGGCGATTACCGCGCTGACCAGTTCGACCACCTCGTCTTCTACCGCGTTCATGTCGATGATGACGATCTGCGCGCCCTTGGTGTGACCACCCTCTATCGCGTCCAAGCCGAGCAGATTCGCCATGAACGCTTGGCGGTCGCCCGCTGCCGCTGCGTCGTGGCGGAGGAAACAGTAATCACCACGCTCCTCCAGCGCCTTAAATCGGGTGACCATCTGCGCGCAGTAGTCGCGTATCTGGCGGTTTCCGTGGGCCTCCTGGTAAAGCAGCGCGAGATCGATCGAGTCGCCGAGGACAGAGAAGTCGAACGGTGTGCCGTCATAGTCAGGGAGCTTTAAGTCTGGGATGATGAAGCCGGCCTGATGGTCGTTGCCGGCGAGATATTGATAGGCCCCTTCGATCCCGGGCATGTTGCCGAAGTTGACTGCGATCATGCCATTGAGCTGAGCGGAGTTGATCTCGGCAGTGTTGAAACGCTGCAGGATACCGCGGATACGCGTCTGCTTGGCTCCCGGCTGAGTTTCGTCGCGGAGGATCTGCGTGATGCAAGTCGCCAGCATATGGTTGCGAATGACGTTCAGCTGGCCGGCAGCCGCGCCCCCAAACAGCGTCGCAAGTCCAAGCGCCATGCGGAGGACAGGCACTTGGGTGCGCTCGCTGGCCTGAAGCAGCAGCTCCCATTCCGACAGATCAAGGAACCAATGCGGAAGGCGGAAACGGTCTGCTGACGCCGAGCCATCGAGAATGAGGTGCTTGACACCGATGTCCGCGGTTTCCGGCAGTTTTTTGAATGCCCGGTCGTATTCCCCGTTCACGTCGAGGACGATGAACGTCGCTCCTCGCGCGTGGTGCTCGTCGGGCTTTTCGAACAACGCCTGAAGTATTGAGGCAACCGTGCACGATTTCCCGCTGCCGGTGTTGCCGAGCACGGCGACATGGCCGCCAAAAAAGTCGTCAATCCGAACCTTGACTTCATAATCCTCGAAGACGACCGACTGGCCGATCCCGAGGTTGCGGTATCGCGTCGCATCCGCCGGCACGCAATCGGCCCCGTCGTGTCCAAGCGCAGGTTCCGCGTCGGCCTCGGTGTCGAAGATGCGGTCGAGCTCGCTGTCGAGGGCATAGAGCGCATCTGCGTAGAGTGACGGGAAGATTGAGACGCCGAACCGGAACTTCTTATCGCCCTCGGCCGGCAGCATTCCCACGGGAACGACGTCGAGATATTTCGCCGAATTCGCCTTATCGAGCTGCCCATCGCCGGCGCTTCCGCCGGATACGTCCCGTTCGCGCAGACCCACAACCTCGGCGACAACGTACTCGGACTGGGCGGGGATCATAAGGAACGAGCCCAGTCTGGCGACATAGTGGAGATCGTCGAAGCCAACTACAGTGAAATTGTCAGTTCCGCCGAGCATCTCGATGACGAACCTGTCCGCCGCGACCGAGGTGACCTTGCCGATTGCCCGGCGGCGATCGTCAGAGCTCACCCTCGCCCCCGGTCTTGGTGCGACCGAGGTTCTCGAGCACGAGCTTCACGGCGTCGTCGATGCGCTCAGCGGGCCGCTGGGGCAAGAAGTGCTCGACCACGGTATCGAAGTAGTGCGCGCGCGTGCCGTCGGTCGGTCCGTCGCCCCCGATGATCCAGATGCGAGGGTCGTTTAGCTTGCGGAGCTTCGCGATCTCGCCTTCCGATTCCGGATCGGCGAAGATGATCAGTCGAAAGGTCGGGATCGTGAGTGCCTGATAGATAATGTTGTTGAGGTGTTCGTCGCCGAAGGCGAAGCCTGCGGTGATGAGGACGCTCTGCTCCCGCACGATCCTCGACTGGAACTCGCGGAACAAGTCGGCATAGGGCGACCCTAGGCTCGAATTCTGCTTGGCCGGAGTTGGGTAGATCATGACTTTGTTGGGTGCATCTTGCGGCCAAAGCTCCCGCACCGGGAAGAGGCCGTGGTCATCCTCGGTCCAGCTGATCGAGCCGTGGACCTTGCACAGATAGACAAAGCCATCGACGGCGGACCATTTCCGGTTCGACAGGTCCAGCTGTTCCGCTAGGGCATAGCGGAAAGTCGCTGGATTGAACCGGCGCTCCACCACCCCCGAGAAGCCGTTCGCATACGGAAGGCCGAGGCGGTCCATTGCGCGCTCGCTGAAGAGGTCGTAGTTGGTCGTGAAAACCCACGGTCGCGGCAGCGACCGGTCGCGCAGCACGAGTTTGCGGTAGAAGGACTCGTATAGCTCGAGCACGGCGCTGTCGCCGTGCGCAAACGCGCCGTCGGTGCAACGCTCCCAAAGGAAGTCCTGAACCTTCTTTATGATGGCCTCGACCTTCGTTCTGCTGACTTCGTGCTCGGGCTTGTCGCTGCGCGAGAACACGAAGCGGAGGCTGTGCAACAACTCCATCAAGCGCTCCAGGTTACGCCCGTATTCCGTGCCGGTGAGCTTGGCACCCAGCTTGGCCAGGTAGTCCACATCGTCCTTGTCGAGGGCCCAAGCGGGCGGGACGAGAAGGTTCAGGTCCTCATCGAGTTCGCCGGTCGGATGACTGCAGAACTCTTTTGCCAGCGGCGCCATCGTCGAGATGCCGCGCTCCTTGCCGTCCCCCATGAGCGATGAGCAGCCCGCGCCGAGCAGGAACGCGACGTTGCGGGCGTTGAGTGCCTCGCCGAGTGCCTTGCGGACCTGTTCTTGACCCTGACCCCATACCAACCGCGGCGTCGGATTATCGCCGGATCGAATGAAGCTGAACTGGCGGACGGGCTCCCCGTCAGCCTCAACCGGCACGGGTAACACCGATCCACCGAGAGCTAAGCGCGAAAGTTGGTGACGGCGTGAAGGGGTGAAGCGGCGTATCGTGGCGGTGTCGAGCCTCCACTTTCCATCGAAGGAAGATACGCCGTGTCGAAGACTAATGTGATTGCGCTGTCCCAG
>Ga0163151_10004607_pt1 | contig 18336 bp, 13 predicted proteins | sample OliLakLV19MP5IB2_FD_145596 | JGI IMG/M metagenome (GOLD analysis project Ga0163151, IMG submission 145596) | Freshwater microbial mat bacterial communities from Lake Vanda, McMurdo Dry Valleys, Antarctica - Oligotrophic Lake LV.19.MP5.IB-2 | ecosystem: Environmental > Aquatic > Freshwater >... | reverse complement strand
AAGAAGATGAAAGTATGGAATGATTACTACAACAATCTTGAGCACTGCGGATTGGATGGCCAGAGTCCTAACGAATTTCTGGCCAATTATTCAAAAACTAATCCGCCATATGTGTGTACCTAGAACAAAATTAGCTTTCAGCTGTCAGGCGATTAGTAAATCGTGCCGTGAGGCGTAAGTAGCTTTTAGCTTATAAAACAAAAGACTCTCCCACAAAAAAACGTGTTGACCTACATATTTTACCTAACTCTGACGGTCGTCAGAGTTAGGTAAAATATTGAGAAAATTTAGAAAATCAAAAGGAAGAGGAAGAGGTTAGACAGAAAATTATAGAAATTAGAAAGGGTGGACAAAGATTATAGAAATAATATAGAAATTAGAAAAGGCGGTCGCGAGAGCGAACCGCCTCTCTGTGTTTGATTGTACTTCGGGAGGGAAAATCGTATTACTCCTCCTGTCGCTCGGTCCTCCTATTGAGGTCGCGGACAGGCAGGGTACGGCCACAGCCAGTGAGACGACTCACCACGTGGTGCGAAGGGGTGGAAACTTTGGGATAGTCTCCGCGTCCACGAACGTCAACTTCATTGCCCACCATTGAAACGGGCAATCTGCCCCGGAGACGGATGAGATCCTCCTCCAATCCTTCGCACTGCCTTTCATTCAAACACATCCGGCACACTCCTTGTTGGGGGAATATACAACGGGGTACTTCTATAGAAAATGTACGATATTAGGAATGTTAAGTCAAGCTTAAACTAGGTTTTAGGTTTTAGCTAACAGGTTTTAGCTTATAAAATTAAAAAGATTGGAACTAAAAAGGCGATCGTGAGATATAAAATTTTAATTAGCCCTTTAAAGATGCGAGATAATCAGACACGATTCTCTCCACTTCCCCACCATTATCTACTTCCATAAGCTTGGCGCGGAGTTCATTGGCCCCATCAAACCCAGAAACATAAGCCTTGTAGTGTTTTTTCATAAGAGCGAAATCCTTTGTATCACCCAGAAGTTTTTCAAAAAGCTTAGTATGCTCTACCAAGACACGAAGTTTTTCTTTGACGGTGGGAACATATACTTCGACTCGCTTCACTCGCTCAGTATGCTCAATCTGGCTATCGCGATTCTCGCGAGCCAAATTGGCAAACAAAAATGGATTACCAAAAATAGCTCGTCCGAGCATAACTCCATCAGCGCCAGCTTCTTGGCACTTCTTTATACCGTCGGGAACATCTAAGACATCTCCATTTCCAAATATTAAAGTTTCGGATTTTAATTCATCTCGTATTTCAACCGCCCGCTTTATCCTATCCCACCGAGCTTGCACCTTAGACATTTCTTTTCTTGTTCGAGCATGAATAGTTACAACCGCCGGTTCTTCTGCAAGAAGCTCTGGAAGCCAAATTTCTAATTCATCTTTGTTATAACCAAGACGAGTTTTAACCGAAACAGGCAAATCACCAGCTCCTTCTTTTGCAGAACGGAGTACTTCCCGAGCGTTCTTATGGTCTTTCATCATTGAGGCCCCTGCCCCTTGTTTTTCAATACCTTTGTCAGGGCATCCCATATTGATATCTATTCCATCAAATCCAAGCTCTCGACAAAGAGCGCAGGCCCTCTTCATATATTCGGGACTTCCAGAAAAAAGCTGAGCCACTATTGGCCGTTCTTCTTCACTGTAGATTAAATCTTTCATTAGCTTTCTCTTCCCTTCTTCATTGGCCCGTATAAGCCCATCAGCAGAAACAAACTCTGTCCATAAAACATCGGGCTTGCCATATTTAGCGATAATACGACGAAAAGAAGCGTCCGTGACATCAGCCATCGGAGCAAGGACCACTATAGGCCTTTTTAAGTTTTTCCAAAATCCTTTATTCATCTTTCTTGAGCACACAATATCTCAATTGTGCTCTGTTTTGTAAAGCAGGGCTCTACAAAATTTACAGGGACGATAGATCTTCTTTTTTAAACTCAATATCAGATCCGGTTTTATATTCTCCAGATATGATCCTATCAGCTATTAGCTTCTCCACCGTGTCTTGAATAGCACGGTTTAAGGGGCGGGCTCCAAATTTCTGATCAGTTCCTTTCTTTACAAGAAAATCTAAAAGTTCTGGGGTTACTATTAAAGTCATGCCCTTTTCTTTCAGACGCCAAGAAACCTTTTTGAGCATTCCTTCCGCAACTTTTCTCAACTCTTCTTCTGTGAGGGGGTGAAAAAGGATGACTCCATCAAAACGGTTAAGGAGCTCTGGTTTGAATGTGTTTTCATCGATAATTCTTTCAATAATTTCTGTTCTTTTTTCTAAAATATTTTCACCCCTTTTTACAGCATCAAAAATCTCTGCACTGGCGGCATTTGAGGTGGCGATAATAATCGTATTTCGCGCACTTACCTTGCGACCCAAAGCATCACTAAACATCCCTTCATCCAAAATTTGTAAGAATAAGTCCAAAACCTTTTCATCCGCCTTTTCAAATTCATCCAAAAGTAATACTCCATATGGCTGTTCACGCAAGAGACTAGCTAATACACCAGGGGTATCGCTATCAAAACCTCCAATTAAACGATTAATACTGTCTGTGGTACCGAACTCAGACATGTCGAGACGCAAAAGAGGCGCTTCCGATCCGAAAAATATTTCTGAAAGTGCTTTCGTGGTTTCTGTTTTACCAACTCCAGTCGGACCTATGAATAAAAAGGAGCCGAGAGGCCGATCTGGATTTGTAAGGCCAGAGCGAGCACGACGCAAACTATCACTCACTGCACTGATTGCTTCTCTTTGACCAATGACCCGTTCATGAAGAAGTTCTTCAAGTCTTAATAAGCGATCCCTTTCAGCGGGAAGAATTTCGCCAGTTGCTACTCCAGTCCTAATTTCTACTGCACGCAAAACATCATCACGATGTATGGTGTCTCTTCCAGTACCTTTGACAAGCCCAATTGACTCAATCAATAAATCTTCAGCGGTATCAAACAGGGGCTCATCAACAAAATATCTCTTAGCGCTAGAGACTGATTCGGTAAGTGCCGGATAGGTAAAAAAGATACCTTCCTTGGATTCAAAAGTGAGGACGATATCTTCAAGGGTATGTAGGATTGAACTATCATCACCCACATCAATCTTTACCTTTTCCATATGCTGTATTAACTCTCGACTTTTAGAAACTGTGCGATTAAAGTTCTCAGTATCTACAATGGCAATTATAGTTACATCAGATGAGCGAAGAAAACGAACTAAGATTTCAGAAATATCCGCCTCAACAGCTTCTCCAATAGATATAAATCTAGCCATATCAGGAATGACTATAATTACATTACCAGCACGAGATGCTTCACTAAAAAGTGTGAGGAGTAGACGCTCAAGGGTCGCGGTGTCTGTCGCTTCCCCAGCCAAATGCTCTTCATCTAAAACGAAAAAATGTTTATCGTGCAATTCTTTTGAAGTGCTGCGTCGCATAATCTTTCTGGCTAAACCTTCAACAACTTCCATCTTTCCAATACCCTCATCGCCAACCAAAAGAGCATTGGCCTCAGCGGATCTGTTGAGAACTCTTTCTAGGGTCTCGATCGACTCAGAATGAAGTTCTTCGTCTTGATACGTGGAAAAACGAAGTGGAGAACTCATTCTCATAAGAGTGTAGGCTTTTCCATAAGCCCAATCACGACCAAGGCGCGGTATTTTCTCTAGTCTCTCATTTGACCACCACCTTTGACTAGCTTTTGCCTTTTTTTCCCTGCGAACTGTCCATAAAGCGGCGGAGATTAGAGTTTTTGCATTTATACTGTGAGTGATTAAAAGGTGCTCAAACTCTTTATCAGAAAGTATCAATGCGCGGAGATATTCTGAAAAAAGATTTTGTGAACCGGAAATAGAAAAACTATTAGCGTCCAAAAGAACCCGTCTTTTTAAAATAAAATCCTTAAGTGCGTCCGTATCTAAACCAGCTCGCAAAAGAATCTTCCTACCAATGGGTGAACGAATAAATCCGCCAGTAATATCTTTGGCGTTAGTCTCGCTGAGAATCTCTGCCAGTTCAAACATATTTGATTCACTAATACCGGTTTGAAATACATAAGAATAATACAAAGCATCTAGTGCGATCAAAATTAAATATAAAAATAAAACAAAAAAGAAAAGCCCCGTTAACTGACCGGAGGCGGCGAAAAATATATTGGAAGATAACAAAAACAAGACGCCCGACAATACTCCAAAAATCTTTCTAAATAAAGACCTTGTCCTATGAGAAACCAGCCTTTCAAGAACAAGTGCCGGAGTGAAATATTTCGTACGCTGTTTTAAGGTGTCGAAGTTCATCAGGAAAAAATAAATCGTATTGAAAGTGCCAAAATAAACGCTATTAAAATTGGATAAAAAATCCAAAGCAAAAAGATGAGAATGCAGAGAACCATGCTAACAACCAGCGACAAGAACCCAACAATCAATACAGCACTACGAACAAAGAAACCAAAAACCCTCATAATAGAATTAATCAAAAATGAGCTGAGGGCTTCTTTTGGATGAAATCCCTGTTTGTAGCTGTCGCCCATCCTCTCCCATGGAGAGAAGAGGGTTTTAAATAGAGGGGCAAGGGAAAAGAAATCTGTCAAAAAATAAATGAAATTGGCCAAATTGTGGGCCAGGTCCTTTATCCCTTGTGTGTAATGCCAACGAAAATAGTATGGGACAAAAACAATAGAATGCATAGATATAGTATACCTCGCGATATCTAAGAAAACAGATTCATAAGTGGATTACCGGGGGCGGGCTTAAAACGGGCTACTCTACCTTTCTCACAAAAAATACTTTATTCCCAAAGCGCAAATCTAAGGATGAAACTGAAAGCCCGAAGCTGTCACGGATGGAAAGTTTGGGGTCAGAAAGCAAAGAAGAAAGATTAGAAATTATTTGAGAAAGTGGAACAGACATACTTATAAGTATCTTTTCGCCCGAAACAAGAGAAATTTCATATTCGTCTAGAGTTGTTCGTTTTACTAAGGCTGGAGGAAGATCAAGCCGGCGCAAAGCCAAAAGAAATCTATCAAGGTCGCCAAAAAGTTCTGGATTAAGAAAATTGCGACCAACGGGGGCGTCTGAAGGACCCAGCTCTAGGTCCCCCAAGAAAGAGACGAAGACCGCATCAGTAAATTGGGGGGCCCGATCAAAAACAAACCCGGACTCATCTAGAAAAAAACATATATCATCTGCCTCACACCACAGGGCACTTGGCTCTCTTTCAACAATCTCAACAGAAAGAGACTTAAAACCCTCTATAGAAACCCCAACGGAACTAATACGAGGAAAATTCTCTTTTAGAGTTTCAATAATATCTTTTTTCGAAAAGAAAAATATATTTTTCTTTGGATAAATACCGAAGTAATACTCAGAAAGCTCTTCAATGGTCAGGTCACGGACTGCATCAGAAGAAACAACCCTAACGCCAGAAACACGAATTTCAATAATCTGTAAAAAACTTAGACGAGTAAGAATTGCCGGAAGTGCAACTACAAAGACTGCTAACAAAAAAAACAAGACCCATCGTCGCATGAGCCTCTTTCTCCTTTTTTTCATAAGTCGTGGAGGATTAGACGATGTACCCATGGCTATTTTATTTTGAAATCGTTTTACGCTCACCCATATATTTCTGGAGCACTTCGGGAATCTTAATTGAGCCGTCTGCTTGTTGGTAGTTTTCAACAAGGGAAACAAGAATTCTTGGTGTTGGTATTGCTGTTGCATTTAAAGAGTGTGTGTATTTCATTTTTCCGTCGATATCTTTGTAACGAATATTAAAACGTCGTGTCTGGAAATCGTGATAATACGACGCACTAGCTATCTCTCTGTATGTTTCTTCTTTAGGAACCCATAATTCAGTATCATAAGATTTTACGTGCGCCATTTTTAAATCTCCAGTACAGATGACAACCCTACGATAAGAAATACCCAAAGATTCTATAAACTCTTCTGTGTTTCTATTTAGCTCTTCATGAAATTTTTCAGATTCATCGTGGCTGGCTTCACATAAAATCAACTGCTCCCATTTGTAAAATTCATGAACACGAATTAAACCCTTAACATCCTTACCGTGACTACCCGCTTCTCGACGATAACACGGGGAGAATGCAAAATACCTCTTGGGTAATTCGCTCTTTTGTAAAATCTCATTTGCATGATATGCCATCATTGGAATCTCTGCTGTGCCAGCAAGATATTGATCATCTTGAGTCTGAAATATGTCTTCAGCGTCTCCAGGAAGATGCCCTGTGCCATAGAGATACTCTTTGTTAACAATAGCTGGTGCAATAAAAGGATTAAAGTTTTTACCCATAAAAAAATCACGAGCATAGTTCCAGATTGCCCATGAAAGCATTGCTCCATCATTCTTTAAAAAATATCCGCGGAATCCATGGACTTTCGTTCCACGCTCAAAATCTACCATATCGAGATCAGTCATAAGTTCTATGTGGTCTTTTGGTTCAAAAGAAAAAGCGGGTTTATCGCCCCATACCATCAACTCTTTATTGTCCTCTTCACCCTTGCCTTCTGGCACAGACATATCAGGAATATTAGGAACCTGCAACATGGAGCTTTGCCACTCTTTCATTACTTCCCTTAGTGCCTCTTCGTCCACTTGAAGCCCCTCTTTAACCTTTTGCATTTCTTCTATAAGGCCAAGTTTCTTGGTTGGGTCTTTTTCTATTGATATTTTGGTACTCCATTCATTTTGAATCATTCTGGAGTTTTCAACTTTAGCTAAAAGTTCTCGACGCTTGTCGTCAAGCAAAAGCAGAGCATCGAGATCAATCTTTACCTTTTTTTTACGAGCCCCCTCTAGGACTAGATCTTTATTTTCACGGATGAATTTTATATCAAGCATATATTGACTTTCAGATGTTAGCTTTTAGGCCCGAGCTTTAATACAATAATACCAGTAATATATGTCCTACTCAATAAGAGAACTGAAAAAAAAAGAATTCCCGACACTTCTAAATGAAATTTCAGATCCACCTGAAAGACTCTTTACGGCTGGGACCCTACCGCCCCCAGAGCACAAAATCCTCTGTGTTGTCGGTTCCCGCAAGCACACAGAGTATGGGCGAGAAATATGCGAATATTTAATAAAGGGCCTTTCTGGATTCCCTATCTCAATAATTTCAGGACTCGCTCTTGGTATTGACTCTATCGCCCACAGGAACGCCCTCAAATATAAAATTCACACGGTTGCAGTGCCGGGATCCGGACTTAATAAAGAAGTGCTGTACCCACACAGCCATCGAGGATTGGCGGAAGAAATTATATCTTCTGGTGGTGCGCTTCTCTCAGAGTTTGAAAATGAAACACCAGCAACCCCGTGGAGTTTCCCACAAAGAAATAGAATCATGGCAGGTATGAGCCATGCTGTTTTGGTAATAGAAGCAGAGGAAAAATCAGGAACACTTATAACATCAAAACTCGCCACTGAATATAATCGAGATGTATTTACTGTACCTGGATCAATTTTCTCTAGACAATCGGAAGGACCTCATATGTTACTGCGCCTTGGTGCTACTCCGATTAGAAAGCCGGAAGACCTGATCGCCGCACTTGGATTTGAAAGCCTAGACCTTAAACCAAAAACTTATATACCGGAAAATAAAGAGGAGGAAATTGTTTTGAAAATTCTTGAAATTCCAAAATCAAGAGACGAAATAATCCGTGAAAGTAAGCTACCCGCTTTCGCTGTTAATGGCACTCTAGCAGTACTTGAAATAAAGGGGGTAATAACAGAATCAATGGGAGAAATTAGAATAAATTGACATTTTGTTCAAAAAATCTAGAATCTGTGGCAGAACTGTCCCAAACTAAACACAGAGGTAAACATGAGTCCAGAAGCAGAACTTGCCCAGACGATCCTGGTTTGGACTGGAGCATTGGTGGTCTTCGTATCCATAACCCTTTTGACCATAGGTCTTCGTATTATCTTGGACAACAAATCAATGACTGATTTTTGTGCATTGATGATCTCTCGCCTCAAAGATAGGAGAGCTTCTGTTCTAGAATCATCTGACCCAGGAAAGTGCGCCACCCTTGGGGTGATAGAATCTGGAATAATGAACCATCTACTATCTCAGCGAGAAGCGGACAGGGTTGCCCAAAACGCCAAGGAAGTATTGCTCTGGGAATTAGTCCTGCTGACTGCTGGGGTGGCACTAATCGTGCTCAGTGTGTAAGCAATACTGTGCAAACGCGCGAACTCAAGGTTCGCGCGTTTTGACTTATCCATTTGCATTCAAAAACTATTTGTAGTACTAATTGTCCTTAATGGTAAAAAAGAACGGAAAAAAACTTCTTATCGTAGAGTCCCCTGCAAAGGCCAAAACGATTTCAAAATATCTTGATGGCGAATACGAAGTTGTCGCTTCTATTGGTCATGTCAGAGACTTGCCTAAGACAAATAAAAAAGCGATTGATATAGAAGGTGGATTCATCCCCCACTATGAGATATCCAAAGGAAAGGAGAAAGTTGTAAGTGAAATAAAAAAACTAGCCCTTAATGCCGAAGATGTAATATTAGCAACTGACCCCGATAGAGAAGGAGAAGCTATTGCTTGGCATATTAGTGAGGCGGTAGGCCTACGTAATCCAAAACGAGTCGTATTTCATGAGATCACCAAAGAGGCCGTGAGTGAAGCTATGAAACATCCAAGAAAAATAGACCTAAACTTGAAGGTGGCCCAAGAGGCCCGCAGAGTGCTTGACCGGCTTGTTGGATATGATCTATCGGGTCTCATATGGAAAAAGGTTCGCTATGGGCTTTCGGCGGGAAGAGTTCAGTCCCCTGCCCTGCGAATAATAATGGAGAGAGAGCGGGAAATTCGTGCCTTTAACCCAGAAACTTTTTGGGTGATTTCAGCAGATTTCCTAACAAAAAACAATACACCTATTACTTTAATATGTGACGAGGAACCAAAAAAAGAAGATGACGTACAAAAAATCCTCCAAGCTGCAAAAAAAGAACCATGGTCAATAACAGAGATCAAAGAAACGGTGGTAAAAAGATCCGCGCGTCCACCATTTATCACATCCACATTACAACAGACAGCGAGCTCGCGTTTAGGTTTTTCACCATCACGCACAATGGGCGTTGCCCAAAAACTCTATGAAGCTGGGTTTATAACTTACATGCGTACGGATAGTACAAGTTTAAGTGTTTTGGCTAAAAAACAAATTGAAGAAACAGTTAAAAGAACTTTTGGAAATCAATATTACGAATCGCATGTATACAGTAAAAAAAGTAAGAATGCCCAGGAGGCCCACGAAGCTATCAGGCCGACCAATTTTTCGAAACAAGATGCAGGATTCACAGATGAACAAAAAAAGCTCTACGGACTTATCTGGGCTCGTACAGTGGCCTCTCAGATGGTCGCTGCCGATACTTTGCGTACCAAAATAAGCGCGAATATCAAAAGTGAATCTATCCCAAATTTTTCCATCACCGGTTCTCGCATTACCTTTGACGGATGGCTTGCAGCAGACCCGAAAGCCCGGCAGGAAGACGTGGAACTTCCTAAGCTCACCCAGGGTGAAATATTGAATCTTAAAGATGTGAGAAGTGAGGAAAAGCAAACCACACCACCCCAGAGATATTCTGAAGCTGGGCTTGTCAAAGAGCTCGAAAAGAGAGGGATAGGAAGACCTTCTACATATGCATCTACTATTAAAACAATTGTGGATCGTGGATATGTCACTAAGGACCAACGTGCCCTTGTACCGACAGATACAGGCGATGTGGTAAGTACATTTTTGGAAAATAATTTCGGAGAATACATTAGCGATACATTTACAGCAGAGATAGAAGACAAGCTAGACGAAATCGCCCTAGGAAAAAGAGAGTATGTGAAAACTCTTACTGATTTCTACAAACCATTTCTTAAAGATGTAAAATCCAAAGAGGCTCTAGAAAAACTCACGAACCTCGGAGTGGCTGATGCTAAGTGGAAGTGTCCAAAATGTGGAAGTGGCATGATCATAAAACTTGGGAAAAATGGAAAGTTTCTTTCGTGCGATAAATTCCCAGATTGTGCTGGGGCCAGAACCATAGACGGCGAAGAGATGATGGGGCCGAAAGATACTGGAGAAATTTGCCCTGAATGTGGTAAGGCGAACTTGGTGGAGCGTGATGGAAAATTTGGTCGTTTTATTGCCTGCGGGAGATACCCTAAATGCAAATTTGTGAAAGAGGATCCAGAGGCGAGAAAAAAGCTTTTGACTGGGGTGAAATGCCCTGTTTGCAAAGATGGTGAAATGATGGAAAGACGAGGGCGCTTTGGAATATTTTATTCTTGCAGTAATTACCCTTCTTGCAAAAATGCCATAAAAGCAAAGCCAACAGGAAAAATCTGTGATATGTGTGGAGCCCTAATGATGGAAGGCACGAAGACCATCCCCGAAAGATGTAGCAATAAGAGCTGTCCAAACCACAACCCTCATAAACTCATAAAGTAGCTGTGGAAAAAATTACTTTCAAAAATAAATGCTTTGTTCCTGATTGGATGCCAGACTACAAAAAGGTATTTCGTGAGAATGCTAATTCTTTCTTTGAGAAAATTATAACTTCGACCCCTATATTTCAAGGCAAAGAAGTTGAATTATCCTATTTCCAACAAGGAGTAGGGTCTATCGTTTCTAAGGTTACTTTATCTAGTGGCGAAGCCTATGTTATTAAGACTACAGAAAGACTTAATACAACCCTCGCAGAGATAAAATCATATGAAGCAATGAGTGATTTTGGTGTCAAAGTCCCAAGGGTATATAAACAAGGGGTAATTGATGGGCACCCCTTTTTTGTTATGGAATACTTCGATGAAGGGACGTTACAAGATAAATTGGATAAGGGCGAAATAACCATTAAGGAAATTGCTGAAATAAAAAGTAAAGTTTTCGTCAATTTAAATAAAATACCAGGTAAAGGATATGGTTGGACTGTGGGTTATGAGGATGGAGTTCTAAGGGGTAACTTTTCTGATATTGAAAGTTTTATGGACGAGTGGTTTGGTGGAGAAGACGTCGTGGACATTGCTTCAAAACATTATCCATCAATATCTTGGGCTGAAGAATTACAAAAGCGTAAGGATGTAATCATAAAAAAAACCAAAAGTGACGAGACTCGTTTGGGAAGTTTTGATTTTCAGACAGCACATTTTTTTGCAACAGAACCGACAACTTTTTTTGATAGTAACCCAAGACTAGAACCTAAATATTTTGATCTAGCATTTGCGTTAACTCCAGGAGCAGATTTATCCGATAATGAATTCAAGCTACGTAAAATACTTGTCTCAAAATATGAAAGTGAAATAGGTTCTATTGATAGAGAGGAAATGCTTCGTGCTCTGTGGTTGCAAACCTTTAGAAAGGCAACAAATTTACTTTTACGACCAGATGAGAAACGTACCAAACTTGGTCTGTATATGTTGGGGGTTCTTGCAGAGAGAGTAGAGCTAGAGGAATATTTAAAACAATACTTTTAATTTCAATAGAGCGTCAATAGATGGCTCTGCGAAAGATGTAGCAATAAGAGCTGTCCAAATCACAATCCTCATAAAAACAAAATCAAGTAAACTAAGAAAACGTTGGATTTTTTAATTTTTATCCGTATGCTTTTCATATGGCTACTCTTAAAGAGATCACAGACTTAATTGAATCCCCTTCAAAAGCAGACTTGGAACTGATAAGTAAGGCTTTTTCATTCTCGGAAGAAGCACACTCTAATAACAAGAGATTGTCTGGAGAACCTTACTTTATCCACGCTTCAGAAACAGCAAAGATACTTGCTGAATATGGAATGGGGGCATCTACAATATCCTCCGGTCTTTTGCATGATGTTATTGAAGACACCCCTGTAACATCTGAGGAATTGGGGAAAGAATTTGGTGAAGAAATATTATTCCTAGTCGAGGGGGTGACTAAACTTGGAAAACTAAAATATCACGGAACCGACAGGCACAATGAAAGTATGCGTAAGCTATTTGTTGCAATGTCTCAAGACATACGCATCCTTATGATAAAGCTGGCTGACCGCCTTCATAATATTCGGACACTCTCATACGTACCAAAAGAAAAACAAACCCGAATCGCCGGAGAGACTCTCGAAATTTTTGCCCCTATAGCATACCGACTTGGTATTAGAAAACTTTCACGAGAACTTGAAGATCTTTCTTTTCCGTTTGTATACCCAAAAGAATACGATGACTTAAAGAAAATCGTAAAAAGACAACATGAAGATAGTGTCGAGAATCTAGAAAAATTTCTTAAATCCATTAAAAAGGCTCTAGCTAAAAATAGCGCTCCATACATAAGGACCGAATACAGAGTAAAGGGGATTTACAGCTTATACAAAAAACTAAAAGCAAAAAAGAAAAATATTGAGGAAGTCCACGACATGCTTGCCCTTCGCGTAATAGTGCCCACCATAGCTGACTGCTATACGGCGCTTGGTGTAATGCACGGAGTCTGGAGGCCTCTCCCAGGAAAAATAAAGGATTATATTGCCTTCCCAAAACCGAACGGCTACCAGGCCCTACACACAACTATATTCACTGGTGATGGAAGCGTTGTCGAGATACAGATTAAAACAGAAGAGATGTATCAACACTCTGAATATGGAATAGCCTCACATATTTCCTACAAGGGGGTCGGAAAAAAGAATAAGAGACTAGAAAGCTTGGACTGGATAAAGCAGTTAATGCCGAATACTAAATCCAAAGATAGCTCAACAAAGGACCAAGCTAGAGATGTCCCCCACTGGATAAAAGATTTGGCCAGCCACCATATGGCAATAAGCCAAGAAGGAATGCTAAATGAGGAAATAAAGAAAGATTTCTTCAATCACAGAATATTTGTCTTCTCTCCAATTGGTGACGTTGTGGATCTGCCAATTGAATCAACTCCCGTTGATTTTGCATATGCCATACATTCAGACATAGGTAACCACATAGCTGGAGCCAAAGTTAACAATAAAATGGTCTCCCTAGACACCATACTTAAAAATGGAGATATCGTTGAGGTTATAAACAGGGTGGGTAGCAAACCTAATATTAAGTGGCTCGAATACGTTAAAACAAGCATAGCAAAAAGATCAATTCGCTCTGCAATACAAAAATTAAAGAAAGAAGATACTAAATAGAAAAATTAGTTACTGAATACATATCTGCGTCCCTTTTTTCTTCTTCTGATCTGTCGTCTATTGGAGCCACCGATTCTTCTGGGACAAGTTCTGAATTTATTTGAGCTTCTTCAAATTTACGCAAATTCTCATCTGGATCCTTGGGGGAGTTTGTCTTTATAATTTCAAGCAAGTTCTTTAAATCATCGTTATCAAAGAAATCAATCATAATTTTCCCACCAACTTCTTTTCGCTCTATGTGAACACGAGTACCCAGGGCTTCTCTAAGTTTTTCTTCAAGATCAATTATTTCTGGATCAATCGCACGCTCCTTTTTGCGAACCTTGTCATAAGCAATTCTTCTGGCGATAGCTTCCGCCTCACGGACAGTGAGCTTTTTTAGCATTATCTCTTTGAAGACAACGATCTGTTCTTCTGGCCTATCACAGAGCATTAGAAGTGGTCTGGCATGCCCTTCAAAAATCTTCCCCTGGCTCACCGCGTTCAACATATCTTCCGGCAAACCAAGAAGGCGCAGGGTGTTGGAAACATACTCTCTACTTTTACCAACCTTTTGAGCGATAACTGTGTGCTTAAATCCAAACTCATTTGCTAAACGCTCAAAGGCGCGGGCGCGATCAATTGGATTTAAATCTTCTCTCTGTATATTTTCGATGATGGCAAGCTCAAGTTTCATCAGGTCGGTATCATCTCCAATCTTTATAAGTACGGGAACTTGGGAAAGACCCGCGAGACGAGAAGCACGCAAACGACGCTCTCCTGCAATTAATTCATACTTCACACCAAGCCCACCATCTTCTTTTTGAAATTCTTTACGAGTTACAACAAGCGCCTGAAGCACCCCATACTGACGAATAGAATCAGCAAGACTTTGAAGTTCTGGTTCACTAAATTCTCGACGCGGTTGAAATGGATTTGGTTCAATTTTTTCGACCTCAATCCAAAAAATAGAATCATTATAGAATTGGGACATGTGTCAATATTATCACAGACCAACTTATCTAAAAAGAATTTGAGTTCATAGCATTTTTGGTGTACTTTGTATAAGTTCCCTAAAGCCGGGGTGATGAAATGGTAGACATGCAGCACTCAAAATGCTGTGGGCGCAAGCTCATGGGAGTTCAAGTCTCCCCCCCGGCACCACGAAATAGAACGAATTCACTGATGACGCAAAGGACCCATTTTGAGCCGTTATTTTGCTACTTGCTTTTTTATGTGTTTTATGGTAGTATTAAGAGATATGCAGTTAATAAAGCGAATATACAAATCCATAGAAACCAGAGGGGCCTTCCTGGCCGGTCTTTTGGCTATGCTTATTATTCCCATTTCTTTCTCATTCGCAGAATGGAAAAATGACTCTCTTCCCTATCCAGCAGATCTTTATGCAATGTGTTTTGACGGAATAGACAATGATGGAGATGGAAAAATAGATCTTCGCGATTCAGACTGTCCTAGGTGTGACAACGGTATTGATGATGATGGTGATGGATTAATCGACAGAGAAGACCCTGACTGTCCTAAGGAGACCCAGAAGAAAACTATAGGAGAAGTTTTGGGAGATTTTTTCTCACAAGATGATTCTCTTAAATCTGGCGGATCAATACCGTCTGGAGGTTCAATACCTTCTGGTGGATCTATTGAATCTGGTGGCTCAATCGCTTCTGGAGGTAGCACTCTCACTTGTAGTGATGTGAAAGCCAAACTCGTTAGAAATAGAGATAAAAATGGACCTAAATATATTTATGAATTTGAATGTGTTAATGAAATAAAATCCGGAGGACGGATACGCTCTGGAGGAAGTATAGACTCGGGTGGAAATATAAGATCTGGCCGTTCAATCAGTAGTGGCGGAAATATTTCTTCTGGTGGAAATATACAAGCAGGCGGGACAATAGCTTCGGGTGGAACAATAAACTCTGGAGGTTCAATACCTTCTGGTGGGTCAATACCTTCTGGAGGTAGTATATAATCTCGCTATGAAGCAAAGAGTGATTGCTATTGTTGGGCCAACAGCATCTGGCAAGAGTGATTTGGCTGTATATGTTGCAAAAAAATATAACGGAGAAGTTGTATCAGCTGACTCACGACAGGTATACAGAAAACTCAATATTGGCACTGGGAAAATTAGTAAAAAAGAGATGCTTGGAGTTAAACATCATCTGATTGATGTTGTTGACGTTAAAAAACAATTTGATGTTGTTCAATATGTAGACCTAGCAAAAAAGTCCGTTGATGACATATTGCAAAGAAATAGGCTTCCAATAATCTGTGGGGGCACAGGGCTCTATGTTGATGCACTGCTTAGAAATATCTCCTTTCCAGATGTTCCACCAAATAAAAAACTACGGTTAAAGTTAGAAAAAAAGACCACGGATAGCCTTTTCTTAATGTTAAAAAAGCTTGACCCAAGAAGAGCGAAATATATAGACCCAAATAACCGCCCACGACTAATTAGGGCGATTGAAATAGCCACAGCGCTCGGGAAGGTTCCAAAAATAGAGAAACGGATATCTCCTTTTTCTGTACTGTGGATTGGGATCAAACCCACCAACAGTACTCTGCAAAAAAATATTAATAATAGACTACAGAAAAGAATGCGCGCTGGTTTGATTGCTGAGGTTAAAAAACTAAGAAAAGAGGGCTTAAGTTTCGCCAGACTAGATGCTCTTGGACTAGAGTACCGATACTTAGGTAAGTTTTTAAAAAAAGGAATGACCAAAAAAGAAATGCTCGCGAAACTTCAAAAAGAGATAATTCAATATTCCAAAAGGCAAATGACTTGGTTTAAGAGAAACGGGGACATTTACTGGTTTGAAAATTCTAAAGCGGGCAATATCCGAAAAATCAACACACTAGTTAATGACTTTCTCTAAAGGTGATATCTTTAAAGGGTATTTGAAAAATAGAGTGGTTATCTGATACGATGAGCTTCTTGGGTCTATAGTTTCAATGGTAAAACATCGGTCTCCACCCCGTCGCTCGCGAGCGACGGGGTCCAAAACCAATAATGTATTACGTATACATTTTAAAAAACAAGAAAGGTCAGTTATACATCGGATATACCAGTGATTTGCGACGTAGACTATCTGAACACCGAAACGGAAAAGTATACACAACCCGCAGGTTGGGAAAAGATGTTGAACTCGTCTACTACGAAGCCTATAAAGACATGGATGACGCCAAGAATAGGGAAGTAAGTTTTAAAAAATCCGGTTCCGTATATAATGGTCTGGTAAAGAGAATTGTGAGAAGTATGGGTAAGCAAAATAAGGGTGATTAGTTAAATGGTATAACTTCGGTCTCCACCCCGTCGCTCGTGAGCGACGGGGTCCAAAACCAAGTACAATATAAGTAAGGGCCCATAGTTTCAATGGTAAAACATCGGTCTCCAAAACCGAGGTTCCAGGTTCGAGTCCTGGTGGACCCGCAAAAATTTGGATGAAGCATTCCCGTCAAAAAATGCATCGGCGCGAAGCGCCGATGATTGGGCTGAATTCCCGCCAAACCCAAACCCCGCCAGGATTTTCCACGCTCCGCGTGGCTCAAAAAAGACGGTTCGATCCTTAATTTGAAAGTTCGAACCGACTTTTTTGAACAAATGAGTATTTTCCTCATTTGTTCGGTCGTTTGCCAATTCGATATTGGTAATATTGAGTTTTAAAAAATTTTCAGTAAGTTCGAACCGATTATGAGATTTTTTCTCAAAATCCGATAATTTCTCTTTGAGAAGCTGTTTTTGGTTCACCAAAGCACTTTTAGCTTCCCGATATTCTTCCACTGAAAGTACGTTCTCTAAGTAAGCATTCATCAGCTTCTCTATCTTGGAATCCAAAAGAGAAATTTCATTTTGAAGTTTTTGAGAAAAAATCTCACTCGATTGGATTTCGGATGATTGATCTTTTCTGTTTTCTTCAATCATCCATTTTAGCCAATCGAGTGGCAAAGAAACTTTTTTGATTTCCTTTTGAATTTGGGAAGTGATGATTTCTTCACGAACATATTTTTGATTACAAGGATTTTTCCGTTTAGTACATCGCAAATAATTATGACCTTTTTGTGTTTCGGTGGTAATGAAGCAAGAACATTCTCCGCAACGGAAAAATCCGCGATATAGAAATGGTTTGAAACCGCTAGATTTCGGCTTACTCTTTCTTTTCATCACTTCCTGACAAGTATCAAAAAGTTTCTTTGCAATAATCGGTTCATGCTTTCCCTCGAATATTTCGTTATGCCACCGAATCAGTCCAACATAAATCGGATTAGTCAAAATATGCTGACAATTTGAGATTGAAAGTCCTTTCTTTCCTTTCAATCCGAGAGCGAGAAATTTTTCGCGGACTTCCCGCAAAGTGAAATTACCTGTTGCATAGGTCTCGAAAAGTTTTCTAATCAGTGGAGCAAGTATTTTGTCATGTTCAATACCACCTTTCACATTTACATATCCTAACGGAGCATTTCGAGGCCATATTCCTTCTTTCACTTTATTCCTATGTCCACGTTTTATATTCTCGCTTAAATTGTCTACATAATATTTTGACTGACCGAAGGCAATGGAAAGCATGAATTTACCTTGCGGAGTTGGATCAAACCAAAAAGTTGGAAATTTCATTTCTGTAATTACGCCAGTATCAACAAGGTAAATAATTTTTCCACCATCTACCGAATTTCTCGCAAGTCTATCGGGATGCCATGCCAAAATACCAGTGGCTTCGCCCTTTTCCATTCGCTCCATCATTTCGTTAAAAATAGGGCGACCTGGTATTTTGGCTGTCTGCTTTTCGACAAAGATATCAATAACATCAATTTGCTCTTTTTTTGCAAGTTCGTTTAATTCGGCAAGTTGATCTCCGATACTACGAATTTGATGATTTTTGTCGTCCGTAGACTTGCGAGTATATATGAAAAATTTTTTAGTTTGATTCATTTTTTTTTGTATTGGCAACGACGAGCCACGCGGAGCGTGGAAAATCCTGGCGGGGTTTGGGTTTGGCGGGAATTCAGCCCAATCATCGGCGCTTCGCGCCGATGCATTTTTTGACGGGAATGCTTCATCCAAATTTTTGCGGTATCTGTTGGACAAAGTTCGAATGTTTTTCGAAGAAAATCCAAACGAATTAAACTGATAATGTACTAGCGTCCCCCGCGCGCTACGCGCCTCTGTGCGGAGCACAGAGC
>Ga0163151_10004605_pt1 | contig 18341 bp, 13 predicted proteins | sample OliLakLV19MP5IB2_FD_145596 | JGI IMG/M metagenome (GOLD analysis project Ga0163151, IMG submission 145596) | Freshwater microbial mat bacterial communities from Lake Vanda, McMurdo Dry Valleys, Antarctica - Oligotrophic Lake LV.19.MP5.IB-2 | ecosystem: Environmental > Aquatic > Freshwater >... | reverse complement strand
GGATGTATGAGCTGGGTCTGTCGCCCAACGAGCGTTACCGTAAAGCGGCGAAGGCCGTCGGTGAAGTCATGGGTAACTATCACCCGCACGGCGACTCGGCAATTTATGAAGCAATGGTCCGTTTGGCTCAGCCACAGGCCAGTCGTTATACGCTGGTAGACGGTCACGGAAACTTCGGTGACTTAGATAATCCACCGGCTGCCATGCGATACACCGAAGTCAAGTTGACCAAGATGTCGATGGAGATGTTGTCGGACATTGATGCCGAAACTGTTGACATGCGTGACAACTTCGACGGCAGTCGACGCGAGCCGGTGGTATTGCCATCGCGCGTGCCGGCGCTTTTGCTGAACGGCTCTGCCGGAATAGCAGTCGGTATGGCGACAAATATTCCGCCGCACAATTTGAGAGAAGTGATCGAAGGCACCATCGCCAAAATTGACGATCCGGATCTGGATTCCAAACAATTGATGCAATGGATCAAAGGTCCTGACTTCCCGTCGGGCGGAATTATCCAAGGCACCCAGGGGATAGAAGAAGCGTATACAACCGGCCGCGGCTCGATTCCAGTTCGCGGCGTAGCTACGATTGAAGAAATTCCTGCCACCGGCAGTCGCCAGGCAAGAATGGGAATCATCGTCACCTCGCTTCCTTATATGATTGGTCCGGAAGCTTTCACCAAACGCGTTGCGGATCTTGTCAAGGAAGAGAAGATTACCGGCATCAGTGATGTCAACGATGAAACAGACCGTATGGGTCTGCGAGTGGTGATTATTCTCAAGCGCGACGCTCATCCGGATATCGTACTTAACAACCTGTACAAGCATACTCAACTGCAGCAGTCGTTCCCGATGAACACGCTGGCACTTGTGCGCAATCGTCCAGCCACGCTCAAGCTGGCAGACATGCTGCAAGAATTCATCGACCATAGAATCGATGTCGTTATCCGCAGAACCCGTTATTTCCTGCGCAAGGCAGAAGAGCGGGCGCACATCCTTGAAGGCTATCTCAAGGCTCTGGAAAACATCGATGAAGTGATCCGAATCATTCGGGCAGCTGATTCAACTGATGAAGCTCGTCAAGGCTTGATCTCCAAATTCGGTCTCAGCGAACCTCAAGCCAACGCAATTCTAGAAATGCAATTGCGTCGATTGACCGGATTGGAACGCGGCAAGATTCAGAAGGAGTACGACGAGCTGACTGCCAAGATCGCCGAGTACAAAGCCATTTTGGCCGATCGGCAACTGGTTCTGGACATCATCAAAATCGAACTGGGCGAAATCCGCGATAAGTTCGGCGACGACCGCAAATCGCAAATCGAAGGCACCGGTGGCGGGCTCGATATGACGGACAAGGACCTGACGCCGAATGAGCCGATGGCTGTGTTCATCACCAAACAGGATTACATCAAGCGGGTCCCGCTGGATACATTCAAACGTCAGCGGCGCAATACCCGTGGCGTATCCGGCGTTAAGACCAAGGAAGAGGACGATTTACAGCATTTCTTTACTGCAAATATGCACGACAGATTGCTGGTCTTCACAAACCGCGGTCAGGTTTATTCCCTTGAAGTGATGAGCGTGCCGGAAGCTAGCCGCAATGCTCGCGGACTGGCAATCATCAACCTTGTTTCAATCGGACAAGACGAGACCGTAACTACTGTTATTCCGGTTTCGACTTTCGCTGAAGATGAGTACTTCGTATGCTTGACTCGTCAGGGCAACATCAAGAAAGTATCGATGAGCGATTTTTCCAACATTCGCAAAAGTGGAATTATCGCCATCAGCTTGCAAGACGGCGACGAACTGGGCTGGGTTCGCACATCAAATGGAAAGTGCGACATCATCCTTGGAACATCGGATGGCATGTGTATCCGCTACAGTGAAGAGGAAGTTCGCCCACTGGGACGGACGGCGCGTGGCGTACGTGCAATCACGCTGCGTGAAGGAGACAAGATTGTCGGATTTGACGTTGTTGAACCTTCACCGGAAGCTTGGATGTTGGTTGTGACCAACGATGGCTTCGGCAAGCGCGTCAAGATGGAAGAGTTCCGCCAGCAAGGACGTGGTGGCATCGGTATCATCGGCACCAAGTTCAAGAACTCCAACTCCAGACTGTCCAACTTGCGAATTGTGCGCCCGGGCGACCAGGTCATGATTGCCACCATGAACGGCATCATCGTTCGGCAAAGTTGCGACGAAATCAGCGTCCAAGGTCGCATGGCCACAGGCGTGCGACTGCAGCAACTATCGGAAGACGACTTTGTCGTAAACGTGACAGCAATCGTCGAACCAGCGGAAATGCCGTTGGACGAGGAAATTTAGTCACTAATCCAAAGTGCAAAATTACGCCTGCAGGGTACTACCGTTTCGACGGAACCCGGCGGGCGTTTTCCTTGTATGGCCTGCGCCTGATAGGCGCTCAGATATCAACTGCTTAGCCGGCCACTACGACAGCAAACCCGCATCAGTCCGCATCCAAGAACGGTAAAAGCGCTACGTCTTGGTCTGTCTTCGCGACTAACAGTCAGAGGCGAAAGAATCATCAAACTTGATCCCTATTTTGCTGCACTTGGAAATGCACCAGTTGAGAGTCATTTGCTGAGCAAGTTCGAGATTATCTGGGGATTTTGGGCGACCGGAAAAGACCTTCCCAAGCAAAGCTTCTATTTCGTTTTGATAGACCCGCAAACGCGGAGGCAGGTTCAGCACCCAGCGGTCATTGTTGCCTTGGGCAATAACATCTAGAAAGAATGTCGGTGACTCCATGGTGCCATAGGCAGCGACGCTCGCATTTTTGACTACCGACATGGACACGACCTCAACAGGATTCCACAAATGAAACGCCGTTCTGAGCGGCCTTACCTGCGTATCATAACTTTACGATCAGCTGAGGGCAAGCAGAATTCTTTTAAGCAGCCCCGTGAATCCCGCATTATCGGCGCTTGATTACTATGCGAAAATATCAATCTGGTAATCGAATAAATATCAAAATGGTGTCTGGTCCTCTTGCCACAGGCATAAGTGAGCAGAGTTTTAGCCACTTGCCGGGCCTCAAAGCTTCCCCTTGCTAGACTGACTTAATAGCCACTTGCCACCATTTCGAAAGCGGCGAAAGTTGATGGAGTTATTGTCATGAGAAGATTTCGTGGAAAACCTGTCTTGATGGCTATCTTACTTGGGCTTTCAATCACTATTTGCAAAGCTCAATCGGAGCCGGCGGCCCCTCTCAGCGCGCTGGCGCAGATGCCGGTCAAAGAAGTGACCATTTTCAAGGATGGACACGCCTTCATGCTGCACGAAGGTTCCATGCCGACAGACAAGGACGGCAATGTATTAATGGATTACTTGCCCACTCCTGTGCTCGGAACATTCTGGCCCTTTTCTGTCGACAAAAACGCCAAACTAACTGCAGTTGTCGCCAGTCAAAGAAAAGTTCTTGTGCCTCGAACATCTTTGACGTTGAAGGAGTTGCTGCAGGGCAACCCTGGTGCGGCCACGCAGTTGAGCGAAACTCGCGGAAACGGTATGTCGTCGACGCAGGTTACTTACGATGCCACCATTCTTGGTGTGCCAACACGTACCTCGGCAGAATTGGAATCGACCAGTCCACCAAACAGCGGCGATAAATTGCCAGAAGTTTCCGACATTATTTTGCTCAAAACTCCGCTGGGAACGTCCGCTTTGCCAATCAGTCGCATCGATACAGTTACATTTAAGGGAAGCTACCAGAACAAACTCGCGCGCGAGGAGTTCCGGAACTTGTTAAATTTGCATCTTGGTTGGGGCGGAAAGGCACCGGCAAAAGAAGCGGCCGTCGGCATAATGTATTTGCAGAAAGGCCTGCGCTGGATTCCGAATTATAAAATCACCATCGATGGTCATGGCAGCGCCCACGTCAATATGCAGGCAACACTGATCAATGAGATGACTGATCTTGATGATGTTACTTGCAATCTTGTTATCGGTGTTCCGACATTCAATTTTAAGGACACTCCCGATCCGATTTCGATGCAAGCGACCCTTGCGCAGCTTTCACCGCACTTTCAGGAACGTGGGCGGACGGTTAACTCGTTCAGCAACGCAATCATGTCGCAGACAGCTTTTCGCGACCAGAATGAAGAATCAGACAGCGCAGGTTCAACAGGACCGGAGCTGAGCGGGTCTGAGAAGGCAGAAGATCTTTATGTATTCACAGTGAAGCATGTTCGCCTGAAAAAAGGTGAGCGCATGGTTTTACCGGTCTATGAAAGCGACATCAAATATCAGGATCTATACACGTTGGAGCTTCCATTCAGCCCGCCACCTGAGGTTGTGCGCAACTTCAATTCAAACCAACAATCTCAAATCGAGTCTCTGGCCAAAGCCCCGACGTTTACGCACAAAATCCGCTTCACCAACAAGTCCGATTATCCGCTCACGACGGCACCAACGCTTCTATTTAAAGACAAGACGGTGCTGGCGCAGGGGCTGATGACATACACCGCCCCTGGTGGCAGCAATGATCTTGCGCTGACAACTGCTGTCAACTTGAAAGTAAAGAAGACTGACAAGGAGACTTCTCGTGTCCCGAATGCAGCAACCTGGCAAAACGATCAATATGGAAAAATAGACCTTACCGGCAAAATCACCGTCACCAATTACGGCACTGAGCCAGCCCAACTTGAAGTCAAACGAAACGTTCTGGGTAAAGTGGGCACGGCGGATCACGGCGGCATTGCAGAGATGATCAATGTGTTCGAGGATCCCTCATTTAGTGCAGAAGGATTCTATCCGTCGTGGTGGGGTTGGTACAGCTGGCCATCATGGTGGAGCCATTTCAACGGGGTTGGGCGCATCACATGGAGATACAAGTTGCCAGTCAAAGAGACCGTTGATCTCGGATACACCTGGTCGTATTACTGGCGATAACAAGATCGCAGCGTTGAGTCGCCAAAGTCCCGGGATAAAAGAAACGGCGCATCATAGATGCGCCGTTTCCATTTATTTATTCAATGCTGGATTGCATTATCTAGATGGTTCTTCTTCGCGAAGCACGTAACCTTCGCCTCTAACCGTTTGGATCAAACGCTTGGTATTGCCGTCTTCCAGCTTCGAGCGCAAGTACCGGATATACACTTCAATGACGTTGGATTCGCCGATGAAGTCGTAGCCCCAGACTTTGTCGAAAATGAATTCGCGAGAAAGCACTTGTTCCGGATACTGCATAAACAATCTAAGCAGATCAAACTCTTTCGCCCGCAGATCGAGTTGACGGTCTGCACGTTTCACCACGCGGTTCAGCTGGTCCATCCAGAGATCGGCATAGGTAAGAATGCCTTCTTGTGGTTTACGACGCATGACTGCTCTTATACGAGCAAGCAATTCTTCTGTGGCAAACGGTTTAGTCAAATAATCATCCGCACCACCATCCAAGCCGGCGACGCGATCTTGAAGACCATCTTTTGCCGTGAGCATGATGACAGGAACCTTGGAAATTCCGCGAAGCCGCTTACAGACTTCAATTCCATCGAGGCCAGGAAGCATGACGTCCAGAAGAACCAAATCTGGTTGTTCCTTCTTGAACACGTCGATGCCTTGATTTCCTTCATGAGCGACGCAGACTTGGTAGCCTTCGTAACCGAGTTCCAGTTCGATCAGACGGGCAATATTTACGTCGTCTTCGATAATCAGGATTTTCAAGAACGTACACCTCACACCAAAATGCCAGCTTTAATATTAATCCCTACTCAACCGTTGATTAAGCTTTGGTTTTAATCTTTTCGATTTCGTTACACGATCCGTAGCCGAAATCGTGCAGTAGGAGACACTTACGGGAATTATAGTCCCGCTTTGTGCGCTCACCTAAACATGTGCGTTTAATATTAAACGACTGTACCAGCCGCTTAATGTTCTGAACAGGGGAAACTCCCCATGGAGGCGAATCGGTCAGGTGAAAAGGGTTTCAGGCGCTTGACGACAGCTCGGTTTGCAGTCAGTACAGCAAGTGACTTGGCTTCGGCGGTAGCTGCTCCTGTCCGGCTCTCTGGCGTCGGTTCAAACAGTTCGTACTGACGAATCCTCATATATGAAGAGCAAAAAACCAGCGACGTTATATTACAAATAAACGGTAAGCACTTTCTCCGTCCAGGCCATTACCGCCAATTCTGACATCACTTTGCCGACCAATCCGGGCCGCTTCTCCAGGCGCCAAACGCCGGAAGGCAAGGTTGCCGGGTTGACGAAGCCAAACTCCGCTCTTGGATGGACAGAGCCCAGCCTGGGGATGGTCCGGGACCTCACGGATGTAAAGACTGTGTTCGTCACGCCCCAGATATGCGGCCAGTCGGGAAATGGACTTGACTGGTATCGACTGATAACTCCGACCGAGAGGCACTTCGTGGTTCATCGCCGGGCGCACTTCAAAAGGACCAATTTTCAACGACCGGCATTCTGAATCGTCGGCAAAATCCATGTCACTGAACGATTGGTCTTGTTGGACGGGAAAATTGTTGATTGTGTCAGCGCAGCTATAAGCAAAAGCAGAAGATCCACAGTGGGCAATGATTGCATTTGCCAACTGCTGATATTCCAAAGCAAGCTGAATATCGTCCTTCTGGGAAGCGATGGTCATGCAACCTTCTGGCGCTGCGCGCGGTTGTTGGTAAGGCGAACGCCTAAATCTAACACACTTAACGACGGTTGTCAGCAGGCTCAATCAGGGCCAAGCGCTGAATTAAGGTAGGTCACACAGATAGAGATAGCCTCTCTGCTAGCCTAATTCTGAGGACAGAAGGAACCGACATGCCGAACAACAGTGTGAAGCTACCAGGATTACTGATGAAGAAGCACTTTTTCGAAGTGCCTCTCAACTACGACCAACCAAACGGAACGAAAATTGAGGTTTTTGCCCGTGAACTTGTCGCGCCAGACAACTCCAACAAAGCGGATTTGCCGTGGATGCTCTACCTTCAAGGGGGTCCCGGGCTTCAGTCGCCGCGTCCAGAAGGCCTTGCCGGAATGTGGATGCCGCGAGCACTCAAAGACTACCGTGTGCTGTTGCTTGATCAACGCGGCACAGGGCTAAGTACACCGCAAACACACCAGACGATTGCGGCGATCGGAAATCCAAAAGCTCAAGCTGACTATCTGCGGAACTTCCGAGCTGACAATATCGTGAAGGACTGCGAAATCATAAGGAAACAGCTGGCAGCTGGTCGCCCATGGACTGTGCTTGGACAAAGCTTCGGTGGATTCTGCCTTACTACGTATCTTTCTTACGCCCCTGAGGGGCTCAGCGGTGCCATCCTCACGGGCGGGTTACAGCCCCTGTGCACAGATCCTGACCCTGTTTACCGCGCGACCTATCCACTCGTCTTGAACAAGAACCGATTGTTCTATGAGCGCTATCCAGAAGACATTCAGAACGTGAAGAATCTCCTGGCACACTTGAACGAGCATCAGTGCATCTTCGCCTCGGGAGAACGAATTTCCGCCAGAAGATTTTTGCAACTGGGGCTCAACTTCGGCGTCCTATCTGGTTTTGAAAAAACCCATTATTTGCTGGAAGAAGCAATGGTGCAGATAAATGGAAAGCAACAAATTTCATACAAGTTCGCACACGATCTCAACGGACAACTTGGTTTCAACATAAATCCGCTTTACGCGATTTTGCATGAATCGATTTATTGCCAGAATAAATCATCCCGTTGGTCGGCAGACAGGCTTCTGGCAGAGTTCCCACAATTCGGCGCCGAGCGCTCACCGGTGATGTTTACCGGTGAAATGGTCTATCGCTGGATGTTCGACGAGTATGCCTGTTTGAGACCTTTGAAAGAGGCGGCCGAAATTCTGGCAAACTACGAAGATTGGCCAGAGCTCTACGACAAGTCGGCGCTCAAGAAAAATACGGTGCCAACTGTTGCCGCAGTCTATTGCGACGACATGTATGTAGATAGGACACTGTCGGAAAAGTGCGCTTCAAACATCAACGGAATCAAACTGTGGATAACAAACGAGTACGAACACGACGGCATCCGCGCTGACGGTGACAGGGTGCTCGACCGACTTCTCGGCATGCTGCACGGGACTGTTTAAACCCGGCATGCTATGAACTAATCTGTGGATACGCATCAGCATTGCCCGCAGGATGTTTATAAAACCCATGCTTGCTTGATACCGAATAGTCTCAACAGTGGCTTTCTGATAATACCTTGACCATCGGCGGCGAGACATAACCGAGAATCTCTGCATATTTTATAGAAGGAGATTGACGACATAGCTTCAACAAGGAACCGGGACGCCAGGTCGCTCTATCGCTATAGCACCAATACGCAGCAAGGTAATTCTGAAGATATTTTCTACTGATCCCATGACAGTGCTGGATGACAAAGTCGATAGAGGCTATAACAGTGACGGTCATGTTGTTTCCGCTGTCGTCACTTCGAAATGAATTTGCAGTAACAGAATGCGGCCCCTGCTTGCAGCGAACATAATGGTCGCCCGGCTCTCGATTAACGAGCTGGGCCAGCTCCAAAATCAATAAGCTTACCGCGACGTCTGCAGCCTCCAGTCCAGTTAAATCGCATAGTTTGTCGACAGCTACAGGCTTGTCTGACAACGAATCGTATATCGCCTTTTCATGCCCAGAAAGACCTCCTTGCCGGCTCGCTGAATCTTCCGCAGCTAATGCACCTGCTGTTCCTCCAAGTTCTGCTTCATCTAGCTCACTGCTGCCTGATACGTGTTCTTTCTGCTTCGACTTTTCCACAGAGCGTCCGAAATATCTTGCTCCGATATCCGCAGCTAAAGATGCAGCTACATCTTTCACTGCGCCGCTTCCTGCAGCGGACGGGTCGTCATGCGATATTCTATCTATTTCTTCTTGCTCTGCGCGTGGGTGAGCTTTAGCAGGTGTCATGAAGCTGCGCTTGCGGAACACAGTCACAAAGACCGCAGAAGAGATTGTCGGTCCGTCGTCGTCCATGTGCATTCGGATGATCGCTCTAAGTTTTTGTAGCATATTCAGCGCAGTTGATTGAGCGATCCCGAGGACTCTGTGAAATCGCGATGAGCTAACGAAAACCCCGTGTTCCATCAGGTAAATGGCAGCTAGCCAGGCTCTTCCCAGCCGGATCCCCTCAAAGAATGTCCCGGCCGTATGCCATGTTTGCCTGCTGCAGTTTTGGCATCTGCTTACGCGGTCGCCGAATTGCTTATTCACAAGAGAATTTCCGCAGTGACGACATTCTGGCAGCGATGTGTCGGCCCTTCTGCATAGCTCCTCAATGCAATGCTCTTCGGTTGGAAACTCTGCATTGAACTTCGCAAAGTAAAAAGCCAACTTCACGTCGTTACTAGGAAATGAGGCCCCGTGGGGCCCGCAAACAAAAGGTACAGGTGGCATCGCAGCTCTCCAATAACTACTGGTGTCAACGCAGTTGATGCAAATAAAGTTCAACGAAATGACCTTGAGATACCGTCTTTTCAGCTTAAGTGCATCTAAACTGAAAGCCCCAAGAAGTACTTGCAAACGGCGTCCTAGCAGCAGTTTGGTCGAAGTCCCCATACGTGGGTGAACCGATAACGGGGCACCGTCGCAATCCCTATATGCGGGTGAACCGATAACGGGGCACCGTCGCAATCCCTAATATGTGCGCGAACCAATAACGGAGCAGCGCCGCTTGATAACGCAAATTCGTTGTGCCTGCAGTGTGGGCACAACGAATTTGCCTGAGCCGTTGACGGCGTGGCATCGCGTTCGGCGCTTAAAAAGTGCGTACTACAACGAGCTGAACTGCTTTTGTTACAAGCGAATTACCTAAGCTGAGTCGATTAGCTAACGCTCTAAGGCTGTGAACTCTTGTTCCAGTAAATCTTCTTCAGTTGTGTATGCCATACTGACTTCGCCAGCTACTGCAGCTCGTCTTAGCCCGTCTGCTTCGCGCAGATATTGTGCCAGGTCAGCGGCCGGATGTGCCAAGCGTTGGGCAGCTTCAACGTGGACGGCATTTCGCTGGTCGATGCGGCGGTTCATGCTTGAGACCCACGGCCAGCGCATCAGCGGCATCAGAATAAAAAGTCCGGCATAAGCTGCGATCCCCAGCAAGACTGGCCGCAACATCAACACATACTGGTAGTGAGACGCATGCGTCAATAAACCGATGGCCCCGGCGCTAGCAAAACAGGCAAAGCCCACAACCAGAGCGACTTGCCCGGCAGGAATTCCGGTCAATGTCCAAAACTGTTCTTGAATAAACGGCGGCAATGCTTTCGCGTTTACATTGGCGACAGCTTTGGCCTTCTTCTGTTTCAGGAATTTGGTATAGATACTATTGAGCTCACTTGCGGCATTGCTGCCTGAATCCGCCGATTCATACATCTTTGCCTCGGAAACATTATTTTGCGGCAGGAGCGAAGGAAAGCTATAGATAAATTTGCCACTTTCAGTTACCTCCGGACAGCCATTGAATCGAATGAGAATGGGCAACATCCAATCTTCATTTCCAGCTTCTGTTTCTACGTATGGGGCCAGGTCTTCAGCAATAACTACTCCGGACTTCGCCTTGATCGCCCGGGCAACTATTGACCACCTGTCAGCTTCGCGCTGAGCGTTAGGATCACCGGTGCCGAATAGCACTGAAAAGCAATTGTCTAGGAAATTGCTGTCCGCATCCTGCCGTTTCGTTGCGTCGCTATCTTCAGAAGCGGTATTACCTGCAGTATCATTTGAACGGACGCTATCTTTGTATGCCAGGCGCGAAGAATTCTCAGAATAAGAATCGCTGCCCCAATTGTCAGAATAATCGTATCGGCTGCGATACCACGGATCCCAAGGATCCCACCAGAAATATCTGCCTGGCCATAGCCACCAGTCCCAAATCCAATCAAGCGTCCAGTAGCGAATTCCGCCGAACCAGTCAAAACGGACTCCGTCTCCAAGTCCACCCAACAGGTCGTCGCCAGCGTCGCCACCTAGATCACCTGCCTCGCCAGCGCTGCCGACCAGTCGCACAATCAGACCGACTACGGCCGCTACAATGAGAACAACTACCAGTACCACAGACGCTATCAATAGAAGGCCAAACGAAATCCTTATCAAAAGGAACAAGGTCAAACTAAAGATCTTGATGGCAATCGCCGCTGCGTTGAAGGCCACACGAAACGTCCAGCGGAAGAAGTTTTTCGAACCGTTGATTAAATATTTAGATTCAAATCCGGGAGCAAATTTGTAAGTGACGCCACCTGCCGAATCAGCCACAAGTTGTCCTTGGGTCTCGTAAGCAATGCGATTTAGAAGAGCGGTGACCCTAAGAACAGGAAGCCCCGTTTTCTCGACGACCGATCCGGCAGTCACCTTGAAGGACAGATTGTTAATTGCATCAAGGACCTGGCGCTTTTGCTTTGCGTGGTTTGGCGCTTGGAGCGTTTCTGCTACCAGAGTCGCTCCAACGCTCCTCTTACCAGGAACAGAGGTCATCGTCCGCAGCCTGTTGCCGTTCAATTTATCTTGCCCTTTCAAGCCCCAGCCTACATCTTACGCACCTCTTGGCAGCATCGGAAGAATATAACCGTTCTTTAATAATGTGCCGCAGAAGCGATTGCTGGACACCATCGGGGAATCAATGGGGAGCCTTATGCAACGAAAGATCTAGGGTTTTTCCGTCACCGATTTAACTGTTAAAGACTCCAAAATCCCTTCCTGACGAGCCCATTTTATCTCCGCCGCGATAGCGCATGACAATGACGCTTGCGGTGCAAAGCCTGTCATCTCGACGATGCGATCTACGTTGCACGTGGTGGTCGTCATTAGCTTGTTCATTTTTTCCACTGTAAGTGGTGCCTTCTCGCCGAGAATTGCTCCCCCGAGCATAGCGCCGGCTCTGACAAATAGCTCCGGCACTACTGGCGGTGCTGCCTTACTTAAATTGCGCGCGATATCATTGCATAAGTCAACCACGCCTACGGATTTCGGGTTAGCAACGTTGAGAACATGAAAGCCGGCCCCCAGATTATTTAGACAGGCTTCAATAGCCACGGCGACGTCCGCTGAGTAGATGATACTCTTGCGCCCCTGGTTGCCACCAATATGAAAAAACAATCCTTTGTTTATCTGCTTGATCAGCGAGACCATGTTTCCGCGATCACCTTCACCAAAAACCAATGATGGACGCAAGACAATAGTTCTTTGAGCGACCGAGTTCTGCTCCAGCCATTGCTCGCAGCGCAGCTTTGATACTGCATACGGTGTGTCCGGTTTTGGCTCAGAATCCTCACGCACATTCACAAACGGTCCGGCACCATAAACGGCAGATGTGCTCAAAAAAACAAAGGAATCCACTTTCGCCTTTTTGGCGGCGGTACCTAGCATCTGCGTGGCACGAAAATTGAGCGACTCGAATGCTGCCGCATTGGCGGTAGAGTTGTGCACCAAGCCAGCACAATGGACAATAGTGGTGCAGCCGGCGGCGAGACGATCGTAATCTGGCTGATCCGCCGTACTGAAATCTACCGGTACGACCTCCAGATTGGTTTGCACGGACAATCCGTACAACGCGGCAGCGACGGACTCAGCCGAGCGTCCCTGTAGGCGCACAGACTCTCCGGCGGCCAATACTCTGGCCGCCAAGGCACGACCGATCAGGCCGCTGGCACCAGTAACTAAGATCATTTTGGTCCTGCAGTTCCAACCGGTGACTTGGACTGAACCGTCTTCGCCGAGCGCGCTTCCAAAACCTGAATCACCCGCCGTTTGCGAATGAATGACTGCACAAAGCTAAGCACAATGAAGAGAATAGCGCGAGTCCAAATTCCAAGATAAACCAAAACGTTGAATATTGGCCAGTATTGGTGTGCAAGATGCTTGCGGTAGAAGACTTCCATCCCCTTGTGCAAATTGATTGTGGCGCCGACCGGGCGCAGCCGACTGGAGGCGCCATGGTAATGATAAACAACTGCGTCCGGGCAATAGGTTACACGCCAGCCGTCTTCCTTGATGCGCCAACACCAGTCGATGTCTTCACCGAACATAAAGATGGCTTCGTCCAGCAATCCGACGCTATCGATAACAGACTTTCGCACCATCATTGCTGAACCGGACAATGCATCAACATCCAGCTCTTTGCCAGGGTCAGCAAACGTCAAATTGTATTGCGCAAACGTCTGATTCTTCGGGAAAAGTTTGCTTAGATATGTGAGCCGATAAAACGATGCCGCCGGTGAGGGAAACGAGCGGCGGCAGGCAAGTTGCAAGCTGCCGTCCGGATTAAGTACCATCGGACCAACTGCCCCACAGTCCTTGTTGGCATCCAGATAAGCTGCAAGCTTAGACACCGCGCAATCAGTGACCACCGTATCCGGATTAAGTAGAAATACCAACGGCGCGGATACATCGGGAATTACCTGGTTACAAGCTTTGCCAAATCCAACGTTTTGCTCGTTTGCAACCACACGCACCAATGGGTAATCGCGCAGAACAGCAAGCGAGTTGTCGCCGGATGCATTGTCCACGACCCAAATTTCAAAATCTGCCGCACAGGGATCCTCGGCAATGGAATCGAGACACCCGGCTAACAGCTCTGGTGTCTTCCAATTGACGATAACGATAGAAACCCTAGGATTCATCCCCATGATTCAACCACAGAGTAGGCACGGTTCCACTGTTTCTAAGCTTAGATGATGTAAAGGAGATTAGAGGGTGACCGGTGGGCGGAACTTTCCGAACGCCCGACGTAATGTATTGCTAATCTCACCTACTGTTGCATACTCGGCCACAGCGTCGGCAATACGAGGCACAAGGTTGTCATTACCACGGGCAGCTTCTTCAAGTTTTGACAGACAGTGATTCACTTTTTCTTCGTCACGAGCTTCCCTGACTTTGCGCAGTCGCTCTACTTGCCGATTTTCAATAGCAGCATCGATGCGCTGAATCGCAATTGGCTCGGATGCGTCGTCCATGAAACTGTTCACGCCAACCACAACGCGGCCCTTAGTCTCCACTGCCTGGTGGTATTCGTAGGCAGATTCTTGAATCTCCTTTTGAATAAAACCTGATTCGATGGCTGCGATCGCTCCGCCCAGCTTGTCAATTCGAGCAAGATAGACCTGAACCTCGTCCTCAATCTGCTTGGTGAGATCTTCAATGTAGTAAGAACCGCCAAAGGGATCGACGACGTTCGCCACGCCTGTTTCATAAGCTATGATTTGCTGAGTGCGCAGTGCTGTGAGAGCCGAGGCTGGAGTCGGGAGCGAAAGCGCTTCATCTTTGGAGTTTGTGTGCAACGACTGAGCACCGCCAAGCACAGCGGCCATGGCTTCGATGGATGTTCGCACGATGTTATTGTCCGGCTGTTGCGACGTAAGACTTGAGCCGGCGGTTTGAACATGGAACCGCAACATCATGGACTTGGGGTTCTTGGCGCCAAATCGCTCCTTCATTATCTGCGCCCAGATGCGGCGCGCAGCACGGAATTTGGCGATTTCTTCCAGTAAGTTCATCTGAGCAACGAAGAAAAAACTAAGTTGTGGAGCGAATGTATCCACGTCCAAACCACTTTCTTGCGCCGCCTTCACGTACTCGCAGGCGTTGGCAAACGTGAAAGCCAACTCTTGTACAGCGGTCGCTCCTGCCTCGCGGATGTGATAGCCGCTGATGGAAATAGTATTCCAGAGCGGCATTTCCTTCGAGCAGTACTCAAAAATGTTGGTGATTATTCTCATTGAAGCGGTCGGCGGAAAGATGTATGTGTTGCGCGCCTCGTATTCTTTAAGGATGTCGTTCTGAATCGTGCCACGCAGAAGCTTCGATTCCACGCCCTGCTTCAGCCCAACAGCGCGGTACATCATAAGCAAAACACTGCTTGTGGAGTTGATCGTCATCGATGTCGACACCTGGGCAAGGTCGATCTGATCGAAAAGACGCTCCATGTCTTGCAAACTATCAATAGCCACGCCGGTGCGTCCAACTTCGCCCATGGCCATTGGATCGTCGCTGTCGTAGCCCATCTGCGTTGGCAGATCGAACGCCACGGATAGCCCGGTTTGCCCATTTGCCAAGAGATAACGGAAGCGCTCGTTCGTTTCTTCGGCGCTGCCAAAGCCCGCGTACTGCCGCATCGTCCACAGCTTGGAGCGATACATGTCGCCGTGGACACCGCGAGTGAAAGGATATTTACCCGGCTGTCCAAGCCGTTTCTCGAGGTCTATGCCCTCAACGTCAACTGGTTTCCAAACGTATTTGTTCACTGCGCGTATAATTGGGAATCCCGTCCCGACACCTTTGTAATGGAGCTTCGACCGTGAAGTACGCTAACACAATTCTTGAATTAGTGGGCTCAACCCCGCTTATCAAGCTGAACAAGATAAACGCAGGCCTGAAGCCGCTAATTCTAGCGAAGGTTGAAGCCTTTAATCCGGGTGGCAGTATAAAAGATCGGCCGGCAAACGCGATGATCGAAGCGGCCGAGAAAGAAGGGCTCTTAAAGCCGGGCGGCACAATAATTGAACCAACCTCAGGCAACACGGGAACGGGATTGGCTCAGCTATCGGCTGTCAAAGGTTATCGCTGCATCCTTGTCTGTCCGGACAAAGTCGCACCAGAAAAGATAAATCTTTTAAAGGCCTACGGAGCCGAGGTAGTGATTGTGCCAACGAGCGTTTCGGCAAATTCCCCCGAAAGCTATTACTCCGTTGCAAATAAACTAACGAACGACATTCCGGGTTCGTTTCAGCCTAACCAATTCTCCAACCCGCGCAATCCGGAATCCCACTATCTGACCACCGGTCCGGAAATCTGGGACGCCACTGACGGCAAAGTGACCGCCTTTGTAGCAGGATTGGGAACCGGTGGCACCATATCTGGTACCGCGCGATATTTAAAAGAAAAAAATCCAAAAATCAAGATCATTGGCGTTGATCCAGAAGGTTCGATCTACTCGGGCGACATGCCCGGAGCTTACAAGGTTGAAGGTATCGGGGAAGACTTTATACCGCGCAACGCTGACCTTAAATTGATCGATGAAATTTATCGCGTGTCCGACAAAGATTCATTTGTCACCGCCCGGCGGCTAGCACGAGAAGAAGGAATACTTGTCGGTGGTTCAGCCGGCACTGCCACATTTGCGGCCATGCAATACGCCCAGGGTCTGACCGAAAATGACGTGATTGTCATATTGATGGCAGACGGCGGCAGAGGGTACCTGAGCAAAGTGTTCTCAGATGAATGGATGCGTGCCTCTGGCTTCTTACCTTCAGCCGATCATAGCTACTATGTAAGCGATCTCGTCGAGCGCAAAGCCAAGCACAGCAAAATACCGAAGATGGTCGTTGTCAAACCGGAAGATCCAGTCCAACGAGCGATCGAGCTGATGCAGGAGTACGCAATTGATCAGCTGCCGGTAATTACCAAGGAAGGTCAAAACGTCGGATCGATAAACGACGTAATCACAATGCAAGTTGTATACGAGCGTCGCGATCCCTCGCAAGTACCGACGAGCAGCGTCATGGGACGCCCCTTTGCGCAGTTCGAAATGAATACAGAACTAGATCAGCTCTACAAGGCGTTTAAGCTTGGCACGGCGATGATAGTAGTTACCGAACAGCACAAAGCAACAGGTGTAATCACCAAGTTCGACATGATGGCTCACTTGCGTGAGTTCATCACCAACCGCCAGAACGTAGAAACAGAAGATACGGTAGGAGCAAAACGGTGAAATTTTCCACAAAGGCCATACACGTAGGGCAAGAACCGGACCCAACTACAGGCGCTATCATCACGCCAATTTATCAAACGTCTACCTATGTTCAAGAAGAGCTGGGCAAGCACAAAGGCTACGAATATGCCCGCACAGGCAACCCCACGCGCACGGCACTTGAACAATGCCTGGCGTCGCTGGAAAATGCCAAATACGGATTGTGTTTCAGCACTGGACTGGGGGCAACCAACACGGTGATGAACCTGCTTTCCCAGGGCGATCACGTTGTTGTTGGCGAAGATGTTTATGGTGGCACCTATCGCATTTTCGACAAAGTCTACAAGCGTTACGGCATCGAATTTACCTTCATCGACTCCACTGACGTCAAAAATACCGAAAAAGCACTGCGTCCAAACACAAAAATGATTTGGATGGAAACACCAACCAATCCACTTCTGCGTTTGGCTGATATCGAAGAGCACGTAAAGCTCGGACGAGCCAAGAAGGTTATTACGGTCGTCGACAACACGTTCGCCAGCCCATACTTTCAGCGCCCGCTTGATCTCGGCATCGATGTGGTTGTGCACAGCACCACGAAGTACCTGGGCGGGCACAGCGACGTCGTTGGCGGAGCCATTCTTACAAGTCGCGATGATCTGTACGAAAACCTCAAGTTCCACCAGAACGCAGTCGGCGCGACGCCTGGTCCCTTCGACAGCTGGCTGGTTATGCGCGGGTTGAAGACTCTGGCAGTGAGAATGAAAGAGCACCAGAAGAATGCAATGACGATAGCGGAAATGCTGGAAAAGCATGACGCGATCGAGCGCGTCTACTACCCGGGCTTGCCTAGCCATCCACAGCACGAGCTAGCGAAGAAGCAAATGCTTGGATTTGGTGGCATGTTATCGGTCATCGTTAAAGGCGGCGCTCAAAACGCCAAGAACTTCCTGCACGCAACGAAACTTTTCTCGCTTGCTGAAAGTCTTGGCGGAGTGGAAAGCCTGATCGGACATCCGGCGACGATGACCCATGCTTCAATTCCACAAAAGGATCGTGAAGCTCGCGGCATCGGTGACGATCTGGTCCGACTTTCAGTGGGCATAGAAGACATTGATGACTTGCTTGCCGATTTGCACAATGCTTTGAAAGTAGTCTCCCTCGGCGTTCTTTCCAAGTAAAAATTCCCGGCCCATTTGCAAAAGCACTGCATCAGCTACCTGAGTGCAGTGCTTTTCCTTTGGCAGAAAGAAGATCCTACTGGCTGGCCTTCACCGCCAGCGCTTGCTTGTAGTAAGCATCAGCCCGGGCGAAATCGCCCTGCCCTTCTGCGGTCTTTGCCAGAGAATTGAGCGTGCTAATAACGTCAGGATGCGTCGGAGTCAGTTCACGCTGCTGAATAGCCAGCGCTTTTTTCAAATTACCGTCCGCTTTTTGATACTCTTGCCTTGCCAACTTAATCTCGCCAAGCAGCGCATAGGCACTGCCAATGTCCCGACTGGCGCCCTTGCCATTGCTCTTCAAGGCTGAAATAGCCTTGGCGGCGGCTTTATCAGCGTCAATCAGGTTGCCACTGCACATGAGGGTTTTAGCCAAATCCAAAAGCTTCTTTGGATCGCTTGGAAAAATCACTTTGAAATTTGAATCCACTTTAGCTGGAACCAAAGTTTTGGTA
>Ga0163151_10004599_pt1 | contig 18353 bp, 20 predicted proteins | sample OliLakLV19MP5IB2_FD_145596 | JGI IMG/M metagenome (GOLD analysis project Ga0163151, IMG submission 145596) | Freshwater microbial mat bacterial communities from Lake Vanda, McMurdo Dry Valleys, Antarctica - Oligotrophic Lake LV.19.MP5.IB-2 | ecosystem: Environmental > Aquatic > Freshwater >... | reverse complement strand
GGGCGGCAAGTTGGCCAACTGCCGTTGCTGTTCGAAGAAACTGGCGGGCGCGGCCGCCTGAAAAAGCGCCAAGGCGTTGAGCGCTGTCTTGTCAAACTCTATTGTATTTTTTGTAGATCCATCCAAATTAATATACAGAGATGGGGCAAGAATGTCCAGCGGAAACTTTTCAGTTGCTATCACGCCCAGCAGACAAGTGCTTTTCTGCGTAAAGTAAGCGGCATTGCGCCTCGGGCCTGCGCCTGAGCGATGAGGATAGTTTCGATCTCGGGCTGAGGTCGATGGTGCGGGTCAAGGGCAAAGCTCCTGCTGGCTCGGCTTCGATCTCTCCAGTTTCTCCCGGAATAGCAACAAGGGAAACCAGATTGATTGAAGGAATCAGATAGCGGTTGGGCGATTGCGACGCGCCTCAGTGCTTCGAATAACAGCCCCGCCCGCATGAATCCGCCGTGTCGAATTCGTTTGCGTTCGGCGGACTTTACGCCGTCCTCGTCCGGCCTCGTGTCAACGCTGCCGGAAGCAATAAAGTCTTGACTGAGTCCGAATAAAGATCGCTCCGTCGGCGATGGCCGGAGTCGCCGAGATCCCCTCGCCAACGTCGTTCACGGCTAGTATCTCCCAGTCGGCGATTGCCTTCACAACGCTCACTTTGCCTTCCGCACTCGCGAAGTAGATCTTACCGTCACCAGCGACGGGCGATGCGAAGTACTCTCCAACCGCCTCCGGCAAACGTCCTTCTTTCTTTACTTCGCCGGTCTCGGAGCTCAGCGACGTGAGAATTCCACCGCTCCGGACACTGTACAAAATTCCCTGAAACAGCATCGGGGAAGGTATGTACGGCAGCCCGCGTTTGTGCCTCCAAACTACACTCTTGTCCGCAAGACGCACGGAAGTAATGCCGAATTCGCCAACGCCCCGGCTCCGAACCGAGTTCCATTCCGGTTCAGTGCTGTACCCATCCCGATCAGAATCAACGAGACCGAAACTGCCGGCATCGTGACGCTTCGAGAACTCCTCAACCACCAATTTGCCGTCCCCGTTCGAGTCCAGCGCTTTCACTGTGTCTTCCCAGGGCGGAACTAGCGGTTGATCCGACCCGCGAACCGTGGCGATCAGCATCTTCCCATCGGTGACCGGCGCCGGGATCATGAGGCCCCGGGATGCGGGTACGAACCACTTTGTTTTTCCTGTCTCCACGTCGAGCGCCTCCAGACCGTTGGAACTCAAAACCACTAATTCTCCATCGTTGGGCAGGACCAGTGGAGTTGACCAACCTTCGATGGTGTTCGGACGATTTACGCGCCAGCGCAACAACCCCGTGCGCTTGTTGACGGCGATGACGTAGGAGTCTCGTAACTGATCGATTTGAAGGAACACGGTCTCACCATGGAGAATCGGCGATGACCCCATTCCGTAGTTATTGAGGAAGGGTCCCAGTGGAAGCTCCCATAGCAACTTTCCGTCCATAGAGACTGCGACAAGTCCAAAGTCCTGGAAGAATGCGTAAACGGCATTGCCATCGGTCGCCGGGGTTGGCGAGGCCGGATCATTGCGTTTGCCGTCAATTTCGTTCAGGCGGCTACGCGCTTTCGAATATCGCCAAAGCAACTTGCCGGAGCGGCTATCGAAACTCATCACCGACAAGTGCTTCGCGTCGGCGGCGGTCAGGAACAAGCGCTTGTTGCTGACTATAGGTGAGGATCGTCCGGCCGGCGCCTCCACACTCCAGGCAACGTTCGTTTGAGTGTCGAAGCGGCTGGGCAGGCCTTTCGCGGCAGATACTCCGGACCGGTTCGGCCCGCGAAATTCCGGCCAATCCTGGGCCAGGGCAAGAAAGAGTGGAAGGACGAAGAAAGCTGCGGCCAGTCCTGGCATGACGTTTAGCTTAGCAGTAAGGCGATCCAGACCGCGGCACGCCTCCGCTGGGAATACCACCTGCCGCCGCGAATGCGGCGCTTTGGTAGTGCGCTTGCTGAGGCTTCTATAACAGATGCCGACCCGTTGAATCCCGCCGCACCCCTTGACCCCGCACGCGCTGAGAGTCCGGCGCAGTCGCCCCCGGCGCCCGGCCTGACGGAGCGGTGGAGTCTCAAGCTCACGATTCTGGCGGTTCTGGCCGTGTTGACTGCCATGCGCATGGCACAGGAAGTTTCGATTCCAATCGTGGTTGCGATCCTGATTGCCTACGCCCTCCAGCCCGTGGTCGCGGTTGTCGGCAAGGCTGGGCTAGGCCGTGCGGGCGCGAGCGCCGTGGTGCTGGTGGCGATTCTGTCCGCAGTGGGAGGTACGGCATACAGCCTGCGCAACCAGGCGTTGACCGTGCTGGAGGAATTACCGGCGGGAGCGCGTTCGGTGGTTTTGAATAAATGTGCAGAACTTTTCGGCATCGGCAATCGCGCTTATTAATGTGTGACGGTCCACGGTCAAAGAGCCTAAAAATGCTGCTGCTGGCTCCCCCGGCGGAAACCCCCGGCCAACCGCTTACTTCGCTTGCTTTTTGAGGCCGACGGGCGTTCCGGGCAACCAACCGGGAGGCGCAAGTTCCTTATTCCACGCTTCCCAAGCAGCCGTCAGTTCTTTCACCTTATCGGCGCGCTTCGCGCTCAGGTCATTTGACTCGCTAATATCCGCCGAAAGATCGTAGAGGTGGACGGGGCCAACCGGCATTTTCGGCAGGGCAATAGGGGGCAACATCTTTTCTTCCGATGCCTGGACTAATTTCCAGTCACCCTTGCGGATGGCCCACTGTGGACCGAATCTCCAGCAGAGCATTTCATGCGGCCGGCCAGTCGCCTTGCCCTCCAGATAAGGGAGCAGGTTCACGCCGTCGAGTTTCCATTTCTTGTCGATGTCGCCGCCTGCCGCGGCCAATGCGGTCGGCTGGATATCGAGTTGGATTACGGGCTGATTATATACTTTGCCGGCGGGCAGGCGATCTTTCCACTGCACCAGGAACGGGACGCGGATGCCGCCTTCCCAGGTCGAGGCCTTATAGCCCTTAAGCGGCGTGTTATCAGTGCGCCTTCCCGGTTGCGGCCCCCCATTGTCGCTGAGAAAGAAGATGAGCGTGTTTCCATCGAGCTTCAGTTCGCGGAGTTTACCGAGGACCTTGCCGACACCGTCGTCCAGTTCGGCGGTAATGGCGGCCTGGTACTGCCTCTCCTCCGTCGCAGCATTCTTGAACCGGTCGAGCGTCTCCTGCGGAGCCTGTGAAGGCGCGTGAACGGCGTTCCACGCCATATAGACGAAGAACGGGCGGTCCTTATTCTGTTCAATGATCTCCGTCACTCGCTGGGCATAGGCGCGGGTCGTATAAAAGGCCGGATCTTCCACGCGCTTCGCCTCCGGACCGACGCGTGAATCGACGAATTGCGGCGGATGATAGAAGGGGGTGTTGGCGACCGTCCCGTAGAACTCGTCGAAGCCGCGTTTCATGGGGCGATATTCCAGATCGTTACCCAGGTGCCATTTGCCAACGGCGTATGTTGCGTAGCCCAGGGCCTTGAGGCGTTGGGCGATAGTCGTTTCGGTCAAGGGAAGGCCGAACTTCAACGGACCCGGACCCTCGTTAAACTCGTGGCCATAGCGCATCTGATACCGGGCCGTCATCAGTCCCGAGCGCGTGGGGCTGCAATAGGGGCCCGACACGTATCCACTGGTGCAGCGGATGCCATTCTTCCCGATTGAGTCGATGTTCGGCGTCAGCATCTCGGTGGAGCCGTGAACACTCACGTCGTGGTAGCCCATATCGTCACCGAGAAAAACAATGACGTTAGGCTTGCGATCAGCCGCCGCAGCCGTTCCGGCGGCAGCTAAGGTAGCGAGAAACGATCGCCGTGTAATCATAGTGGGCAGATTCTATCAAATTCGCAGGTGCTCGTCGTCCGGAGCCGAGTCGTGCGTGGTTCCCATTCAGATCCAGTCAAAAACGCCGCCATTGATGGGATTCACTCGAGCGTGAATTGGGGATGGATCGCGGTTAACGCTGTGAGGGTTAGTATTCAGAGTCGCGATTGGCTGGATAATCTCCTGCCACGATGATAGTAACGCCGTTGGGTACCGAAACTGCTGCTGTTCGCGTCGAATTCCCGCGGCGGCACCCGAAACTCGCACGCGGTTGACATCACGCGCCGATTCGGGCAAAAGTCGGAACTTGGACGCCGGGCCACGCTTGGCAGAGATTGCCGGCGCCTTCGCCGCGGTGCATCTGGAGGCGATTCTGATTGATAATGCCGCTGCGGCGCTCCACGGCGCTCCGGTAGCCACTCTGGACTTCTGACTTCCTCTACCGGGCTTCTGCAAGGAGCGAATCGAAGCTCCGGCGGGCCGTGTCGACGGTTTTCCGGATTCTGCGGGAGGACTCGCAATTGCAAATCGATCTGACCAGTCAAATCCACGGAGTGAAGTCGTTCAACAGCCTGAGGAGCAAGGCGGTCCGGGTTGAGATCGAGGGCCGGAACATTCTCGTTTCCTCGCTGGCTGATATCATCGAGACCTCGCGGTGCTTCATGTCCTCCAGAGAACTCTCGAAGAGCAGGAAAACGGCCCAGCCGACGCTACGTGAACTGGCGCTGGAAACCATGCGTCAAGCCAGTGAACACGAATTAACCCGAATGATTCGGCGGCAACCGGCGCTACCCATGAAAATGCGGACCCGCTTCCTTCGCAAGCGGCTGCCTATTGGCGGCTCCTGCCTATAACGCTTGAAGCCGAAAAGCTAGGCGGGGAAGTTGGGAGACCGGGGCGTCGGTCCCTTACGGGTTTGCAGACGGCCGCCTTTCACCCATTTCTCGCCGCGGATTTCGAGGTGATTGGTCATTCGTTGACGCCAACGCCGTAGCAATGGTTCGGCTGTTGATGCGGCGGCGAGGTCGTTGATTTCGCCGGGATCATTGGCAAGGTCGAAGAGTTGTTCCTGGCCGTGATAGGCGTGGTAGATGTACTTCGTCTTACCATCGGTGAAGGCGTTCCAGTTGTTTTCGATGCTGTAGCAAACGCCGTGTTCCAGATCGATGGCGTCGCGCCACTCGGCGTTCTTGTTGCGAGCTAGATTTAAGAGGCTGGCGCCGTCGAGTTTGTTCTTGGGCGCGGAGGCAGCGGCGTCGAGGAAGGTTGGCAGGATGTCGCGGAGTTCGACCGGCTTGTCGATGACTTGGCCGCGGTTGGCGCTTACCAAGCCTTTGGGCCAGCGCATGGCCATCGGGATTCTTGCCGATGCTTCATAGGCGTAGGATTTACGCCAAAGATTGTGATCGCCGGTCATGTCGCCGTGGTCGGAGGTGAAGACGATGAGTGTTTCTTCCAGCCAGCCGCGCTTTTCCAGGGCTTCGAGAATGCCGCCGATTTGTTCGTCGACGAAGCTGATGGAGCCGTAGTAGCCCTGGCGGGAAGAGCGGATTTGTTGCTCGCCGAGAGCGCCGCACCAGATATCGTCTTTATCGCTGTTTCGTTTTTCGAATTTAGCGGCCCATTTGCCCACGCTGGCCTTCGGTAAATTGGCATCCCTGTACTTGACCATGAAGCGCTGGGGAGGATCGTAGGGGGAGTGTGGGCGGGCGAAGGAGACTTTGAGGAAAAACGGCTCGGGCCGGTTGTATCCGTTCAGGAAGTTGACGGCGGACTGGCCGGTCCAATAGGTGGGGTGGAGATTTTCGGGGAGGACGTAGGCTTTGGCGGGATAGTCATTGAAGCCGACACCGGTGGCGTCGGGGTTGAGATGAGGGGCTTGGGAGTAGAACCACGCGCGGTAATCGGAGCGGAATTCGGGGGTGACGGCGCGGCTGCTTTCATCAAGGAGAGTCTGGTGGAAGCCGTGGAGGGCGCGTTGCGGGTTGTAGTGCATTTTGCCGATGCCCATGGTGTAATAGCCTGCATCGCGGAGCGCTTGGGGTTTGGTGAAGGGATATTTGGCGCCCATGCCGACCATGTGGAGCATGCCATGGTTCCACGGAGCGAGGCCGGTGAGCAGGGCGGTGCGGGCGGGGGTACAGGTGGGAGTGGTGGAATAGGCACGGGTAAAACGCGCCCCTTCATTGCCAATGCGGTCGATGTTGGGGGTGTGTATGGCTTTGTTGCCATCGGCGTGGGTGCAATCGCCGCGATGTTGGTCGTCCATGATAAATAGGATGTTGGGGCGGACGGTTTGGCGCGGTTGACCTTGCAGGAAGGCTGGGGCGAGGGCGGTTTGGAGCGCGGCGCGGCGCGTGAATGGGGTCACAGGAATGAGGATATACCGATTTTCCACTACAATTGGAATTCGCCCCCGCCTAACGAATGCTCCTGTCGAGCTCTGTCTACTTCTTTTTCCTGATTGGGATCTTCTTCCTGTTCTGGCCCCTTTCCAGGTGGCGTGCAGCGGGGCTGGGCGTCCTCTTGTTTGCGAACTACTTCTTCTATGCGAAGTGGGATCTGTTTTATTTGGGGCTGATTCCAATTGCCTCATCGATTGACTTTACGATTGGTTTTTGGTTAGGCCGGGTGCAGGGTGCGGGCTGGCGGAAGTTGCTGGTCTTCCTGTCCATTATTCTCAATTTGGGGATTTTGGCGGTATTCAAATACGCCGGGTTCTTTTTGGAAATTGCCGGGCAACCTGGCGGAAGGTGGGAATGGACGTTTCCGCTGGGGATCTCCTTTTATTGCTTTCAAGCGCTGACCTATACCATTGATATCTACCGGAGAGACGCCAAGCCGACCGCGAGCTACTTGGCTCATTTGACCGCTGTTTCGTTCTTTCCAACGACGCTGGCCGGGCCGATTACGCGGGTGGCGGATTTGGTGAAACAGTTGGAAAAACCGGGGCGGGAGCTGCTGGCGGCGGATGGCTCGAAGGGGCTGTTTCTGATTGGCATGGGTTTGACGAAGAAGCTGCTCGTCGCCGATTATCTGGCGGAGAATCTGGTCAACCGGGTGTTCGATTTTCCGGGTTTGTATTCGGGCGGGGAAGTGCTGACCGGCGTATATGCTTATGCGCTACAGCTTTACTACGATTTTTCCGGGTATACGGATATCGCGATCGGCTCGGCGGCGCTGCTGGGGTTGAAGTTGCCGATCAATTTTAACCAGCCGTATTCGGCGGCGAACATCAATGATTTCTGGAGACGGTGGCACATCAGCCTGTCGAACTGGCTGCGGGACTATCTGTTCTTTTCGTTGCCGGGGAAGCGAAACGCGGTGATGCCGTACTTGAATTTGGTACTCACGATGGCGCTGGGCGGGCTGTGGCATGGGGCGAGTTGGAACTTTGTGATTTGGGGACTGCTGCATGGGGCGGGGCAGGCGGTCTCGCGATTCTGGCAGACGAGGCGGGGGAAGACGGAGCCGTGGACGCCAACCTGGTGGCGCACGTTTGTGACGGTGCAGTTTGTTTGTTTTTGCTGGATCTACTTCCGGGCAGCGTCGCTGGAGCAGGCGAATTTGATTGTTGAGCGGATCGCGTCGAACTCCTGGAGCGTGGAAAACGTCTCGGGCGGGTTGTGGACGGTCTTCGCGCTGGCGATCGCGGGACACTACGCGCCCAAGGCGTGGCTGGAGAAGCCGCGGGACTTGTTTGTGCGGGTGCCGTTCTATGCGCAGGCGGTGGTTTTATTGCTGCTGGCGATTGCCATTCAATACATCGCCGCAACGGGCGCGGCCCCGTTCATTTACACGAAATTCTGATGCCAATACCCAAGAAAGCATCATTGACCCTGATCGCGCTGGCGGCGATGATGACGGCGCCGGACTACATTCCGGTGGTGAACGACTACCGGCTAATGGATTGGACAATGGTGCCGCGGGTGTTGGATTTCCAGGTGCGGATACGGTCCGAAGATCCGGTGGGGGATGAGCAGATACGGCTGCGTCCGGACACGACGCCGGAGAAGGCGGAGACGCCGAAGCTGGTGGATGAGAAAGGCGATTTGCAGCGGTTTTATGCCGCGCTTCATGCAACGGAGCGGCGCGATGAAGGGGCGGTGACGCGGATTCTGCACTATGGGGATTCGCCGACCACGGCCGATCTGATCACGGCGGATGTGCGGGCGTTGTTTCAGAAAGAGTTCGGGGACGCCGGCCACGGGTTCATACTGCTGGCGAAGCCATGGGCCTGGTACGGGCACCGCGGGGTAACGGTGAAGGGAACGGGGTGGATGATTGAGCCGGCGAATACGGCGGAGTTACGGGATGGGCAGTATGGATTGGGAGCCGTGAGTTTCCGGGGCGGGACCGGCGCGTCGTCGAAAATTTCCGTGAAGGACGGCGGGCATACGAAGATCGAAGTGGCGTGGCTGTCGCAACCCGATGGCGGGACATTTATGGTGGCGGCGGACGGGCAGACGGTGGGGACCATCGACACGGCGAGCCCCGTGGTCACACCGAGTTTCCAGACGTTCACGGTGCCTGACGGGTATAGGGAAGTGGCGATCGGGCAGGTGAAAGGCCGGGTTCGTTTATATGGCATTCGGCTGATGAAAGATACGCCGGGGGTAGAGTATAGCTCGATGGGAGTGAACGGCGCGGCGATTACGATCCTGGCTAGGAATGTGGGAGAGGAACACTGGGGGGAGCAGTTGCGGCATGTGAAGCCGGATTTGGTGGTGATCAACTATGGGACGAATGAGAGCGTCTATGCCAGATATGTGGACACGGCGTTTGAGTTGGAACTGGTGCGGGCGGTGAAGCGGGTGCGGAAGGCGGTGCCGGAGGCGGCGATTTTGATTATGAGTCCAATGGACCGGGGACAGCGGATGCCGACCGGGGAGATTGGGACCGTGCCGCCGTTGAGCCGGCTGGTGACGCTGGAACAAAGGGTAGCGGCGGAACATGGGTGCGCGTTTTTTAATACTTTTGAAGCGATGGGCGGGCCAGGCACGATGGGGCGATGGTATTTGACGGAGCCGCGGATGGTGGGCGCGGACCTGATTCATCCGATGCCGGCGGGGGCGCGGATTGTTGGGAATCTGCTGTACAGGTCATTGCAGGACGGGTACCGCCGGTACAAGCTGGCGCTCGCGAAGGAGAAGTTCGGGGCGCCGGGAGTCTGAGATAATAAAGGGTCCGGACAAAACTGCCGATCTGCTTCACAGGAGAGAATGCGCCGTATCGTTATTAGTTGCGCCTGCGTTATTTTTGGTTTGATGGCGGCCATGGGGACCGCCGCGCCGAAGAAGAAGTCGACGGCGGCGGTTCGTAAAAAGGCGCCGGTGAAGAAACGGACGGTCACGGTGAAACGGCGGGCTCCGGTGCGGCGGGCGACAGTGACGCCGGCGGCGGTGCGGGCGACGGCGAACGATTCGGTGGCGCAGTGGTTGAATGTGCCGGGCTCGATGGAGAACCCGGCGGCGATGATCCCGTTCTTTGAGCAGCTTTACCGGCTGGAGAGGCGGGAAACCGACGAGATTCTACGCGTTTTTCACTACGGGGACTCGCATACGGCGTCGGACGACTGGCCGGGGACATTGCGGTATTTCCTCCAGGCGCGATTTGGCGATGGCGGGAATGGGTTTTCACATGCGGGGCGGCCATGGCTGGGTTATCGGCGGCTAGACCTTAAGAGTTGGAACTCAAAGGGCTGGTATAGCGATGGGCTGGCGGGGCGCGAGGGCGACGGGCTTTATGGGCTGGCCGGGGTGAGCATGTCGACCGAGCGGGCGGGCGAAATGGTGAATTTGCAGACTGAGGCGACGCGGGCGGAGTTCCACTATTTGCGGCAGCCGGGCGGTGGCCGGGTGGAGATTTCCGACAACGGCGCGGTGGTGGAGATTGTAGACACGGATGGGCCGGGGATGCCGATGGCGCATAAGTTGGTGTTGGCGGACGGCTCGCATTTGTTGACGGCGCGAACGCTGGATCGGCGGCCGGTGCGGTTGCACGGCTGGGTGACGGAAAATTTGCGCGGGTTAACGTGGGAGACCATGGGAATCAATGGGGCGCAGGCGTCGATAGGTTTGAAGTGGGAGGACGCGGGGCTGGCGCCGGCCTATCGGGACCATTCGCCGGGGTTAATTGTTTTGGCGTATGGAACGAACGAAGCGCGGAACAAGGACTGGACGTTTGAGAGTTACCGGGACATGTTTATCGCCCTGTTGGACAAATATCGGCGGCTGGCGCCGGCCGCGTCGATATTGGTGATTGGACCGCCGGACCATCAGATTCGAACGCGGGCGGGTTGGGCGCCGCATGAGAAGATCGACGTGATTCTAGAGGCACAGCGGGCGGCCTGCGCGGCGCGAGGCGCGGCGTTTTGGGACATAAGGGATCGAATGGGCGGGAAGGGCGCAATGCGGCAGTGGGTATATGCGGGTATGGCGCAAGGAGACTATGTTCACTTCACGGGACCGGGGTACCGGTTGCTGGGCGCGGCTCTGTACAAAGAATTGATGGGGCAATACTCCACGTTCGCGCGCGTGCGGCGTGAGACGATGGAGCCTAAGAGCGCGGTATTTTCCGCGCCGGAACTAAATGGACAACCGAACACAAATCATTGAGATCATCCGGAGAGTGGCCGGGAAAGAGCCGCCGGCGGCGGCGGACGAATCGCTGTTTGACAGCGGAGTGCTGGATTCCTTCGGATTGCAGGATCTGGTGACGGAGTTGGAACACATTTTCGACGTGAAGATTCCGGACGGCGACCTGACACCGCGGAAATTCGAGTCGATTGAACGAATTGAGCGATACCTTGAGGAGCACGGGAAATAGAGTGGCTTTTCTGAAAGCATTCGGTTCCTACCTGCCGGAACGGGTGGTGAGCAACGCGGAGATCGGAGCCCGGGTCGGTTGTGACGCCGAGTGGATCCGCAATGTTTCAGGCATTGATGAGCGGCGGTTTGCGCGGGACGATGAATCGGTGACGGACCTGGCGTTGCGGGCGGCGCAGGACTGTTTGGAGCGGGCGAAGGTAAAGGCGTCGGAGTTGGGCATGATCCTGGTGGCGAGCGGGTCGTCGGAGCGCCAATTCCCGGGACCGGCGGCGTCCGTGGCGAACCGTTTGGGGTTGAATACGACGCCGTGTTTGGACATGCCAATGGCAAGCGCGGGTTCGTTATTTGGGATTTCGCTGGCGTCGCGATTATGCGCGTCATTGGGGCCGATATTGGTGATTGGCGCGGAGAAGATGTCGCAGATTGTGGAACGGGAACCGATGGAGCGAGGGGTCGCTATCCTTTTTGGGGACGGGGCGGGCGCGTGTCTGGTGGACCCGTCCAACGGGTTTGCACGGGTTTTGGACTGCGAATTGTACTCCGATGGGGCGTATGCGGAGGATTTGAAGCTTTCCTTCAGTTCACCGTTGGAGATGAACGGCCGGTCGGTAATTCTGCAGGCGTCGCGGAAAATTCCGCGGGCGATCGCGGCGTTGCTTCAGCAGCACCGGCGGAGGGCGGCGGATGTGGCGGTGTTTTTGATGCATCAGGCGAATCAGAATCTGATTGCGCGGGTGGCGCAAGCGCTGGAAGTGGCGGAAGACAAGTTTTATTCGAACATTAAGAGGTTTGGGAATACTTCGTCGGCGTCGATGTTGATCGCGGCGGCGGAGTGGTCGCGGTCGAATGAGTTGGCGCCGGGGGAGACGCTTTGCTTCGCGGCTTTTGGAGCGGGATTCCATTGGGGGGCGCTGTTGGCCGAGGGTTCGGAGGTCTGATAGTATTGATGCCGTGAAGGCATCGGTACTGGAAATTCGAGAGCGATTCGATAACGACGTAGAGCGTTTTTCGAATCTGGGAACGGGACAGATAGCGACGCAGGACGCGGCGCTGGTGATGGAGTTGATTGCCGCGTCGGCTTCACGGGTGACACCAGACGCCAGGCGGCTGTTGGATTTGGGTTGCGGCGCGGGAAACTTTAGTTTGAAGCTGGCGCAGGTGTTTGCGTTGGACCGGGTGACGCTGGTGGATCTGAGCGCGAATATGCTGGACCGGGCGATGGAGCGGTTGGCGTCACTAGGCGTGGAGACGCGGGCGATGCAGTGCGATATTCGGGATTTGGATTTGGAGCATTCGTCACAGGACGTGATTGTGGCGGCGGCGGTGCTGCATCATTTACGGGCGGAAGTGGAGTGGGCCGCTGTTTTCCGGCAGCTTTTCGCGGCGTTGCGGACGGGCGGAAGCTTGTGGATTTGGGATTTGGTCATGCACGATATTCCGGGCGTGCAAGCGGAGATGTGGGAGCGGTATGGGGCGTATTTGGCGGGGTTAAAGGGGAATGAGTACCGGGATAAGGTTCTGGCGTACGTTGAGTACGAAGACTCGCCGCGAAGTGTGGCGTTTCAGTTACACCATTTACGGGCGGCGGGTTTCCAGGCGGATGTGATTCACAAAAATGGATGCTTCGCGGCAATTGCAGCCTTTAAAGCGGGGACCGATCAACTATCGCCCCAAGCGCCGTCGTGCTAACTGCCTGAGACCAAGGAGAGCTCCTCCGATCAGAACGGCAAGCGATGAGGAAACTTCGGGAATGCCGTCAACGGCTGCCGGGGCGACGCCATTCATCGTCAGAATATCGACAAGTGGATCGACGCTGGGCGAAGCGGCGATGAAGGAATGCGGCGCCGCGGTGTCAAAAGCGGGATCGGGCACGCCGGCGATTTCTGCAAGCGGCGAAGAAGACGGGAGCAGACCGAAGAACTCCTGATTGAGGCGGAGATACTCAATCCATGCTTCTTCATAGGAGCTAGCGAAAAATGTGGTGTCGTCGCCATCTGCGACGAACGCAGCACTGGCGGTGGAAGCGCCAGGGAGAGCGTAGGCTCCAAATATAGGACTCAGCCCGGCGAGAAACCCCTCGATAGGGGAATCGTCTTCGAGCAGATCTCTTTGCCATGCGACGTAGGTGGTCGAGTAGTTGTAATCCTCAATCCGCGCTGCCGGAAGAGCCGGCAAATTTGACCAGGATTCCTCTTCGGACTCCGCTGGCGCAAAGGCGCCGTAATCGTAGGCGGAGGAATAGGGAGCGAAAGGTCCGGCGACGGCGATCGCGCCAAAGCCAGTGGAAATAAGAAGTGCAAACCCGAATTTGAGAGAGAGAGGCATGAGTGTAGATGTCCTTTCGAAGGCCAATGGATGGGGGCGAATATTAGTCCTTACTTCGGTCCCATAAACATCATCGGCAAGGGATACTCCTCAGTGCATAAGGTGAATCACTTAGAGGGCTAAGAAATTTCAGAGTCGATTTCGCGTATAGTGCTTACGGAGGGTCTTCAAATGAAGCGACGCGAGTTTTTCACACAGGCGACGGCGGCGGCGCCATTCTTGCAAGCGGCACAGGTCGGCGGGCGGGGGCCGCTGAAGATCACCGACGTAAAACTGCATCTGATTGGCTCCGGCGGGCGGAACTTCTGCATCGTAAAGATGGAGACCGATCAGGGGATTTCCGGTATCGGAGAAGCGTATTCTTGCGGGCCGGACGCGGCGATTGTGGAGGTGGTGAAAGACTTTCGCGGCTGGCTGATCGGACAGGATCCGCGAAATATTGAGCACCTGTATTCGATGATGGTGAACTTCACGCGGTTCCCGGGCGGACTGGTGGTGAATGCCGCCATCAGCGGGATTGAACATGCGTTGTGGGACATCGCGGGCAAGGCGGCGGGGCTGCCGGTGTACATGCTGCTGGGCGGGAAGTGCCGGGACAAGATTCGCACCTATCAAAGCGCGGGCAATCCGGACACGGCCAAACGGCTGGTGGAGAAGTACGGGTACACGGCGATAAAGATGCGGCCGCAGCCGGATGAGGATCAATCGAAGCCGTATAACGAGATCACGCGCGGGGCGGTGGCACGGGTTAAGGCGATGCGGGAGATGCTGGGGCCGGACGTCGATATCGGGTGCGATATTCATGCGCGTTTCTTTGAAGTGACGCGGGCGGCGCGGCTGGCGGCGGCGATTGCTCCGTTCAATCCCATGTGGCTGGAGGAGCCGATCCGGCCGGAGAATGAGCAGGCGATGAAGAAGCTGGCGGATCGGGTGACGATTCCGCTGGCGAGCGGGGAGTGCAATTATCAGCGGCACGAGTTCCGGCGATTACTGGAATTGGGGGCGCTGGATATTATTCAGCCGGATATTTGTTTGTGCGGCGGTTTGATGGAGATGAAGAAGATTGCGGCGATGGCGGAGGCGCATTATGTGACAGTGGCGCCGCACAATCCGATGGGGCCGGTGGCGACGGTGGTGAATGTACACTTCGCGGCGTCGACGCCGAACTTTTTCATTCTGGAATATCATCCGGATGATGAGGGTGTACGGAAGGATGTTTTGAAGGAACCGCTGATGGTGAAGAACGGGTATATTCCGCTGCCGACGAAGCCGGGGTTGGGGGTGGAATTGAATGAGGAGGCGATTCGAAAGTATCCGGCGGTGACTTGGCACCGCGGGTTTGCTTACCGGGAGGATGGGAGTGTTGGGTATATCTGAAACTTGAAGTTAGGGATTGCTTCCCGGCGCGAGTATCATGGCGCGGATACGTTCGATATGAACCTGGGTAGCTTTTGCGTGTTGGGCATAAGTGATTTTCGACTTTGGTCCGCTCGCTTTTTGAGCCATGTTGTTCAGCGGATTTTTGTGTTCTTCGAACATTCGCAGCGATACCCAAAGGGTTTCCTCAATTTTTTCGTTCCGTCCGGTAACCAGAGCTGAGGCCGTGAATGAATGACCGGTGTGGCAGCGATATCTAAGCAGGCCGGGATTGTTCATTTCCCGGAGCACTCCCCCCGCAATTCGGACAGTTGTTGGGGACCTGCTCGCCGAGACCATTCACTTTCGCTACATCGCTGACGACGCGTTCAGCGATCACCGCCTCGGTTTGGATGTTGGCGGGAATCGATTTCGCCTTCACAGGTTGTTGGCAAGCAAGTTTTGCCAGCAAAGGACCCATGGCGGCTAGAGGCAGTTAATGGCTGACTTTCATATTGTTGATGACACTTATTGGCATATCGGGATAGGCGGCATCTTTTGGGTCCTGCTCTACGGAAACGCCGCCGCACTTTTTTATTGCGATGAGGCCGGCGGTACCGTCGTCGAGCATCCCAGTCAGAACGACGCCGGTTACCCGCGGGCCATGAGCGACGGCGGCGGAGCGGAACAGGGGATCCACGGCCGGACGGTAGCGGTTTTCGCGGGCGCCTTTGGTGACTAACAGGTTAGCCTTTTTCAGCAGGAGGTGACTATCGGCTGGAGCGATATAAATCCTCTTGAATGGCTCACCGTCGACAGCAAGGCTGCATCTAAGATTTTCCCGCCGGCCCAGGCGGTGCAATAGCTCCTCTCCCGTATTCTCCGGCGCCATATGTTGGACGATGAAAGTCGAGGCCCGGAAAACCCACCGGTAGTTAGGCGTTAAGTTCATCGAGAGCTTCCAAACCGCCAGCGGACGTTCCGATGACGATAATATCGCGTCCGTCGGCTTTCAAACCGCTCATGATGGGAACTCTCCCGTTCAAGTCTATAGGAAATGGGACGCGTTGGCGGTTGGAAGCTAAAGAGTCTTCAGGTACCCCAGCAAATCCTCCTTTTCCGCTGATGTGAGGGCAGTTCCATATAAATGGCCCACACGACCGTTGCCCTTCTGGGCGGTATCGTATCGGAACCCCAGGCGGGAGGCGTCCGGACCTTCCCAAACGAACTCGGCATCGTTGTAGTCGTACACTTCATATCCGCGCCAGAAGATCGGCGGGCGCCGCTCGATTGGCTCCAGCAGATGGCGAAGAGTAGGCACGCTACCGTTGTGCAAGTAGGGCGCGCGCAGCCAAACGCCATCAAGGGGCATGGCGGCGTAGCCAGCGGTCTTTCGAAAGTGGGTGAATTTCCAAGGCCGCCCGGTTCCCAACGTATTCATCTTCACCGCCAATTCCGGAGTGAACGATTGGAGGCGTTCCAAATCCGTCCCGATCTCCTTGGCGGGCACCACCTGACCGATCTGCTTCCCGCCTTTGTCATGGCATTCGGCGCACTCCTTCTTGTATAATTTTTCTCCCGCCGGCACCCGCTCACTTCGGATCCGGTCGCGGGGGAACGCGGGCGCGGGAAGCGTCTAGATCCAGTCTTCGACACGCTTCATCGCGGGCAGGTCGAGCGACCCCTCCGAACACCCGGCGCCAATCGCGGCGCTTTTGTTCCGCTCCGTGACAAGGTTGTTATTGCCGTCCCAATGCAGCCACATGTTTTCACGAATCTGCTGGTTCCAGAGAGAGGGCAGGTCGGCGGTACCCACGCTGGGATCGTTGCTGAGATCCAGTTTGAACATCACTTTATAAGGGTTGAATGTATCCACGCGGCCGGGTCCGGTAGACGGCCGGGTTTCGGTCCAAGCGGAGTCCTGCTCCAACTCGGCGGCGACTCGCTTGGTCCGGGGAATCACGAATCAGCGGTAGATAATGCCATTGAAACAGGAAAGCCGGGGACTCTCCTGTTTCATGGCGGCCCACATGAAGCCGGGCGTAAATCGCTTGTCCCGGAAACAGGCAAAAAAGAATCGTTGATAAGCTTGCAGATCGATTTGATGGGAAGGCATGCCGGGGACGATGCGCGGCTAACCGCCGGGAGTGTCGCGCAGGATTCCGGCGTAACACGACGCGCAGTTCAGCCCCACGAGCGGCACCATTTTCTCGCGCAGGCTTATCCCGATTGGCCGTAGCTTTCCCGGTTCGTAGACAAAGCCGAATCGTTCATAGCCGTTGCCTGGCTTTTGCGGCAGAAGGTCCGGGAAAGCGCGCGGGAGCGCCAGCCAAATCCAATAGAGAATGCCAGTTCGCGCCTCCGCTCCAATGGATCCATACTTAAAGTGTTCAACGATGTCCGGATGCACTTCGGGAGGGGCGGCGTTGAGGGGTACAATTCCCAGAAACGCCAGGGATAGCAGTGATGACAGGCGGTGGCGGGGCATCGGCGGCTCCAGTCAAAGGCGGTAAATGTTTATAGAGTACGAAATTGCACTGCCGCTCGCAATCGTGGCGTTGAAGCCTTCTTCGTGGCGCCGCTTCGTGTAGAATCGAGGCATGTTACGGCATGACTTTTTGCGTCTGGGGGCGTTGCCGCTGCTAGGGGCTGTGGACACGAAAGCGGCCGAAGCCAACTGCATCCTGCTGATGATGGTGGGCGGGCCGTCGCAGGTAGATACATTCGACATGAAGCCGGATGCGCCGAGCGACGTGCGAGGGCCATTCCGGCCGATTCGCACGAATGTGCCTGGCATTGAGATTAGCGAGATTTTTCCGCGCATCGCGCGGCTGGCCGATAAGTTCTCCCTAATTCGGTCTATGTATCACACGGGGCCGGCGGTGCATGATGCCGGGCATCATTTGATGCAGACGGGGCGGCTGACTTCCTATGACGTAGCGCATCCGAGTTTTGGTTGTGTGGTTTCTCATCGTCAGGGCGCTCGGCATGCGATGTTGCCGGGTCCGATTGGCGCGACCGGTGGCAACATGCCGCATGGAGATGGACCGGGCTTTCTGGGGGAACGGTTTGCGCCTTCTGTGATCGATTGTGAACAGGCGCCGGCCAGATATGGGGAAAATCGGTTTGGGCGAAGCTGTTTCCAGGCGTTGCGGTTGGTGGAAAGTGGAGTGCGTTTCGTGACAGTGAACATGTTCGAGACGGTGTTTGATGAGTTGACGTGGGACATTCATGGCGCCAAGCCGTTTACGCCGATTTCGGCCTATCGGGATGTGGTTGGGCCGATGTTCGATATGGCGTACTCAAGTTTGCTGGAGGACCTTTCGCGACGCGGATTGCTGTCGAACACGATGGTGATTGCAATGGGAGAATTTGGCCGGACTCCGCGAATTAACGCGACCGGCGGACGGGACCATTGGACGCAGTGCTATACGGTGCTGGCTGGGGGCGGGCCGTTGAAAGGGGGGATTGTTGTCGGTTCCAGCGACGCGATTGGCGGGGAGCCGAAGGACCGGCCGGTGCATCCGGGAGAGCTCGCGGCGACGATCTATAAGGTAATGGGGATTCCGCTGGGGACCGAGTTGCGGCCGGGGTTGGCAGTCGTCGACCCGGGCGTTGAGCCGATCAGCGAGTTGTTCGCGTAGATGCCGCGATGGTTGTTTACCGTTATGGCGTTGGCGGGGCAGGGCTTTGAGCGGGACTTGCAACCGGTGTTCCGGAAGCATTGTTACGGATGCCATGCGGCGACTGTGAAAATCGGGAGTTTGGATGTCGAGACGCATGAGGGGATCATGCGGGGCGGGAACCAGGGGCCGGTTGTTGTGCCGGGCAACGCTGGGGAATCGCGGCTCTATTTGACCTTGACGGGGGCGATGGAGCCGTTCATGCCGATGGGGGCGAAGCGGTTGAGCCGCTCGGAATTGGAGATTGTGAAGCGGTGGATTGACGCGGGGGCGCGGCCGGATCCGGGCGGGCTCGTTTGGCGGAGCAGGGTGC
>Ga0163151_10004598_pt1 | contig 18354 bp, 17 predicted proteins | sample OliLakLV19MP5IB2_FD_145596 | JGI IMG/M metagenome (GOLD analysis project Ga0163151, IMG submission 145596) | Freshwater microbial mat bacterial communities from Lake Vanda, McMurdo Dry Valleys, Antarctica - Oligotrophic Lake LV.19.MP5.IB-2 | ecosystem: Environmental > Aquatic > Freshwater >... | reverse complement strand
GCGATTCAGCGCGTAGCGCTGAATCGCGTCCGCTCGAACTAAAGTTAGAGCGCTGCCGAGGGACAGGCGCAAACCTAGATTTCATTTCGGAGAGTCTCAAATGCCACGCGTTTGCCGCGAAACTTAACGTTGCGGCCGGCCAGCGGTGTGTGCGAGAAGTTCTTAGAGTGCATGAAAGACAAAGTACTCCATACCATTTCGAATACCAACTTTACGTCGGTCCGGTCCACTGCAGTTGGACTCGCGTGTAGGCCCAGAAGGCGGGTGCGCCTTATACCCGGATCGACGATGGCGCTGTAGTGCTTATTTACGTCGAAGCCAAGATCAAGGGGTGATTTCAATGTTTGCGCTTCGCAGCTGTCTGGGTCGGAGACATCGAGATGCCAAATATGATTGTGTACCACGAGGTTCCGAAGGAGGAACACCTCGAGCAAGTCCCCATGGTGTGGAAGGTCTGGAACAGCTGTGCCAGTAAATCAGGAACATTCCTAGGCGCACTAATTTCGTCGTTTCGCACAAATCGCAGACGGGCGGTGTAGGACTCCAGAACAGCAACAAGCAAAATCGTTATCGATGCCGCATAGCCGTTCTCGCGCCAGCCGGCACCTGAAGGTGAGGACTCAGGTTGTGGCGTGCTGAGCATGATTTCGATGAGATCGGCGATCGGCTGGAAGTAGCTTGACCCGACGACGGTGATGATGTCCGGGATTGCTGGCGGTTCCATGAGTCCAGAAGCGCTCTAACTAGTTTTATACGACATAAACGCCGTATAACATTCCGCCGCGATGGATAACATTCCAGATCGTTTTGTCATTTTATTTAAATAAAACAATTACTTAAAATAATTTTCTGTGGTTTCAACCCTGCCAAAACTGGCATGAAAACCATCGCTTGGCAGCAAGACCAAAGAATAGCCCAAATCGGTTCACGTCATTCGCGCCGGCGCAAATCCCTGGAGACCCCTGGTGAGCCGCCGGGCAGCGCAGTCAAGTCGGGAGCTGTCGGCGAGGACGGGTTCCGCGCCCCGAAGGAAGTCACCTTGGGTGGCAGCCGCCGGGCGGCCCCCGGCCAATGAACTCCAGCAAACTACTGGAGCAAGCGGTACTCGCTTCCGTTGAACGGCGGGATCCGCAGCGCTCCTCCCGCCCTATGGAAATAAAAAACCCCGCATCAGCGGGGTTTTGTTTTGGCGCATGGTCACCTGTCAGTCAGGCCTCGCACCCGAAGCCTTGACCACCTTGGCCCACTTCTTGATCTCGGACTTGATGTAGGCGGTGAATTCCTCCGGTGTGCCGTAGGTGATCTCGAAACCGACACCGGCCAGGCGTTTGGCCACAGCCGGATCCTGCAGTGATTTGTGGATCTCGACATTCAGCCGGGTAACGATGGGCTTCGGTGTGCCCGCCGGCGCCAGCACGCCAAACCATGAACTTGACTCGAAGCCGGGGAAAGTCTCGGCGATGGTCGGGATTTCCGGTGTCGCCGGAGTGCGTTTGATGCCGGTGGTGACAATGCCGATCAGCTTGCCGGAGCGCACATGCGGCAGCGTCGAGGCCATGCCGCTGATCATCACCTTGATATGACCGCCGACCAGATCCGTAATCGCCTGTCCGCTACCTTTATACGGCACATGCTGCATGTCGATGCCGGCCATGTCATTGAGCAGTTCACCGGTCAGGTGGCCAACGCTGGCCACGCCCGCCGAGGCAAAATTCACTTTCTTCGGATTGGCCTTGGTATAGGCGATGAACTCCTTGAAATTCTTCGCCGGCAGCGAGGGATGGATGACAAAAATGTTGGAAGCGCCCGCCACCTGGGTGATCGATGCAAAGTCCTTCACCGGATCGTAGGGCATCTTTTCATACAGGCTGGGTCCGATGCCGAGATTGGCGATGTAGCCGAGCACGATGCTGTAGCCATCGGGCGGCGCCTTGGCGACGATGGTCATGCCGATGTCGCCGTTGGCGCCCGGACGGTTGTCCACAACCACCTGCTGGCCCAACAGATCGGATAATTTCGTGCCGATCGAACGCGCCAGCGTGTCGGTACTGCCGCCCGGCGCATAGGGCACGACAAAGCGCACCGGACGCGACGGATAGCTCTGCGCCATCACCGCATTCGCCGCAAAAAACAGCGCTGCTCCCAGTGCAGACGTGCGCATGCGGGCGCTCATCGCTGCAGCCCCGAAGGATCGTTGCGCCAGCGCTCCCACGCCGCGCGCTGGTCTTCGCGAATCGACTCGTCTTCGAGCATGCAACGCACCAGCGCCGTCACGTCGGACTCGTAGATACCGCTGCGTTTCTTGAAAGCCCATTGTTTTTCCTGCGCGAAAACGGGCGAAGGTACGGGCCACTGCGGATCTTTGTGAGCACTCATGATGAATACCGGGTCAAAGTTGAAAAATCAAGGTTGAAAAATCAGGGCTGAAAAACTGCCGCTTATTGCGCAGGGTAAGCCGGCATGACTTGCGTGCTCCCGGCGTAACACGAACAGGTTTGCGAAATACTCCCGGACAGACGTTCGACGCGCGCTGCGGCGGGTCGCATCCAGTCGCTGATCATATCCACCGTGCCGGCAATCAGCAGCGCCACGACCAGCACCGCGGAAGCGCTCTGCGAAAACGCCACCTGGCCGCCTGCCGCATGTGCCGGGAGCGGCGCACCGAAGGAGCCGCCGACGCGCGCATTGCCGAACTGCTTGCCGGCCTGCACGCTGCTGCCGGTGGCAGTTACGGTTGATCCACCGCCCGTGGTCTGGTTACCGTGCAGCGTGACCGCGCAACCGGGCAGCAGCGCCAGCATGGCAATGGTCAGCACACTGATCAGCAAACGTTTCATGCGCCCAGTATAGCGCTGCACGGCCTTATATAAAAGTCAATAAAAACAATTACTTACTGCCGCTCTGCGGGGGGCGGGGGGCAGCCACCATCTGCTCGCGTTTGAGCAACAGCGGTGCCACCTGTTTGCCCGGCACCACGTACGCCCACTGCGAACGCGCCTGCTCCAGCATCACCCGCGCTTCGAGGCGCTGCCGGTTGTCGGCGAATTCCTTGTCGCGTTTCGCAGCATCTTCAGCTTTTTCGTTCGGTTCCGGCTTGCGTGTTTTCGGCGGCGTGCCGGCGACAATGAAGCGCAGCACAAAATCACCGTTGGCATGTGGCGCCAGTTTGACCGTGTAGGTCAGGTCATCGAAGGTTATTACAGTGAATGTGACCGCTTTGTCGGTGCCGGTCTTGTCGTCAAGGATGACGTCGCTGAACGCCAGCCCGGACCACGCATTGTTCACGGTCACCGCAGCGCTGGGATCGAGCTGGCCGCCACCTGCGGCGAATTTCCACTGACCCCATTCCTCATCGCGGGTGATTTTCCACGACGTTGAACTGTCCCCTGCCAGTTGCAGCGTCTTGATGCGGTCAATCTTGAAAAAATCGCGGGCCAGCCATGCACCGGGACGCGCCACGGCTTTTTCCAGCGGATCGGAGACCACGAATACATTGTCGCCCTTGCCCGCCACCAGAATATGACGGCCTGCCGGCACACCGTCCTTGGCATTGGGCAACGGATTCATCGGATCTTTTTTCAGCGACACCTTGCCCAGCACCATGCTCACCAGCACTTTGCCCGCGGCATCGCTCAGCTCAACCAGTGTGCCGGTGCCATCCTTCGCACCCTTGACCGGCGCCAGCAGGTCGAGCCGCCCGTGCAGGCTCGCACCCACGGCCTCCGACTGCACCACCTTGGCCTCCAGCAGTTTCAGGATCAGCCCGCTGATCTCGGCAAAGTCCGCCGGATAACCGCCACGCTGCTCAACGCGCCAGACCTTGTCTTTGGCCGCCAGCGTTACTTCACTGGTCGCATCCTGCAGCCGTAGTTTCGCGACATCACTGACTTTCATTGGCGGCAGGAGGTGGGCGCCGATTTTGGCACCGCTGTCACGGTACGCGGTGAGATCCTGCCAGAACAGCGCCAGACTCGCGCCGCACATCACGACCACAGCCAGCATCAACCACAGGAATTGTTTGCGGTTCATGATGCACGCGCCCCGCTTTGAATTCTCAGGTTGGCCTGGCGGCGTTTGATGATTGCCAGCGTAATGCCCAGCACCATCACCAGCAGCGGCACCAGGCCGATGTTGATGACCTTGGTCCACAGCTGCAGTGCCTCGGTTTCTTCACGCAGGGTCTTGCGCACGTCCTTCAGTTCCTTGCGCGTTTCCACCGATTTCTTGCGGAAATTCTCCATCTCCGTCTGCTGCTCCGGCGTCAGGATCGCGCCGCTGGTGGCGCTGCCGGAGGCGCGCCCCTTCTGCAGCGCCTGCAGTTTTTCCGTGGTCTGGTTCAGCGAGTCTTCCAGCACCTTGATTTTGCCGAGATAGGCTTCCTGCGCACGCGACTCCATCTGCTTGATCACCGTCAGCGGCCGGCTGAACGCCGCCCGGCTGCGCAGGTTGATCAGCGCGCTGTCGCCGGCCATCTGTTCGACCAGGCCTTGCGCAAACGCGAGGTTGCCGTTGCGCGGCACGGCGACGCGCTGACCGAAGATTTCCTGGATGTCGACCGCGGCACCGTCGGTCAGCATGTCGACGTCGCCGACGATGACCACGGTATTTTCCGCTGCCGCCTCGCGCAGATGCGCCTTGCGGTCGGCCTCGAACTGCGCCGGGTCCACCGCCTTGCCGCGCGCAAACGGGTCGGCAGGTTTGCCGTTGGGGAATGCGGTTTTGAACTTGCCGGTGAGGCGGAATGCCAGCGGCTCTTCCTTGCCCGAAGGCTGGAAGCCGCGGGTCGAGGGTTCGCCCGACAATGTGGCAATGATGAGATCGGCCAGCATCGAGTTCTTTGAGGTATGCACCAGCGTGGTCTGCTTCAGACCTTCCGGCAATTTGATCTCGAAGCTGGCGCTGAACGGCATCAGCAGCGTGCCGACCTGACTGGTCACCACGTCATCCATGTTCAGCGCTTCGGTGTTCAGCGACAGCAGCGTCGGCAACAAACGCGGGCCTTCGCCGCTGGCGAAAGTCAGGTCGGCGACGACTTTGCCGTTGCTGGGCTCGACACCCCAGGCCTTGAACAGGTTGTAGAGCGATGACTGCCCTGCGGCGCTGCCGCCGAAGGGGTTCTGCAGGTCGGGCTGCTGGTCAAAATAGGCATAGGTATCGATGAAGGTGATCAGCTTGCCGCCGCGCAGCACGAACTGGTCCAGCGCATATTCCGTGGTTTCCAGAATGTCGCGCGGATGAATGACCAGCAGCACCTTGATGTCGTCGTCGATTTTCGTCGCATTCAGCTTGACTTCGCGCACGTCAAAAATCCGCTTCAGTTCCGCGGCCAGCACCCAGGGCTCGGTGGGCTGCTGTTTTTTTACCGGGTCCAGCGAGCGGCCGAGCACCGGCAGATTGCTCATGATGCCGATCACCGGCTTTTTCGCCTGGGCGACCTGTGAGATCGAGCGCGTGATGTCGTACTCGAGCAGGCGTTCACGATCCGGCGTCAGCACCGGGATCGCCGATTTCTGGTCGAGAAAGGACACCGAAAGACCGAGGTAGAACTTCTCGCCGGTGTTGGTCATCTGACCTTCGACATTGTCCAGCGCCGCCGAATCCTCGGCATCGGAATCCGGCTCAGGATTGAATTTCTCGATGATCACCTTGCCGTTCGAAGCAGCCTTGAACTCGTTCAGCAGGTCCTCGACACGGCCGGCGAAAGTCTTCAGCCCCGGCGGCACCGCGGCGCTGCCCTGAGTGTAATAAAGACGGATTTTCACCGGCGCCTCGAGCCGCGACAGGATGGAGCGCGTGCCGTCGGACAGTGTGTAGACGCGGCCTTCCGTCAGGTCGACGCGGGCGTTAAGCGCGCTGAATATGAAGTTGGCGGCGACCAAAGCCACCGCCAGCGCGAGTATGCCGCCAGCGGAATACATCAAGGTTTCGAAATTTTTGTTTTTCATCATCTGATTTTCCGTACTCATCCTGCGCGCTGGTTGCGGATGATCACGCCGGTGGTAAACAGCATGAAGCCGATCACCGAGGCGAAGAACACCACGTCGCGCGTGTCGAGCACGCCGCGCTGGAACCCTTCGAAATGCGTCATCACCGAGAAGGCGGCGACGATATCCACCACCACCGGGCTGGCGAAGCGTGTCAGCAGGTCAGTCACCGGCGTGTAGCCGGCGAGGATCAGGAACAGGCAGATCATCACCGCCAGGATGAAGCTGATGACCTGGTTGCGCGTCAGCGCGGAAGTCATGCAGGTCACCGCGAGGTAGGAGCCGGCGAGCATCAGGCTGCCGACATAGCCGGCGAAGATCACGCCGTTGTCGGGATCGCCGAAATAGTTAACGGTGATCACCACCGGGAAAGTCAGCGCCAGCGCCAGGGCAAGGAACAGCCACGAGGCGAGGAATTTGCCGACGATGGCCTGCCAGCTGGTGATGGGCATGGTCAGCAGCAGTTCCATCGTGCCCAGCCGCCGCTCCTCCGACCACAGCCGCATGCCGACCGCCGGCACCAGGAACAGGTACAGCCACGGGTGCCAGGTGAAGAAGGACACCAGCGAGGCTTCGCCGCGCTCAAAGAAGTTACCGATGGTAAAAGTAAAAAAGCCCGTAAGCAGCAGGAAAATGACCAGGAACACATAGGCGATCGGCGACGTGAAATAGCCCGACAGCTCGCGTTTCATGATGGTGCGGATGTTGGCCCAGGCCGTCCCGATGCTTCCACTGGACGCGCGTTGCGCGGCCGGGGGCACCTGTCTCCCTTCTCCCTCGGGGAGAAGGGCCGGGGATGAGGGCTTCGAGTGGTTGTTTTCGCTCATGCGTGCACCTCATGCTTGACGGTGTCCGGCAGCGTGATCGCGCGAAACACTTCGTCGAGTTTGCCTTCGGGGGAGCGCGCCTTCAGTTCCGCCGGCGTGCCGCTGGCGACAATGCGGCCGCGGTCGATGATGATCACGCGGGTGCAGGCCGCTTCGACTTCCTCGAGAATATGGGTGGAAAAAATCACCACCTTGTTTTCGCCGAGGCGCTTGATCAGCCCGCGCACTTCGTGTTTCTGGTTGGGATCGAGGCCGTCGGTGGGCTCGTCGAGAATCAGCACGTCCGGGTCATGGATCAGCGACTGCGCGAGGCAGGTCCGGTGCTTGTAACCTTTCGACAGCGTGTCGATCGACTGGTAGAGCACGCTTTCGAGGAAACACAGTTCGACCGCACGGTGCACCGCGCGTTTGCGCGCGTCACCCTGCAGGCCGCGCAGCTCAGCGCAGAAATTGAGGAAACCGTTGACCGTCATGTCGGCGTAACCGGGGGCATTCTCCGGCAGGTAGCCGATCAGGCGTTTGGCGGCAATCGGGTCTTCAACCATGTCATGGCCGCCGACGGTGATCCTGCCCGAGGTGGGCGGATAGTAGCCGGTAATCATGCGCATGGTGGTCGACTTGCCGGCACCATTGGGCCCGAGGAATCCCAGCACTTCGCCGCGCTCGACACTGAACGACACATCGTTCACTGCGAGCTTGGGGCCGAAGGCCTTGACCAGATGTTCGACGCTAATCAATTTCTCTCTCCGTTCCGTTGCACGACCGTCGTACGCGACCACGCGTTTTTTGTGGCGTTTGTGGCGTATTGGATAAGACTACTGAAAAAAAATTCAATCCGGCTGCACTACAACACGACTCCTCTCGCCCCATTTCGGGCGACTAACATAACCAATTGATTTTATTGGATTATTTACCTTCCACCGATTCCCGCAGAACTCTTGCGCCGGCGGCGGTGGTGCCGACAGTCTGAATCGAACAGACGACCTACCGCTTACAAGGCGGTTGCTCTACCAACTGAGCTATGCCGGCGCGAGGCCGGGATTATAACGCCTCGTTGCGGGATCAGCCTCCTATAATTGCGCGAATTCCAACCTGCAGCAGCCACCGGAAAAAACATGAATAACACCTCTGTCGGCATCATCGGCACCGGCCTGATGGGCAGTGCCTGCGCGCGGCGCCTGATCGCCGCAGGGCAGGCCGTAACCGGTTATGACGTTGATACGGCCAAAGCACCGGCTTTTGCCGCGCTCGGCGGCAAAACCGCAGCGTCCATCGCTGCAATTGCGCGTGACTGCAACAACGTGGTGCTTGCTGTGTTCAACACTGATCAGGTGGAAGCCGCGCTCGAAGCGCCGGACGGCCTGCTCGCCGCGCGGTCTGTGGGCCAGCCGCCGTTGACCGCAATCTGCGTCAGCACCTGCGACCCCGACCGCATCGCCGCACTGGCGCAGCGCCTGCCGGGTAATCGCCTGCGTTTTGTCGAAATGCCAGTGTCCGGCACCAGCGAACAGGCTGCACGCGGCGAGGCACTGGGCCTGGTCGGCGGCGATCCCGCCGTTGCAGAACAGGTCAAGGACGTACTCGACGCACTCTGCCCGCGTCGTCACCACCTGGGCGCCGCCGGCAACGGCGGCCGCGCCAAGCTCGCAATCAACCTGATCCTCGGCATCAACCGCGCCGCACTCGCCGAAGGCCTGGTATTCGCCGAACGCATGGGCCTCGATCCCGGCCGCCTGCTCAGCGTCGCCCGCGATTCGGCGGCCTATTCACAGATCATGGACATCAAAGGACAAAAAATGGTCGATGGCGACTTTACGCCGCACGGCAAGATCGCGCAGACGCTGAAAGATTTTTCATTGATGCTGGAGCTGGCGCAGCGCCTGCAGCAGCAGTTGCCGCTGGCCGCGACCTACACCGACATCGTTAAAGGCTGCATGAGCGCGGGCGAAGCCGAACTCGACAATGCCGCGGTGATTCGGGAAATCCGTCGGCGATACAGTTAGCTGCCATCAAAAATAAGGGGGTAGCGTCTTTACCTTCTCCGCATCTTTGCCCGAGTTTTGCCGATTTCCCGAACTATTGTCCCTTGAGTGTCTCATGGGAATTCAATTGTTATTTCATTCATCGCCTTTCTTGCCTTGGCTTTAAATCCCAACTCGCGATTGCATGCCTCACGCCGCGAAGTGCAATCTCATCTTCTGCCGATGCTTCGGGTTTCAGGAGATCCTTGACAGCCCCGCCAGCGAATCTTAGAAGCGCTCGCTTTGCATGAGGCGTAACAGGATTGTCGTCATTCTCGCCGTTGATGAGCATGAGAGGGGCCTCGATGCGGTCAGCCCTCATGAAGGGAAACAGGTTGAGGTAGGTGTCGGGGCGTCCCACAGCAGGTGCTACTTCTGCTGAAATCCGAACGGCGTGAGCGTCAGGTTGTACGCCCCGCTCATGGCGACCCCCTCGCAAAAGACACGTGAATTGGCAAGATGGGTCGCGACCATCATCGCTCCGCACGAATGCCCGACCACGGCCACCTGGCGCGGATCTCCGAGCCCAGAGACGGCAACGTGATCGATCGCCGCCCAAGTGTTCATCGTGACCTGCTCGACGCACTTGTCGTTAGACGGCAGGCACCCTTTCCGACGATCGGCATGGTGACCCGGTCGAGCACCGCATGGCCTTGCAGAACGTACGCGAGCGTTCCATCGGGAAACAGGGCACGATAGCCGCCGGCCCGCCCGGCTGCGGCGCCCGGGGTCAGCCTTCGGTCTCAAGCTGCACCTTGCGCCCGCGGAAGCGCAAGCGCTTGAGTATCTGCGGCATGCAGAGAAAGATCACTGTCAGCACCAGGAAAACGACGACGATCGGCCGGTCGAGCAGCGCCAGCAGGTTGCCCTGCGTCATAATCATCGACTGACGCAGCGCCTCCTCCATGCGCGTGCCGAGCACCAGGCCGAGGATCACCGGCGCCACCGGGTAGCGGTGCTTGCGCATGTAGTACCCGAGCACGCCGAAGCCGCAGAGGAAGACCAGGTCGAGCGTTTGCTGGTTGGCGTTGTAGACGCCGATCACGCAGATCACCATGATCACCGGCAGCATCAGCCGCATCGGCACATAGAGCAGGCGCACGAACAGGCCCACCAGCGGCAGGTTGAGGATCAGCAGCATCACGTTGCCGACATAGAGCGCGGCGATCAGTCCCCACACCACCTCCGGGTGCTGGCTGAACATCATCGGCCCCGGATGCACGTTGAGCGCGTTCAGCGCGAGCAGCAGGATCGCGGTGGTGCCAGAACCCGGGATGCCCAGCGTCAGCATCGGCACCATCGCGCCGGCGCTGGCGGCGTTGTTGGCGGATTCCGGCGCGGCGACGCCGCGGATCTCGCCGTGGCCGAAACGCTCCGGATGCTTGCTGATCTGCAACTCCACCGAATACGAGAGGAAGGAGGCGATGCCGGCGCCGGCGCCCGGCATCACACCGACGATGAAACCGATCACGCTGCCGCGGCTGATGGCGCCGAGGCAGTCGCGGATTTCGCGGAAGGATATGAACAGCCGGTGCTTGATCACCGACTTGACCTCGCCGCCGCGCAGCTCGTTGGTGTTGAGCAGCACCTCGGACACCGCAAAGAGGCCGATGGTGACGATCAGGAATTCGATGCCGTCGAGCATCTCCGCCATGCCGAAGGTGAAACGTGCGACGCCGGTGACGTCGGTGCCCATGGTCGAGATCATCAGGCCCAGGGTCATTGCCATCAGCCCCTTCACCAGCGAGTCGCCCGACAGACTGGCGACGGAAGACAGGCCGAACACCATCAGCACGAAATACTCTGGCGGACCGAAGTTGAGCGCCCACTCGGCGATGCGCGGCGCGAACAGCATCAGCGCCACCACGCCAAGGGTTCCGGCGATGAAGGAACCGATCGCCGAAATGCACAGCGCGGGCCCCGCCCTGCCCTGCAGCGCCATCTGGTGGCCATCGATGCAGGTGACCACCGAGGACGATTCTCCCGGCACATTGAGCAGGATGGAGGTGGTTGATCCACCGTACATCGCGCCCGAGTACAACGCCGCGAGCATGATGATCGCGCCTACCGGGTTCATGTTGAGCACAATCGGCAGCAGCATCGCCAGCGCGCCGGCGGGGCCAATGCCCGGCAGCACGCCGATCACCGTCCCGAGGACAGCGCCGATGAAGGCGAACATCAGGTTCTGGGGCTGCAGCGCAATCTCGAACCCGTACATCAGCAGCGGTAGTACGTCACCCATGACGGATTCCTAGAAAAAGGGGGCCAGCGGCCCGAGCGGGAGCCGGATGTCCAGCAGGTAATGGAACAACCCGAACACCACCGCCGTGACAGCGGCGCTGTAGCCGACAATCCCGGCCCAGCTCGGATGCCCGAGATAGCGGAAGGTGATCACCAGGAACAGCGACGTGGAGATCAGGAATCCCAGCGATTCGAAGACCAGCGCATAGGCCAGCAGCATCGCCGCCGGCACCAGCGCCGTGATGTCCGAACCCTTGCCCCCCTCTTCCACTTCGTTCCCCTCGTTCCCGGCCTTGTCCTTTTTGACGGCGGGCACCCCCTGCACGAAAAGCAGGATGCCCAGCAGGATGCCCAGCACCGTCAGCAAACGGGGGAAAAACGCCGGGCCAATGACGTCGCCCTGCAAGGAGGCGGTGAGCTGCGTGCCGCCCCAGCCGTAGACAAGGACGACGGCGAGGAACAGCAGCGCAGCGATGCGGTCACCGCCGAGGGAGAATTTCATGCGCATGGATACTCCTGTCGTTCCGGTTTATTTGCTGCTCTTGAGCAGGCCCATATCTTTGTTCAGGCGCATGTAGGACTTTTCCTCTTCCTCAAAGAAGGCGACCAGCGCGGCCCCGGTGGTCCAGCTATCGACCAGCTCGGTGCGGGAGACGTAATCCTTCCACTGCTGGGTTTCACGCACCTTGCCCAGCGCCTGCACCCAGTATTGCGCGGCTTCGGCGCTGATGCCTTGTGGCGCCATCACGCCGCGGAACTGTTTCGGGAAACGCGCGTTCACGCCGACATCCTGGAAACGCGGCACATCAGGCAGCTGTTCGAGCTTCTCGGTCGAGGCCAGCGCGCGCAGCTTGCCGGCCTTGACGTGTTGGGCCATCTCCGCAGGGTTCTCCATCATGAAGTGCACGTGTTTGCCGAGCAGCTGCGGAATCGCCTCGCCGGCGCCGCGGAACGGGGTGTAGGAAAACTGCACGCCGCCGAACTCCTCGAAAATCTTGCCCGACATCGAGGCGCTGCTGCCGTAGGACCCGCCGCCCTGCAGGATCTGCTTGGGCTTCTGCTTCGCGGCTTCAAGCAGGTCGCGCACCGAGCGCCAGGGACTTTCGGCATTGACCACCAGCAGCATCGGGTCGACCGCCATCAGCGCGATCGGCGTGAAGCTGCGCCACCCGGTGTCGGAATTGATCAGCATCGGCAGGTTCAGGCTCTGCGGCGTGTAGGTTGCCAGCATGTGCGGGTTGCCCTTGTTCTGGAAGGTCACGTGACGGCGCGCCTTTTCGCCCTGCGACCCGGTCACCGATTCGACACCGACCTGCCGCGGCACGATCTTGTTCTTGTTCCAGATATCCGCGATCTCGCGCAGCATCAACTCGTTGCCGGTGCCCGGCGCGGAATGGGTCACCATGGTCACGCGCTCCGTCGGCACCCACTGCGCCAGCGCGCCGCCCGTGACGGACAGCCCCACCACGCATGCTGCAACTACCGCAAACAAGCAGTTTTTCCTGACATTCATCACGATCTCCTCCATGCGGCTTTTCGCCGCAGTTGACTTCCGCTTCTTGTTTTTATTTTCTGCTGCCGAAACCGGGCAGGTATACCGGCCCGTCCTCGATGCCATCCACCGGCGGACCGCTCATGCCGTGGCTGGTGTCCTTGGCGACGAAGGTCAGCACGTCGCCCGCCGCCGAGGCAATCGCGCTGTGGCGCATGCCCGGCGGCAGGTGCGTCACCGAGTTCGGCGGCGCCTCGACGGCATGGCCGTCGATCTCGTAGAGCATGGTCCCGCTCAGCACCAAGCTGAACTGCTCGTTCGGATGGGCGTGCAGCTTGGTGCCGCTGCCCACCGCCTTGTGGATGTGCCCCACCTGCACCTTCTCGCCGCGCAGCGCAGCGCCAAAGGACGAGGATTTTTTCGAGATGAAGTTGCGCGGGATGACCTGCGCGCTGGTCGGCCCTTCCGGCACTTCATCGAGGTGCTCGATGTCGTAGACGTACTGGACATTCCTGCCGGAAACATTCTTCGTTTGCGGCTCCGGCAGGCCGCCCGGACCGGGTTTCCATTCGTTCGTGCCCAGGCCGAAACCGGGCAGGTGCCGCGGGCCGTTGTAGACGCCATCGACCGGCGGGCCGACGATGCCGTGGCGGGTATCCTTGACAGCGTAGAAGATCACATCTTCCTCCGCGCTGGACACATGGCTGTGCGGCATGCCGGCAGGGATGTGCACAACATGCCCCTTCGGCACCCGGAACACCTGCCCGTCCATGTCCGCGATCAATGTGCCCTGGATCACGTAATTGAACTGTTCGTTGGGGTGGGTGTGAATCTTGGAGCCGGTGCCGCGCGGCTTGTGCACCAGCGCGACCTGGACGCGTTCGCCCTTGACCACCGCGCCGACCGAGGTCGATTTGCCGGTGGTCAGCGTCTCTCCCGACAGCAGCCGTCTTGGCGACACCTCGGCGCTGCAGGGCCCTTCCGGCACGCGGTCGAGCTCCGCAAAGGGGTAGACATGGCGTACCGGCGGTTTTTCCTGGGCGATCGCTGACATGTTGTGTTCCTCCAGTAGCGGCGGCGGCAGATCCGGGATCAGGGACGATGCGCCCAAACCCCGTCTGCCACAACCTTTCGTTCGGTTTTACGATGCTGCAGACGCAATTATTTCTTCGGACCGAACCCGGGCAGGTAACGCGGCCCATCCTCGATGCCGTCAATCGGCGGACCTGCGAGGCCGTGGCGGGTGTCTTTCGCCACGAAAAACTGCACGTCACCCTCGGCGGAAGCCACGCAGGAATGCACCACGCCGGCGGGCATATGGATCGCGTGGTGGCGCGGCACCATCACTCCTTCCTGGCCGTCTATGTCGGCAACCAGCGCGCCCTCCAGCACCAGGTTGAATTGTTCGTTGGGATGGGTGTGCAGCTTGGAACCGGAGCCGCGTCCCTTGCGGATCAGGCCGACCTGGATTTTCTCCCCGACCAGAGCGGCGCCGAAGGACGAGGACTTGCCGGAGACCTTGCCCGCGGGCAGGACCTTTGCGCTGCAGGGCCCCTCCGGCACCTTGTCGAGCTCGTCCCATTTGTAAACGTAGCGCAGCTTTTCCTTCGACACCCGCAGGCTCTGCGCGACGAGTTCCCCGTTGGGCCCGACCGGCCACTCGTTCTCGGCCTTGCCGCCGAAACCCGGCAGCGCGCGCGGGCCATTGAGCTTGCCGTCAACCGGCGGCCCGACGATGCCGTGGCGGGTATCCTTCGCCGCGATGAAGTGCACGTCCTCCTCCGGGCTGGACACATGTGAGTGCGGCATGCCCGCCGGGATGTGGATGACATGCCCCGCCGGCACGCGCAGCACCTGGCCGTCGATGTCGGCGATCAGCGTGCCCTTGAGCACGTAATTGAACTGCTCGTTGGGATGGGTGTGCAGCTTCGAACCGGTGCCACGCGGCTTGACCACCCAGGCCACATGCACATGCGAACCCGAGAGCACCGGCCCGCGGGTGGTCGATTTGCCGGTTTCCAGCGTTTCGCCGGAGAGCAGCCGGCTCGGCGCCACGCTGCAGCTGTTCGAGCCTTCTGGTACTGTCGCCAGCGCATCGAGATTGTAGACAAACCGCTTCCTGATGACTTCCTGTGTTTCGGTGCTCATGTTTATTCCCCCCGTTTTTCCTGGTTTTTCAGCCGCGCCAGTTGTCCGCGGCACCGTTGTGTTCGATTTCGGCTTCCAGCTTCGGCGTGGAACGCACCATCGCGTAACGCGCGTTGTCTTTCCCCGCAACCTGCCAGCGCCAGGCGCTGTTCTTCGGCATGTGGATGAGGTCGCCGGGCACCGCGCGTTTCTTCTCGCCGTCGACTTCGGCATCGAGCGCACCCTGGATAACATAGATGAACATCTCGTGCGGCGACGCATCGCTGTTCCGCCCGTAACCGGCCAGAGACTCGATGAACCCGAAAGCCATGTTCGCCCCCTCCACCCATTGTTCGCAGTGCGCCGAGGCCGGCGGCGCGTCAAGCGCCTCGATCATCGGGTAAAAGCAGCGCCCCAGGCCCTCGACGATCGCCTGCGAGTTCTGCGGCTCCTTGGCCTTGCCCGGCCACTTGCCTTCCTTCAGCGCCTTCGCCACCTGGGTCGCCGAAGGCGCAGCGTCGGGCAGCGCCTCGTCGGCGGCGGAGCCGATCAGCGTCCAGGTGCGATCCTTGATGTAGAGGTACTGCACCTCGCCGTCCTCGGTTGCGCGAAAGCTGTGGCGCGCGCAGGAAGGCACGTGGACGAAGGTGCCGGGCGGCACGATCTGACGCTCCTTGCCGACCACACAGTTGATCTTGCCGGTGATCGGGAAGGTCATCAGTTCGTTGGGGTGGTAATGCATCTCCGAGCCGGTGCCGGCACGCTTGATGTTGATACGGAAATACATGTATTGCCCCTCGATCACCGGCCCTTCGCCGCTGGAGAGGTGCGGATTCAGGTGGTGGCGCTTCATTTCATCGATGCGGAAAAACGGCACGTCTACCTCCGGTCGGAATGGCGTAGGGGCGGTTCGGTCATTTCTTCCCCGAGGTCTCGGCGAGAACCTTGGAGTAGAGCTTCTCCTCGTTGTCGATGAACGCGGCGAGGTCGGCGCCGACAATCCATTCCTCGACCAGCTCGTTCTGCTTGACATAGGCTTTCCACTCCGGCGTCTGCCGCATGCGCTCGAGCGCTGACACGTAGTAGTTCACTGCCGCCTGAGGAATGCCCGGCGGCGCCATCACGCCGCGGAACTGCTTGAGGACACGGAACTTGTAGCCAAGTGAAGCGAACGTCGGCAGGCCCGGATACAGCTCGGAGGGGTAGAGGCTCGCCAGCGGCCGCAACCTCCCGGACTTGACGTGCTGGTCGGCCTCGGAGGGCTGCTCCAGCACGAAATGCACGTGCCCGCCGAGCAACGCCACCACCGCCTCGCCGCTCGACTTGAAGGGTGTGTAGGAAAACTCCACGCCCGCCTCGCGCGCCAGGTCGCGGCCGGCAATCGAGGGTGGCGCGCCGTATCCGCCGCCGCCCTGCAGTACGGCGCGGGGTTTCTGCTGCGCGCCGGCAATCATGTCCTTCATGTTTTTCCAGGGCAGCCCGGCATGGATGTAGAGCACCATCGGCTCGACCACGGTGATAGCGACCGGCGTGAAACTCTTCACGGTGACGTCGGACTTGGCGTTGAGCGGGCCGACGATCATCTGCGGCGTGAAGCCGATCAGCACGTTGGGATTGCCGCGGCTCTGCACCGCGACATGGCGGCGCGCGCGATCACCGCCGGCGCCGGTCATGTTCTCGACCGAAATCCGCGATGCCACGATTTTGTTCTTTTCCAAGGCATTAGCGACCTGGCGCAGGTACATGTCGATGCCGGAACCGGGTCCAGCATGGGTCGCCAGCACGACGCGGTCGCCCGGGCTCCACTCGGCAGCCTGCGCCGCAACCGCCACGAATAGGGCCGCTACCAGAACCAGGCCGCGCCGCGATAACATCACCAGCAAAGGCTGTTGCATGGGCTCCTCCTTTTTACTTCACCAGAAGCTGCCGTTTCTTGGTTGTTCCCGCGGGCCTGACGGTCTACGCCGCCTCAAGCATCAATACAGCCCACTCTAATCAGCACTGCCCTATAGAACAAATACTTTTTGTTTATTAGAATCATCGATAGTATCTATGAATGGGGCGGGAAATCATGGAATTGCGCCACCTGCACTATTTCCTGAAAATCGCGGAAACCTTGAGCTTCACCCAGGCCGCCAGCGCATTGCGGGTAACCCAGCCGACCCTTTCCCACCAAATCAAGCAGCTGGAGCAGGAAATCGGCACGCCGCTGTTCGACCGGGTCGGACGTTCCATTCAGATCACCGAGGCGGGACGGATATTCCGCAGCCATGCGCAGCGCGCGCTGCAGGAACTCGAATCCGGGCTAGCCACCGTCACCGAACTCGACGGGCTGATGCATGGACTCCTGCGCATCGGCGTCTTCCGCTCCTTCGGAAATTCGCTGCTGCCGGCAGTGCTCGCGGAGTTCTACCGCGCCCATCCGCGGGTGTGCGTATCGATTCAGCAGATGTCGCTGGCCGACATGGAACACGGGCTGGTCAACGGCGACCTCGATCTGGCGATCACCACCTACCTGCCGGCGACTTCCGACAGGATGGTCTCCGAGGAACTGTTCACCGAACCGCTGGTGCTGGCGGTCGGCGAACAGCACGAGCTCCACGGACACGGCACGATCCGCATCGAAAGGCTGGCCGGCATGCCCCTCATCCTGAGGCCGGCCGGCACCCCGTCGCGCAAACTGGTCGAGAACTGTTTTGCGGCCCGGGGACTGACACCCACGATCGTGATTGAGATGAGCAGCGGCGAAGCCACCCTGGCCACGATACGCTGCAGCAGGCTGGCAACGATCTGCGCGGGTCGTGCGCTTGACGGCGCGCCAGGGATCGCCAGGGTGCGGATCGACGCGCCCGAACTGCGGCGCTCCGGCGCGATCCTCTGGCACAGGGATCGTCACCGATCGAACGCGGCGGTAATCTTCTCGCAGATGGCTAGACGCGCCTACGCGGCGGCTGAAGCCCGCCACCGCGACCTTAAAAATTAAGTAACTGCATGACATCAGAACAGGTTTGCCTGCGACCAGCAAGCAGCGATGATTGTGGGTCGACGTTGAGCAAATTTCAGTTTGGAGCGCGCGCCGTTATGCATCTCGGCAAGGCATCGGGACAGAAATTGGCCAGCGCGTGGCGCTTGAGCCAAGCCCGGAGATATTCAACTGGATTGATTTCGGGCGCGTATGCGGGTAGGCGCTCGACGACGATCTGTCCATCGGCCGAATCCACGAAGTCGTACACCAGGCGACTGCGGTGCGGCCTGGCGCCGTCCCAAATAATCAGCAGCCGCCGGCCTTGTGGCCAGCTTTCAGGAGTATGTAAATTTGGTATCGTGCGTCTTGGGTCAAGTGCGTTTAGGTCATTGGGCAACTTCGACTTGGCAGTTGATGAGGCTGAATGCTCACACATTCTGACCCATCCACTCGTTAATCAAAATTGCACTTCAAAATAAAAACGGCGCGGATTTTCATCCGCGCCGTCAATTGCAACCCGTACCAATCAGGTATTTTTTATCGCATAACCGTAGGCCATGTTGGTGCGGTTCCCACCTTCAAGGTCATAAGCCTGCTTGGCCAGCGCAAACCGGTCATTGACCAGTGATGCGCGGTGCTGTGCCGTTACACCATAGAGTCTTGCGTTGTTGCCGCCGAAGATCGCGGTCTTGGTCGG
>Ga0163151_10004595_pt1 | contig 18376 bp, 18 predicted proteins | sample OliLakLV19MP5IB2_FD_145596 | JGI IMG/M metagenome (GOLD analysis project Ga0163151, IMG submission 145596) | Freshwater microbial mat bacterial communities from Lake Vanda, McMurdo Dry Valleys, Antarctica - Oligotrophic Lake LV.19.MP5.IB-2 | ecosystem: Environmental > Aquatic > Freshwater >... | reverse complement strand
CCTAAGTGATGCGCGCTGATGGACCGCGGTCGAGCTCTCAGCTCGACCGCGGTCCATCAGCGCGCATCACTTAGGTGGTGTTCGATGATGGGCCAACTATTCTCACCCCTTCCCCGAGGTTCACATGGTTCTCGACATGCTGCCCGCCCTGTTCGAAGATGTCTCGATCACCACTACCGTCACCATCTTCCTCCAGACGGCAAGAGACTTCTTCATCCTCCTGACCCTCGTCATCCTGTACGCCGGCAGCCGCAACTATGGCTCCGGCAAAAAGCCGGGTGCACTGAGCCCTGTTCCCGAGCCCTTCGAGAAGGAGAACTTCGACGAGTTCATGAAGAACTCCGACCTCCCCCGCACTCCGTCGGGCCGCTGCCCGAGCTGATCTCCGTGCTGGTCCACCTCTGGACCAGCGCCCGCCAGCGAACACAAGTTCTCTCCTTGTGTTCGATGACGGGCTTAAGCAAAGTGCCAAAGCTCGATCAACCTGACGACCAGAGGAGTTGTGATGAAAGGCTACCTGTCTACCGATCAGCTGCTCCAGCAGATGGGGCTGGGGTCGGAGAAAACAGCCGAGGCCCTCCTCCTCCGGGACGCCGAGCGCGAGCCCCTTCCGCTTCCCCCGACAGCAGTCGGCGAAGAGGAGGTAGACCTGACGCTGCTCGAGCTCATCCCGTACCTGGAGGCTCTGGATAGCTAAGCCCCAACCCACGGAGTCATCTCACTATGTGGTGGCTGTGCGTCTGGATGGCGATCCAGCAAATCGACAGGTCCAGTCACAGCGCCCTCGTAGACGCCCTCTAGCCGATCACGTCGGCTACACAGTCCTGGAATCTGCCACCGCGGTAGGTTCCTTTTTTTATTGACAAAAGTGGATTTTTTAGTGTATGTTAGCGCCGCGTTACCTAGCGCTGCACCGTTTTCTCGGTGTGACTGACAACCACAAGACCCGGACTGAAGACCCCCATGTCCCCGATCTCCTCGAACTACCGCCCCTCCCCCGACTCGCCCAGGCGCGACTCCCTCATGGCCAAGCTTACCGCTGCCCATCGTAAGTTGGCCGACAGTGATGTTTGTGTGATCATGGATAAGTATGTGTTCATGCTGACCGCCGTCGCCGAGAACCTGCCGCTCGACAGCGGCAAGCTCGGAACCTGCGAGGTCTGGCTGGACAGCGTCATGACCAGGCCTGCTTCGGTCAACGCCCAGCTCGTACCGTGGTGTCTCGAGCAGCTGCGGGAGACGATCAACGCATCGCGGTTCATCGGACTGCGCAGCAAGACCCGTGCCCTTCGCTTGATCGACGTATTCGGAGGACTGGACACGTTCGGCGGACTGGTGCAGTTCTACGAGAACCTGGAGAAGCCGACGCCCTTCAAGAAGGCCTACGACCTCTTCGCCGAGAACTGGTCGACGACCCTGCTGACGCTCTTCAACGCCCAACTCGACGTGGCACTCGCGCAGCACCCGAACTCGCTCCTGGTCATCGTGACCGTCCGCGAGATCGACAAGACTCTGCTCAAGTCCGACACCGTGATCGAGCTCGTGAGGTCACTCAAGAACGGTAGCCTCTGCAGCATGGAACAGCTGGCGGAGCGCTGGCGCAACCATGGCGTCCTGCTGTCGCTCAACGGGCGCCTGCGCAAGGCGGTCGAAGACCTGGCGGCGAAGGAGCTCAAGGCGGAGGCAGCGCCTCTGCCGATGACCAAGACGAGACCGAAGACGGCTCGCCTGGGACCTGTCCCGGATCCGATCATGTCCGGCACCAACAACCTCTAGCGACAGCTTTTCGGGGACCCGTTTATTCTGATACCCAGCACCAACCGTATCGTCGCGAGTCCGAGTGGGCTCAAGACAGCGTTTGTCGTCTCCTCTGGCTGGATTTAGAAATAAACGGGTCCCTCAACCCTTTACAAAAGCTCAATATTTTGCTATACTTTAACAGCTAGGAATACTAGATGATCGCCCCACTTCGGTGGGGAGGAAAGTCCGGACACCCCTTCTCGGGCAACCGAGGAGTGAGCAAAGCGTCGCTAACAGCGACCGGGAATAAGCGCGAACATGAGGGACTGGGTGACTTGCCATGAGTTGTCCCCCACGTTCGTACGAAGCCCAGGGAAAGTCTTCTCCAGACGTAAGAACGGAGAAGGTCACGACAGTTTCGAAAGGAACTGAAGGACGCAACAGAGACATTCTCGCTACCTAACCCCTCGGGCAAGGTACGTCGTTCTCGAACGACGTACCGCGGTAGTCAAAGGTGAAACGTGATGGGACCCCGACGTAAAGTCGGGGGAGCCATCTCACCCGTACGGTGACGTACGGGTGCGGCAAACCCGCTTTGGTGCAAGAACATATTTTGGTAGTTCGCCTGATCCGGCCAGCAATGGACGGGCTAGAGAGATGATCGTCATGAAGATTCGGCTGCATGGTGCGCAGCGTCTTCAACAGAATCCGGCTTATCGGTATTTCCTGCCATAAAAACCGCTCGCAAGGGCGGTTTTTATGTTAGAATGCGCCCATATGAAGCGTGTAAATTTGGCCTTTGCGGCCATGCTTGTACCTTTCGACTATTTAGCGTTAATGGCCGCAGCCATCACTGCCTATTCGTTGCGCTTCACGCCTTTTTTCGTAAACCTCAAACCGATTCAGTTTGGTTTACGTTTTAATGAGTTCGTAGAAAATGCCGTTCCGCTCGGGCTTGTCTATCTCAGCATCTTTGCTTTTGCCGGACTCTACTCCATCCGTCCCCGGAGTATCGCCGAAGAGTTTTCCCGTATCGTGCTCTCCTGCACCACCGCCCTGGCTATTGTTTTAATCATCGCCTTCTTCTCGCGAGCACTCTTTGAGTCGCGTTTTATTATCTTAGCCATTCTCGGACTAACTATTGCTTTCGTCTTCATTGAACGCATGTCCGTCAGAGCGTTGCAACGGGGTTTGCGTGTCTACGGGGTTGGCTCACTTCAACTAGCAGTCATTGGTAAAACCAAGAGCGGCAACGCTCTTGTTGACTGGTTTAACCGCTTCCCACGCTTCGGCTATAAACCCGTGCTCCATGTTTCTCACTTCTCCAAAGAGACCATCGAACGAATTCTTCAGCTCAAACGTAAAGGTAATCTTGACGCAATTCTGCTTGCCAACCCTGATGCCAGCAAAGAAGAAATTACCCAAGTGAAAATCTTTTCCGACATCAATCATCTGACCTTTTTCTATTCCGCCGACCTCTTCCCCGCCAGTTCACTCCGCCCCCTCGTGCACACATTGGCTGGCCGACCTCTCATCGAAGTACCCACAACTCCGCTCGATGGCTGGGGCGCCATCTACAAACGAGCTTTCGACATCGTCGGGGCTCTGCTATTAATCACTCTCAGCCTGCCTCTTCAATTGTTCGTGGCTATAGCGCTATTCATCGAACAGCCTGGAGATGTCTTCTTTCGCAAACTTCCCGATGGAAAAAAAGCGCTGCGTGTTGGCCAGGGCGGCAGACCATTTCCTTACTTTAAGTTCCGTTCGATGGTCAAAGACGCTCACAAATACCGTTTCGATCCCAAATTCATCCGCGAAAACGGCAACATGCGTGAAGGCACACCCCTTTTTAAGCTTGAAAATGACCCGCGCGTAACCCGAGTTGGCCGTATTCTTCGTAAATATAGCTTGGATGAAATCCCTGAGTTTTATCTGGTACTCCTAGGCCGCATGAGCCTAGTTGGGCCTCGCCCGCACCTACCTGAAGAGGTAGCCATGTATAAGCCAGAGCATAGGAAGGTCTTAACCATCAAGCCCGGCATCACCGGATTGTCACAAATTAGCGGCCGGGCCAACCTTGACTTTGACGATGAAGTCCGCCTAGATATGTACTATATTGAAAATTGGAATCCCTGGAGGGACCTGCTTATTCTCGTAAAAACCCCTTTAGTCGTCGTATTTAGGAGGGGGGCTTACTAAGAGTTCGAGAACGTGTTAATTTGCGGCTGATTAACACGTCCTGACTACCTTATGCGTGTCGCACTCATCCACGATCACTTAACCCAATACGGCGGTGCAGAGCGAGTTTTAGAGGCTTTCCAGGCCATCTGGCCGGATGCTCCTACCTATACTCTGCGCTACGATCCCGCCACCATGGGTCACGCCTTTGGTCACAAAGTCATTCGTACGTCGTTCTTGGAACGTCTGCCCTTTGCGCGCCGCGGCTTCCGCTGGCTCCTGCCGCTCATGCCCATGGCCACTGAGAGCTATGATCTCTCAGATTTCGACGTAATCATTTCCAACTCGAGCGCTTTTTCAAAAGGTGTCATTACCGCCCCTCACGCTTTGCATATTTGCTACTGTCACACCCCTACCCGCTATTTGTGGTCGGATTCTGGCAGCTACGTTGATGAACTTCGTGTTCCCAAGATCGTAAAAGCAATCTTGCCATTCATACTCCACAAGCTCCGTGTCTGGGACCAATTAGCCGCTAACCGCGTCGATACCTTTGTAGCCAATTCCGAAACGGTTCAACTTCGGATCGATAAATACTATCGCCGGAACAGCCAGGTAATCTACCCGCCTGTCGACATTGAACGTTTCGCCATTTCCGCAGAACCAAAAAACTATTTCCTGACCGGCGGCCGTCTAGTAGCCTACAAGCGCTTCGACATCGTCGTTGATGCCTTCACTAAACTTGGCAAGCCGCTTAAAATCTTTGGTACTGGTCCTGAAGAGGCTGCACTTAAGCGTCGAGCCGGAAAAAACATTCAGTTCGTTGGTCGAGTGTCTGACGATGAACGGGCACGCTTGTTTGCGAACGCTATCGCCTTCATCAATCCTCAAGAGGAAGACTTCGGCATCACACCTGTTGAATCCATGGCAGCCGGACGCCCAGTTATCGCCTATCGTCGTGGCGGAGCATTAGAAACGGTCATTGATGGCGTTACCGGCGTCTTGTTCGATGAACAAAGCTGGGAAGAGCTAGCCGATACCGTCTTACAATTCAAAGACGAAAGCTTTGACCCTCAAAAAATTCGCACGCATGCAGAGCAGTTCGCGACGCGGGTGTTCCGAAAAAAGATTTACGGCCTCGTGAATGACATGTGGCGTGAGCATGAGAAGAAAATCTTAGGCGGGGCCTAGCCCTATGCGCATTGCCATTGACATTCGATCGCTGACAGACGAACACGTCACTGGCGTGGGCTTTTATACCCGACACTTAGCTGAGGCTCTGGCGGAATACGCTCCGAACGATGAATTTATTCTGTTCGCTAGTGGCTCGGCGGCGGTCTTGAATCGACTTCCCGTCTTTAAGGCGCCGAATATAACGACAGTGAAACTTCACCTTCCAAATCGCTTGCTGTTTTTACTCATGAAGCTGCCCGGTGGCCCAACTCTCGAACGTTTCCTGCCGGCCAAACCTGACGTTTGGATTTTTCCTAAGTTCAATATTTTTAAAACTGAAGTCCCGTACTTTTTGACCATTCACGACCTAGCTTTCGAGATTTTTCCGCAGTTCATCACCTTCAAAGAACGGCTCCACAACCAGCTTGCCAACATTCAACAGCTCGTGGCGCAGGCTAAGGGTTTATTAGCTGTATCCGAGAGCACTTCACTCGATATCCAGACTCGTTGGCAGGTTAGTCCGGAAAAAATCGCCGTCACACCACTTGGTATTGAACACGAAATGTTTCTCCCCCGAGAACAGCCGTCTGATCGAACCTATCGAGCCATGTACGATCTCAATCGACCGTATATTTTAGCACTCGCAACTCACGAACCCCGAAAGAATCTGGAATCCGTGATTGAGGGTTATGACATCTTCCGCGCTCGTGGTGGCCGTAGCCTTCCGCTCGTACTTTCAGGAGCCAACGGCTGGAAGACCGGACTCTTGAATGAGCGTTTGCAAAAAAGTCGTTATAAAAAAGACATCGTCGTACTTGGCTACATCCCTGATAAACACAAACCCGCTCTGTATCGTGGAGCCTTGAGCTTTGTCTTCCCATCTTTTTACGAAGGCTTCGGTTTACCCGTGCTTGAAGCCATGGCTTGCGGCGTTCCTGTCATCACAAGCGCCACAAGTGCCTTGCCTGAAGTTGTGGGTGAAGCCGGTATCCTGGTCGACCCCTTTAATGTAAACGACATTGCCGCCGCTCTGCATGAACTTGTTGATGAACCGGGTGGCTCAGCCCTCCGTCAGCGTCTGTCTGAGCGCGCCATCAACAAGGCAGCAAAGTTTAGCTGGGAAGAAACGGCTAAAGCTACCCATCAGGCCATAAATACGTTGACAAAAGGCGTGTCAGCTAGTACAAAACTCTAGGTTTTCCACCACTCTGGAGGCATTCGTGGCTTCTGAATCAACGACGGGAAGAGCTCCTCCCCCGCCTGAAAGCACGTCGTGCACCGACTGTGGGGTCTACATCCTCAGTGGCGATACGTGTGTCGATCACGGCCGAGACAGGCCCGACATCCGTTGCAACAGCATGGAGTGCAACACGAGCAGCGTCCCGGGTCGTCAGGGCACCTGGAACGGCACGTCCTTCGTACTCAAGACCTGAATGTCACCCCGTCCACGACTCGAGAAACACTCGTAGCTTCGGCGGGGTGTTTCTATTTTAAAAAGCTCAATCAACAACCGTACCCTTGCCGGCAGCAAAAGTATCAGTTGGGATTTCTGTGGTAAACGATTCGGCAGAGGCTTCAACGGCGCTAGCGGTTTCGGCATCCGTAGCACTTAAAACACTCCCTGAGAGTAATTTTACGAAAGTACCCACATCTTCATCACCGGGCATAAGCTTAACCGAGAACTCGGCCGTAGCCTCTTCGTTAGCAGGCAAACTAGAAATTTCCCAACGTATGGTTTGGTTGGCAGCATCAAACTGCACATTACCCGTTGAGGACAAGATTCTATCACTCCAAGTGACATCAGGAGGAATGGTTGCGGTCACCACGATATCTTCCAGTTCATGAACGGCCTTATCGATCTTCCAGAAGACACGATAGGTAGTGGACTCCCCCACTTCTGGCGGTAATGGCCCCTCACCGATCGGAGCGCCACTCTCAGAATAGAACCGAGCGCTCGCCGACAAGTTCGCGCTAGCCTTCATAGAAACTGGGAAAGGCGGGGTTTGTACCTTCGCTCCCCCCACCGTCACGTAAGCTGTAACTGTCCATTCATCTACCTCTGCAGCCCCAAGTACTTCCTTGATTGGAAACGACAAATTGTAGGTCTTCTTTTCTCCGGCTTTGATTACGCCAACCACACTTGCATCGAAAGAGATGCCAGCCGCGGTCAGCTTACCGCCCGCCAGAGCAGCCGAGCTCCAAACAACGGGCACACCGCTATCAGGCTTGAAGTCGAGCAATAGGCTAGCTCCGTTGATATCAGTATCGCCGGCATTCTCTAAACGCACACTAACGCGTAGCGTGCCGCCGAGTTCGGTGGTGGCCTTATCGCTATTACCGTTTATAGCTAAGGTAGTTTGGAGATCACTACCAGCTACGTCAGTGAACCATTGAGCGGTAGACTGGGGTAACTGGCGAGCGGCCTCAGGTACGCTCACTACGGCACCAAACTGTTGGACATCACTAATTTCTGCTGTAAATGAACCTTTCCAAACCACTTCGGCCGTTGCTTCGGGGATCAAATTGCCCAATTCCCACTCCGGATCAGCACCGGCCTGCAAAGCCGGAGTACTCGACGTTAAAATAAATCCTGTTGGCATGGTGAGCTCAAAGTGGGCAGCCGTCATCTCCTGCACTCCGGTATTTTTTACCGTAGCCGTATAGGTGAGCTCCTGTCCGGGGCTAGCAGTTTCTGGTCCCTCAAGCTCGAGGGTGAGTACGCTACTCAAGGTGGTGACCGTTGCAGTGGCGATGTCACTAAAATTTGAGTTGAAATTACCTGGGCGATACGCTGCCAAGGCCTGAACACTCGTAGTCGCTGGCACGCTGCTTAACCACACGCCCTCAAGAACAATCTGACCATCTGAATGCGAACCCAGACTACCAATGTTCCAAATGAGATCATCAGCATTCGTTGGTTGCGGTTGCGCCATGGATAAAACAAACGACGACGGCAGGTTTATATCAAGTTCCAAGGAGGCTAGGGGCGTGCGGCTTGGATTAGAGTAGTTCACCAAAATCTGCACCTGTTCCCCGCTCTTCACTTCAGCTGGAGCCTCAATGCTCATGACAAGCGGTTGCTTGGCAGTGTTCTGGTCGAAAAAGGTGATGTAGAGAAAGAAGCCGCCAAAGGCCAAAATAGCAAGTAAAGCCAAACCCAGGACCAGCCGCGTAAGCATCCGCGTTAAACGCGAGCCATCACGTTCCACTTTGTGCAGATCGCTCCGGTCATCGCCGTAAATAGCTTGTAGGCCTTCTTCAATGGTAGCGTCAGCAGCGTCCTGCGCATCTGACTTTTTAGTGTGACGCTTAACGTGCTCGGCCTTAATACCATTCTTTCCGGGGTGATCGTGAGCCGGATCGTGAGGGGTATGCCCCGGGATGTGGTCATGATGCATGGGCATACGGGTTTGGATTAATTACTTCGTTCAATCAACCAACCTCCAAAGCTATCCGTAGCGTTATCCGAGACGAAATGCAAATCGCTAGCAATGCCAGTTGAACTCCAAAGTGGCAAGAAGTTCGCTGGCAAGGTGATATCAACGGTTGTAGTCCGACTTTGCACGCCGGACTGCTTCTGTAAGAGCATGGTGTAGCGCCCAAGATCTGGCGCACCGAGCTTGCTCTTAGCTAAGTCAAAGAAGCCTTTCGTTTCAGTGTCTGCGAAGAGAGTTACCGGCACGCTGTAGGTAAAGGTGACAATTTCCACCTCACCCGAAGCGGTTTGCATCCAGTTTCCAAAGACGGTTTTACCGTCTTCATTCCAAATATCTGTACCGGTAGCAGGATCTTTCTTCAGGTCCTGCATGTGGAGTTCAAGATCCTCATCAACACTAAGAGGAACATCGGCTACTTCAAATAACTCGTCGGCCGGAATCTCGAATCCGTCAGCAGCCAACAAAACGCTTCCCTTTGGTACGTATAGACGGAGATAGTCGACGTTGTTACTGCCAGTGAACAAAGCGTTCTTCATGCCGCGGTGCGTTTTGGTAATGGTAACGGTATTCTTGACTGTACCATCTTCAGCGACACGCACATCAACATGAATGTCCTGATCGATAACGGCGTCGGTTTTACCACCACCCAAGTTGGTGTTTACGAGCATGAGGTAGTCGCCACCTGTTTGCTTGATGCTGCCCGACCAACCGAAGTTTTCAATAGTTGCCTGGAGATCATTGTCGCGGAAATTGAGCTGGATATCCTTTTCTTGGAGACCCTTAGCTACCAGATCGACAACGGCCATCAAGGTCTGTACATCAGCTTCCTTGATACGTTCAAGAAGAATTGGAGCCAAGTCGCCGATGATTTCTTTGGGAGCGTTTTCGTCTTTGTCGTATTCTAGTTCAACGATCTTCTGCGTTTCGAAAATAAAGTTCTCAGCATCAAAAGTCCGGCCATACTCCGCCATCTCCACCGGGCCAAGCAAACGCAAGAGCTCGGCCACAAAGGTGGCGTTCACGGCTACGACACCGTCAGAGGTAGGGCCCCCAGCAGCCGAATAAAACCAACGTAATTTCTTAGCTGAAGTTGGAAAATCAGGGAACCAGTTAGCATCTTGAAACTCCCAACGAGCTTTCAAAAGCTGAAGCGGACCAGGTGCAGCCACAAAGGCTTTAAGCTGACCTTGAACATCGTAAGTTCCGCCACCCGGAACAAACATACGCACCACTTCACCTCGCACCACATCCATCTCCGCAAAGCTACCAAGAAAACCCCCAGTTGCGCGCAACTCAGTGTTGTTTTGGAAGACAGCCAAGTAACGCATCTTCTCGTCGCCACCAAGCATATAGCTTAAAGCGTCGACAAAGCCGATGTACTCCTCCATGGAAGTAACTAACTGTGGAGTTCGGGTCTGCAGCTCAACCACTGCCTCGGCATAGGACTCAGGAACAACCGAAGGGTCAACTTCACGTAAGGCGGTCGCGGCTATCTGGGCGTGCGGCAAGGCATTCTCCATGTAGGCTCCAAGCAGCGACAACTTGCTCGTGAGATCGATGGAATCTTTATCCGAAAGATCATGAGCAGCCGAGCTCATGACGGCGGCGGTTTCTGATAGCTCGCGTCCAGCGGTCACTAAAGCACGCACCGAATCAACAGTCCGGTCAGTTTGTGGGATCACGCTTGCTAAAGCAGTAACTCCAGCGTTTAAATCATTCAACGATGACTCAGCCTCAGCAAAACCTTGGGCGGCTTGAGCAAAATCCTCACCAGCCGAACCAAATTCTTCGTCAGAAAGTGACGTAGCGCCGCGCAAGAACGTGTCCAGAGCAGCTTTACTCTCAGCCTCGACTATTCCCCCGTCAACACGAACATCGGCCATCACCTGTAAGGCGTGTAGCGGCAAAACTGCGGCTAAAGCCAAACCCACAAAGGATGCCAGAGCACGCTGCCAGCCGTTGCCATGACGAACAAAGACCATGACCTCGGGATTCGGTATTCGGGATTCGGTATTCGTTGCAGTCAGCGCAACCCCCTCAGCCTCAGTTGCTTCAGTGCTAACCTCCTCAACCCCCTGCGCAACTACGAAAGCTGCCACTGGGGCCTCGGGCACGACATGAAAAGCTTCCACGACATCGATAGGCTGGACGTCTGACCAAATATCAACCGGGACTGCATCGTCGATTATGCCTCTGCGTATGTGCTCAGCCGACGGTCTAATCCGCATTGGCACGAGGTCGCGCTCACTCTCCCGCATCTGGTCCTTGAGATCCTCAACCGTCAAGCGCAAACCGTCCTCACTAGCATGAGCCACCATGAGCGGAGCTTCTTCTAAAACATCATCGTGATCAATGATAAAACTCTTTGCCAAAGCAGCGATTGGGTCTTCTTGAGGGCCTGTAAGTACAGGGGCGGTCTCATCATCGCGTGTAAGTTTGATAATAAAGGGCGAGAGCTCTGCCTCACCAAGATGTAAGCGTACTTTTGCAGACAATTTATCGTTCGGTGCTAAACCAAGCAAGCGCTCAGGGAGAGCGTCATCAAATTGCGCTAGCTTAATGGGTTTAGACGATTTCCTCACAGACGGCGTGGGCCAAAGCGTAAGTACGTTTCTAAAGTTTGTTTGGCGGCAGTATCCCAGCGGAAGTGACTGACGCGCTCGTGACCACGCTCGACAAAAGGCTGAAGGGACTGCGGATCTTCAAGGGCCGTAAGCATGGTTTTTGTCATCTGGTCATCGTCATCCGGATCCGTGTATACGGCTGCGTCACCGAGGATTTCCGGTAAACATGAGGCCCTTGAGGACATGGCCGGAGTCCCGACAGACATTGCCTCGAGAGGCGGGATGCCGAAACCTTCGATCTTAGACGGGAAGGCCAGCAGGCTGGCGTGACGATACAGGGCACCGAGTTCATCGTCCGAGGGTAAGTTCACAAAGCGTACGGCGTGCTCAGGTAAACCGAGTTTCCTGGCGAGTTTCATTAAGCGCTCAGTAAAAACGTCGTGACGACCGGCTAAAACCAGAGAAGCCGATTGATGCTTGGCAAAGACCGGAGCAAAAGCCTCGATCAAAATCTCCAAGTTCTTGTGCGGGTAGCGGTTCCCAACTGCCAGCACATAGGGCTCAACGACACCAAGGTTACGAAGCGACACTCCCCCGCCTTCACTCGGTGTCACAACCCCGTTGTGAATGACGGTGATCTTCTGCGGCTTGATACGGAAATGTTTCAAGACCGATTGCTTGGTATATTCGCTCACGGTGATGATATGACGGCTTCGGTGAATGGCATTTTCGATTACCATTCGAAAACCGGCATATTTAACCCCGTGCACAAAGGCATTCCGCGTGGTGGCGTGGGCAGAAGTAGGGTCCTCAAGGAGAATCAGGTCGTGAATAGTGACAAGGAACGGGGTGCGAGAGAAAATCGGCACGTTCCAATGGAGAAAATGCATGAAATTCACCTTTGCTAAGGCGATTTCCTGAGGCATAACGCGCTGCTCGGCCACGCTGTACCAAGGCACGTCAACCAGACGTTTGGTAAAGTTTGGACGAGTAACACGGCACTCGTGGAAGTTCTCCTTGCGCAAGAACAAAACGTACTCGTTGCTGCTATCAATCTTTTCCAAGTGCGTAACCAACTCAGCGACGTATCGGCCTAAGCCGCCCCCGCCTGTCTTTGGTCCATAAAACCTGGCGTCGATTCCAATTCTCATGACAGGTATTTTATCACGACTGTGGACAAAATGTGTTCAAAGTAATCACAACCTGAATACACAATAAAAAAACCACCCCGGAAAATTTCCGAGGCGGTGTCTTTTTAAGCATCTGTTGAGGTTTTTGTGTCCTCGTATTCAGTTTCAAGATGAGAAATAAACTTATCGACCTGGATCTTAGTCCACCTCTGTCCCTTAGCGGCGGCGTTCACGGCGTTTTTTACAATGTCTTTGTAAGCCGACTTAGCATCTTCACCAGGAGTAATCGCATCCATCTGCGCCAGCACTTCCCCACGTACTTGGAGATAGGCTTGCTCCAAGTCCTCGCTCAGTTTGCCAAAGATACTTTTGACGCTATCTTGCAGTTCGGCGCGATTACGCTTGAAACGCCAGGCTAGTCGGCGAGCTTTTTCTGAAAGTTCCCCACGCGTTTCTGCGCCTGACTTGGGAGCAAACATCACCCCCAGCGCTGCTCCTATCGAACTGGCCACCAAAAAGCCGAGCGTACCGGCAGCCATGCCCTTTCCGTTCATGTACGAACTTGCTGATTTCGTCATAGGAGAAACTTAAAATGAGTTATAAACTCACTATATGTTTCTCAAGCAAAAAAGCAAGCGGCTAACTACAATCACGGCTTGATAATTGCTTCCTTGCGTTTGAAAACATCTTCAACTGGGCCGCCGTTTTCATTCCGCCTTAGCGACGAACTTTCTTGGCAAAGCGGTAAAGGTTGTACATGACAAAATTCTTGGAAACATCGATAGTCCCTGGCATGCGGACTACCTCGCCCCCGAAACCATTTTTAAAACGAGAAATTCCTGCCCATGGGTGATCGTCCCCCGCCTCTGGTGGGGCGATACCCCAAAAATCGTAGGCCTTGAGACCCTTAGCCTTGGCGTCGCGAATAAGAAAATCATGCAAAGCGTAGGGTGCCATGACGTTGCGATACAGGTTGCTGGAAGCGCCATGCAAATAGGTACGCATACCAAAAGCATCGATCATGATGTTGGCTGCCAAAGGACGGCCTTCATAAAAAGCCATGGCCATAAAGGCTTTACAATCAGGACCGCGCAAGGTTTCCAGCATCTTTCGATAACGCTCGATCTCGTGCAAACTAAACTTATCGCGCTCGGCCGTTTGCTGCATGAGTCGAACTAGATCGTCAAAGTGATCAAGCTCCACAATGCTGGCGGTAACGCCCTTTTTCTCAGCCAAACGAATGTTATAGCGAGTCTTCGGCTTCATGTTTTCGGCGATCTTGTCTTCAGACTGGGTCAGATCGACAATAGTCGTAACCGAAGGCTGACGATCTTTCGTCTTAGCCCCGCTACGAGGTTTGGTAACCGGTTCAATTTTTAAAAATGCACCACCTGAAAGTTTTTTGCATAACAATTCCATAGCCACTTTTGGAGTGGCCTCACCCAGTGGGCCCTTAGGCACATGCCAATAGCTAGACTGGAACGGTAAAGGAAATTTGACGGCTTGAGCTAAGACAACTTTGTCTTTCACTTCCTCTTTTAGGCGAACAACTTCAAAACCAAGAATGCGCTGGAACTCGCCCCATTCCCAAGACTGCAAAAAAGCTCCAAACGGTGGAGCGTATTGCCCAACTAACTTGTTCCACGAACCCTGATCCACAATTATCGTTGCTTACCAATCATCTTCAGAGCTGATTTTACTCTCTCTGCAGAAGTCTCGCCACTGACATGGGGCAAAACTGCCACAATGTCCTCTCTGGAGTAGCCTAAATTCTCGAGCGTATCAGTCACGTCATCGCGTACCATGGAGTCGACTTCGCCATCAATGAGGACACCCTTCAAATCTAAAATAATTTTCTGAGCCGTCTTCTTACCCACCCCAGAAATACTTGTGAAAAAGGCTAGATCGCCCGACTGAATATGCTTGCGGAGCGCGTCTGCGCTAGCTGCTGCCAAAATTTTCTGACCGATCTTTGGACCCACGCCCTGCACATCCGTTAACAACACGAACATGTCTTTTTCGTCCTTGCTCAAAAAGCCGTAGAGGTCATGTTTATCCTCTCGTATAACTTCAGAGACAAATAACTTCACCTTCTCCCCCACCTCTGCAGAGACACGAGTAGTAAAAACTCGATACCCAACTCCTGATACGTTCACAATGACCGCATCAGCTTCATGTTCAGCCAAAATACCTTCCAGAAATGCGATCATATTACTCAAGTGTCAGGTTCTGTTCATTTAAGAGCTCATGGGCTACGTGAGCACGCTGCCGAAGTTCTTCCGTGTACTCACCGAAGTCACTCTTGTTTTCCGGATTACGGATGAGCTCATGAACCTTAGCCATTACCTCGCCCCTCACAGGCCCGTACGGCGTCTTCAGGAGATCGAAGACCGTATCTGCATCAATCTTGGCCTGTTTTAGCACATCGCGCAAGGCAGTTTTCCTGCCACGACGCAAAGCTTCCTCACGGGCCGCATGGCGCTCAGGCATCGCTTCCCGTTCCGACCTGAACAAGTTTAAAAGAATGTGAATATCGGCGCTATAGCTACCATTCGTATAGACCAAGCTTCCGAGAATAGCGTCAAGAAAGACTGTGGCTGGCAAGAGATCCAGAAAAACAGGAGGATTCAAACCGGCTCGTTCCGCGATAGCCGCCAGGGCCTTATATTTTACGGGATCGGGCCCCTTATTGAACCCGTGAATAACATCCATGTGACAGCGAATAAGCTCAGTGAAGAGTTTCGCTTTCGACATCGAGACATCAAGGGTACCGAGCACCGCTTCTCGCGTAGTGGCGTATTCGTCAGAGGCTCCACGACGACCATGTTCAGGATAGTGAACAGCGATTCCGTAAGCATCAAAGAAGCTCTGTGAAGAGCCTGAGACCTCATGCGCTCGGCGCAGCTTGTCGTAACGAGTCTTCTCAGGCTCGGTAGCAAGCTGCTGCGGTCGAGATACAAAACCCTCCGCCTCGCCTTTGCTTCCAGGGGTAGCTTCAAAAGATAGAGCGTCCGCCTTACCCACGTCGTGACAGACGGCGTAGGCAGACAACAGGTCCGCTTGGGCGAGTAAAGTATTCTCAAGCTCATGCAGCTCAAGCAGATAGTCTTTCTCGCGGGCGAACTCCTCCACCAGTACTAAACTCGTGCCACGCTCAAAAGCGTCGAGCCCACACAGCACGCGTTTTACATGATCGGCGACCATACTCCCCTCCGCGTGAAATGGAGGTGATTGTGGAGTTGTTTTTAAGCGGCTCAGCGGCGAGGCAACCTTCACCAGCCGCTCGAATAGCTTGTCAGCCCGTTGTCGAATCTCTGGCTTCAAAACCTGATCGTTTATCCAATCGAGAAAATAGACCGTCGCCGGCCCCGGTGCGGTTTTCTGAGCTTTGGAAACTTGGTTAAACATGCTTAGGGAGCAACGACATCACTTGGCGGAGTATCTTTACTGGTATTCCAAGCGGTCATGAACAGGGCTCGCATGGAATCGGAAAAGATCTGATTATCAACGATTACCACCTCAAGGCGCGTCACAAAGTTAATATACGCGATCCGATTGGCATAAATCCAGACATCGCCTTGAAAATCGCCAGCATCATCCAACATTCGTCGCAGCTGTACGTTCTTAGAGTGCCGACGAGGCTGACCGCGGTGCAACATTTTTACGCGGGTGCGATCGTAGTTAATGACCGTACGAGCGTTCACGAGCAGCTTGGCGTCGAGGTACTGATAAACAGCGTCAATATTTGAAATCTCCAAGAGCTCGCGCGGAGCCACCAGCTCTACATCACGGTACAGCGCCTTCAAGCCTTCCTCGCCCGTAAAAAAGCGTACCCGAGACTTATCTCCCCCGCCCTGCATAACGCGCAGCTCAGGAGTGATACGACGAAGGGTGTCGAGTTCGGTATGAATATCCTTAATGCGCTGTTCAAAATAAGCCTCGAGCTTTTCAGGATCTTCGGCTGCAAAGACGCTCTTCTTGCCGCGGGTGATTTCGCTCACCAGCCCCTTCTTCTGGAGCGTGTTCACGATTTCATAGGCGGCGGTGCGAGAAATCTTTGATTCTCGAGCGATCTGCTGAACGCCATGTTCACCAAGTTTCAACATGGAGAGATAAACTCGAGCTTCAGAATCACTGAGGCCAAGCTTCATGAGGGTTTGTTTGACGTCTGTTGGCATATAAGTTTGAGACTATTCTACCGCAACCTTGAGGATGCTTTCGAGGGCGGGCGCCGGACGACCAGGTTCAGGCGCAAAGCCCCAACAGCGATCCTGCCCAAACGTGAAGCCGCCAAAAGCTTCATGGAGCTTGGGAGCGAGATCGGAATCCTGAAGCGAAACCCGACCTGTACCTTCAATAATTAAAACCTGCGGCGGCTCTTCATACAGGTCGGCAAGAACAAAACTCAGCGCCTCACGAATCTTCACGTCAGCCCGCTGTGACTTTACGATCAAAATATCGCCCACCTGCTCTCGGGCCTCCCAAGCACGCTTTGCTTCTTCCACCGCTTCTGTGGAAGGACCACCGAGCTCGCGCATCAGACCGATATAGTAATCCCGAATACGCTTTTGATCGTCTTTGGGGATACCCTCCTTCTTCAATTCCCACACAAAACCCCTATCGATCATGCCAACGCCGCGCACAAGCGTCGGATCGAACCCAAGTTGCTGTAACTGCTCGTCGCTAATCTGGTACACGGCCAAAAATTGTTCGAGTGAGCTTAGATGTTGCATGCGGTCCATGTCCTCGTAGCGATGGTGATCGATAATGATCACATCGTAGCCGATCAAACGCAGCTCCTCCTCCACTGATGGGCCAGGGATCTCGACAATCACCACACGTGTAGCGTCTACGTCGGCATACTTCAATCGAGAAATGACGTTTGGCTCGTTATATAAACGTGCTCCGTGAGGTTGATCGGAAATAACGACCGGGTAACCAGCCGCCTGAGCGATTTTCAAAATGAGCAACGACTCCTCATCATTTTTGGGACAAAGCAGAATCGTCGCGGACATACTCTTTACACTTTTAGCTTTCCTCTTTAGGCTTGAGGATATGAAACGTGTTGTTATTTTACGTGGTATTCCGGGTTGTGGGAAATCGACCTACGCAAAAACGCTTCTAAACGCTACCATCGTCTCTACCGACGACTTTTTTATTGACGAAACCGGCAAGTACGAACGGGTCGATGAAAAACTGACTGAAGCTCACACCGATTGTTTAAGAAAATTCCTGACCGTACTTAAGCGTGGGGACGAAATTGTAGTCGTCGATAACACCAATATCAATCCGGTTGATGTAGCCCCCTACTATGCCCTAGCTCAAGTGTACGGCCATGTCCCAGAAGTGGTCACTTTCGAGTGCCCGGCCAGCATCGCAGGCCCCCGCAACACGCATGGCGTGCCCCAAGAACACGTAAATCGTCTGGAGCAAAGCCTTCACCAGTTAAAACTCCCAAAACGCTGGAATCAAAGAGTAATTCAACAAAAGTAGCCTGAAGAGTTGACATTTTCGCTAGGTGTAGTACTTTATTGCCGCTTTGTCTGAACTTTTCTGACGAGCACCGAGGTGAAGAAAATGTCTTTGTGTGTGGCCGAAGCGCCTGTGTGTCCAAAGATCCTCGAGCGCTTCCAGCTGCTCGTTCAAGTCTACCAGCGTGGTCGCCCGTTCAACCAGGTCGTCGTGCGCGAGGCGCATACCGCCCTCGTAGTCGACCTGCACGAGCACCTGTGTATCTGGCCGCAGCTCCACCACGAGCTCACCATGATCCAGAAGCTTTGGCTCCTCTGCGACGACCAGTGGGTACTCTACCCGCTCCTCATCGTAGATCAGGAAGCGGTGGCGAGACCGTTCTCTCCCCGCATCCTTCACCAGAGCTCGCCCAGCATCTCTGCCGCCGCCTGACCACCGTCCGTTCGACCTCAACGCTGCTTCGGCCGCGTTACGTCGACCCGAGTCCCGTCCCGCATTCGTGCGTGGCGGGATTCTGTCTATTTAAACTAAAAATATTCCCTAAAGCAGAACGCCGCCGGCCGAGCTCGAGGGCTCGTCCGGCGGACGTATAGCCATCTCAAAACAAAATGTCCCAATTTGGTAGAATGGGTACATGAACAAAATCGAACTCTCGGAGGAGGAGTCTGAGCTTCTCAAGAAACAT
>Ga0163151_10004593_pt1 | contig 18383 bp, 15 predicted proteins | sample OliLakLV19MP5IB2_FD_145596 | JGI IMG/M metagenome (GOLD analysis project Ga0163151, IMG submission 145596) | Freshwater microbial mat bacterial communities from Lake Vanda, McMurdo Dry Valleys, Antarctica - Oligotrophic Lake LV.19.MP5.IB-2 | ecosystem: Environmental > Aquatic > Freshwater >... | reverse complement strand
TTTTAACTTGGATGACCCAGAAACCCCACTCTGCACCTGTAGTGGCAGTAAGTTCTTTGGAAAATTTTCACTAAAGACTTGATTCCCATTTATGGACCAAGTAAAGGATAGCCGTGGATTCCTGATGTCTTTAGGTGAAATAAAATACGGAGCGGCAAAAAGTATTTCTTTGTCTATTATTCTGTGCCCGTCGGAGATTGTATTTTCAAATCTAGTTCCCATGTCCTCATCATTTTTATAAAATAAAAGTTTTGGTTTATATGTTCCCACTGTGACATTTGAAACAGAAGAATATTTATTGTCGACAGTCGTAGCATTTACCTCTATATAATTTGAAGCATCCAAATAATCACTCACATAACTAAAAAAGTTCTTACCATAGCCGGAAGCATCGGGATCATTTGTAAAGTCTTTTCTCCAAGAGTAAGTCATGTTTTTTGGATTTATATAAGTGTTTCCAGTTTTTATTTCTGGTATCGCTACTATTTTTATAGAGCTATCTGGCGCTGGCAAGGCTTTGCCTTTATAAAATGGAGGCACAAAAGAATCATCTGCTTGCCATAGTACCACCATCACTGATGGTCGGATGACCACTGTCGTCTCGAATTCCGCCGTGTCTACAACTTTTATAGTGACTCTAGTTTCAACACCTGCCGCCCCCGCTACGAGTGTGTATGTTTTTTTACCAATTCCAGATAGAACATTTTTACCATTTACTAACCAAGTTATTTTTGAAGAATCTATATTGATAGAGTAACTACTTAAATTTATAATTACCGATTCTCCTGGATTAGGGTTTTCTGGTATTATTTCAGTATAAAAATCAGTAGATGTTTGCGCCTGTGTGATATTCGCAACAGCGAAACCGAAAAATATAAATACAATTATAAAAGCAATATTTAATCGCATATCTTTATTATAACAGATATTTTTACTTTTAGCTCTTTATCTCTCCTGCCTCTTGTGCTTGTTTAGCTTGCCTATTTGATAGTACTTGAGAAGGGTCGGAGGTGATTATCTGGTCTTCAGTATAAGAAGCGATTATTTTGATAGCCACGTGTTTTGTTCCAGCGAAGAATATACCCTCCCCCACATTGGATTCGAGTAATAGATATTTTTCCTCATCTGTCAGGTCGAAGGTCTTTTGTAAAACATCTATAGTGCTTGGGGATTGTTTTAAAAGAATTTGAATCGAAGAGTTAGTGATGATCGGTACTCCGTAAGGAGAATTCATAAAGTCGGCTGCATCTTGAGTTATAGTCGCTAGACCTAGATAATATTTTCTGCCTCTTTTGGCTATAGAGTATAGGAAAGATGCTGTGTCTTCAGACTTCATCATCCACCAAGCTTCATCTACTACGAGAAGTCTCTTCTTTAAGTTTTTACGTATAGCGTTCCAAATGTAATGCATGATGATATACATAGCCACTGGTTTTAGTTCGTCTTCCATGTCGCGGATAGAGAACACTATAAATTTCTTGTTTATGTCCACATTTGATGGCCTGTTCAAGAATGTAGCCCAGGAGCCCTTGGTGTATTTTGTGAGTCTAGCTACCAGAGATTCACTACCCTCCATACCACTTAGTACCATTTCAAAGTCTGAAAGAAGTGGCGGTTCTATATTGGAAAAATCGGACTCAGGATTGATATCTTTGATGGCGTAAGTTTCGGAGATGGCTCGGTCTACTATAGAGTCTTCTTCTGGGGTTAGCCCTCCTAGCATGAGCCGGAAAAGACCAACTAGATTGATTATGTTTGAACGCAGCACATCTTCGGCGGTTTCGTCATCTCTCGGTATTGGTAAGTCAAAAGGGTTCATGTGGTGGTCAGAAGAAATTGAGATATTAAAGTATCGTCCCCCCACTGCTTCAGCTAGGAATTCGTATTCCCGCTCAGGGTCGATCACCATCACATCTATATCAAACATCAGTGATCGTAAGATTTCCAGTTTAGTAGCGTAAGATTTTCCAGATCCCGCCTTGGCAAAAGTTACTGAGTTGTAGTTTTCTAGTGAAAACCTGTCAAATATTACCAAACTAGAATTGTGTCTATTTATTCCATAAAGTATTCCCTTGTCTGAGGTTAGGTCGAAAGAAATAAAAGGAAAAATACTAGACAGTGGCTCAGAGTTGAGTTTTTGATTGATATTGAGTAGATCTGTATTTATCGGGATGACGCTTTTAAAACCTTCTTCCTGCTGGAATAGCGCTGGCTTTATATATATCAGTTTGGATTCTAGAATAGATTTTATTTCTGATTCGATTTTGAAAAGCTCGAGTTCGTTGTCGGCATATATAGTGATATACACACCCACGTCAAACATTTTTTCTTGAGCCTGGATCAAGCTGTCACGCAGACCTTCTAGGTCTTGATAGGCAGTGTCTAGTATCGGGTCACGCACCATACCCTTGGCTTGACGTACATTGATCTGGCTTTGGACTTCGGCCACCTTTTTTTGAAATTGTCGTAGCACGAGTGAGGTATCGATAGGATGTATGAATATTGAAATATCAAAAACTTTGTCCAAGTTTATGACTGGAGAAAACCAGTTGTCAGTCAAAAATCTCGGGTAAGAGATTATAAAAAAAGTACGAGCTATCTTGTCGCCTAGGTTTATGGATTTTGAATCTATTTTGAGTGCAGACGGTGCGATGATGTCTTGCAGTTCGAGGTTTGCGGATTCGTATATTTCTTCTGGTAGCACTGCCAAAGTCGAAGCATTCATAGAATCCCCATCATACTTATTTTTATTTCTTCCAAATAATGTATCAAAAATTCCCATATATTTATTCCACCTTGATTTGCCCCTCGGTTTGTCCTGGGTTGAAAACTTTATACAACACCTCGACGATTTCTTCGGTTCCGAGCTGGGCTGATTTTATACCACATCGGCCGAGGCCCTGCTGGATCACGCTCACTCTTTGTTCGAGTTGGGACCTTTTTTCTTCGAAGTCTGCTTTTTTCGCTACGTCCGCCTCTCCCTTACTTTTTTTTGAAAAGAATTTGGAAAAAACACCGGAAGTAGAAGTTTGCAGGGTGGTGTGGGTGTAGGGGACGATAATAAAAAAACTTTTTGTCATTATTGCCACCGATTCAGTGAAGTTTCGGATGAATTCGATGTATTCTTTTGTTTGTAGTTTGAGTAGAGGCTCATTTTGAAGTTTTATTCTGTTTTCTAGAAGCATGAGGTATGGCCTGATGTCGAGCCTTCTGGACTGCACTGATATCTGCACCGGAAAGTCTAAAGTATTTAGGAAATTTTGAAATTGTAGTATGGTGGCTTTTTGTTCATCGACAGATTTTAGAGATAAGTTTACTGAGTTCGCTAGCACTATCGCCCGCAAGGCGTCATCCTTGAGCACAATCACTCCATCACGGACTTCCTTGATAGGTACAAACTCTTGAGTTGCTTTTGCGTTTAATAGCATATTTTTATTGGTTTCCTGTGTGTTTACTCAAATCCAGCACGTCCAAGCTCCAAGCCAGGTCTTTCAGCCTGCTTCCAGAGAGCTTCATCTCTCGCTCTTCTTTTATATTTCCCTTTTTTTCTGCTTCGTTGGTTTTTTTGGAGCTAGGGTCAAATTTTCGTCTTTGCCAGACATAAAGTTTGTTTTGGAATAAATACTTTACTCCGGCTTCCAGCATATATATGAAAGGTTTATTGTTTGGCGTGTAAAAAGCTAGAGCCAGAGAGAATGCAGCGACCATGGCGATAGGAATAGCTCCGACATATATGCCGAGCAATTTAAAAAGTATAAAACAAAATCCTGCTCCGCCAGCCAAATACACAAACTGTCTGAAAGTAAAAGGCCCAAATATTTTATCTTCTATGTCTAAAAATTGTGGTACTTTGAATTGCATACAATGAGTTGAAAGCTATAAGGTTCGTAAAGTTATAAAGTTAAATTAATTAAGCGACTTAATAAAACCAGACAATAATCTAGAAATTTCTAGTGTTAAATTATTCATTTTATTAAAACCCTCACTATCAATATATTTTAACTCTACACTTAAGTTTAACATAGATCTGACTTCTCCGGCAGACCCCTTAGCTATAAACAAGAAATTCTTTAGTTCTTTGTTCGTTCTTCGCTCAAAACCTTCGGCAATATTGTTCATCATAGAAACAGAAGCTCTCTCGATTTGGCTTTTAAAGCTGAAATCTTTACATTTTTTAAAAGCTGTATAACATAACTAATGTTAATTCTCTTCCTTTTTGCCATGCCACTATATCTTCAAATTTTTCTATTTTCATTCTACTTTATGAACTTTATAACTAAACTGGTCTCTGGTGGTATGTATTAACTTTCTACTTTGTAACTTTATGAACTTGATGACTATCAGGAACTTACTCCGGTATTTCCCTATATGGATCTGAATTTTTTTGGTAAGAACTGACTTTTGGTGTTGCAGAGTTGTTATTTAAATTGTAATCAGTCTTTACTTTTGGCACCTGAAACACCTCAGACATCTTGTGGGCTAAGATAGGGTGCACATCGGCAGATGCAATAAGCTTCTTTGGTTCTTTGGGTGCTATAGCAGGTTTATCTGGTGATGATATTTCCAGTTTTTCTTCTTGCACAACTTTCTTTTCTGTATTCGTTTTACTTACAGCAGAAGACCAGACTGATTTTTCTTCAGTTTTTATAGGAGTGATTTCTATGCCATTTGATTTTAGGGTATCCAAATCCTCCCGTAATGTTTCTGATTCTTGATCTGTCACTTCAGGAGTAGATAGGGCCATGAGTTGCCCTCGGATTTTTTTAAATACTTTTTCATTTACATCGTTTACCAAGCTGATTGATTCTTCTTCGGACAGACCTATTTTTTTAATTATAGCGTTTTTAAATTCATCTGGATGAATAGCGCCGATTATGAGGTCGGTAGTAACAGTGTCCAGCGAACCCATTTGGGTAACACTGAGTTTATATGTTTTTGCGATTTCATAAAGTAGTGTTTGATAATTTGATTTCTCCACCATCTCCTTGATATTTCCCGGCAACTTATCAAACCTATCATCCAATTTTTGAACGATGTCGGAATGAGTTAACTGATTTAATTGTTCTACAATAGGAGCAAATATTTTTTCCGCTACCTCTCTAGAAATTTGTGATACTTTTATTGGTTCTATGTCGGATTGATTTCTTAGTTCAGATTCAAAATCTTCTTGGTTAGTCATACCCATTAGGGTTATTGTTGTTTCTTGTTCAAGTGCATTTGTCTGGTCAATGGTAAGCTGATAATGACTGCTTATTTCATCAAGTGTTTGTAAATAAGAATCAGAGAAAATAAAATCTTGTATGATTTTTGGTAAAGCATTAAATCCATCTTTTATTTTTTTTATTGTTTCTTCGTTCATATTTTTTTAATAATTAACTATGGGGTACTGTTGGCGGTGTTCCTTTTTCTGCTGGCTTTACTGGCTTTACTTCTGGGTGTGATGTTGCCCCTGCTGGGATTGCCCCTGCTCCTGGTTTTATTCCTACTGCTGCGTTTAGGGCACTTAGTGCTTTTTCGACAGACCCCGTCACTCCTTTTACTACCATCGCAGGCGTCTGATCACTGGTTGCTTGAGGCCTGATGACATCTTTTAAAGCGTTTACAAGCAAGTTATCACCCGGTATATTTTTTATTATTCCTCTTCCCCAAGCCCTCATTGGTTCTTTTAGTTCTTTAATAGCCCCTACTATTCCTCCACTTAGTGCGCCGATACCGGCACCAACAGGACCAGCCAAAGCAAACCCCGCCAATCCACCAGCGATTGCGTTACTTGTTGCTCTACCCTTAATGTCTCCTTTTTCATATGCCTCCTCTCTACTTTGAGTATTTTGTTCTTCTAGACTAGCACCATAGGCTGTCTGCCTGTCTTTATTTATTTCTGTAGAATTCTTAGGTTTTGCATCAGCAATACTTTTTAGTAACCGTGCTTCTTCTTTACTATCCATTGTTCCCGCATCCTTTCCTTTATTTATTTCTTCTTGAACTGAATCACGGTCCTTTCCCCAATTTTTAAGAGCTGGTTTTATCTTTTCATCATGCTCTTGTGCATCACGGCCACTCATCATATAAGTTTGTCTTGTTTTGTCCTCTCTCTCTGCTTCTTGTTTCTCTACTCCTTTTCTTCCTTCTTTAAATTTATCTTGACCCAAGCCGATTGCTCCAGTGCCAGTACTTAGATCCAAGCCGGATTTTTTGGAAGCAAATTTACCAAGTCCCGTATCTCGGAAATCAAAGCTCTTGTTTGCCATAGAATTTGCAAAAGCGAGTTTTCTCTGCGCGCCCCTATCTCCCCCGGCTGCGGCTTGTTTCAATTTATCGTTGCTCGCTATGCTCATTGCAGCTTTTCCAAGTGTTCCAGTAGCCGCCATAGCCGCACCACCCGTCGCTGCTCCTAGTGCAAAACCACCAACCATCTTTGTTCCCGTCATCACCATCTCCCCAATTTGCCCTCCGCCTATTTTAGCCAAGTCTTTGGCTTTTAACAAAAGACCAATTATAATCATAGCGGGTAGAATTATTTTAAATAGCGTTTGCACTATATCAGTTCCAGCGCCTTCGCTAACGGCTGATTTAAATATACTCGATTCAAGTATTAAAAATATTAAGTACATAAAAAACATAAATATAGGAGCCATAAAGGCAGTGGAGATCAGTTTTTCAAACCATTTATCCCAACCATATTCAGTGTGTGCTAGTTTTGGCAGAGCAAAAGACATAAAGGCGAATGGGGAAAATATTATTAAAACCCAAAGTTCGATCAATCTTCCAATAAAAAATATACCTGATGTAAAAAATGTATAAGCCGCGACCAATAATACTGCTCCAGAAACCAACATTATTACTAACATTGGTCCGACCGCTATATCGCCGTCTGAAGCGGTAACATAATTAATACCAGTAATACCAGTTATGAGTGAACCTATAACGATAAAAGGGACCCAGAATCCAGCCTCTGCCGATTTAGGAGCGAGGCTGAATGTCGTTTCATTTGTGTTTAATGATGTCGAGGGGACTTTTAACCCATCATCCTTGACTGAATGGATTTTTAATTGTCCGATGAACTCTGGACTCATTAATTTCATCATGTTGAATTTTTCATACATAGTACCGGCTATGTCTTTTGCCTCGTCGGGATTGGGTCTGTTTGCAATATTTCCATTTGCGTCTTTATAGGTAACATCTAATTTATTATAAAAAATATTCGCTAAAATATTGGAAGAATCAATAACAATGTTAGTGAAGAACATTGAAAAGTTTATGAGCACTGCCATGATGATTACACTGGTGATCATGCTTTTTGTTTCATGCCCCCCCATATTTAAAACTGTTTTTATGGCCACATATAACAGGATAAGTATAAAGAAAATATTAGAAAAGTCGCGGACAATTGTCCAAGCTCCATTTAAAAAAGGATCACTATACATTTTACTTTGTAAAATGAGATGCATTATAGTATTAAATATTTTAGCAGCAATCCAAAGGATTCCACTCGGTATTTGCACGAAAAACACGTAAAATATTCTAATTAGACAACCCCTGAAATATGTACCTGGTTTTGCTATATTGCATCCCATTATCTCTTCTAATTCTAATGGAGGTTTTGCTGTTATTGCTTTGCCACTTACTACAGTTGTCCACGTTCCTTTTAAATTAAAACACTCAACACTGTCTTTTGCCAATATGGGTTTTCCCCCGCCCTCATTCCAGCAAATCCCTTCTTCGGCGGGAGTTGTAGGAGGCGTATTTATAGGTCCAGGAGGGCATGGGATAAGTTCCCCTCTGTTATTGAAACACTCCTCTGCATTTACCTCTTCCCCATACCCAAAAAGTCCAACTAGTGCGAGCAGTACAAATCCCAGTACTAAAATTTTACTTTTAGTTTTTGATTTTAATTTATTTTTATCTTCTTTGTTCATCTTGTGGTAAATTTTTAACCCCTCAATTCTTCGGGACTTTCAGCTTTTTCTCTCATTTATTGTAGCATAACTTTATATATTTGGTGGGTATTTCTTTGTTTTATTTAGGATTCAGGTACAATTGCTTGACTTTTTAATATAAATTTTGCTAGAATAATATTCTTCATAAGAAAGCGTATCTCGTAGTCTTCGTGTCTACGCGGTGCGTTTTCATTTTAGCTCAATTTTTCAAGCTTTTTTCTTAAATTATTCATTGAATATATTTTCTCTTTTGCTTCTCTTTTTAAGAGTTTCGAGCAAGTTTTTACATAAGGACTCAAGACAAGCATAAGTTTATTGTTTTCATATAAATGTTTTACAAGTGAATAAAAATCTCCATCACTAGTTACAATAATTGCTTTATTATAGTTTTCTTTTTCTAAAATGGTGTGTAGAACCATGTCAGCATCACAATTTCCCTTAGCTTTACCTTATCCTGTAGTGAATTTAATTATAACATTAGTCCTTGGCTTTTATCTGTAGCATTTGGTACAATATCTGTATTAGTGACTTCGGCCTCCGAGACAGCTCCCTTACGGGGGCTTTCGATTTTTAGGGCATCTTGTAACCTTTTTCCCCTATATTGTAACATAATTATTATTATAAATAATGGAGAAATATCAAAAACACATCAGAAAAAACTTCTAATGTGTTTTTATAGATTATATCTAGAGACACACTTACTATTCTATTCTTGTGGTGGAGGTGGATTATGTGGGGGTGCTCCTCCTCCTGGTGTGCCTCCAATAAGAGGTATGATCTGATCATAAGCAGAAATACATTCACTTATGCACCAGCCCTCTCTTCCAGAGGCACGCTCGCAGTTCCAAATACACTGTTTAGCATCCATATTTGGACCATCTGGAACACCACATTCCCTCTGACAAGAATCACCCATACCACCTGATTGAAGACAAGCTATCTCACATAACCGAGGAGTTATAACTTTTTGTGTTCTTGGTGGTGGTGTGTATGGCGTATTTGGCGTACCTCGTGTACCTCCGTTTTGCACTCCTTCCTCACAAGCTGCTACTGCATTAGAAAATAAAGCCCCTGATCCATACGGAGCATCACCAATAAGAAAATCTATGGATACAGTTGTATATATTCCTGGTATGCCTTCTATTATGAGTTCATCTTCTTGAAACGCAGGTTTACATGTTCCAGGTCCTGTATAGGCTGCGCAGACGGCAGCTTGTGCTTGGGATCCAGTCGTGCCTGCGGGTAGTCCGTTTGGATAAGCTATTTTTTCAGCATCAGCAACGGCACCTTCATAAGCACTGTACGCATTGTTACCTTCCGCACAAATACATTTTGGATTTCCGCCAGTACATGCATCTTCTGTGGGGTTAGGACCTAAAGGCCCTGGGTCCACTGGTTGTACTGCATTACTAGAAGATCCCCTTAATCCTTTAGCTTTATCGAATAAATTAGTTATTAAAGCATCTAGAATAGCGCTCAAACCATTACCCATAGCCGCCGCTAGTTCAGGTTGCTTAATTTTTGAGTCTAGAGCTGTCATTATTTGATTGGATACTGCAGCACCCGGAGTGGTGACAGCTAGATTTTTACAACCATTTATTTCAGTCCACTTTGCTTTTGCAGCTTCAAATCTTTTGGTCCATCCTGCTAGACAAGCTATTGTGTCTTTGTTTGTTTGTTCTGTATTACTTGGAATTATTGACCCGCAAACAGTGCTTGGGTTGTCTTTCTGCCATTGCGCTGGATCAAAGCCCGGTCTGACCCAAGGGTTTTTTGTAATTCTATTGTATTCATTTCTTCCATTATTATCTGTGCAAGTCTCCGGGGCAAGGAAGCCCTGACTTTTTTGCAGAGTATCCTGTACTTTTTGGGCTGCATTTGTTGTGGTACCATCAAGCTTTCTAGCTAGTTCTTCGGTGGCTAGCATTTGAAAACCTAAATAATTGTTTTGTGGGTATTGGGTATTTATAAAAAATCCATCCCATCCACCCACATTAAAATCATTTCTATAGCTCTCTAGGTATCCTGCTGGAAACTTGTCACGGTACTTGGGGTCATCGATAACCTTACTCAAAGTATATGAAGCGTTATCTTCTGCCTGTCTTTGATAAGCGTTTATAGTATTTAAAGCAAAGTCTCGTCCAAACGGAAACTTTGCTTTATTGTATGCATATACATCTACTATATTTTTGACTTCGTATTTTAGTATGTCTTTAAAGAAAGCTTCTGTGTTTTCAAGGTAAAATGGATTTCCGTGGAAGCCAGAATTTATCCAGTTTACAGTTCTTTGAGTGATGGCGTTTATTAGTTTTCTAGCAGCAATCATGGCAACCCCCTTAGCTACTTCTTTCACCTTAGTCCAGATTGAATTACTTGCAGATGTACCAGTAGCTGTGCTAGTAGCTGTGCTAGTACCCATAATTGCCGCGGTGTTTGCTCCTACTATAGGATCTTCAACAATCATTAATATTGCCTGTGTTTTGAGGGGAAATGAAAATACGACCAAGGTTGGTGTAAGTATTGCAACAATTATCCAAAAAGAAACAAATTTTTCTACTAAACTATTTTTTTTCATTTTTTGATTTACTTATAGTACATTATATGTTTTTCAAACCATTTATTCAATTTATTTAATAGCATTAACAATTTTATTGGTAGTTAATTCCAAAACTGGTATGTTTTTTTCATATTGACCCAATGCGGTTAAGGCTACTATAGGATCTTTGTCTATAAGTCTTACATCATTTGTATTTTCAGATATTTGCTGTAATGCATTCATAAGATCTAAATGTAAAAATGAGATAGATCTAGGCACACTCATTTTTTTTAGCCCATTTATTATAATATTGAGCTGATTTACAAGTGGCTCTAGTTGCAATAATATACTTGTGTCATCTTCATTACTATTATATTCTTGTAATACTTCCATTATTCCCTTTTTAACCTTGACTGCTGCGTATATACTAATAAAAGTATTTCTATATTTCTGGATAGACTCTAATGAACTATCGTCTATGATTTTAATATCAGACAGAGTGTATACTTTTTTTGGAGTAGAATTTTGTATATTTTCTGCCAGGGACTCTCCTATTTTATCTAGGATGGCTTGGTCTGCTCCTCCGCTCTCATTTAAAGCAGTCACTGTGGCGAAAAGTTGGTCTGAAAACTTTTCTGTTTCAGTGAGTTTTGCACTTTCTGCTGATGCTACACTAGTGCTACCTACTGCTTCTGCTTTAAGTTTAGCTATTTCTTTGTCATCAGCTTCCCCATCCCCATCTGTGTCTTTACTAGTTGGGTCTGTGCCCCAGAGTCCTTCTTCCCAGTCTAGCACTCCATCTCCGTCCGTATCTTTCTTTACGAGTTTCCCTATCTCTGCATTTTCATAAACCAATCCATCATCTATAGAGAGTGCTTGGCCTTCTCTTTTAAAGATAGTGTTATTTTTTGTTAAAAAAAGCGCCACGAGAAAAAGTATCGCCGATACGACTAGGATAATCCTTTTGTGTTTTAACCAAAATAATTTAATAACATACTAATTATAACACCCAGTAGTAGATATTGGCAATGTAATATATGTCCTAGAAAGGCTTTATCGATATTCACTACGGGGTAACATTATCTAGGCGCTAGGCTTTAGGCTCTAGAAATGTTGATCCAATCCGCAAGCGTCAAATCTTCAGCTCGTTTTTGTCCAAATTCCTGCAAGATTTCATTTTTTACTAAACCTTTAAGATTGCCCGCCAGTTTTTTTCTCTTGTGAGCAAAGCCTTTTTTGACAATTTCCCAAAACTTTTCTTCGAATACTCTATCTCCATCGCTTTTATCAGAAGAAGGCTGGGGTGAGGTAAAATTCTTCCTAGATATGTTTTTTATAGCTATAACTGCCGAATCCACCTTGGGCGCTGGGGAAAAATATCGCGCTGGCACTTTCATAACCATCTTTGGCTCTCCATAGGTTTTTACAGAGATTGATAAAATACTCTCCTTTTTATTGCTCGCCACTATTCTTTTGGCTACTTCATGCTGAACCATGAGTATCATACTAGTAGGTTGATGTTCTGAAGTCATAAACTTTTTCAAAATCGCCCCGGTGATGTTGTATGGGATATTGGCAATAACTTTATAACTTTCTACTTTTAAATTTATAACTTCAAATTCCAGTATGTCATCATGTACTAGTACAAGAGTACCCGACTTTATTTCATCTCCGAATTTATTTTGTAAAAATGCAAGCAGTTCGTTGTCTTTTTCTACAGCAATAACTTTGGCTCCCGCATAGAGCAGTGCTTCTGTGAGCACCCCCTTTCCTGGCCCTATTTCGAGAACCATGTCGTCCTTTTTTATTTCTCCAGCCTCGACTATTTTTCTTAGCGCAAGATTTGATTTCAAAAAGTTTTGTCCCAATGATTTTTTAGCTCGATGTAGCATTCCCAAAACTATATCATAATTTGATGGTTATTAACCAGCTAGAGCCTAGCGCCTAAAGGCTATATGTATATCGTCTTGATTCCACCTTTCTCCCCTTCTTTTTCTAGTAAGTCGGCTGGAATGTCACTGATAAATTCTGATGGGGTGTTTATCTGCCGTGAACCAAAAATAGTACGGAAATTTGCGAACGATAAAAATACTTTTTGCTCGGCTCTAGTGAGCGCTACATAAAATAGCCTACGCTCTTCTTCCCTGTCACTAGTCGAGTCCCCATCGTTTCGTCGTTGATGAGGGAAAAGTCCGTCTTCGAGGCCGGCGATAAATACGTATTTAAATTCCAAGCCTTTGGCTGCGTGTACGGTCATGAGCTTCACCGAATTTATTTTTTCTCTCGGCTGTAGTTCTATGGGCGAGGCTTTTTTATCATCGTTTATTATCAATGAATCTTGATCCGAAGCCAGTGAAGCATCTTCTAAAAGTTTTTCTACACCCTTGCCTTCCTCGAGGTTGTCGTATTTGAGGGCGAGCGTGGCCAGCTCTTTGATGTTTTCCAGTCTTTCCATATCTTCTTCACCACCAGAGGTTAGTTCGTGTTCGATGCCAGACTTTTTGAGCACGAATTTTATAATCTGGCTGGTTTTTTCGGTGTGTATTTTTTCTTTTATTTCTTCTAAAATTTGATAAAAACTATTTATTTTTATTTGTACTTTTATGGGTAGAGTTTCCTGCTCTCCAGCAAATAGTTTGGCCAAAGTAACTTTGCCGATACCTCTGGTTGGAAAATTTATAATTCTTTTTATATCGGAAAGGCTTTCGGGGTTGAGGGCAGCACGCAGGTAGGCCAAAGTGTCTTTGATTTCTTTTCTCTCGAAAAATTTCACACCCAGTACTTGGTACGGAACGTTGTAGCGAAGCATGGCTTCTTCGAGTATGCGAGATTGGAAATTGGCTCTATAAAGTACAGCAACATCTGACCAATTGACAGCACTAATAGTACTTTTGCTCAGGTCCTCGGGTCGGCCATTAGCCTCAACCAGACCATTCTCAAAAGCACTATTGGTGCCGTCACCCATTTCTAAAATCTTAGTGGCAATAAAATCCGCTTCATCTCCTTCATCTAGTGCTTCATACAGGCCTATCTTCTCGCCCGTGTCATTTTTTGTAAATAAGTTTTTGTCGGGGCGATATTTATTTTTTTTGATTACCACATTTGCCGCTTCCAAAATATTTTTTGTGGACCTATAATTTTCTTCGAGTAATATTATCTTTGTATCTTTGTAATCTTTTTCAAAATTTAAAATATTTTTTAAATTTGCGCCCCGCCAAGAATAAATATTTTGATCAGCATCGCCCACCACACATATGTTCAAGTTGTTTTCTGAAAGTAATTTGGACATCAGATATTGCACTTCGTTTGTATCCTGATACTCATCTATATGTATGTATTCCCATTTTTCTTGGTACATTTTTCGTATCTCCTCATTGTCCTTCAATAACTTTGTAGCTTGCAATAGTAAGTCATCGAAGTCGAGTGAATTTTCTTTTTTCTTTCTAGCTTCATATAAATTCCAAATACTCACCACGATTTTACCCATAGTGTTGCTACTATTACTTTCTGCATATTCGGGTAAATGTACAAATTTTCCTTTCTCGCGGGAAATAATATTTTTTATTTTTTTAGGATCGTATTGTTTTGGATCTATCCCGAGCTCTTTTTGTATATCTTTGATAATACTCGTCGCATCGACTTCATCTAGGATATTGAAATACCTAGTGAGGCCGAGCAGGCGAGCGTTTTCTTTGATTATATATACTCCGAGTGAGTGAAAAGTGGCTACGAAAGGAACTTCTTTCTCAAAAGCACCACCAAAGAAGTTTTTTTTAATTTCAGCCATTATTCGCTCACGCATTTCTTTGGCAGCCTTGTTTGTAAAAGTTACCGCCAAGATTTTCTCCGGCGCTATTCCGTTTTTTATTAAATTTACTATTCTATGAGTTATCGTTTTGGTTTTTCCCGCCCCCGCCCCCGCCACAATCAAAAGCGGTCCATGCATATGCATAGCCGCTTCTTTTTGTTTATCATTTAGCCCTGCCAAGTGCTGCATTCATCCAATATAGCACAAAACAAAAATAGCTCCGATTTACGGGAGCCATTTTTGTTTTTCAAAACTTATTTATAAAGGAAGATATTACCTAACACCCGCAATGATGTCATTGAACACACTTTCCCCAGGTACTACTCCTTTCAAACTAGCAACATTGGCTGGATCATGAAACCAATTTGCTATAAGTGCGTCATGATTTACTATTGAAGTTATCGCTCCCGGCGAAAGATGTTGTGCGCCTTCAGCAGCGTTAAAGACGTCATGGATATTATTGATTTTAGACATATTTAAGGCATCTCCTGGGTTTAGAATATCTATGTTCCCACTTGTAAATCCAAGCTGTTTAAGCGTGTCAGAACTGAGGCGGCTTAATTGATCCTTTATAGAATCAATTGCGAAAGTTTGTTGTCCAGGAACTAATCCATCCATGTGATGATGGGTAGTAAAATAGTCTTTAATAACGCCCCATGTATGTTCTCCCGTAGTTACATGATGAGTATCAGGAATAAAGGGAGGTGGCGTTACGGGTGGTGCTGGAGGAACGGGGACAGGACCCGGCTCGGGGGTATGAGGTGCGGGCGGGGTTGCAGGATCCGGATTGAATAATTTTCCGCCTATGAGCCACCCAACGGCACCGCCTGCAAGCATGGCAGTGCCTTTTTTGAACATGTCCTGGATTCTTTTTTCGTCTACTTTTTTTTCTACCATCTCGTTCATAGAGTTAATCTGCATTGCAAGGCTGTCGGACAATATATTTGCAAATCCAAGTTCCGGATTCTGTAGGCCCGCGTTCCTCATCGCTTCCTCTACGATCATTTTATCAGCTCTCTTTATTATCGCGAGCGCTATTCTGCCGTTGTTGTCCTGATATAGATTACCAAGCATGATGCCTTTTTCTACCTGTAGCATTCTAAGTCTTGCTGCTTCCTTCTTTATATCTTCGTTGGGCAAAGAAGCAATATGCATATCAAGGTCGTGTGGAGTAGTAAAAAGAGCTCCCTTTTTTCCTATGTCGTTTACCAACCCTTTATGTCCGAGGATTTTCGTAAATCGCTCCAAACCAGCTTCTACTGTGATGTATGTACCTGCTCCACCTAATCCAGCTCGTGCAGCCATATAGCCGAGGGGTCCTGCGACCAAGAAAGCCGTTCCATAAACCCCAAGACTCATACTTCCTTTTTTTGCAAAGCCTAGATTGCGCCACCATAACTTCAAACCTTCTAGCCGATTTTTCTCAATTCCCGTTACTGATTTTTGGTCAATATTTGCCTGTTCCTCATTTAAGAGGTCCATCATTTTTTGCGCCTTTTCAGCGGGAGTTGCTGTAACCGGAAGCTTGGCAAGTTCTTGTGCCCTGTATTGAGCAAGCTTTTTCTGGTATTCATTCCTTACTATTTCAAGCTCCGCGGCGCCTTCCTTGCCGCCGAAGAACATATCTTGCCCGTTGAAATTTATTTTTCTTCCGAAAATTCTGCCCATGAGGCCACCCCGGAACACGTTTCCACGCTTCCTTTTGGCGTTCAAATACATGTCTCGCAAATCGTCCACTGTACCAGGTGTTGTTGGTGGTTGAGGAGGAGTCATCGGGGGCTGTGTTGTTGTTGGGGGCTGAGGAGGATTAATAGTTACCCAGATATTAATAGTAGTATTAATAAAGGTAGTTATGTTAGTAATAGCTATCACATCCCCCCCTTGGGCTTTTTCCCATAAAATAATAAGTCTATCTTTCCACTCTCTTTCTTCTACAGTCAGCCATTCTATTTTTATATTGATTATAAAGCTTACTAGGATACTGATATCTTCTATATTGCCACTCTTTGCTCGCTCAATAAGAATAATTAGTATTTTTCGAGCACTAATTTCTTCTGGAGTTTTTTCCTTCTCTGGAGTTGTTGGCTCAGATGCTTTTTCGGAATCAGTTGTCTTCTTTTCGTCTGAAGTTCCGTCTAGTTCTTCTTCCAGTGCCCAGTATTCTCGCTGTGCTTTTTCAAGCTGGCTCCAAAGAATTGCCTTCTCTTCTCTCTGCATCTCAGAGAAATAGGCATCATTTAATTGTTTGATCTTTTCTTTAAGCGCCTTGAGTTTCAAGAGTTTGCTTTCGCGCTCTGACATCTTTGGGCTTGTGTCGAGCTTCTCTTCCAGTGCCCGGTATTCTCTCTGCGCCTTTTCTAATTTACTATACAAAATCGCCTTCTCTTCTCTCTGCATCTCAGAGAAATATTTATTATTCAAGTCGCGAATAGTTTTTTCGATTTCTTTGAGTCTTGCGAAAGCTTCCTTCATCTCTTTTTCCGTCATGCCTTTTGGCGCCGGCTTCTTCTCAGCTTTTTTAGCCAACTCCTCCTGTGCGGACAGATCAGGCGTGAAGGGCTCACTTGCTCCCCTTGGAAGATTATTTTCTCCGTATGCCTTACCATCCATATCAACAATTTGTGTTTTTTCGTATAATTCCAAAACTAATGCCCGCAGATTTTCAATCCTAGGGATAAGGTTAATTTTCTCATCTATATTGGAGGCGTTGGCAACTTTCCTGAACTCATCTATCCTCTCGCTTACTTCTGCTGCGGAATATTTATTACCACCCTGGCTCATGTATTCAGGAGTGGCCTTTATTTTTATTGCTGAAGACAACTCCTTTAAAGAATTTGCTGTAAAGTTCTCAGTACTTCCGCTTGCTGCCTCCGTGGTTTTGGCCGGGTGCTCTTCTTTTTTCTTAGTTGATTTTCCTTGTGGAGCAACGATATCAACTTCGTTGTCTCTTCCGTATTCCTTTCCGGACTGGTCAACGAGAACACCGGTTCGAGGTTTTTTATCGTCTTTTGATTGTCTTGGCGGGAAATCTGGTTTCGGATTCATGTTCATAATATTAATTATTTAAAAATTACAATTACTAAGCAGTCGCAGTCGTCATGTGTTGCATTTCCAGTATTTCTTTTTTAAAGTTTGCTATTGTCTCTGCTACCATTATTTCAAAATTAGGTATTTTGCTTTTTAGAAATGCGATCATGTCGGCATCAGAGTCAAGGACTTTGTCCAGCTCTTTTTTTTCTTCTTCTGTTAAAATAGATAAAACTTTTAAATTAATCCTACTTTCCACAACCTCCATCATTTGATCAATTAAAGCAGCCTTTTTTTCAGCAGGCAATGAGTCTAAACCTAATTCTTTCACCAAATTTATATTTAATAATTCTGCAATCATATATTTTATTATATTATATTTTTAATAAATTTTTTCTGCGACCTAAATTAACTATTAACAACTGATGTATAGCATACACTAAAATTTTCCTTTACACATGATGCACTGTAGTACACACCTTTTTGATTATTTTGTCAAGTTTTTTTCGGGGAAATGTACACATACATAAGGTGACAATCTTTTAAAATATTCACATTTTATATATACCCAGAGAGGTTAATTGACCTGAGAAGATTCAATCCCCAAGAGAATGCTCCTTGCTTCTTCTCTAGTTTTGTCTTTACAAGAAAAAATTTTACCTTCTTTATCAATTGCAATTATACTTGAAAGTCGTTTCTTCGCATTTTGTACCTCTGTTGCTGTAAGATTGACTTTATTCGGATCCTCTAAAAACAGATAGTACAAAGGAGTTCCATCTTTACACCGAACGCCTTCGGGTATCAGTTTTGGATCGCGTTCGTGTGCCCTTGGTCCAATGAGAGGACCTTTTTCAATATTCATATCTATGGTCATATATTATGTATGTATATTATCACAATTTTATAAAAATTAAATCGACAATTATATAATAGGTGGTTTCCAACATCTACTGATGTATAGCATACACTAAAATTTTCCTTCACACATGATGCACTGTAGTACACACCTTTTTGATTATTTTGTCAAGTTTTTTTCGGGGAAATGTACACATACATAAGGTGACAATCTTTTAAA
>Ga0163151_10004592_pt1 | contig 18383 bp, 19 predicted proteins | sample OliLakLV19MP5IB2_FD_145596 | JGI IMG/M metagenome (GOLD analysis project Ga0163151, IMG submission 145596) | Freshwater microbial mat bacterial communities from Lake Vanda, McMurdo Dry Valleys, Antarctica - Oligotrophic Lake LV.19.MP5.IB-2 | ecosystem: Environmental > Aquatic > Freshwater >... | reverse complement strand
GTGTTTACGGAGGGGACGGTGGGGCGGAACTACCTGATGGGCCGGGGAGTGCCGGGTGAGGCGATCATTCTGGAGGACGAAGGCGAGACCACCGTTCATTCAACGGTGGCGGTGGCGGAGATCATGGCGCGGATGGGCCTGAAAACGTGCATTCTGGTGAGCGATGGGTACCACATCTTCCGGGCGAAGAAGATGCTGGAGGCGCGGGGAATGCGGGTGTATGGATCGCCGCGGGCGATTAAGCCGGAGACCGGCTGGCGGGACTGGTGGTTATACGCGCGCCAGGCGGTGGGGTACGCCCTGTGGCAGTTGGGAGTGCCGATTTAGGCGTGTTATGCTCGGGCGACGATGCGACCCGTTTTATTGATCCTGCTAGTCTGTACCGCTTGGGCGCAGACGAAACCGCGAGCGAGGGCTTTGGGCGTTCCGCTGGAAGGTACGCCGGGGCCTTTGAACGCGATCACCGATGTGGCCGGGCTGGAAGTTGGCCATCGGACGATTATCGAAGGGGACAGTGTCCGGACGGGGGTGACGGCGGTTTGGCCGCGCGGAAAGGCGTCGGCGGATCCAGTATTTGGCGGATACTTCTCGCAGAACGGCAATGGCGATATGACGGGCACGCATTGGCTGGCGGAGTCGGGATATCTGGACGGGCCGGTGCTGATTACGAACACGCATAGCGTGGGCGTGGTGCGGGACGCGTATCTGGGCTGGCTGGTGAAAAACGGCCGCAAACCCGGGACCAATACGTTTCCCGGAGGTTTCTACACATACCCGATTGTGGCGGAGACCTACGACGGCACGCTGAACGACATCAACGGGTTCCATGTGAAGCCCGCCGATGCCGAAAGGGCCTTGGATGCGGCTTCAACGGGAGCGGTGGCGGAGGGCAATGTGGGTGGCGGGACCGGGATGATTTGCTACGGATTCAAGGGCGGGATCGGGACGTCCTCGCGCAAGTTGGCGGCCAACCACGGCGGGTACACGGTGGGCGTGCTGGTCCAGTGCAATTGCGGGAGCCGGCGGCAACTACGAATCGGAGGGTTACCGGTAGGTGAAGCGCTGAGCGCCAATCCGCCACGCGCGGGGACACAATGGCCGTATCGGGAAGATGTAGGGTCGATCATCATTGTGGTGGCGACCGATGCGCCGCTGCTGCCGCACCAGACGCAGCGGCTGGCGCGGCGGGCGACGATGGGTCTGGCGCGGACGGGGGCGACATCGGGAAATGGATCGGGAGATATCTTCATCGCCTTCTCAACGGCGAACGCGAAGGCGGCGGCGACACCGGGCGGACCTGTCAACGTGTCGATGCTGCCGAACGAAGCGCTGAACCCGGTTTTCGAGGCCACGGTGCAAGCGACGGAGGAGGCGATTATTAACGCCATGGTGGGAGCCGAGACGATGAGCGGGGCGCGGGGATCGAGGGTTACGGCGCTGCCACACGACCAATTAGTGGACGTGCTGAAGCGGCATAACCGCCTGACGCGCTAAACCCCACCGCCTAAAAGGCGGTGGGGTTGGCAGGCGACTGAAAGTCGCAGGACGCGGCTAAAGCCGCCGGAAAGTCGCTCCGCACAAAAACCGGCGCAGTTCGTACCAGAAGAAAGAACGCCCAACCGAGCCGCTCACCAATAATACTTCTGCCCTCCGCGATTTCGGCTGCAGCAGCACTGTGGCTGAAAGCAGCTCGCCTCAAAGGCGGGGGGATTAGACCCGGCGCATTGAACTAAAGGCGGAAGAGTGAGCGGAGGCGCTTCGTCTGGACGCGGCTGACTGGGACTTCGGTGCCCTTCTTGTCGTCCATGCGGAGTTGAAAGCTGGACTTGAACCAGGGGATGACTTCGCGGATGCGGTTGATGTTGACAAGCCAGGAGCGGTGGACTCGCCAGAACATGTCCGGATCGAGGCTGGTTTGGAGTTCCTCAATGGTCTTGTAAGTGGATTCGCCGTGGAGGGCGGTGGTGACGACGGTGATGATGCCGTCATCAATGGTGGCGTAGACGATATCGGCGGCATCGACGATCCAGTTGCGGTTGTCGCGGCGGACCAGGACCTTGTTCTTGTAGCCGCCGGGGGGGCGGGGCAGTTCAGTTTCCGAGGCGTCGGGGCGGAGGGGACGGGCGGCCAGGGCGCGCCGGGCACGGTCGAGCGTCGCGGCGAGGCGCTCTTTTTCGACGGGTTTCAAGAGGTAGTCGAAGGCCTCGACCTGGAAGGCCTCGACGGCGTAGTTGTCGAAGGCGGTGGCGAGGATGAAGTAGGGCAGGGGGACGTCTTTTTCATGGAGACGGCGAATAACGCCGAGTCCATCCAGGCCGGGCATCTGGACGTCGAGGAAGACGAGATCTGGCTCTATATTTCCGATCAAATCAATAGCTTCCAGGCCATTAGCGGCGCTGGCGGCGACTTCGATGTCGGGGAAATCTTTGAGCAGATAGGCCAGTTCATCGCGCGCGAGCGCTTCATCGTCGACGATCAGGGCGGTTAGGGTGATCGCGGTAGGGGCTCCGTTGCCGCGGGTCGGCATGTGGATGATAGTATAACAGGACGCCCATACCGATCCACTCAGTAGGGCCGATGGTGGAGCTTCTGATTGGGTCCGCGACGAAAAATCTTAGTAATCGGCGGTACGTTGTTCATTGGCCGGAATCTGGTATCCCGGTTGGTGAAGGAGGGTCACGAGGTAACGATACTTCATCGAAAACCGGGGCATGAACTGGGCGTGAAAGTGCATGAACTGATAGCGGACCGGAACGATGCAGCGGGGTTGACGAAGGCGATAGCGGAGCGGCAGTTTGAGGTTGTATTCGACAACGTGTATGACTGGGAGCGGGGGACGACGGCGGCGCAAGTCGAGGCGACGGCGCGGGCGTTTGGGGAGAAGTTGCACCGGTACGTGTTCATTTCAAGCGTGGCGGCGTATGGCGGGGGATTGAACCACTACGAAGGGGACGGGTTGGTGAACGACGACTGCCCGGACCTGTATGCGCGGAACAAAGCGATGAGCGAGCGGGTGCTGTTCCGGCTGCATCAGCGGTATGGTTTTCCGGCGGTGACGCTGCGGCCGCCCTTTGTCTATGGACCTGGAAATCCGTATTACCGGGAGCAGTTTTTCTGGGACCGGCTGCGTGACAAAAAGCCATGGATACTGCCCGGGGACGGCAGGCGGCTAATGCAGTTTGCCTACGTCCACGATGTGGCAGCGGCATGTCTGGCGGCCATGGAAGAGCCGGGGGCGGTGGGGCACGCGTTTAACGTGGCGAACGCGCGATCGACGACGCAGTCGGAATTGCTGACGGCCCTGGCGGCGGCGGCGGGCACGGCGACGGCGAAACATATACAGATCATTCGGATGCCGCGCGAGTTGATCTACCGGATGGGCGGGCATCCGATGGGACCGAAGATGTATTTTGGGCTGTATTATGATTTGCCGCCGATTACAATGATGATCGCGAAGGCGCAACGGATATTGAAGTTCAAGCCGACGGATTTCGCGGTGGGGTTGAAGGAGTCGCACAAGTGGTGGAAGACGGCGGCGGCGGCGCCGCCGGACTATTCGTTTGAGGAGCAGTTGTGGGCGCGGGCAAAGATGGGTGAGGCGGGGACGTAGTTTTCTCTGTATTCACTCTCGCCTCAAAGTCGCGTACTATTTGAATGCGTACAGCCGACAGGAGTCCAACTATGCCCAGATTAGCAATTGAAGACAACAGCCGGATGTCGTTGCGAATTCCGGCCGCTGAAAAAGCACTGCTCTTGCGGACGGCGGCGCTGCGGCGTACCGATCTGACGGATTTCGTCCGGCAACATAGCTTGAGCGCGGCAAGGGCGGTGATTGAAGCGGCGGAAAACATCGAACTTTCATCGAGAGATAGCCTGCGCGTCCTCGCCTTGTTGGAAAACCCGCCCAAGCCAAACGCAAAGTTACTGGCCGCCGCGAAGTCGCTACCGAAGCGGGAATGAATCGCAATGAGTTCCTGCGGCGATATGCCAGCAAGAGCCACGAATTGGGCGGAGCCAAAACGTTTCTCGCTATTGACGACGCCGACGGCAAAACGGTCCTCGGCTTCTACAGCCTGAGCCCGGCATCCATTTCGTATGCGCGGACGCCGGAAGTGACTAGGCGTGGACTGGCACGCCATGACGTGCCGGCATTTCGGCTGGCGCGCCTGACTTTCGATCTCAAAATGCCGGGCCAAGGGCTTGGCGGGCAGCTCTTGTTATCGGCCGGAAGGCGTTGTCTGCTGGCGGCGGCGGAAGTCGGGGGCGTCGCGATGCTCATTGATGCCAGGAACGAGAGGGTCGCGGCGTGGAATGCGAGCTATGGCGCGCTGCCGTTGTTGGATGCGCCGCTTACGCTGGTGATGCCGCTAACGACCGTTCAAGCTGCGCTCTACGCCTGAGCGCGGCGGGATATAGGAGAAGACCGTACGTGTTACCCTCAATCTTATGGCGACGAAGACGCTGATTTCCAAGGAAGAATACCTGCGGACCAGCTTTGAGGACCCGGAGCCGGATTACGTCGACGGGGAGTTGGTCGCGAGGTCCATGCCGAATTATCTTCACAGCCAGATCCATCTCCGTTTGGCATACGCTTTTAAGCCCTGGTACGACCGGGGGCAACTATTCCCGGCTCCGGAGATTCGTCTCCGTGTCGCGCAGGAGCGGTTTCGGGTTGCCGACTTCGCGATATTCACTTCGGATCAGGATGATTTGATTCCTCGCGATCCGCCGTTGGCGGTCATTGAGATCGTATCGCCAGACGACCGGTTTGAAGAGCTAATGAGCAAACTCGCCGATTATGAGCAGGCGGGCGTGGAGTTTATATTCGTGGCTGACCCGCCGATGCGGCGGATCTCCCGATACAGCCGGGGCGATTTGTCTACGATAGGGGCGCTAGAACTGCCAGCCTACGACGCCGTCATTCTGGTCAGTTCGATTTTCGGTTGAACCGGTAAAGCTCAAATGCGGTGTTACTCCATGCGTGCGGTTCGCCTGGGGAAAGGGTGCTCAGTCGCACAAGGATTGGACGTGTTACCCTCAACGATATGGCGACGATTACGCCGATTTCCAAGGAAGAATACCTGCGGACCAGCTTTGAGGACCCGGAGCCGGATTACGTCGACGGGGAGTTGGTTGCGCGATCAATGCCAAATTATCTTCACAGCCGGATCCAGGCCCGCTTGTCGCAGGCGTTGAAACCATGGGAAGACCTGGGGCAGTTATTCGGAGCTCCGGAGATTCGTCTCCGTGTCGCGCCGAAGCGGGTTCGAGTTGCGGACTTCGCGGTTTTTACTTCGGAGCAAGATGATTTGATTCCTCGCGACCCGCCGTACGCGGTTGTTGAGATCGTTTCGCCGGACGACCGGTACGAGGAGTTAATGAGCAAACTCGCCGATTATGAACAGGCGGGCGTCGAGTTTATATTCGTGGCTGACCCGCCGGTGCGCCGGCTCTCCCGTTACAGCCGGGGCGATTTGACGACGATCGCGGCGCTGGATTTGCCCGCCTATCACGCAGTCATTCCCGTCAGTTCGATTTTCGGTTGAACCCTATGGCGACGAATACGCTGATTTCCAAGGAAGAATACCTGCGGACCAGCTTTCCCGATTCGGTATCTTCATAGCCGAACCCAAGTCCATTTGGCGGATGCGTTCAAGCCATGGCAAGATCGGCGGCAGTTGTTCCGGGCTTTGGGGATTCGGCTGGGTGTCGCGCCGGAGCGATTTCGGGTTGCCGATTTCGCCGTTTTTGCGTCTGCGCAATAGGAGCTAATCCCGGTCGATCCACCGTACGCGGTTGTTGAGATCATATCGCCAGACGACCGGTTCGAGGAGCTAATGAGCAAGCTCGCCGATTATGAGCAAGCGGGCGTCGAGTTTATATTCGTGGCTGACCCGCCGGTGCGCAGGCTCTCCCGATTCAGCAGGGGCGATTTGTTCGCGGTAGCGGCGCTGGAACTGCCCGCCTACGAAGCAGTCATTCCGGCCGGTTCGATTTTCGGATAACCGCCTTTACCGGTCCGCAACAGCCAGCCGGAACGCGGCCATCTCCTCGCCATTGCGAACCAGCAAAACGTCGCCGGCCAGAACGGGATGGTTCCAAGTCTTGCCCTCAATCGCCGGCCGCCTCGCGAGTTCCGTAAACTGATCGGAGGTTGCTCCGGCCAGCGCGATCTCTCCCTCCTCGGACAGCACCAGCAGCAAATCCTGATCGGGCAGCAGGACGAGTTGGCCCTGCCCGTAGCGCCCGCCCTTCCACTTGCGCTTGCCGTCCGCCAAGTCGATGCAGGCGAGGAGGCGGCCGTCGAAGCCGAAGGCGTGGCCCTTTTGAATGACGAAGTCGTTGAAATATGGCTTCAGCCCATTCGAGGTCCAGCGCTCCTCGACGGTCCATCCGCTCTGACCGTGCGCGACGGCTAGACGGCGCGTCCCGCTCGATTCAGTGACGCTGATCAGGATGTCGCCCTCCGCGATCACTCCGGGCTGCACAATCGGGTAGCCCTTCCATAAATGCTGCCAAAGCAGGGCGCCGTCGGCCAGCGCCACGCCGGTCGCTCCCACCCCGCTGACCAGCAGAACCTGCCGGACGCCGTCAATCGTCAACAATCGCGGCGAGCTGTAACTCGCGCCGCCGGCGGGGCCGATCCAACGGGGATTGCCAGTCGCAAGGTCATAGGCGGCGAGTTTGCCGGACGCGGCGACGATGACGGCGTCGTCAACCACCAACGGCGAACCGGAAAATCCCCATTCCGGCCGTTTCGCGCCGGTATCGGACGCGGCGTTGCGCGACCACACCACGGCGCCGTCACGGGCATCAAGCGCGTTCACGATTCCGGTGGCGCCCATCGAATACACACGGCCGTTGCTGAGCGCCGGTGTCCCGCGCGGACCTGCGCCGGCGTTCGATTCCCAGAAGCGGGCCGCGTCCCGGTGGCGCCACACCGGCTTGCCGGTCGTCACACTATAGCAGGCGACGATCTCGTCCTCACCGCGCTGTTCCTGCGTGTATAGGAGATCGCCGGCGACCGCGAATGACGACCAGCCCGGCCCGATCGGCCGACGCCACAGTTCGACCGGCGGCGATGCCGCCCAGTCAGTTTTCAGCCGCACTCCGCGCACAACGCCGTCGCCCCCGGACCCGCGAAAGGCAGGCCAGACGGCGCCAGTATTTGCCGCAACGGGAGCCGTTGGGATCGCCACCGGTTCGGCGGCGACTCGGGCCTCACCGGAAGGTTCCGCCAACGCCGGCGCGAGAGACGGCGCCTTCGCCATCGGCTCGTCGACAACCTGAGCCAGCAGCCGCTCCTCGGGACTTTTCGCCCACCGCCACATCAATTCGTTGTCGAAGTTGCTGCTAAAGCCACCGGTTCGGACCAGCGTCCACACGCCCACCGAGAGCAGGATGGCCGCGGCCATCGTTAATCGCCGCAGCCCGGCCGCGAGCGGCCGGCTGGCCGCCGCCCACACGACAAACGCCAGGCATAGGCCCGGAGTCGCCAGGTGTACGAACAACACGCCTTGGGCCCCGGTCGCGATCGATACGTCGAGGAATCGCGACGTCGCAAACAGCGCGATGATCATCAGCACGACCCCCCCGAAGCGCTCGGACCGCGGCGCCCGGCTGAAGAATGCCCACCAAATCATAAGAGCCGCGCCGCCGGCCAGCCCCCCAAGTACGGCAATCATCATGCTATCCGGAGCGACAGCCGGGACGCCGAACCTGGCCAGCCATTGGATCGCGACGATCACCACGCCAGGCCATAGCCGGAGTGGTTTCCGGGAAACAGATTCTTCAGGCGGCGCGATGGTCATGGTCTGACCATACGCTAACCACGACGCGTTTGTTCCCGGATTTCTTTGGGGAGAGAATCAGTTGGCGATGGAGCGGCGTACGGCATTAAAAAGCGCCACCTGCTGCACATCGCGGGTGATGCTTGGAGAACCATCAAGAAGTTGGTAGCGGTAGTAGCCGAACTGCGCGTGATTGGCGCCGGGGATTTCAATCCAAGTAGTTGCCGGCGGCAGCAGTCTGGCGTTAGCGCGGATGGCGGCGGGACTGGCGATGCCATCGTTGCCGCCGGAGATCTTAGTCACTTTCAGCGGGACGGCGGAAAGGTCGAAGTCGCGCGGATGCGTGGTTCCGATGAGTACAAGGCCGGCTACATCGGATGCCGATTCACGGGCAAAACGCGTAGCAAGCATGGCGCCGCGGGAGTGGCCGGCCAGGAACCAGCGGGTGTCGCGATTGGCGTTGACGGTCGCGGTGATTTGGGCAAAAATGGTGGAGATTTGTGAGGCGGTACAGGCACAGCGCAGGGGTAGACGAATGAGGTGGGCGGGATGGCCGACGGACGCGAGGCTTTTGAGGAGCGGGGTGTAGGCGACGGGGTCGACCATGCCGCCGGGAAGAAAGACGATGCCGGTGGCGCGTTTGCCAATAAGGGGTTGGAAGTGGATGGCGGTTTCATCGTCCGTCACTTTGACGGCGGCGTTCGTCAGAAGCGTATCTTCTGGAACGCCTTGAGTTTGATAGCCCCAGATCATCCAGATGGTAAAGGACACGCCGAAGAGAGGGAAAAGCACTCGAACGTACTTACGCAGCCGCACCTGTTCAGGCTAACTGGTATTGGCGGCGATCGGGTAACAGGCGGCGGAAGGCGGCCGCGGGCGGTTCCGATTGGAGGGCGCAGCGCCGGCCGTGGGAAAGGCCGTCGACGTTGATGCGAGCGCCGCTAACGGAAACGCGGTAGGCCATATCGGCGCCGGTCTCGCGGGCCAGGGAGTCCAGGGGCCAATCGCTATTGGCAACCATGCGAATGCCTCCTTCGCGTGCAATTAGAACGGTCCAGGCGGATTCACCGCAACCAGCCTGGACCGCGGACTGGCCCCCCTCGAAGATCCGCGCCGCATTATCGAGGAACTGGTCCATGTAAAGCTCTTCGGCGATTAGGCGGCTTTCTTGAGACGTATAATGCAATCATGGTGCGCCCCCTGATTTTGCTCGCCGTTTGCGTTCTACCGGCACAAGTGAAGCGGCCGCCGGGGCATTTTGAGAACGACCGGGTGATGGTGGAGTCGGTGATTTACGCCGATCGCGAGAGCGTGAAGCGCATGATTGGTCACGATTTCGATGGGTCGGTGGCGGTGTTGGAAATTACGGTAACGCCGCGCGGTGGCGAGGCGCTGGACGTGGAACGCGAGGACTGGACGCTGTTTTCGAACAAAGACGCGCAGAAAGCGCCGGCTTTCCATCCCAGCCAGTTGGCGGGGCAGGGCGCGATTGTCGTTAAGGAACAGCGCGGCGGAGGCGGCCTGATGGCTGGCAACAACCCGAACGCGCCGGTGATTGGCGGGGTTCCGGGTACGGGCGGACGGCCGCGGTCAATGGGAAATGGGGGCGGCGGGATTGGTAACTCCGGGTCCCAGGCGGTCGATATGACGATTGAAGCCAAAAATGACGCCGTGGCGAATCCGATTCTGGCGGAGTTGAAGACCAAAGAATTGAAGTATGGCAAGACCATGACGCCGGTGAAGGGACTGTTGTACTTTTCGCTCGATGGGAAACATAAGCTGAAGGATCTGGAAGTCTGGTACCGCGGCCCGGCGGGGAAGTTCGTAATATCCTATAAGCCTTGATGCACATTCACGAACTGGATACGCCGGCCCTGGTGGTCGATCTGGATGTTATGGAGCGTAATCTGAGCCGGATGGCCGATTACACGAAGAAGCATTCCTTGCGGCTGCGGCCGCATACGAAGACACACAAAAGCCCGCTGCTGGGCGCGCGGCAATTGGCGCATGGCGCGGCGGGGCTGACTGTGGCCAAGGTTTCCGAGGCCGAAGTAATGCTAGCCTCGGGCGTTGAGGATCTGTTGCTCGCCTTCCCGATATTCGGTGCGGAGAAGATGCGGCGGCTGGTGGAGGTGGCGAAGAAGACGCGCGTGACCGTAGCGGTGGATAGCGTCGAAGTGGCGCGGCCGATCGCGGAAGCGGCAACGGCGGCCGGCGTTACCATTGGCGTATTGGCGGAAGTGGATGCCGGGTTACACCGCGTGGGCGTTCAGCCGGAGTTGTTTGCGGGGTTGTTGCAAGAGTTGGCCCTGTTAAAGGGAATCGAACTGCGCGGCATGGCGTTTTATCCGGGTCACATAAAGAACCAGGATGCGACGCTTTTGGCCGCGTTGTCGTCGTTAATTCAGGGACTGGTGGACGAGGCGGCGGCGGCGGGGTTTGCGTTGCCCATAGTGTCGGGCGGGACGACGCCGACAATGTGGCATTCCCACGAAGTGGCGGGGATGAATGAAATCCGGCCTGGCACCTATATCTTCAATGACCGGAACGTAGTGATTTCCGGAGCCTGCACGATGGAAGATTGCGCGGCGACGATCATTGCGACGGTGGTGTCGACCAGCGTACCCGGACAGTTTGTGATCGACGGCGGATCGAAGACGTTTTCCTCCGATCGAGCGGCGATGGACGGGTTCGGCCTTTTTCTCGACGCGCCGGAAGCGCTTTTTGAAAAGATGAATGAGGAGCATGGGTACGTGAAACATGCGGGGCACAAACGGAAGGTGGGCGAGCGGGTGCGCGTGTTGCCGAACCACATTTGCGTGGCCGTGAATCTGCACGAGAAAGTTTACGGAGTTCGCGGGGACCAGGTGGTCGAGACCTGGACCGTGGACGGCCGCGGGAAATTGCAATAGAAGGCGCCCGGCCGGCGATGACGAAGATCGTTGCCAGGCAAAATATTCTGGAAGAAAACGCCAAGATGCCGCGTTTGAATGAATGAGACAACGAACATGGCATCTATCGGGCTAGCATTAACAGCGGGACCCAACGTTTTGCCGCTGCCGCCGACTTTCCAGGACCTCTACGAACGACACGCCGACGCTGTCTACCGGACAGCCCTCCGCGTCACCGGCAACGACGCCGATGCCGAGGACGCCATGCAAACCGTCTTCCTCCGTATGATGAATCACTCCGGGACGGAGCTTTCCCATTCGGCGGAACACTACTTGCGGCGCGCCGCGACTAACGCCGCCATCGACATCCTCCGCAAAAAACATACGCAGCGCGAGACTCCGCTCGACCTGAGTCCTGAACGGACCTCGCCCGCCAAAGACGTTCTCCTTAAGGAATCTCTCCGGCGGTCGCTCGCAAAGCTCGACCCTGAAGACGCCCAGCTCTTCACCCTGCGCAATCTCGATGGGTTCTCCTACGATGAACTCGCCGCCATGTTCGGAATTGAACGGGGCACCGTCGCCAGCCGGCTCCACCGGATTCGCCAGGATTTGCTGGTCTCGATTAACCGCTGAAGGAAAGGAACTCACCGCCATGAATGAAAACGAACTTGATCGACTATTGACGGACATGGGCCAGGAAGAACCGGACCCGGCCACCCTCGCCGCCGTGCGCGAGCGCGTCTGGAACAACCTTTCCGCCAGCCCCCTTTGCTTGCAAATGAGGGGTCAATTCGCCGATTACCGCGGCGGCGCCCTCCCGGAAAATCAGCGCCTCCTGCTCGAAGACCACCTCACCCGCTGCGCCGCCTGCCGCCGTTCGTTCAACTCGGCGCCCGTCGTCGCCATGCCGGCCAAACGCGCGCCCATTCGCCGCTCATCCATTCCCCGGTGGGCGATCGCCGCCGGCATCGCCGCGGCCGCTTTATTCCTGGGCCGCAATGCGCTCGATCAAGCCCTGGCCCCCGCAGGGCCGCGCGCCACTGTCCAGTCGACGGAAGGCATGCTCTATTCCCTGAACGCCGCCTCCCTCCCCAATGGCGCCGAGATCGCCGACGGCGCCGTCGTCCGCACCGCCGCCGGCGCCCGCGCCCATTTGCGCCTCGCCGACGGCTCCCTTATCGAAGTCAATGAACGCACGGAATTTTCGCTGAAAGCCGCCTGGAGCGGCTCGACCATTCTTCTCGAACGCGGTGACATCATCGTCCGCGCCGCCAAGCAGCGCAACGGCTATTTAAAGGTTATTACCCGCGATTCTGAAGCGGCCGTCAAAGGCACCATCTTTACGGTTTCCGCCGGCACCGCCGGTTCGCTCGTTGGCGTCGTTGAAGGTTCCGTCGCTGTTACCCAGACAGGAACTGAAAGGATATTGAAGCCCGGCGAACAGGCCGCCACCAGCCAGGCCTTGAGTAAGGTTTCCGTCCGGGAAGCCGTGGCCTGGAGCGCCGAGAAAGAGAAGCACTTCGCGCTCCTCACCGAGCTGGCCGCCATAGAAAAGCAGATCCCTCCGCAAACGGCGCGCACCACCTCCCGGCTCATTTCTCTCCTCCCGCCGGATGTGCAAATATATGCGGCTATCCCGAATCTTGGCCCAGCCATGAATCAGGCCGTCAGCCTCATCGAACAGCGCTCCGGCGACAACGCGGTTCTCCGTGAATGGTGGGCCTCCCGGAGCGCCGGCGATATGAAGCAGCTTATCGACAAAGTGCGCGTTCTCTCGCCCATGTTTGGCGAAGAGTTGGTCTTCCTGTTCGTTAAGCCCGAGTTCCCGCTCTTGCTCGCCGAAGTAAAGGCTGGCCAGGAAGCGGCGCTGATCGCCGAACTCGCGAAACTGCTCCCCGCCCCGGCCGCCTATCGGATCGTCAATCGAGTCCTGTTAGTCTCCGATTCCACCGCCCATCTAAACACGCTGGCCGCCCAGTTGGGCCAAGGCGCCGGGTCGCCCTTCGGACTCGAATTGACCAAGCGCTACGCCCGCGGCGTCGCCTGGATTTTTGGCGCCGATTTGACCGCCATGCCGGTCGCCGAAGCCCCCAATGTCATTGGCGCCGACAAGGTCCGCTTCGTATTCGCCGAACAGCGCACCGTTCAGGGTATGGAAGAAAATGAGGCCACCGTCCTGTTCTCAGGGCCTCGTACCGGCGTCGCCTCATGGCTCGCCGCCCCCGGCTCATCCGGCTCCGCCGAATATGCCTCCGCCGACGCCATCGCCGTCTTCTCCGCGGCTACTCGCAATCCCCGCCAAATCATGGAAGAGCTAGCCAGTCTGCTTCCCAGCTTCGCCGATCATTTGCGGGAAATGCAGGCCAAGACCGGGGTCAACCCCATCAATGACATCGCCGCCGCGCTCGGCACCGATTTCACTCTCTCGCTCGAAACCGCTTCGGTCCCGATTCCTGGCTTTATCGCCGCCATCGAGGTTTACCAGCCCGCTACGTTGAACGCGACCATCGCCCGGCTCGTCGAAGCCTACAATCGGCAGGCCGCGACTGAACGGAAGCTCGTCCTTAAAGAGGAATCTGTCGATGGGCGCGCGTGGCGCTCGCTCACCCTGTCGGGCTTCGGCTTGCAGTGGACCTTCGACCGCGGTTACTGGATCGTGTCCATGGATCGCGCCGTCGCCGTCCGGGCGTTGGCTACTCGCGCCGGTGGCTTCCCGCTCGTTCGCTCCGCCCAGTTCAAGGCGCAAATGCCCACCCTCGCCGGCGTCCAGACCTCCGGCTTCGCCTGGTTCAACCTCGGCCCGGCCGCGGACATTATTTCGTCTCTCGCGCCGTCCCCGCAGTTCAAGAAGTTTCTCGCCATTCGCGAACCATCTTTGATTACTTTCAATGGGGAAACGGAACGAATCCAGGTCGCTTCTCGTACTCGCTTAACGAGCCTCATGCTAGATACTATGGTGAACTTTGGCGCTGAACACAGGAAGCGGGGGAAATGAGTCCGGTCATTGAAGTCGATTCCCTGCGAGTAAAACTGGGGCGGCGGGAGATTCTACAAGGAATCTCCTGCCGCCTCGGCATTTCGGGAGCCGGAAAAGCCATTGGCCTGTTAGGCCCCAATGGCGCCGGAAAATCGACGCTCATCCAGGCGCTGCTCGGCTTCCATAAGCCTTCCGCCGGCCGCGCCCGCATCCTCGGTTTTGACTGCCATTCGCAAGCGCGCGAAGTGAAGGCCCGTATCGGCTACATGCCGGAGAACGATTCCTTTATCGGCGACATGACCGCCGTCGCCTTCCTCCGCCTGATGGCCGAAATTTCCGGGCTGCCCAAAGCCGCGGCGCTCGAAAAAGCGCATGAGGTGCTGTTTCATGTGGGGCTCGGCGAATCGCGCTATCGCCAGATCGGCACTTATTCCCTCGGTATGAAGCAGATGGCCAAGCTCGCACAGGCTATTGTTCATGGACCGGAACTGGTCATCCTCGACGAGCCGACAAACGGGCTGGACCCGGCCGCCCGCCAGCGGATGCTGCAACTGATTAAGGAGATGAAGGAGCAGCACGGAATGAACGTCCTGCTGTGCTCCCATCTTTTAACCGATGTCGAACTGGTGTGCGACGAGGTGGTGATCTTAAAGGACGGGAAAATCGTACACCAATCCGACCTCGAAGCCGAACGAAAATCGAACCGCCGTTTCGTCCAGCTCGATGTGAACGGCGACGACCGCAACCTGGCGGCGGCGCTGCGCGAAGTGGGCGCGGAGGGCATTTCGGAAGCGCCAGGCCAATGGCGGATCGTCTTGCCGGCCGATGTTGAAATCGGGTCGCTATGGCGTCTCGCCGCGCGCGAGCGCCTTCAGATTCGCAAGCTCACTCACCGCAAAGACACCTTGGAAGAGATCTTCCTGAAAGCCGTCGGCCACATCCGGCAGACACCCGGCGCGACGCCGGCGGAGGTACCCGCACATGGCCGTCTATAGACGCGGTTATCAACGTTACAACGAAGGGCTCACCAGCCACGCGGCGCGCCTGATGGTCATGCCCCGGTTTACCTGGGAACGCATGCTCAGTCAAAAGTTCGTGCTGATTCTACTTGTCGTCTCGATGTTCTGGCCGCTCCTCTGCGCGGGGTTTGTCTACCTCGCCAATCACTCCGAACTCTGGCAGGGCTTCGACGGGGGCTTCAAGAAGTTTCTGGCGATCAACGGCAATTTCTTCTCGATTTTCATGAAGGCGCAGTCCGTCTACGCGCTGATCCTCGCCTCTGTGGCCGGACCGGGACTGATCGCGCCGGACCTCGCAAACAATGCTCTGCCGCTTTACTTCTCGCGGCCATTGACTCGCGGCGACTATATTCTGTCCCGGATGATCGTGCTGCTCGGACTCCTGTCGATGGTGACCATCGTGCCCGGACTGCTCCTCTTTGGCATGCAGGCCGGCATGGCGGGCGGCGATTGGTTCTGGCAAAACTGGTATCTGGGAGCGGCAATACTCGCCGGGTTCGCGCTCTACATCGTGACCGTCAGCCTGGTCGCCTTGACCAGTTCGGCCTATGTGAAGTGGCGCGTCGTCGCCGGAGCAATGGTGCTGGCCTTCTTCTTCCTTCTCGCCGGAGCGGCGGAGATGGTGAACGAGGTCTTCCGCGTGGAGTGGGCGTCGGTCTTCAACATCGGGTACGCTATGAACACCGTCTGGGCGGGCATGCTCGACCTGGAGATACCGGACGAAAAGCCGGGAGTCTGGGAGTGCGCCATCTTCATCGGCGCGTTGGCGGCCGCGCTCCTCGCGCTCCTGGCGCGCAAACTGCGCGCCGTGGAGGTGGTGAAGTGAGCGCCACGGAAATCGTCTTCGACAACGTCTCCAAGTTCTACGGCGACGTACTCGGCGTAAACCGCGTGGACCTCCATATCCCGCCCGGCATCACCAGCCTGGTGGGGCCGAACGGATCCGGCAAGACCACGCTCATGAACCTCATGACCGGCCTGGTCCATCCCAATTCCGGCGTCATCCAGGTGCGCGGATTGTCGCCGTTCGCGCCCGAAAAGCTCATGAAGATCATGGGCTACGCCACGCAGTACGACTCGGGGCCGCGCGGCGCCACTGGCTTTGACTTTGTATCCACGGGTCTGCTGCTTCATGGGTTCACTAAGGCCGATGCCCAGCGCCGCGCCTGGCAGACCATTGAGCGGGTGGGGCTGACGAGCGCCGCCAAGCGAAAAGTCGCGGGCTATTCCAAAGGCATGCGCCAGCGCATCCGCCTCGCGCAGGCAATCGCGCATGACCCGGAAGTCCTAATTCTCGATGAGCCGCTGAACGGCCTGGACCCATTGGTTAGGGCGGAAACCATTGCGCTGTTTCGCGACTACGGCGCCAGCGGCCGGCACGTCGTCCTTTCCAGCCACGTCCTCCAGGAGGTGGACGTCTTCTCCGATCAGGTCATCCTGATTGCCAACGGGATGATCGTCGCCGAAGGGCAAATCAAAAGCGTCCGCGATGAGATTCACGAGCACCCCAGCCAGTTCCTGCTGCACTGCAAAGACGCGTCGCGAGTGGCGTCGCTGCTGTTCGCCGAAGCGCATATTTCAGAGATCAAGCTCGCTCCCGAAGGCCAGGGTCTGCTGGTGCTGACGAGGAACCGCGAGGCCTTCTGGGCGGCGCTGGAACGAATCGCGCTCAGCGGCATCGATATCGACGGCGTGATCCCAACCGACGAAAACGTCGACGCCTTGTATGAGTACCTGATAGGAGGCGGACGATGAATCCGGGACAACAGATTTGGACCATCGCGCGGCTGGAACTGGGGCGCGTGTTCTTCTCGCGGCGCTCGTTTTGGGTCTATTTACTGGCAATATTCCCGTCGGTCATTTTCATTGGCCACGCCGTTGACGCGAGCTTTAAAGCCAGGCGGTGGGGCAGTGACCGGAAAGTGTCGGCGGAGGCGCTGAACCGCGTACAGTCCGGCATGACCGACGAACAGGTTCTGCAACTGGCGGGCAAACCCGTGACCGATACAACCCGGAAACGGCGCCCGCGCCGCGACGACGATCCGGCGGCGGAGAAGCAACCGGACGTGCGCCGCCACATGATGTATTTCGACGGCAAACGCCGCGTGGATCTGCGGTTCGAAGACGGATTACTGGTCTCCCGCAATATGCGCGACCTGCTGAACTTCGAAGAGGACCGGAAGGTCTACGCGGGCATGTTCCAGTTCTTCTATTTGCGGCTCGGTATCTTTTTTGGCTGCCTGGGAATATTCATCAATTTGTTCCGCGGCGAGATGCTGGACCGCTCGCTCCACTTCTGGTTCCTGGCGCCGGTGAAGCGCGAAGTCCTCCTGCTTGGTAAGTATTTGGCCGGACTGATCGCCGCCGCCTTAATCTTCGGGACCGGCGCCTTATTTAGTTTCCTGGCGATGGTGCTGCCGCAGGACGGCGCCGAGGTGCAGACGTTCTGGCAGACCATTGGGCCTGAGCAAGCCTTTTGGTATGTCGCGGCCGCCATGCTGGGCTGCGTGGGCTATGGGAGCATCTTCCTGGCCGCCGGTCTTCTGCTACGAAACCCGATCATCCCGGCTATTGTGATGCTTATCTGGGAATCAATTAATGGCTTCCTCCCCGACGTGATGCAGAAGTTGAGCGTGTTGCACTACCTGCAGTCGCTGTGCCCGGCGCCGCCGCCGCTGCCGAACGACATGCCGGCGATTATGAAAATGCTCCTGGCTCCGGCCGCGCCGTCATCGGTGCCATTGGCCGTGCTGGGACTGCTGGCGCTGACCGTGTTGGTGCTCTTTGCCGCAATGCAGGCTGTGCGCCGCCTGGAAATCAACTATGGGACCGAATAATCATTTTGATATATTCAAGGTCCGATGAATCGCCGCCAATTCTTAAGACAGACCGCTCTGACGGCGACCCTTGCCACAGGGACGAATGGCGCCCCGGCAAACCGGGCGCGCGAATGGAACCACTACGGCGGTGACGCCGGGGCGTCGCGCTACTCGGCCTGCGACCAGATCAAGCCCGGCAATGTGGCCAAGCTCAAAGTGGCCTGGGTTCACAAGACGGGCGACGCCAGCGTGCGGCCCGCCACGCAGATCGAGTGTACGCCGATCGTCGTCGATGGCGTGATGTATCTGACCACCGCGCGGAACAAAGTCCAGGCCGTCGAGGCGGACTCCGGAAAGCTGTTGTGGACCTTCGATGCGGGCGAATCCGCCGAAGCCGCGGCGGGCGCGCCCTCGCGCCGCGCGCCGGGAATCAGCCGGGCGGTTTGTTACTGGGAAGAGGGTGGCGACAAGCGCATTTTTCAGGCCTATCGGGACCAGTTGTGGGCGATCGACGCGAAGACCGGCAAACCGGTCACTACTTTCGGCAAGGCCGGCATGATCGATATGAAGGAGGACTTCGACCACGACATGTCGAAGCTGACTTTCAAACAGAGCAGCCCGGTGGTGGTCTACAAGGATGTTGTGATCACCGGCGGCGGCGGCGGCGAAGGGCCATATCCCGAAGCGCCCGGCCACATTCGCGGATTCGATGCCAAGACGGGCAAGCGGCGCTGGATCTTCCATACGATTCCCAAGCCGGGCGAGTTTGGACACGAAACCTGGTCCGGCGACTCGTGGAAATACACGGGCGGGACGAATAACTGGGCGGGGATGTCTGTCGACGAAAAGCGCGGCGTGGTGTACGCGGGTATCGGCTCGCCGAGTTT
>Ga0163151_10004591_pt1 | contig 18384 bp, 14 predicted proteins | sample OliLakLV19MP5IB2_FD_145596 | JGI IMG/M metagenome (GOLD analysis project Ga0163151, IMG submission 145596) | Freshwater microbial mat bacterial communities from Lake Vanda, McMurdo Dry Valleys, Antarctica - Oligotrophic Lake LV.19.MP5.IB-2 | ecosystem: Environmental > Aquatic > Freshwater >... | reverse complement strand
GGCCGCGTTGTTGACGTTGGGCGTGCATCTCCTCGGCGCCGGCGGCGGAGGGATGCCGGCGGTGCTGCTGTGGGGACTGATACTGCTTGCGATGAGCGTGGCCGAACGAGAACCAACGATGCCGTGCAACTCCGGTGACCAGGGACTGCGTCGCGCAGCGAGCGTGATTCCCACGGTCGCGGCCGGCCTGGTGATCGTGCTGATCTGGCGGCCCGATGCCGCCTGTCAGGAACTCATCGCCGACGGCGACCGAGCGATTGGACATCGGGGCCTACGAACGGCCGATGGACTGTATGTCGCCGCAGCCGATCGCGATCCCTGGAATCCCGTTCCGCGGGTCCGGTCTGGTGAACTGCGCCGTCAGTCTGCTCGCGGACTGCAAAGCGAGACCTTAGATATTAACGAGATGATCGCCTCGGCGATTTTGAGCTATGAAACGGCCATTCAGTCTGATCCGAACAATGGCGATTGGCGCTCGGCCATCGGTCGCTGCTGGTTTGATCGATTCCAAAGCTCCGAAGAATCCGATCACGCGACAAACGCCGCCCACTGGTTTCAGTTGGCCTCGACGATGTACCCCACCAACTCCGCTTGGGCGGCCGACTGGGCGGAGGCCGCCCAAGCCGCGGGGCAAGCCGACGACGCCCGTCGCGCCGCAGAGATCGCCTTGACGCAGGACGACATCAACCGGCGGCTGGGGCACGTCGAACGCTGGCTCCCCGAGGCGCGGCGGAAACAACTGGAGGCGTGGCGGTGATGCGTCTTTCCCAGCCCCGAGCGCCAGCGAGGGATGAGTGATTGCTGAGGAAAAGTCCTCGCTGGCGCTCGGGACTGGGAAACCGCCGCGCGATTTGCAGAACATCCCCGTGGGCTTATGATGGTGGTGGATCGAAGCAGTGATGGAAATCATCCGCGGTCTTGACCGCGTGCGAGGAAGTCAGCGATGAAACCGAGTGGTGTGGTTCTGTGTGTGGTCTTCGCGGCCGCGGCGTTGGCGGGGACGGTCTGGGTCGGCCGCTATCGCGGGGAGACGCCGACAATCCTCAAAGGCACGCCCAAGGACGTGCCGGTCGGTCCCCCCATCGCGGCGAGCGGCCCGTATCCCACGGCGGTCGCCGACGAACTCGAATACAACTTTGGGGCCATGCCGGTGGGGGCCAAAGGCAAGCACGACTACGTGATCCGCAACGACGGGCAGGCCGACCTCGTGGTGATGGCCCGTAAAGAGGACACCACCTGCTCCTGCACCGTCGGCGAACTCTCCAGCGACGACGGCGTGAAGCCGGGCGAGTCGGTCACCGTGACGCTGCAGTGGGAGATCAAGGCCCCGACCGAGCAATTCCGGCATCAGGCCATCGTCCGCACCAACGATCCGGAGCACAAAGCGATCACGCTGGTCGTCACCGGGCAAGTGGACGAAACGCTGAAGCTGCATCCCGCGTCCCCCTGGACACTGGGTGAGATGTCGGCGACGGAGCCGAGCGTCGTCACCGGGCATCTGGTCTCGCCGCATCTGGAGCGGTTCGACATTCAGTCGGCCCAGGCGGACCGCGAGACGACGAAGGTCGAATGGTCCCCCTTGACGCCGGAGCAGATCGCCGAGATGGCGGAGCAAAAAATCAAATGCGGGTACAAATTCACGATCGCGGTTTCGCCCGACATCCCCATCGGCGCGTATGGCGACACGGTCAACATCGTCACCAGCGAGGAAATCGGCGGCGAAATCAGCCTCAAGCTGGCCGGCATCCGCAAGGGCCCGCTCGAGTTCTTCGGTCCGAATTATCACCGCGAAGCGGGCGTGATCACCATGGGCGAATTCCCGGCCGCCGAAGGGAAGGATCTCTCGCTGTCCGTGTTCGTACACGATCTCGAATCGGATCTCGAACTGCAGGATGTCAAACAGGAGCACAACACCGTGCGGATTTCCATGCAAAAGGACGAGAAGTTCGCGGGCAAAGGCCAGCGCTATTACCTGAAGGTCACAGTGCCGCCGGGGCTGCCGCAGAATCGGCAGCGGAAGAACTCCGAAAAGGTCGACTTGTTCTTCAATCACCCTCAGGCCAAGCAGACGCGACTGATCGTCGATTTTCTGGCGACGCCGCCGGACCTTTAATCCTCGCGCTCGGGGTTGTGAGCTGAGGGCCAAGGGCCGTACTCCCCATCAGATCTCCGCCGGGCGAGACGCTCTACCAGGAGAGGAACGAGCATGGATTTCCCAGCACGGATGCGCTGGCTGACGCTCACGATTCTGATGATTGGCGTCTTCGTCGGTTGGTACGGCTGCTCGCGCAAACCGGCATCGCCGAACAACGGGGGCGCTGCGACTGTTGCGGTCCCCGTGAAGCCGCTGCTCGAAGGCTGGGATCAACCGGCCGTGGCGCTGTTGCTGTCGGGCGAGCAACTCGGCTATCTGGAGCCGTGCGGCTGCTCGCTGACGCAGTCCGGCGGCCTGGCCCGGCGGGCGCATCTTGAACGCCTCCTCACCGGCGAGAAGAAGTGGACGGTCTTGGGCCTCGATGCCGGCGACACCCTCAAGCGCTCCCGCCGGCAGGATCAGCTCAAGTTCGAGGCGATCCTGTCCGGCCTCAAGCAACTCGGCTACCAGGGCGTCGCCGCGGGGCAATCCGAACTGCGGCTCGATCCTTCCTTGCTGCTCGGCCAGTTCACCGAGGCCGACGGCATCCCATTGGGCGGGTTGCTGATCGGTTGCAACGTCGTGCTGTTCGACACACCCGACCTCGGCGTGCCGAAGCCGTATCGCGTCATCGACGCCGGGGGCGTGAAGATCGCCGTCACCGCGGTGGTCGGGAAGTCAGTCGCCGACGAAGTCGCCCCCACCGGCGTCCAGACGAACATCACGGTCAAAGATGCTCAGGCCGCCCTGGACGAAGTCTTGCCCAAGTTGCAGGCCGAGTCGCCGGACCTGCTGATTCTGCTCTCGAACGGCTCGCTCGACGAAGCCCGTGCGCTGGCCAAGGCGAACCCGCAATTCCACGCCGTCCTCGCCACCGGCGGGCCGGAAGAGCCGGCGTCGCAGCCGGAACAAGTCGGTGACACGCTGCTCCTGCTGACCGGGCACAAAGGGAAGCACGTCGGCGTGCTGGGGTACTATCCGGCCGCAACGCCGAAACTGAAGTGGGAGCTCGTCGATCTCGACAACGCCCGCTTCGACAGCGACCCCCGCATGGAAGCCCTGATGCGGAACTATCAGCAGCAGTTGCAGGACCTCGATCTGGCCCGTTCGGACGAACTGCTGACCCGGCATCCCACCGGACGGACGTTCGTCGGGGCCGAGAAGTGCGGCGAGTGCCACAAGAAGACCTACAGTTTCTGGAAAGAAACGAAGCACGCGAAGGCGTTCCACAGTCTGGAGCGGGGCCGTCTGGGCCAGGAACAGGGGTGGGTGTCGCGGATTCACGACCCCGAATGCCTGTGCTGTCACGTCACAGGTTGGGATCCGCAGGAAGTGCTGCGCTACGACAGCGGCTACCTCGACGCCGTCGCCTCTAAACATCTCGCCGGCCAGCAATGCGAGAACTGCCACGGCCCGGGGAATGTGCATACCGACCTGGAATGGCAGTACCAGAAGGACCGCCAGAACGTCTCGCTCGATGAAGTCAACGCGGCCCGCGCCGCGGTGAAACTGAACTCGGCCACGGCCGAGAACCAGGTCTGCATCAAGTGCCACGACGCGGAAAACAGCCCCGGATTCAACTTCGCGAAATACTGGGACAAGGTGAAGCACCCGTGGAAGGACTGAAGGCCAGAAGCCGCGGGGTTGCACCCCCGCGGTTGCTGCGGACAGACATCCATTTTCAGAATCGACCCACCACCGCATGACTGACTCCAGCACCTCTCCGCCGACCGCTCTCCGCTCGTTGCGGGACCAGCAGTTGCTGGAGATCGTCTGGCCCGACGGTCGCACCGATCGGTTGCCGTATTACGATCTGCGCTGCGCCTGTCCGTGCGCCAGTTGCATCGATGAAATCACCGGCCGGGCGATCCTCCGCCGCGAAGCCATCCCCGCCGACGTCGCCCCGAAGGATCTGCATTTCGTCGGCAACTACGCGTTGGGCATCCACTGGAGCGACGGCCACACCACGGGCATCTTCACCTGGGACCGCCTGCGGGGACTGGGGCAGCCGCATGATGCGTAATTCCGTGCCCGATCTGTCTTGAGAAAAGAATGTTGCTCCACAGATTACGCCGATGACGCAGATTAGAAGCCAGACAAATCGAGGATGACTCGAAGTCAGATTCCCGCCTTTCAATCTGTGAAATCTGCGAAATCTGCGGATAAACTCATCCTCTTCTCGAACGAAATCGTGCATGGCGTTGCATGTCACACGAGTGAGGATGTTTTCTTGCCAATCTTGGGCTCAGTGGCGCTGTTCGAGGTCGAACTCAAGTTCCGCATCACCGAGCCGGACCGGTTGCGATCCAAGCTGGATGAACTCGGTGCGACGTGGGGCGAACCTGTCCCGCAGCGCGACCGTTATTTCGCGCATCCGTCCCGCGACTTCGCCGTCACCGATGAAGCCCTGCGACTCCGCACGGTCGGCGATGCGAACGTGCTCACGTACAAAGGGCCGGAGATCGACACCCTCACCAAAACGCGCCGCGAGATTGAGGTGCCGATTGCGGACGGAGTCGATCAGGCGGCCCGCATGACCGATCTGCTGCTCGGACTCGGCTTCCGCCCCGTCCGCGAAGTGGCCAAGACCCGCCACAGCGGTCTCATCTTGTGGCAGAGCCGGACGGTGGACTGGACGTGGGACGACATCCCGCCGCTCGGGGCGTTCGTCGAGCTGGAAATCGTGACCGACGACCCCGGCCGCGCCGCCGCGCAGGACGTTATCATCAGTCTGGCCAGGCAGTTGGGACTCACCAACTCCGAGCGGCGGTCGTACCTCGAATTGCTGCTGGACCACGATCGCTGACATCGTTCGCAATAATCGCTTGCGGTTTCGCGGCCACCCGACTACTATTCTTCCGTCCACATTCCGGGGCCGATCCCTTCCCTCCCTGGAATCAGTAAAGACCCTGAGAACCTCGCGGAAAGGATGCGCGCCGCCATGTCCCCCAAGGCCAAATCTGCCGTCAAAAAAGCCGAAACCAACGGGGTCTCCACCGAACAGAGCCGCATGCTCGACAATGCCCTGGGACAAATCGAAAAGGCGTTCGGCAAGGGTTCGATCATGAAGCTCGCCGACGGCGGTCCGTCGGCGATTTCCGGCATCTCCTCCGGGGCCTTGTCGCTCGATCTGGCCCTCGGCGGCTACGGCTATCCGCGCGGCCGCATCATCGAGGTCTTCGGCCCGGAATCGAGCGGCAAAACCACGCTCGCTTTGCACGCCATCGGCAGCGCCCAGAAGGCCGGCGGCGTCGCCGCGTTCATCGACGCCGAACACGCCCTCGATCCGTCCTGGGCCAAGCGACTCGGCGTCAACCTGGAAGACCTGCTGGTCAGCCAGCCCTCCTACGGCGAAGAGGCGCTGCAGATCGCCGAGATGCTCATCAAGTCGAACGCGGTCGACATCATCGTGATCGACTCCGTGGCGGCCCTCGTTCCCAAGGCCGAACTCGACGGCGAAATCGGCGCCACGCACGTCGGTTTGCAGGCCCGCATGATGAGCCAGGCGATGCGCAAGCTGACCGGCGCCATCGCCAAATCGAAGACCACCGTGATCTTCATCAACCAGATCCGCGAGAAGATCGGCGTGATGTTCGGCAGCCCGGAAACCACGCCCGGCGGCCGCGCCCTCAAGTTCTATAGCTCGTGCCGGGTCGATGTCCGCCGCCTCAGCACGCTCAAAGAGGGGGAGACCACGACCGGCATCCGGATGAAGGTCAAGGTCGTCAAGAACAAGGTCGCCCCGCCGTTCCGCCAGGCCGAGTTCGACATGCTCGGCGAGTGCGGGATCAGCTACGAGGGGGACGTGCTCGACCTCGCCGCATTGCACCGCGTGGTCGACCGCAGCGGCAGTTGGTTCACCTACGGCGAAGCGCGGCTCGGCCAGGGCCGCGAAAAGGCCCGCGCGTATCTGCAGGAGCATCCGGAGATGGTGAAGGAGATCCGCGACAAGGTGCTGGCGGCGTATCTCGCCAGCCCGCATTCCGGCTCGATGGCGCTGACAACGAGTGCCGTTGCGGAAGAGTAGAGCACATTTCAGAACCCTTGGGGTGGCCGGGGCTGGACCGACCAACGGGAGGGAAGCCCCGGTGAGCGCGCGACCGACCGGGGCTTCGCCGAAGCGGCTCCAGCCCCGGCCACCCACTTCACGGGCTTTGAAATGCGCTCTATCTACTACCGAGTGATCGCCCTGTCACCGGTCAGTAGGCACTGATATGATGGGAGGTGGTGTCAGGTTTTCCGGTGCCCCACGACGAGTTTGCCCGCGTGTTGCGTGATGTACGCCACCACCGACTGCTTCGCCGGCCGATGGTCACGGCGTTCGCGATCGCCACCGTTGTCGTCGGTGGTTGGTCCTCATTCGCCACTGCGCAAACGTCCGACGGTCTCTCGGCCGCGGTGGCGCTCGAGCAGGCGTTGACGCAGGTCATCGAGCAGTCGGAGTCGTCGGTCGTCGCCGTGGCCCGCATTCGGACCGCGCCGGGCGAGCTGATGATCGAGGGCGGCGGACTCCTGCAACGCGACGGTTTTGCGCCGGGCGGGCGTCCGCGCGATCTCCTGCCCAACCAGTTCGCGACGGGCGTGATCGTCAGCCCGGAGCAGGGCGAGGACCGCTGGATATTGACGGCGTATCACGCCGTCCGCGGCGGACCGGTTTACGGCCAGACGGGCAGCGGCGATGGCTCGCGGCTGGAGATCCGGCTGCCGTCGCGGCACGTGTTGTCGGCGACGCTCTGGGCCGCCGATCCGCGGAGCGATCTGGCGGTCCTCAAGCTGGACTATAAAGACTCGGGACTGCGGCCGAACGATCTGCGTCCGATGCCGTGGGCGACCTCGGCGGCGGTTCGCAAGGGGCAACTCGTGATCGTTCTGGGCAATCCGTACTGGATCGCGCGCGACGGTTCGCCCAGCGCCGGTTGGGGCATGGTGTCGAACATCGCCCGCAGGCCGGCATCGCTCGTGTCCGAGTTGGGAAGCCCCCAGTCGCTGAACGCACTCGGAGGGCTGATTCATCTCGACTATCGCCTGCCGATTGGCACCAGCGGGGCTCCGGTGATGAATCTCAAAGGGGAACTCGTCGGATTGGCGTCGTCCCTGGCGGCGATTGAAGGTTACGAACGGTCCGGCGGCTTTGCGACGCCGATCGATCCGTCCACCCGGTGGATCGTCGAGACGCTGCTGAGCGGTTACGAGGTCGAGTACGGCTTTCTAGGCATCAACCCCGGCCGCGTCCCCCGCCTGAATGCGAGCGACGGGTCGCGGCGCTCGATGCAGGCGTCGGCGGCCATCGCCGAGAAAGTCCACCCCGGTTCGCCGGCCGACGCCGCGGGGGTCCGGCCGCAGGACGTCATTCTCGCGGTGAACGGCGAGCCGACGTATTCCGATCTGGATCTGATGCGGCAGGTGACGCTGCATCCGCCGGGGACGACGATCCGCATGACCATTTCCCGGCCGCGCACGGCCGACGAATTGACACTGAACGTGAAACTCGGAAAATGGCCCGTTTCCGACGCGGAAGGGGTGATTGCGACGCAGCGGAAACACCCGCTGTGGCGCGGGTTGGCGGTCGACTATTCCACGGCGCGGCTGAAGTTTTTAACGCAGGACTTGCAGATCATGTCGGCGGTGCTGGTCACGGACGTGCAGCCGAACACCCCGGCTCAGGCGGCGCTGCTGGAACCGGGCGTGTTCATCACGCACGTCAACCGGCAACTCGTCCGCACGCCGGCGGAGTTCGCCGAGGCCGTGCGGGCCGCCAAGGGGCCGGTCACGCTGTCGCTGCACGCGCCCGACGGCACCCCGAAGCAAGTCGTCGTGGCGGAGTGAAGAAAGGAAATCCTGTCCCCTCTCCCGCCGCTTCGGTGGGAGAGGGTTAGGGTGAGGGTGCTTCTCATGGATTGTGAAATCGTCGAGCGGGACGAGTAAGACACCCTCACCCCGGCCCTCTCCCAGCGAAGCGCCGGGAGAGGGAGAAAGAATTGTCACACAACACCCAGCGAACCACGGACGGCGACCGCGGGTCTCTTTCAGACCGGCCCAGCCACGGCCATTTCCCCCGCACCGGAGGGCGGGACCGATCATGAAGACCGACGAACTGCGCGAAAAGTATCTGGCCTTCTTCGAATCCCAGGGCTGCGTCCGGCGTCCGTCCGACGTCCTCGTCCCCAAAGACGACCCCACCGTCCTGTTCACGCCCGCCGGCATGAACCAGTTCAAGAACCAGTTCCTCGGCATCGGCCCGCTCGACTTCACTGCTGCCACCACCTGCCAGAAATGCCTGCGGACCGGCGACATCGACAACGTCGGCGTGACCGCCTACCACCACACGTTCTTCGAGATGCTGGGCAACTTCTCGTTCGGCGATTACTTCAAACGCGAAGCCATCCACTGGGCCTGGGAGTTTCTGACGACGAAGAAGTGGCTCGGCCTCGATCCCACGCGGCTGTCCGTCACGGTCTACCTTGACGATGACGAAGCCTTCGCCCTGTGGCGCGACGAAATCAAGCTCCCCATCGAACGCATCTCGCGCGAGGACGAATACGAAAACTTCTGGCCCGCCGGCTCGCCGACCAACGGCCCCGACGGCGTCTGCGGTCCGTGCAGCGAGATCTACTATCACCCCCCGACCGGCGGCAAGAAGGTCGAGATCTGGAACCTCGTCTTCACGCAGTTCAACCGCGTCGGCGCTCCGCCGAACAATCTGCGGCCTTTGCCGAAAAAGAACATCGACACCGGCATGGGCCTCGAACGGACCGCCGCCGTGTTGCAGGGGTTCGAGAGCAACTACGAGATCAACACGCTGCGGCCGATCTGCGACGCCGCGGGCGAGATCGTCGGCACGAAGTACGACTTCACCGGCCCGCAGGGACGACCGCTGCGTCGCATCGCCGACCACATCCGCGCCTGCGCGTTCGCCATTCATGAAGGCTGTCTGCCGGGCAACGAAAAGGAAAACTACGTCATCCGGCTGCTGCTGCGACGCGCGTCGATGGAGGCGTTCCGGCTTGGCAGGCAGGAACCGTGCCTGTCGCAACTGGTCCCCGTCATCGTCGAGCAGATGCAGCGGGCCTATCCCGAACTGCGGCAGACTGTCGAAAACGTCAAGCACGCCATCGAAACGGAAGAGAAGCAGTTCCTCGGCGTCGTCGACCGCGGCATTCAGAAGTTTCGCAAACTGGTGGAGCAGTCTCGGTCGCGGAATCAAAAAGTGGTGTCGGGCGACGAGGCGTTCGACCTGCACCAGACCGACGGGTTCCTGATCGAACTCACCGAAGACCTCGCCGACGCGGAGGGGATGACGGTCGATCGGAACCGGTTTGAGGTCTGCGTGCTGGAGCACAAAGCGAAGAGCGGCAGCGGCGCGTTCGCCGATTCGGTGATGTCCGAAGGCCCGCTCGACGCGCTCCGCAAGCAGGGTGGGACGCAGTTCCTCGGCTACGAGACGACGTCGGCCGACGCGAAGATCGTCGGTCTGCTCGCGGACAAACAACTGGTGACGTCGTGCGATCGCGTCGGCAAGTCGGTCGGCATCGTGCTCGACCGCACGCCGTTCTACGGCGAGTCCGGCGGACAGGTGGGCGACACGGGTTGGTTCGTGTTCGAGGGCGGCGTGTTCGCCGTTCGCGACACGCAGAAGAACGGCGACCTGTTCGTCCACATCGGCGAACTGCAATCGGGATCGCTGAAGGTCGGCGCTGCCGTGCGGGCAGAAGTCGATACCGCCCGTCGCGAGGGAATCCGCCGCGCCCACTCGGCGACGCACCTGTTGCATCACGCCCTGCGCAAATACCTCGGCGAGAACGCCACGCAGCGCGGATCGAAGGTCGAGCAGGATCACTTGCGGTTCGACTTCGCGCATCACAAAACCGTGACCGACGCCGAACTGTTGCAGATCGAGGACGAAATCAACGCCCGCATCGCCGAGGGTGCGCCGGTGAACATCGCCGTCATGCCGCTCGCCGACGCGAAGCAGCTCGGGGCAATGGCGCTCTTCGGCGAGAAGTACCCGGACCACGTCCGCGTGGTCACGATGGGGAACTTCAGCCGCGAGTTCTGCGGCGGCACGCATCTGTCGAACACGGGCCAGGTCGGACTGTGCCGCATCGTGAAGGAAGAACTGATCGCCGCGGGCATCCGCCGCGTGACCTGCCTGACCGGGCCGAAGGCGCTGCAGCGCATCCGCGAGACCGAGGGCCTCGTCGATCAGTTGTCGGGCCTGCTCAAAGCCTCGCAGCCGGACGAACTGCCGCGGAAGGTGCAACTCCTGCAGGACGAGCTGCGGCAGACGAAGCAGGAGCTGTCGAAGTACACGGCGCAGTCGCTGGCCGCCACGGCGAAAAAACTCGTCGAAGAGGCCGAGACGGTGAATGGGACGAAGGTCGTCATTCACCTGGCCGACTGTCCGCGCGAATCGCTGAAGGAGTTCGTGGACTGCATCCGCGAGCAGGCCCCGTCGGTCGCCGTGCTGCTGGGGCTGATCACCGAGGGAAAGGTGGCGCTCATCGCCGCGGTCAGCAAAGACCTCATCGCGAAGAAGATCAGCGCCTCCGACGCCGTGAAAGCCGCCGCGAAAGTCGCGGGGGGCGGCGGCGGCGGCCGTCCCGACCTCGCCGAAGCCGGCGGGAAACTGCCGGAGAAACTCTCGGATGCCTTGGCCACCGGTGGGGAATTCTTCCGGGGGAAGTTGGCGGCCGCGTCGTAGTCCAGTAGGGTGTGGTGTGCCGGAGTACCAGGGACTTTCGTGCAGTGGTGCGTCTCGAAGGCTCGATACACCCTAAACAACTGAGGCAACAATGGCCAATGAACTGACTTGGCGCCAGGCGATTGACAAAGTTCTCAGTGCGTCAGCCACGCCACTTCACTACAACGACGTCACTGATCGAATCATTGCAGATGGGTTGAGAACCAATCTCGGTGCGACGCCGTCTGCGACTGTGAACGCCCAGATCACAGGGTCCATCAAGAAGGATGGTGCGAAATCGTCCTACGTCCGCGTATCAAAGGGAGTGTTCACTCTCGCAAAGCCTTTTCCGATTCAACCGGGTCGCATCAAAGCAAAACTCACCCCGACAGTGCTGGAGTCAGAAGAGACTGAAGAACAATACGATATCGTCACATCCTTTGGAATGTTTTGGCGACGTAATGCGATCGAATGGAATGCCACGCCGAAACTGTTAGGCATGCAACAGATTGGTGCTACTCCAGTTGATTTCAACAAGCAGCTCGGCATCTACCTTCTGTATGATGGTCGCGAGGTGATTTACATCGGCCGGACAACGGATCGCCCGCTTGGCCGCCGGTTATATGAACATACCAGTGACCGGATGGCCGCGCGATGGGACCGATTCTCATGGTTTGGCCTCCTGCCCGTCTCTGAAGTAGGCCAACTTGGCAATCTTCCTGTGACATACGATGCTGCAAAAATGATTCCGGCACTGGAAGCAATCCTGATCGAAGCCTTGGAGCCGCGACAGAATCGCAAACGAGGGGATGACTTGTCAGCAGTAGAGTACATCCAGCGCGAAGACCCGGAGATTCAGAAGAAGCGAGTGAAAGAGTCGCTTGAACTTGCACTCAACAGGTTGTGACTGCCGTGGTCCTCGACGTATCGTAGTCCTCTGCAAGTAGCCCAAAGTGTCAGTGTCACAGAGACCCCAATGACAACTCTACTCCAACAGGCAATCGCCGCGGCGGAAACTCTGCCGCTTGCGGATCAAGACGCGATCGCCTCGCGGCTGCTCGCTGAAGTCGAAGACGAGCAGCAATGGACGGCCCGTTTCGCCGCAACCAGCGACGAACAATGGGACGGGATCGTCGCTGCCGTGCGTCGGGATGTTGCGACACGAGGTGTCCGCGCGCTCGATGAGGTCTTTCCGCCCGGAGAGGCTTCATCGTGAAGTCGGTCATCACCGCCGACTTCCTCGACAGGCTCGACCGCCTTCCAGATTCAGTGCGGCGGCAGGCGTCCCGTGCGTATGCTCTGTGGCGGGAAGATCCGTACCACCCGAGCTTGCAATTCAAGAGGGTCAGCCAGCGGCAGCCGATCTACTCGGTGCGCGTCGGGCTGGGGCACAGGGCGTTGGGGCTTTGGGAGGGCGAGATGATCACCTGGTTCTGGATTGGCACGCATGGCGAGTACGACATTTTGCTTACCCGACTCTAGCGGCGAGCCGCGATGACAGCGGCGGATTCCGCCGATATCCGTCGTGTCGCTGACGCTGCGTTGGGAATCGACTCATCGTGCAGTGGTCCTCCGCGGAACACCGATTGTTGCCGAACCGCCGGGACGTTATTGTCCCCGCGACCTTTGGGGTCGTCTGTCCTCCTCGGCTGTTGCGGAACGATTCGATGTGGTGCCCGTCCTGCTGCGCCGACGTTGCTGCGGAGTTGACGGCCGATGATCGGCGGTTTCTCTGCACGCGGTGCCAGACGGAGCTGGGGCTGTCTGCTGCCACCGTTCGCCCGCCAACGGACCGGCCGCTGGAGGCCGAACGCGACGCCCGCGAATTGCTGGCCCGCTGGACGTCGCAGAGTCTGCTCGATCAGCAACGGAAGCCAGCGTCGCATGGCGAAACGGTGACGACGAAACCCGCCGTTACGCTGCCGATGGTCGCTGTGGCGGCGTCTGAGAACTCCTCCGGACAGGAAGCGCCACGGCGGTCGCGTGGGGAACGACGGCGTCGTTCGAAGCATCGCGAAACCGCAAGCGTGGTGATGTCCGATGAATGCCCATTGGACACTGTCAGCAAATCGGAATTGCCCTCGCAGGGACAGTGGCTGTCGGTGGTGAGCCAGCTCGCGGCGTATGCGGGAATCGGGCTTTTGACCTGCGGTGCGGTGCTGGTCATTTCCAGCCAGTTCGGCGGCCCGGCGCGTTATGCGTCGACGGGCTGGCTGGTCTGCACGCTGGGTCAGATGCTGTTCTTCCTAGGGCTGGTGACTTACGTCTCGACGGGTCTGGAACAGACGTCCGCCGACCTCACTCGGCGAATGGACCGCCTGCACGATCACTTCCGTCGTGTGGACGCGGGGCATGCCGCCGATTCGGAGCACGGACCGACCGTCCGGCGACGGCGTCGTCAACAACCGCGGCACACCGACGCGGCCTGAGTTTGTCGCCGCATCACGCGAAGACTTGCGGCAGCGTCAGCACGCCCTGGAACAGGGATTCCGTGACGTCCATTTCGACCGCCGAGCGGGGCAGGCTGAACCGGTCGTGTTTCCCAAAGCGGACGTGGCCGCCGAGGTAAGTGAAGCCCCAACGGAAGCCGTGCCGCTCCAGCGCCGCCTGCGTATGCTCGTCGAAGCTCGACTTGCCCCCCACGGGATAGCTGAACGCCGAGATCGGCTCCCGCAGTTCGGCGACGATCCGGCGGCGGCATTCGCGGACTTCGTAGTCCTGCTGCTCCGGCGGCAGATTCGCCAGGATGGGGTGATTGACGGTGTGCCCGCCGATGTCCATGCCCGCCTGCCGCATCTCGCGGATCATGGGCCACGTCATCCAGAGTTCGTGGGCGATCTGGCGGGGACATCGGCCGGTGCCCAAGAGCCGTGACAAATCTTCGACGTAGTCGTCGGTCTGGTCTCCCAGCAAGCGCTTGTAGGTCCGCAACAGCTCGACAATGGCGCGGTTGCGATGCGGTTCCTGGAACGGCACCGGCGTACCGGTCCACCGGTTCTCCGGCAACTCCGCCCGCGGACTGTGATGCACCATCCAGGCGATCTCATCCCACCAGGGAACGCGGGGCACGTCCAGAAACCCCGTGGTCAGGAAGAACGTCGCCTTGGCGCCGTGCGACTTCAGGATCGGAAACGCTTCGGTGTAGTTGTCGAGGTAGCCGTCGTCGAACGTGATGAGGACGTGCCGGCCTGTGCGGCGCTGGAAGACGTCGTCGAGGTCATCGAGACCGATGACGTCGAACTGCCGCGTGACCTCCCGGACCTGCCGGTCGAAATCTTCGACGGTGGCGCTCCAGAGTCCCCGATCCAGATCGGAATGCGCGGAGTCGCCGATGCGGTGATAGTTGAGCACCAGCACGCCCCGCCAGGCGGCGGTCGAGCGCAGCATCCGCCCGCAACCGGACGTGTTGAGCGTTCGGGCCAGCCATTCCTGCTTGGAATTACGAGCGATCATCGGCCTGACCGTCGGAGCGCAGCCTCCCGGCCGCGTTGAACACGATTTCCCCTGTGGAACCTTACATCATGTCGGCGACGACCAATGCGGAATCTCCCGCGCGTCGAGCGAACCCGGCAACCGGAGCCGGGTCTTGAGAGTTTGCAAGGCCCTGCCGGTTGCCGACGTCGACCGAAATGATCGGGTCGCAACGGTCGTGCGGTTTGTGCCAGCGTTCAGCCCATCCCGGGTCGCACTTCCAGGATGTGGGCGGGCCAGGGGTGCGGGTGCAGCTCCACGTAGTTCCGCGGGCCGCGCCATTCGTAACGGGCGTCGGTCAGCCGATCGTGGACCGCAAACGGTCGCGTCGCATCGAGGCCCCATTCCTGCAAAGGCAGATTGACGAACCCCGCCTGCGTGATTTCATTGTCCAGGTTCACGACAATCAGCACCCGTTGATCCCCGGCGACGGAGGACTTGCTGAAGCACAGGAGCCGCTCGTTGTCGACCGGGTGAAATCGCAATCCCCCGTTCGTTTGCAGCGCTGGATGCTCGCGACGGATGCGGTTCACCATCGCGATCAGCGTCTGCAAGCTGTCCGGCCGCTGCCAGTCGTGATGCTGAATCTCGAATTTTTCCGAGTCGAGATATTCTTCGCTGTCGGGTTCGCGCGCGACCGACCACAAATGCTCGAACGGCGGCCCATAGACGCCGTAGCTCGACGACAGCGTCGCGGCCAGAATCAGTCGCCGCACGAACGCCGGCCGGCCGCCGGTCTGCAGTTCCGCGGTCAGGATGTCCGGCGTGTTGGGCCAGAAGTTGGGCTGGAAATACTCGGCGACTGCGGTCTGCGTCAACTCCGTGCAGTATTCGGTCAAGTCGCGCGCGGATTGCCGCCAGGCGAAATAGGTATACGACTGCGTGAAGCCCAGCTTCGCCAGGCGGTACATCACTTTCGGCCGGGTGAAGGCCTCCGCGAGGAAGATCAGGTCGGGATGCTGTCGCTTGAGGTCGCCGAGACACCATTCCCAGAACGGGAACGGCTTCGTATGCGGATTGTCGACGCGGAACGTGCGGACGCCGCGATCGATCCAGAACTCGAAGATGCTCTTCAGCTCGGTCCACAACGCCGGCCAGTCGGCGCACTCGAAATCGAAGGGATAGATGTCCTGATACTTCTTCGGCGGATTCTCGGCGTACTGAACCGTGCCGTCGGGACGCTTTCGGAACCACTCCGGATGCTCGGCGACGTAGGGGTGATCGGGAGCGCACTGGAACGCAATGTCGAGCGCGATCTCCAACTGATGCGACCGCGCCTGCGAGACCAGGTTCTCGAAGTCGGCGAACGTCCCCAGTTCCGGAAGAATGCTCTTGTGCCCGCCTTCCATTGCGCCGATGGCCCACGGGCAGCCGACCTCGTCTGTCGCCGCCGCGACCGCGTTGTTGCGGCCCTTGCGATGCACGCGGCCAATGGGATGGATCGGCGGCAGATAGACGACGTCGAACTCCATCGCCGCGATTTCGGGCAGCCGCTCGGTCACATCTTTGAGTGTGCCGTGCCGCCCCGGCTCCTTGGCCGCCGAGCGGGGGAACAGTTCGTACCACGCGCTGAACCGGGCTCGTTCGCGATCGACGGTGATCCGCAGCTCGCGCTCGTATCGCGTGGGAAACGATGGCTCGCTCCAGCGATCCATGAGTTGCAGCAGCCCGACGTCGGTCGCGGCCTGACGCCGTTCGTCGTTCGCGCCGCTGAGCACGCGCTGCTGCCAATCGGCGAGCATCTCGCGATCGGCTCCCGAAGCCCGATCTTCGGCGAGCGCGATCAGCTTCGCACCGGTTTGCGCATCGACCTGCACGTCCTGCCCGGCGTCGAGCCTCTTGATGAGATCGCGCCGCCACGACCGGAACCGGTCGATCCATGCGCGGACGGTGTACCGATATTCACCGAGATGTTCGACGCGGAACCGCCCCGCCCAGCGATCGTTGGACAGCGGCGTCATCCGGGTCGACTGCCAGACCGTGGCGACGACCGGGCGGTAATCGATCTCGACGGACAGCTCGTCGTGCCCGTCGGCGAAGACGTCGGCCTCGACCGTGACGACATCTCCCACGATCCGCTTGATCGCGAACCGGCCGGCGTCGATCTCGGGCGTCACGCGCTCGATCACCACCCGGCATTGACCGTGCTCCGGCAGCGACATCGGCAGCTTCCCTTCCGTTCCCAAAGCCCCCGGCGACAACCTATCCGCGATCCGCCACCGTCGCAACCGCGGTCTCCGCTTGACAGGGGCCGGCCGTCCTTTGACTTCGGGTGCCACGGTCACGGAGGCTTTGCGACGTGGCCGGGCGTTTTCGCCCTTCGGCACGGCCACGTCGAGGACTCCGTGACCGTGGCACCCGCCCCTCTTGAATCCTTGAATGAATCCTCTGCCGCTTGACAGGGGCGGACGGCCCATCCAGAATCAGCGCGCTGCGCGACAACGGACGTGTACGCGCACCTTGCCGGGGGGAATCACCCTGCGGCTGATCGAGCAGACGATTGACAGGAGTGCCTGACGAATGAGTGGACCGATCGTGCGGACGGGGACGAACCCCAAGTTCTGGGCCAATTACGACAACATCTTCGGCAGCAAATCTGCGACGGCGAAGAAGTCGGCCCCGAAGGCCGCGAAGAAGTCCGCGCCGAAGAAAGCCGCGAAGAAAGCCGCCAAGAAGGCCGCCAAGAAAAAGAAGAAGTGAGCGATTGATCCAGCCGGGGATTGTGTGTCGGGTGCCAGGCTTGCAGCTCTGGGCAAGCATGTCTTCGTTAGCAAGACACAGGCTTGCCCAGAGCTGCAAGCCTGGCACCCAGCGGGATTCGGCAGCCGGTCGACGACGATGCCATCCGATGGGAAACCGGTCCGATGTCTGACGCCCCACGGACCGCGTCTCCACCGCGTTGTCTCGCGGAATCCGCCGCGGTTTCCCTCAGTTTTCTCCTGTACTCGGTGGTCGCCGCCCCGTTGCCGGCGCTCAACGAGCCGCACTATCTGGCGAAGGCGAAACACTACTGGAATCCGGCGTGGTGCGCGGGAGATCTGTTCCTCGAATCCGCCAACGCGCACACCGTGTTCTACGCAGCCGTCGGCTGGCTGACGCTGTTCCTGCCGCTGGAGGCCGTCGCGTGGATCGGTCGCGTGACGTCATTGACGCTGCTCGCCACCGGGTGGACCGCGTTCACCCGCCGACTGATCCCGCAACCCGGCGCGGCGTTTCTCGCCGCGTGGCTGTTTCTCGGCCTGCAGGCGGTCGGCAACTGGTCCGGCGAGTGGGTGATCGGCGGCGTGGAAAGCAAGGTGTACGCCTTCGCCGCGCTGTTCTGGGCCGCCGCGTGGGGACTCGACGGCAAACCGCTCCGCGCGGCCGCCGCGTGCGGCGTGGGAATTTCGTTTCATCCCGTGGTCGGACTCTGGACGCTGCTCGCCGTGATGGGTGCCGCTCTTGTAGGGTGGGCTGTGCCCACCACAACATCGCTCGACGCAGCGGTGGGCACAGCCCACCCTACGAAGAGATGGCTCGCTCTCGGGATTCTCATCCTCACCGCCTTGCCGGGGCTGATTCCCGTCGTGCAGTTGTTGACGGCGTCCGTCGATCCGATGACGCGGTATGCCGGGACGTATCTCCAGGTCTATCACCGGCTGGCTCATCATCTCGATCCGATGCAGTACCCGGGGAGAATCGAGTTCCTGCATCGCCAGTGGGCGTCGGGTGATGTCGGCTATCTCGGACTGGGCCTGCTGTGGTTGATCGGCGTGCGATTCGGCCCGCGCACGGCGTCGTGGCGGTGGCTGCACGGTGTGATGCTGTGGGCCGTCCTCTTCGCCGTCGTCGGCGTGCTGGTCGGCTACGGACCGCGGCCCCCGCAACTGATGCCCGGCTATGCGTGGCGGATGCATCTGCTCAAGTTCTATCCGTTCCGGCTGGCCGACGCCTTGTTGCCGATGGTCATCGCCTGGCTCACGGCCTGGTGCGTCAACCGCTTGTCATGCGTCCCTTCCAGCCCCCTCGCCCCCATCTTCGGGGGAGAGGGTCGGGGTGAGGGGGCGAGCGCTCGAGTGACGCTCCCCACTGACGCTGTCCCAAATGGAATACGCGGTGA
>Ga0163151_10004586_pt1 | contig 18398 bp, 15 predicted proteins | sample OliLakLV19MP5IB2_FD_145596 | JGI IMG/M metagenome (GOLD analysis project Ga0163151, IMG submission 145596) | Freshwater microbial mat bacterial communities from Lake Vanda, McMurdo Dry Valleys, Antarctica - Oligotrophic Lake LV.19.MP5.IB-2 | ecosystem: Environmental > Aquatic > Freshwater >... | reverse complement strand
TTTCAACACTGGATGAATATGGTAAAGATAAAAGTGATGAATACGCAGTTCTTTATGATGAAGTATTAGTAAAATATCAAGATTTGATTGCCAGCTTAATGCTAAATATTCAAGCAATTGCCCACGATAGTGCAAAATTTGAAGAGGTTATCGTACAGCTATCAGCTCAGCAAAACCTTCTTTCTGCTTTCGGAATGAAAGTAAATACAACTACAGATGTTCTTGAACTTATTGATTTGCAAAAAAATGAATTTGTCCAATTGATTACAAATGCAGACAAGACGCTGCTTGAATTGAAACAAGTAGGCCGGACTACTGGTGCAGTAGATGAAATACATGTAAAAATAGAACTTGAAACCCACGATAAAACCATTGTAACTATTGATACTAGAGTAGAGGAAATAAAACAAAAAGAAATCAAGAGAAGAGAAGAAGAGGAAAGGAAAAGAAAAGAAGAGGAGCTAAGAAAAAAAGAAGAAGCCGCACGCTTGAAGAAAGAGCAAGATTTAAAAGATAAACAGAAAAAGGATGAGAAGAATGTGCCTGCCATTTTTGTTAAAGATGATGAAATAACCACAACGGCTTCTAAAAAAGGTAAATCCCAAAGTTCAAGCGATATCATTAAATCTAGAGGAGGTTCTGATTATACAAAAACAAAATGGACCAACGTAGGTGCAGCTAAAACTGCAGTGAATAATATTGATGAATCCAAATTTTCCAAAACCGACATAGTATTTTTTGCCCAATACAAAAAAACGTGCGATGATTATTTGGAAAAATACTACAAAGGACAGACAAACCTTGGTCATAAGCTAACCGGAGATATGTTTGTTAACGCAGCAAAACGGATTTATATTAAATATGGTCATCTGAGTTATATTGTGCCTGCTGAAATGGCATTGGTTCAGGGAAATACCGAAACAAATCTTAATACTTCTGGAGCAAAAGGTTATAATAATCCATTCAACGTAGGCGAAACAGATAAAGGGGCAAAATCTTGGGTAAAGGAAATGACTTCGCCTGAAATAGGAATATTTTTTTATATGGATTTATTAGCTCATGATTATCTTTCAGATAAAACAGCAGATCAACTATTAGAATCTTACGTAAATGAAGATGGAAGTAGGTTTGCTACTAGTCCACATTATGAGATGGAATTAAAGGCTGGTATGGGACAAATCGGGCTAGTTAGAGATGGTAAGCAGCCAACTGTTGATGTTGGAAGAAAATATGAGAAAAACGATAAGACAGAAAGTGCTATTTTTGTGAGAGGAATGTTGACACAACTTGGATATAAGCAAACAAATTTAGGTGATGCAATAGAAGCTTTCCAAAGTGAAAAAATGTTTCCTGCTTTGACTCCAGAACAGCAAAAAAATGTGGATAATATGAATTCAGGAGATAGGAAAAATTTTAACATTAAAGAAAAAAATGGAGTGGATGGAATCGCCAATCGTAAAGCTTATACCGTAGGATTGCTTTATTATATGACCTATATGGGAAATAACGTTACTAACTTTTCTGGAGATAAAGGAATAACAGTTAAAACTGATAAGGGTAAAAAAGTAAATGAGCTATACGAACAATATAAAAATAGTGAGATCGACATGATTGGGTTGGGTAAGGCACTTGTTCCGTATTGCAAATATTTTGGAGAAGAAGTGTTAGCTGTGTTTGATGATTTGGGTTGGGGTACAGAAGATAATCTTGCATATGTATTGGCTAATAAGTCTACTGATATTGAATTGCAGCATTTTGATTCGAAACTTTTAGAACGAATGAAAGTAGCACTTGATCCTGAAAATAATTATTCGAGTGTCGCAGAGAAAAAAATGCAATGGGAGAGGGTAAAAAAGGCATTAGGCGAAACGGGGTCAGTAGGTAAAGCAGCGGGCAATATTAAAAAAGATGATAAAAAAGGCACAAATAATACCAAACGAACAACGATAGCAGTTGACTTTAAAATAAGCGGAAGTGTTGGTTCCGGTGGGGACAATGTAGTTGAAGATGTAAAAAAAATACAGGACTTACTTATCAATTTTAATTATTTAAAAGAAGATGACATAGAAGTGAAATTAGTCGCTCAAACCATAAAAGATAAGCCTGGAACAAAATTAAAAGACAGCCAATTGCCCAATACGATTTCAGCCATAAAACAATTTCAAAAATACGGAGCAACAACAGGGAATACATTATTTACTCAGGATGGCAAAGTAGATAAATCGGGGGGCACAATCACATCTATGAGAGAATTAAACAGGATAGATGTAAATTACAAGGATCAGAAATTTGAAGAAGATATTCCTGATTTGCTTAAAGAAACCGATTATGTTTCACAGGCCAGATACGGAGCTAATTTTAGCAGTGGGAGTACAAATAAGACGCGTGAAAAAGAATATATTAACTTTGTAAAAGAAAAAACTGGGTTAGATGATCCAGCAGATTTGCATACGGCTCCTGATGATAAACAAAAACTTGTAAAAGATGAATATGGTAAATACTCTTGGCAGCAGAATGATTTTCTAAAAACTCATGGCTTAAAAATGAATCAAAAAGAATATTTCAATAAACCCAATTGGATATGTTGCTATGATGCAGCTAAATTAATGCTGGTTAAATCAGGAGCGACAGAAAAAGCAAAAGATTTTAAACTGCAGACCTATGTTGCTGACCAAGTTACCCAAGTTTTAAAGGACAAAGAGGGAGATATTGTGAAAGAGAAGGGGAAAGATAAAACAGAAACAGTGTTAGCTAATGGAAAATACACCAATCAAGTACCAGTTGGAATTAAATATATAGACGGTCAGCTAAAAGCAGGTAATGCAGTTTTTGTGGGAGTTGAAAAAGGAAAAGTAAAGACAGATAACGAATACGTTACAGACCATTATATTATTATAATTGGAAAGCATAAAGATGGGAAAAAATATTATTACAGTTTTTATGATCCGGCACTCACTAATAGTGAAGGAGTCAATACAACTACAAACCGACTTTATATTTCAAGCGATAAGAGTTCTGTTGAAAACAAAGCCAAAACCTATAAACTATCACAAATTCGGACAAACAATGAGTAGATTTTTACTTTTTATTATAGTTGCATTGAGCATTAGCTGTAATAATTCAACAAAAGAAAAAATGAATGAAGACAAAAATACCTCAATGGGTTATGCCGTGAAATCTAACATAGTTCCAGACTATTTGTTAGACATAAGAGAGATTTATGACAGAGACCATTTTGATTATGAAGAAGTTTTGGACAAAAGTGGCGTCCCTATAAAATTAAGAGTCTACAATAAAATGAATGAGGGTAAGCATAGATATGTAGATTTTGAATACCTATATGATGAAAAAAATCGATTAAAAAATGTAACTTCAATATATAAATTAAAAGAAGGGAAAACGGCTTCTCATTCTGACACAATGAGATATGGCCTACAGTACTCCGGTACTATAGCTTCAGACCCAAATTCCCTTTACATTGGGGGGTATTCGTTTTTATTTAATGAAAAAAATAAAGTTCTGGAATTTATAACTGATTTTAAAAGCAACTTACAACCATGCAGGCTGAGTACTTATGACAATTACGGAAGAGAGACTTCATCGGTAAAATTTCATCCTGACGGACTTTTTTCATCATCTGTTATTTTTGAAAAGTACAAATACAATACCAATGATTTAATATGGACCACTAGGGAAGTAAACCAAATGGAAATAAAATATGATAATGAAGATGAATTTTTAGATGAAAATGGGGTAGTCAAAATAGATGTTGAATTTCTTCGAAGAAAGGTATTTGTTTTTCCTGTTAATTTTGACCGAGAAAAAAGAATATTTACAGATACCCGCAAAATAGAAGAATTATATGACGATATTGATTAATGCAAATACACTTTTTGAAATTAAAATATGATCAAAAGAATAAGTCCAATAACTAGAATTGTTTTATTTGCATTGATAGCAATGCAAGCATTTTATTCTTGTAACTCTGCAAAAGACAAAGAAAATAATGCCCCGCAAAATGGAGAGTTATATTTTAAATTAGATAATGAGGAAGTGCAAGAATACCTGCATATGAGTTTTAATGATGGGAAAATTGAGGGTAAAATTTTCACTACAGAAGATTTTGCTGGAGAGGTTTTCTATAGTTTTAAGGGGGATTTAACGCAAGACTCTATTCTTAAAGTGAAAGTGCATTATTCTACTGATGATGTAGTAGAAAATTGGATTGTTCATTTTGAAAAAAACAAAATATCGTTAAAAAATAGTTTGGGTCGAACTGAAATGTTTTCATATTTGGCAGTTGCGTCTGATCAAATGCCTGATGCGACTAAGTATGAATCAGTTGAAGACGTTAGAAGTGCAGAAGAAGGAGAAGGGCATGAAAATCCAGCCACGATTTGTTACGAATCATTGTATCCTAAAGGCAATAGACATATTGTAATTAGAGAGTATATTCAGTTGTGGAATATTAATGGAAGTATAACAGGAAGAGGTGCCGGATTTTCCGAAGGGGATCCTGAATGGAGTTTTGACTTCACAGGTTCTCAAGTAAATGACACAATTATAGAGGTAAAAGCAAATTATACTCAAGAAGGAGTGGCACCATTTAGCACCTCAGAAACATGGATTGTTAATTTGGAAAAAGGTAGTTTGCACTTAAAAGAAATCATTCCAGCCAGTCTTAGGTTAACAGGTAATGGTGAATTTAATAAGATTGAATGCAGCAATATACCTGAGAACTTTATTAACCTTATGAGGCGATAATATCATTATCTAATATTCCTTTAAAGCCTTTTAGACAAATATCTTAGTGGTCTTCAATATTTCCTGGTTTTTTTCCTAAAAATGTCACAGACACCCCAAAGTGTCCATTTTTTTTCAACAATCGACAGATACCTTTCGAAAAATTAATAATAATTTTTCGAAGACAATTCCTACATAATTAGTTTCAAACACCTATTGTTTAGACTGTTTTATTGTTATATCGTTGTTGAGAAAAATCATAAACATGAAAGCAAAAGTCATTTTTACCTTTGTTCTGTTACTTGCACTTTTATCCAATTCTAAAACCTTGTCGGCTCAGGATACTGTACTTCAGGTTAGTAAAGTAGTATTGTATGATATTCCAGGAAGTGGCACGCAATCTTTTACAGTCCCTGCAAATAAAGTATGGAGGATTGAGAGTGTTTCAACGGGTGCTTCTAGTTTCGCACCTTCAATTGTCCTGGAAAATGTTTCAAACCAAAGCATTGCATTTTTTGCTTCTCCTGTTAGTACCACTTCAGCAAATTATCCATTTTGGCTTCCCGCTGCTTTTGCAGGAACGCTTGTCAATAATAATCCTTCTTACAGATGTTCTGTTTCTATTACTGAATACAATTATACTCCTTAAATATAAATTAAATCCCTACTCCCATGAGCATGATAATTAAAAATGTACCGCTTGTTAAAGGCGAATTTTATGATGAAACAATAAAAAAGGACACTATTTATATTCATCATACTGCCGGAGGACATCGTCCGGATTGGACCATTGCAGGATGGAATTCTGACAAAACAAAAAACGGACAACGGTTAAAAGTTGCAACGGCTTATGTAATGGGTGGTCTATCTACTACCGACAAAGATGCTTCATGGGATGGGGTAATCTGTAAATGTTTTCCTGAAGACAAATGGGCGCACCACCTTGGTTTGTCAGCTGCAAATAATGCACAATTAAATTCCAAATCCATTGGAATAGAAATTTGCAATTATGGACCAATCACTAAATCGAATGATGGCAAGTTTTATAATTATGTAAACAGGCAAGTTCCCGCAGAAATGGTAGTTGAATTAGCAAAACCATTTCAAGGGTATAAATACTATCATAAATATACAGATAGACAAATAGCAGTTTTGAAAGAATTACTCATTGACCTTTCTACTCGTTTTTCTATTGATATTAAAAGCGGACTTAAGCCCTTGTTGATGGAGAACAAAGGCGCAGAAGCTTTTGTGTTGAGTCAGGATGCATTAGCTGGCAAGCCGGGTTTATGGACGCATACAAATGTTCGTAAAGATAAATTCGATTGTTCGCCACAGGATAATTTAATTGCAATGATTAAGTCATTATAAATAAAAAAATTAAATATGTTCGGATCAAATATTTTAGAAGTAGCAATTGGATTAATTTTTATTTTCCTTTTATATAGTTTATTGGCAACAGCAATAAATGAAGCCATTGCATCCTATTTGGGCTTACGTGCAAAAAATCTAAAAAAAGCAATTGAAAGAATGTTGGACGATGACTCTGGTAAAACTACATTGTCAGATCAGTTTTATAAACAGCCTTTGATTAAATATTTAGGTGAACCAACTTTTTTTGGAAAAATTTTAAGGAAACCGGCTTATTTATCTTCTCAAAGTTTTTCAAAAAATGTTCTTGATCTTTTAAAAAATTTGGATCAAGCTAAAGCTGCAGAAGTTGATGTAGCAGCAAAAATTAAGGCAGGAATTGATAAAATTCCTGCTTCTGAAACGAAACAGTTTGTTACTTCCTTAATGGAAGATGCAAATTATGACATCGAAAAATTTAAAGCGTTACTTGAGCAATGGTATAACGATACTATGGAAAGAGCATCAGGATGGTACAAACGAAGAGTTCAATTTATGATATTCGTTATTGGACTTACTCTTTCAATTACTTTTAATGTAGATTCTCTTGAATTAGTAAATAAGTTATCAAAAGACCCTGAATCAAGAAAATTAATTGTTGCAATGGCAACAGCGCATGTTGAAAATCAGGAGAAAATTGCTAAACAAAAGCAACTTGATACTACGACACAATCAGTTTTACAAAAATATTCACTAACAATTCCAAAAATTGATAGTGATTTGATAAAGCACGATTCAATTGTTTCATTTGCTGATAGTCTTTTGAAAAGTGATATTAGAAACGCGAATAATTTACTTAGTGCAGGGTGGAAAGATTATGGCGGAGCAACTGATAAATGGGGGAAACTAAAACATGTTTTATCTCAACTTTGTTCTGTAAAAAAACTACTCGGTTTTCTTATTACAACTTTTGCAATTTCACTCGGAGCTCCATTTTGGTTTGATTTATTAAACAAACTAGTAAAAATGCGCTCCGGAGGAAAAAAACCTGATGAAGAAAAAGCTATTAAAACAAATTAAAAACAAATAACGATGAACTATAATTTCAAAAATTTAGTATTTGAAGGCGGAGGAGTGAAAGGTATTGCGTATGGTGGTGCCTTAGAAGTTTTAAATAATATGAATATTGTAAAAAATATTGAACGAGTTGCGGGAACATCTGCAGGAGCTATAAATGCAGCCATGCTAGCTTTAGGGTATACTTCTGCTGAAGTCTCTAAAATTATTGCAGAAACAAATTTTAAAGATTTCGAAGATGGAACTCTTTTTAGTGAAGTATTTGGTATTACCAAAAAATATGGCTGGTACAAGGGTGATAAGTTTAAAGAATGGATGGGCAAGTACATTAAAGAAAAAACTGGCAGTTCAGAAACTACATTTAAGCAATTAGCACTATTAAATAGAGCGAATGGCTTCAAACAATTATATGTGATAAGCACAAACCTAACTCGTCAGCAATCAATGATATTTTCTCATGAACCAAACCATTTTCCAGATACATCAATTAAGGATGCTGTAAGAATGTCGATGAGTATTCCCTTGTATTTTCATTCCGTAATGAAAGATAATGAAGTTTGGGTTGATGGAGGAGTGAGTTGGAATTATGCAGTTAATTTGTTTGATAATGAGCAGTATGTTGCTAAAAAAGAAAATAGCGAAAAGGTAAGTTACAATACGGATGCTAGCTATGTGTTCAATCATGAAACTTTAGGATTCAGATTAGATTCAACAAAGGTTATTGAATACAATAAGGATAATTGGAAAAGTGAGCCAGTTAAAATTAATAACATTAAAGATTATGCTGTTGGTTTGGTGAATTTTTTAATGGAAATGGCAAACAAAAAGCATCTTCACCAGAATGACTGGAACAGAACTGTGTTTATTGATACGTTGGATGTAAAAACTACAGACTTTAAATTATCGCCCGCTAAAATACAAGAGTTATTAGCAAGTGGAAGAACTGGAGTGAATGAGTATTTTAAATGGAAGGATGGGGATGCTGTTTGGAGTAAGTTGCCTGTGTAAATGGATAAATGTTTTGAAAGTTTTGATAACACATTATCTGTGAATAAATTTTCATAAATCAATTTAATATGAAAAAAAATCTCCTAAGCTTTGTTATGGTCTTGTTTTCAACTAACGTCTGCCTTGCTCAGAAAGTTGATTCTGTTGAAATGCAAAAGAATATAGACTATTATGCACCCCGCTTGTGGGTTGTAGGTGATGGAACTGTTACGAAAGCAATCAATGGAGAGAAGAGTGTTCCTGTGAACACAAGTGTTGGGGTTATTTTTTCAAAAAATTTTGCAAGAGGAGGAAAACAATCATTTGTTGTAGATATTCGAAATTTGAATTGTGAAGCATATATAAGTGTTGCATCAACAGCTGATACCATAGTTGCGGAAATTGACACGAATAATAATTATTCAATTACAAATTCTAGAGAGTTCGGAAGCTATGTTTCCTTCCCGGTCGGATCAAAGCAATCCGCGAGTGTTCTAATTCAAGGCTTATTTGACAATAGGAATTTTAACGGATTACAAAATATTTTTTTAGGAGGTGGTTATGCTTTTAAAACGTTTTTTTCTAATCGTGTTTGGAAACTCAATAATGATTCAAGCATTCAAGTGAGCTGTCTTTCGGTTAAGGCTGCAACGTTCCATGAACTTTTACCCTATGGATATTCTGATAATGGAGACTACTCAATATATGTAAGTGTACTAAGTGTTAGTATGCGTGCTATCGGAGGAGATATTGTAAATAGTAGTGGTACCTATGTTAACCGATTTATTGGAACCAACCAGAACACATATTTGGGTTGGGAGCCATTCTTTGGATTTAAATTAAAAAATTTACGGGCAGAGTTCTCTTATCCAATGTTTGTTGTTTTGGGTGGAAAGTCTATTCCAGGATTATCTAGTGGGCAATTTACAGCCACAGTTAGTTTCACTGGAGGTTTCCCTGTTGCATTAAAAAGAAATCCTATTATAGAAGCAGATGAATTATTATACGATTTGGAAATTAAAAAGAAAGATAGCACCGAACTACAACATAAATTACAAATCTTAAAAAAGGATAGTGTTCTCAATGCTAAAAAAGCAAAAAGATGGGTGTATCAAATTGGTGATTTGATGGACAATGACGAAGCAATTATAAAACTGTATGAAAAACTTAATATGATTGAAGGCATTGCCTTGTTCAAGAAAAAAAATAAATATTTCTTTTTTGTAAATGCTGATATAGCGAAGGAAGATCAATTTGTAAAGTTGCAAACTCTGCTGGGTTCAGAGATTCTTACAAAAGTTGACTTAATGGTATATGGTAAAAAGAAAAAAAATAAAATTGTAAAAACAAAATGTTTAAAATTTGAAAAAGGAAATGATAAAATAGAAATTGATTGTTACACTATTCAGAAATAAAATTAAATGAGAAACTTAGATTTAAATACTCCCGTTACAACTTCTGTCATTTGCATAGAAGAATGGAATCATACAGGTATACTATTAAAATCGGATAGCATATATAAGTTAGAAGTTATTCCTGCAGATCAAGTATGGTATGATGGACATAAACTTCCTCCGTTCACTGCTGATGGTAAAATGTTGCCATATTTAGCATTGTGGTATCCATTTATAAGAATGCCGTTTGTAAAATGGTTTGCCTTGTTAGGTTGTATTGACAAAAAGCGCTCAACCTACTTTAAGATAGGAACGGTATGTGATAATTACTCTCCTGAGATTGATGGTGAATTAATATGTTTTGCAAATGATGCAAGGCGTTTTTATAAACATAATAATGAAGGACAAATGGAGTTGACTGTTACTAAAATTGGTAGTAAGTAATTTTTGTTGAACTGGGTTCTGATAATGTAGAATCGAGCACGATACTTTTTTTATCAGATGATAAGGAACTTTAGAAACAAATTTTATCAAAAAATATACCATGGCTACATCATACGTTGAAATCGAAGATAGATATAAACCCAAAACTCCAAATGAGCAAATTTCTATTTCTGTAGAAATTGGTGATGCGCAAAATGGAGCCTACGTCATCTTTTTGGGGACGAAGTTAAAAGGCAGCAATGCCACAGCAATTATGGGAACACAATCAGATGTTCTTGGAAAAAATTCTATTATATCTACAACAGTTGTGGATGTTATGGAAGAAACAAACTGGACAAGTTTGACTGTCAAAATTAAAGAAGGTTCCAACGAACAAGTTTATGGCCCTTATTCGAAAGAGGTCGCGACACATTTAGACACAGTTTGTTTCATAATTAAAATATTGAACACAAATGATTGATAAAAGTTCATTTTCTGTGCTAATTTTAATTAGTTTAATTTTTTTGAAACCTCTGAAAGCTCAAGAAGAGATTAAAATGACATTGCCATCAAGTCCGGCTTTTAGTATTTTAGGTTTTGAGCCATCTTCTGTAATGAAACCCACAAGTAATAAAGACTTAGGATCTGATTTACTTAGTGCTTTTGATAAGGATGGCAAATTATTAATGAATCTTGGAATGGAAGTTTCACCTTATTGGTTAAAAAGCCGTTCAGTTCTTACTAGAAAAGAATATTTTGATCCTTCTGTAGGTCAATGTTTTATTCAGAGTCTCAATATATCTTCCGCAACAGTAAAAGACTCAGTTAAAGGGGATAACAAGCTAGGCGCAGGATTAAGGTTTAAACTCATTAATGGGCGACCTACTGATGAATATATAGAGATTGAAAAAAAATTAAATGTTCAATTAACTCTTTCTGCTGTTGTTGGCGCATGTATAGCCAATGTGGGCACGGAAATACATTCGAAAGATTCTGCAATGGAAATTTTAATGTCTTCGCTGACTGAATTGGGTTATTCTAAAGATGTTATTTTATTATTTAAAGAAAATTGCAAAGAAATATTGGGTGACTTTGATGACACAAATGAAGGAATAAAAAATTTCTTAAAAGCGTTGAATGAAAAAGTAATAGGAAGTAATGGTGTTTTAATTAAGCAAGTAGCAGAGCTATCAAAAAAACGAGTTGGTTTTATTCTTGAAATTGCTGCAGCATCTTCATTTATTACAACAAAAAAAAATGAACCGATTGATAGAGCGGGTGTATGGGTGAATGCTTCTAACTATTTTTCACCTTCTAACTCATGGACCATAACAGGAAGATATATGTTTGCAAGCTGGGATTCTGCAATGACAAATACAGATATTGGATTGAGTTATTTAAAGGAAATGTCCGGGTTTAATATTTCCATTGAAGCAATGTTTAGGTGGTATAGGGCAGATGTAATGGATATTAATATAAACAATCAAGTAATAACAAGAGTAGAAAAGGGAAATACCTATCGAATCTCAGCACAGGGGTCTTATAAACTTGCTGAAAACATTAGCGTCAATATAAGTTTGGGGAAAAATTTCGATTCACCTTTTACAACCACCGCCAGTTACTTTTCCGTGTTTGGAATCAATTACAGTTTGTTCAAACCTCAAAAGGTTGATTTAGCAAAAAACAAATGATTTTATTCAAAATGAATGAATGACAAGATATCGCAAATAGGATAAATTTATAAATCATACTATGAATTTACAGGAGATAAAAAAAACTACAAAGGAGAATACTCCAGCAATCTTTACATCAATAATTATTTTTTTGCTGGTAGGTTTTTACCTAATTGTCGTTGTGCCAGCTAATGAGCAAAAAAACGATAATTATCATAAAAGTACACTTGAGGAATTTGATCTGCAATTCAATAATACCTTAAAAGACTATGCCAATCAGGTGGATGTTGAGAACCTCAAAGATTCTATTGTTAAGAAAGCAACTGAATTGTGTTGGAAATGTGAAGATAATGCAAAAGACACTTCCGCGTTACAACTTTTAAAGCAGTTGCAATGTAGATCCAATTTTATTCTTGACAACATTCAAGACAATGTGATTATTCAATCAGTTAGAATTGATTCAATCACAAATTTGAGTTCTGAAATTATCATCAATAAAAGGATTAATTTAAAATTTAGCTCTTCTGTATTAAGAAAATGCAAAACTAGAGATTCTAGAATGCTCAGCGAACTGTGCTCCTTAAAAGATACATCGCGTGTTGATAAAGTAGAGTTGAAGAAAAGATTAAGTGGTGCAATTGCTTTTAAAAATTGGGTTATCTATTCAGCAGACAAGAAAGAAGTGCTGCTGAGCCAGACAATTGATAACCAAGAATTTGATAGTATAAAATCCACTACTTCAAAATTAGGAGTTCTTCTCTTTAAATTTTCCGATAAGCGATTTTACAGACAATCAGTTGCAGTGGAAGGGACAAGTAATAATTTTATGCTTGTTGGGGGAATCAATCAGGCCAATTTTGATTTACAGTCTAAAAGTGTAAATCTTAATTATACTTTTGTTTCAGCTTTTTTTGTGATTTTATTGCTGTTAAGCATTCCTTTGATAAAACCGCTTATAAGCAATAAAAAGGAGAAAGTAACTCAGTTTGATTTATTAAGCACAACCTCTGCCATTGGAATACTTGCAATTGTTTTCGTTAGTTTTTCCTTTAGTCAGTATTTATCAAATACATATGAAAATATAGCGGGGACAAATCTGATGAAGTTGAATACGTTTGTCAGTTCAAGAATAAATTCAGAGTTCAATCCTTATTATAATTCATTTAATATTGTAAATCCTGGGCTACAGTCACAAACCGATTCTGTAATTCATTATGATTTGGATAAGCTGGGATTAAGTTCAGTCGGTGAAAGTTTTATAAACAAAATCGATACAAATAATTTTCAAAACTTTTTTGCATTCAACTCACAAGGCGATCTTGTGAAAGATATTAGTAAAAAAGGAGTGTTTGGTATCCGTAGAAATTTTAGTGAACGTGATTATTTTCAAGTGCTGAAGGAAAAGTCATATAATAACATGCTGACTACTGTTTTTTCAAAATATGATAATCAATTCAAATTTGTATATATAAAAAAAAATTACCTCACAAAAAAAATCTTATTTTCTAATGATGAACAACTACGCACAGATTCTTTGAGAATCGACACGGTTGATTTTTCCTTGTCCGGTTTCGCATACCGTCCTCAATTTATGGACGATTTCATATTGAATATAAATACAGGCTATATGCTTTGCAATAATACAGGCAGAGTTTTACTTAATAGCGATATTAAAAAAAGCCTGCATGAAGATATTTATGCTAACAGTCAGAAAAGCTATAATCTTTCAAAGATGCTAAACGGTATGAAGGATAGTGTTTTTGAATTGAATTATAATGGCGAACCATGCTTGTTCTTTGCGAGAAGATTTACTAGCAATGTTTTGGACACATCTAAAAAGATAGATAAAAATAATTCAAATTGTAATGCTGTAATTAACGATTATCCTCTTTATCTTCTTACTTACAAAAAGCTTGGTTTTACAAATAATCTTAAAATTTATACAATTATTAATGGTTTTATTTTAAGTCTTGCATATGTGCTGGCTATCACTTTTTTGGTATTGTTGTATTCGTTTTTCTTTTATTTAGGAGAAATTTCAATTTTATCTCGTTATCATTTATATTGGCTATTTCCGGATAACAGCAGGCGAAAAGAATATGTTTTATTAAAATGGATTAATTACTCCACTTTCTTATTGTTTCTTATTCTATTCATTGCCGGTTATGAACACTTTTTTTATCACGCTCTTTTAAGTGGTATAAATTTAGCATTTTTAAATTTTCTCTTTTTGAATCAACGTGTGTTTCTGTTGAGAAAAACAAGTTCAGATGAGGATGCAACTGTTTCTAAAAAAAATGCTTATTTATTTCAATGGGCTTTGTGCATTGTAGTTTTAGGTTATATAGTTCCATATATATTGTATCGACTTCACTTTCCAAGCTTCGGACTTAGTTTATCACTTCTCAGTCATTTTATAATACTTTATTTCTTGAAAAAAGACACGCAGAAAAATGCTGTTCCTGAAAAGAAAGAAATTTGTGAAGAAAGCAATCGACCTATTTTTATTTCTTATTTTATTAGCATTATCTCTTTTCATTACATATTAGTTCCTATTTTAATTATTTTCACTTTATTTATTACTGAAGTCAACATTGTCGCAGGTTTGAACTCTTCATATACAGAAAAAAGTGGAAGCATTCTAAATAGCACATCTAAATCAAAGCAAGACATTTTAAAGACAGATGGCAAAGTAATTAGTTTATTGCCGGTAGATCCACCATCTAAAAAATTCCTTGAACAGATAAGATTCGATAATTTTAAACGTAATTCTAATGATATTCAATTGTTAGATTTAATACGAATGAATCCGAGTTTGATTCTCCTATTGATGCTTAGTTTGTTCGCTACCATAGTTATTATTGGTAAGCTCATAGGGTATTATTCTGGACGTTTTTTCTTTTTTGAGCTTTCTGAAGCGTATCGTCTGGGTTATTTTAAAGGTGAAGAACGAATAAGATCACTTACTAATTTTACCGTGATTATACCGCCATATTCCGAAAAAGATCTTGAAAATCTGGAGTTAACTGAAAAGATTAACGATGATATTCCTGAGTTTATTGATCTAATGAAGAAGGAGGGAGGTGATTCCAAGGTTTGGTTAAAGGGAGTTCCTTCTGATGTAGTTTCGAATCAAGTAAAAGTAGACTTGATAATGATGAATCACTTTGAAATATACAGCAGTCGATATAAGGAATTATGGGATGAATTGTCTAAAGATGAACAATTTGTTATGAGCGATTTTGCTCTGGATTCGTTTGTGAACTACAAAAGCAGAAATGTATTATTGAGCCTGATGCAAAAGGGCTATATTATTGCCGATCCATTAACGGGCAGACTAAGAGTTATGAATTACGGATTTAGAAATTTTATCATCCATCTGCAAGAAAATGATCCAGAAAGTGCTGAAGCCATAAAAATTGAAGAAGCAAATACTCAGGGGGGCTATTCAAAATGGAAGCTGCCTTTAATGATCATCGCCATAAGCGGAATATTAATGTTTATGTATATCAATAAGGAAAGTTTTAACAATGCATTATTTATAGGAGGATCAGCAATAAGCGCTATTGGATTGATAGCTAAGTTTTTGAATGCTTATAAACAGTAAAATCTTTCAAAAATTGTTTGTTTTGGATTGATATTATAGTTCTTTTTGGTTTTTAATTAAAAAATCTACGTGCCGAATTTTCTTATCCAATGTTTGTCGTTGTTGATGGAAAATCAATACCTGGGTTTTCTGTTGGACAATTTACAGCTACAATAAGCTTTACAGGAGGGTTCCCTGTTGCGCTAAAAAAGAGTAAATAAAAATTTTAATAATTTATAATAATTAACATAAATAATAAAATTTAAACAATGAAAAATAGATATGAATTTAGCATAATTGGTTCACTCTTTATTTTAGTAGCTTTTTGTCAATGTGAAAGTAGTAGCACTTCTACAACCAATAATAACAATGATACTATAGTTCAAGCAGAGAATACTGCAGAATCAAAAAGTAAAGAGCAAATTATAGCTGATGGACTGACAGATGCTGCGAAAGTAATTACTCCATTGATAGAAAAAGGTATAGAAAATAAAAGGTATAAAGATAGTTTACGAGCAGTTAATAAAGAAAGTTTTTGGGTATATAAAATAGGCGTTCCTTTTAATGATGCTCAGCTATTGTCGGAAGCATATGAAAAAGTGAAAGATATAGAGAATATTGCTGTTTTTGATAATTCTGGAGAGTATTCGTTGATTTGTATTGGTGTATCAAAGGAGCAATTAGAAGATGACAAAGGTGCTTTTAAAGCAAAGCTGATCGAAGTAGGAATAAATAATAATAAAGTAGAAATTATTAATCTTGCCGAAAAGTGCGGAAAAAAAGGACATGTTATATATGAACAAAGCAGAAAGCTAAAAAGAGTAAATAAATATATGCCTTGTTATAAATGTAATTAATGAAAAATAAACATGGAAATATCAGAAGTTAAGCACGGGCATGGTCTATTCCAACCAGGTTCAGTCAGGGTAGTTGATTATGATAGAGTTAATAACAACATTTTAATTCGTGGAAGTTCCGCATTTGGAGCTATGAATTTTCCAACCTCAAATGTAAAGGCACTTATAACAGCCATTCAGGATGATATAAATTTTAAAAGTACTGGAGTCACACTCAACAATCCTATGATTATAGATTTTTGTCTGATTGGATATGGGAGTCATAAAGATGAAAAAATTGTCAAGGCGGAGATAAAATGGTTCACTGGAACCGCTCCAACAAGTATGCCTCCGGGTAATGGAGGATTATACCCTTTTTATTTTCATTCGAAAGCTCATTTGAATCCCAATACGATGATTTTTTGGCCAGTTCAATCTATTGGTGGTCTACCACCAGATAAAGTAAGTGGGAGGTGGCAAGTTTTGCCAACTCCTTCTATTGAGCCAGGTTCTGGAAATTGTAATTTTGCCGGTCTTATTCCTGCGATACACAACGTATTAGTTAATAAAATAGGTGCGATTCCCCTTCTTCCCAAAAATATAAAGTCGATACAGAATGCTGTTATTTATGTTCACTGTGATTCTGGTGTTAACAGAACAGGTGCAGCAGTTGTATCCTATTTGATGAAATACGGCTCAAATCTATCAGCACTGAATTTATCTCGTAGAACTCAAGGAGGTTGTTATTCTTTACAGCAAGCCCAAATTGCTGCAAATTTAGCTCATCCAAGTGATGATACAAATCCTCCCGGTGGCTCAGATATACCTGTTGCCTCCGCATTTTGTAATTACGAAATAAATCCTGATAAAAATAAATTTGATGCTTTACAACAAAATTGTGTTCCATTAAAAAATACAATCTGGCCTTAAGGATAAGTGATAGTATTCTATAAATTGTCAACATAATATGTGGAAATTTCACTCACTCAGACCCCCCCACTTGACCGCTAAAAATTGACCCTTTGCATTTTCCTTTCCACCCCTCTTGAAAATGCTCTAAATATTACCTTTCAACCTAAAATCATCCAAAATTATGAGGGGTCTGGATATTCCGAAAAGAAGGGGTCTGAGTGAGCGAAATTTCCAATATTTTACTAAATTGCAAAATATTACACAAAATGAAAGAAACAACAGATTATACAGATAATATTATGGACATTGTTCTGTCTTGTAGAAAGCTGAATGCGAAAATAGGAGCAAGGCAGCGACATTTTTATTCGGATAAGAACAACATTAGAGTACAACTTTCAGGAAATGCCGAATTAACTATTCCAGTTTTAATTGCTGAAAATGGTGCTAGCCAAATTACCAACGAGGCTTTAAATTCCATTTTGTCTACTTATCACTTTAAATTGAAATAGTGTAAGCCATTGGAAACTCAAATTCTTTCTTTTACTAAATATTATATCCAGACTAAGCTGCTTTAATTATTTTTGCAATAATACTTAAGAGGTGTTCAATTTCATTCCCAGTGCCCACCCTCGTTAGCTTTAAAAAACTTAAATAAAGCAATATCAATATGCCCAAATGAACCCAAATCCTATAGCTGTAGGTCTATAGCAAAAATGGGGTTGTCTGATTCCTTGGGAGCAATTAGTGACGCTGATGTTGCGATTAAATTAGACTCAACGAACTTTGAATATTATGTTAATAGAGGCTGGATGAAATCGAATTTATCATTATACAATGAAGCCATATTAGACTATAATAAAGCGATTAAAATAAAAGAAAGCCAGAAAATTTTTGCAAACAGGGGACTTGCTTTTTATAAATTAGGATTGTACAAAAATGCAATCGAAGATTTCAATAAATCAATTTTCATTAACTCAGAAGACCCTGCAGTTTTATATTTCAGAGGATTATCCTATATGAAAATAGGGAAAACCCTAGAGGCTTGTGAGGATTTTTCTAAAAGTTCTAAGTTGGGAAATAAGGAAGCGAAAATCGAATCTAAAAAAAAATGCATTAATTAAAATGAGAAAATTTATTTGTTTTTTTATTGTGCTCATTTTTCCTCTTTTTTTGTTTGGGCAAGATCAGACAATTGAAGATAAAAATGCAGTGTTTGGTGAAGTTTTCGGGAATGCTCAAACTTTATTTTCCTTAAATTATGAAAAAGCTATTCAGTTTCCTTCGAATAACAGGATAAACTATATAGCCAGACTGGGCTTCGGATTGGGAGCTAATATATATGATAGACACACTTTTTATAGTCTTCCACTTGAAGTTGGTATGTATATAGGAGAAAAACATCATTTGGAAATGGGTT
>Ga0163151_10004582_pt1 | contig 18405 bp, 14 predicted proteins | sample OliLakLV19MP5IB2_FD_145596 | JGI IMG/M metagenome (GOLD analysis project Ga0163151, IMG submission 145596) | Freshwater microbial mat bacterial communities from Lake Vanda, McMurdo Dry Valleys, Antarctica - Oligotrophic Lake LV.19.MP5.IB-2 | ecosystem: Environmental > Aquatic > Freshwater >... | reverse complement strand
TGGCACCGTACTGGTCGCTGATCTCCTTGTTGGGATCAAGGATGGATTCCAACAGATCCTTGGAGCTGAACCGCCCGCCGAGATTGGTCAAGTCCGGTCCGACAGACGCCCCTTCACCCTGGAACCGGTGACACGCGGCACAACCGGATTCACCGAAAATCTGTCGGCCACGGTCGAAATCCCGCTTGGACCTCAAACCTTTTTCAACCGATGGCGCAAGCTCCGACATGGTCCATTCCTTGACCACCTGACGTTGTTTGAGATTTTCCATCGGACTGATCTTTTGTGGTTTGGTTTCGAGAATCGTCTTTAGAGCCGCCTTTTCGTTTTCAGAGAGATTGGCCACGGCATCATTTTTTATGTCGCGCAAAAAGTTGTTGAGACTTGAGCCGCCTTTAAAATTCGCGGCACGCAGGAACCATTGGAAATACGTTTCGCGCAAGGGAGCAGTCCAGCCAGTCTTGAGCACGCGCAAAGCCCGGGCCAGATCAATCTGCTCTTCCTGGGTCGGCGAACTTTTCAACGCTTGAACCAGCTTCGATGCCGCACTCGGGCTTTCCAGGTAAACCAGCATGGGTGCCAGTTCCGCGTTCAATTCACGCATATGGTCTGGGAAAAGCGGGTCGAATTTTTTGATCAGCGCCTGACGTGCAGTCTCGTCCGGCGGACCGAGCCGGGTAAAAGCCAGCGAGTAAGCCCGGAGCAGATCGAGACGGTCTTCGTTCTCCAGTTTTTTCCAGTCAATCCGGTCCAGAGAAGCCAGAATCCGCGACTGCAATTGCGTGTCGGGACTTTTGTCGGTGGGTTTTCGGTGAAATTGATCTTTGCTGGATACACGAGCCAGGGCAGCCAGGGCCGCGATCGAACGGCGCGGATTTTTCTCGTCCAACGCTTTTTGTTCCCAGTCAGAAACATTCTGCCACTCCAGAGCGATCCTGGCTGCAAACCGCAGCGACCGGTCCTTGTCGCCGAGATATGGCCAGATTTCCTTCATCGGTGCCACAACCACCCCGCCGTGATAGGTTTCCAGGTGACGTCGTTTTGCACGAGCTGATGCCGAGGAGACATCTGGTCTGGCAGGAGCGGTCGATTCATTTCCGGTATAGGTCACTCGGTAAAGAGCCGATTCTGTCCGCCGTCCACCGACCGCAAAATACATGGCGCCATCATTCGGGTTGATGATCAGATCGGTGAGTGCCAGAGGTTGTCCGGTGACGAACTCTTCGAGGGTCGCGGTGTAGGTGGCTCCGGAAGGTTTAAAATGGACGGCGTACATTTTGCCGAAACTCCAGTCACAGATAAAAAGGGATTCCTGATATTTGGCCGGAAACTTTGCTCCGTAACCAAAAACCACGCCAGTGGGTGATCCAGGGCCGACATTGACCACCGAGCCAAAGGAATCGAGGTAATAGGCCGGGTACTTGCCGGCACCGCTGCGCCAGCCGAACTCGGATCCGCTGATCACATGGTTCACGCGCGTGGGGCGATACCAGGGCGTGTTGAGATCCCACTCCATGTCGGCATCGTAGGTGAAAAGTTCACCTTCATGATTGAATGCCGCGTCGTATTGATTGCGGAAACCGGTGGAAATCAGTTCCCATTTGGCACCCTCAGGGTCGGTACGGGCGATCCAGCCGCCGGGAGCCAGCACCCCCTTCATAAATCCGTTACCATCCCAAAGACGTGGGATGAGGTGATCCTCGCTCCAGTTGAGGGGAACCCTCGAAGAATCAATCGTGGTCAGCGGCGTTTGATTTCCCGCGACGACAAAGATCGACTTTTTGTCAGGCGAAAGCAGCAAAGCATGAGGTCCATGCTCTCCGCCGCCGCCTTCCAGTTTGCGCAGTTGTTTGACCTCATCAAATTGATCGTCGTTGTTGGTGTCCCGGACGCGGTAGAGACCTTTGCCTTGATAGCGATTGTCGTTCACCATGACGTAGAGGCTGTCAAAAGCGTAGAGCAATCCCTGCGCGCAACCAATCTCCAGGTCGATCGACTCGATTTTTGGCGGGTTGGTCCCGTTGAGTGTCAGACGGAAAAGCTTTCCATATTGGTCCGAAACGATCAGCCGCCCTTTGGGATCGGAACAAAGGGAAACCCAGGAGCCCTGGGTTTCCTGGGGCACGGTATAAATCAGGTCCACCTTGAAGTCTTTGGCCACCCGCAGGTTGGCGACGGTTTTTCCGCTGGAAGGCACGGCGACCGGCTGGGCTGAAAGATCTTGAATCGAGAATATCCCCGCCGCCAGCGTGGCAACTGCAAAAAGACCATTGGCTGTGGTCGAAAAAAGTTTAGGCATTTTTAAAAACTGGATAATCAAATTGTGCAAGTCAAGGCGACGAATCGTTGATCTGAAAAAACCGGCATGATCAAAGCAGCATCGCAGAGTCTAAAAAAGTTCAAGGTTGACCGGCTTTTTCCTCCCGAATTGGCAACCATCGCGGGTGATCCGCCCCGGCGTCTTTTAATCCCCTGGTCAGAAGTTTTTCTTCACCGCCCCAGGCATTCATCACCCACAACGCGGGAGTCTCCCCGACAGAACATCGACAAAAAGCCATTTGTTTGCCGTCCGGCGATTCGCTCGCTCGAAAATCCCATGTGGAAGGTTTACTTCGGGTCAAGCGCCGAACCGAACCGTCCCGGGGATTTAACCGGCAGATTTCCGTTCCTCCAACCGCAAGCTCCGGCTTCCAATCACGATTGAAATGGTCCGTGTCCGGCCGGTTCGACTGATACTCCCAGGCGGTGCGGGAAGGACGTAACAACCGGGAAAACAATATCTCACCATCCCTCGTCCATGCAGGCATGTTCGAACCGCTTCCCCGATGGGCGGGATTGCCATAGGTGGCGCCGAACCATTGCGGTTGCCCCTCGGTCAGACGACGGAAGTCCGAACCATCCGGGCGCGCGATGCATAGATCGGAAGCCTCGTGGCCCGGATCATATTTGAACAGGCAATCCTGAAACAGCAGCCATTCGCCGTCGGGCGACCAGCTCGGGCCGAAGTAAAGGTGGTCCGAATGTGCGGCCACCAGTTTCCGGTTTGCACCTTCGGCGTCGCTTGTCCAGATCTGGTAACCTTGCGGGCTGGCAAGGTGAAACGCCACCCGTCGATGATCCGGACTCACACTGAAACCATAGGGCAGACCTTCACCAATCTTGGTGAAAGGTCGCGCATCACTCCCGTCCAGGTTCATGCTCAAGGTCTGGCCCAGCCTGCTGCGCGGAACTTGAACCAACATCCGGTTGTCACCCAGCAAAAGCTGAGGAGTATAAAACACTTCCTCGCGATTCTTCTTGGCAATCTCGGTCAAAGTTTTTTGATCCAGATCATACAACCAGAGGTGTGTCGGAGTCTGGGTGTAATACTGCTCAAACGGTTTTCCAGGCCCGTCGCGCCGGGCTTCGATGCTGAGAAAAACCACCCGTTTTCCATCGGAAAGAAAAGGGCCGGGTTGCCATGTCACCTGGTCGCGCACATCAAATTCCAAAACCTCCAGACCTGAACCGTCTGCATGAATCAGACAGGTCTTTCCTGCAGACGTGAAAAAAAGCCGTTGCGACTTTGCGAATCCTGAGTGTGCGTTAAAGATCGAGCATCCGGTTAGAAAACTTGCCGCGATTGCGCCCAGTGAAACCCGTTCAAGAAATTCCCGACGTCGCATGTTCATGAAATACCGGCTTGAGAATACTTACGCGACCAATTTTACTCAGCATCCCGTAACCCGGGGGCTGGATTGGAGTTCATGACGGAGCAAGGGTATCCTGACCGCGAAAATCCGGTCCACGTGTCTGAATGTCGAAATATTTTATTCAGGCTCGGGAAAAAAAACCTGCCGGCTTAAGGGTGTTCTCACCCTTGAACATGGGCTGAAGTTCCTTCACCCGGTCCAGGTTCACGATGGCGCTCCGGCTGACGCGGAGAAATTTCTCCAGGTCGAGCTGTGCATCGAGCGCATTTAATGTCTCCCGCAGGATGTGATTTTCTTTTCCGATGGCAACGGCGATGTAATGGTCGTAAGCGGTCGTGAAAGATCGGCCACACCCATTGATGCCATTGATGACTGCCTTTAAAAATGCGATCATTGTTTTTCCCGGATTGAACTATATTGACCTCCGCATGGGGATATTTTCCTGGATCAAAGAAGCGGTGCAGGACGTACGGGATTCGGCGGTGGAAACCGGAATCCGGGTCTATCTCAGCAATATCCTCAAACCATTCGGCACCATGACCAATCTGACCATCGACTCCAAAGCCAGAACCATTCATCTGGAACTGGAACTTAAAGGCGAAACTTCCTCGATCCGGATCGAGATCGAAAAATACGCTCTTCACGAAGAAGGGGGCGAGCTCTTTCTGGAAATCCTCGCCATCCGCGCCTCCCGCGAATGGATGAACCTGGCTGCGGACCAGTTCGTTAAAAACAAACGGTTCAAAATCCCGTCGTATCTAAAAGCCGCGCTCTGATCCTCCATAACTCCAGGGAGTAAAGGTGCGGGCCTTTTTGTCCGCCCCAGTTTCCCGCGCCACCTTTGGAACCTAAAATTCAGGAATGAAGTTGCAAAACCGCCTCGGAAAATTCAGGTTCGAAACAGTTGGAAGATTTGTGTTTTTCTTTTTCATCCCTGCCGTGTGGCAGGTCTAAACCAAATCTTCCAACCTTTTCTCGAATTTCCTGTGGGATGGCTGCGGATTTATTGGTTGGATTGAAAGTTATGCGGATTGCTCGGAAAGATTTCCAATAAAACGTCATGATCGGCGTCTGAGACTCATTAAAATGAAGCAGATTCTTTGTCTCCTAATCCTAGTGGCAGGTTCAGCATGCCAAAGTCCGCCGGACCACACGAGCAAAGTCTCACAGGAGCTGGGGCAACGCACCGGCTACCAACTGCCCGCCGCGCAGAATTCTGAGGCGTGCTTGCCGGACTCGATTAATTGGAACGATGGGCTTTCTGAGGATGAAGCAGTCACCGTATCGCTTTGGAATAACGCTGCATTCAAAGAATTGCTGGCGGACATCGCGGTCTCACGCGCGGATCTGATTCAAGCCGGGATGTTAACCAATCCAACTCTCTCCATGTTGATTCCCGTCGGAGCCAAACCGCTGGAACTAACGGCGCGAGTGCCGCTCGAAATTTTGTGGTTGCGACCCAAACGGGTGGCTGCCGCGAAATTGGATTATGAAAAAACGGCGCAACGCCTGGTTCAAAGCGGCCTGGATGTCATCCGCGATGTGAGACTCTCCTATTACGACCTATCCGCCGCCCAGCGCAGGCTCTCCCTGGCAGAGGAGACGGCGAGGATTGCCGCTCAAATCGGAGACTTGTCGCGGTCACGCGTCCGGGCCGGCGATGCCAGTGAGTTGGAAGCGAGCACGGCACTGATCGATCAATTGCTTGCTGAAGATGCGTTGACCCGCTTGAGGTTTGATTTTCAGCTTGCCAGCGAACGACTTCGCGGCCAGTTGGGACTGGGATTACAATCGTTCGAAGTGCAGGTAACCAACCAACCGTCCACAGCACAAAAATTCTCGGTCGATGATTGTTTGACCAATGCCCTGAGTTCACGTCCGGATCTGCGGGCGGCTGAACTCAATCTCGAAGCGGCCGGCAAACGCCTCGGATTGGCCCAGGCGGAAATCTTCACTTTCGCCGCATCTCTAAATTCCAAAGAAGTTGGAACCGAATTTCTCTCCGGACCGGGCATTGATCTGGCCGTTCCGATTCTCAATCAAAATCAGGGCGGGCGAGCGCTGGCCCGCGCCAATTTGGAGAAAGCCGCGCGGCATTACGTGGCTGTTCGGGATAAAATCGTTCAGGAAGTTCGCGAAGCCCATATCCGCTTCAGCCAGGCGTCGGAGAGTTATGAGCGTTGGCAAAAATTTGTTCTACCACCGATGGAGGAGGCCGGACGCCAGGCCGAGAAAGCATTTCAGGGCGGCGATATCTCTTTCCTCCAGGTTTTGGAAACTTCACGCAAAATCACCGAAGCCAAAAGCCGCGCAATCAGTGCGGACACCGACATGAGCCGCGCTGCAGCCGAGCTGGAGCGGAGCATTGGAAAACGATTGCAGAACGAAAAGAAAGGTGAAGCACCATGAACTTCAAAAAAATCTTCCGCAGAGAAACAGCAGTTGAGGAAAGCCGACCTCTCACCCCGGTCTTAACTGCCTTAACTGCATCGCTGCCGAACTGTTTGATTTTGTGCCTGACCATTTTCCTGGTTTACGGCGCATCTCCCGGGCGCCCTTTGGCTGCTGATACCGCCAAGAACCCGCCAGCCCACGTCACCAAAGTCGTCAAGGAATCGGACCTAACCTCCCTCACCCTGACTCCGGAAGCTGAAAAGCGTTTGGGAATAGTCACCGTGAAAGTGGAGCGCAAAAAAACTGCGCGCTCCCGCACTTTTGGCGGTGAATTAATCATGCCATGGAGTGGAACCAACAATTCCGCCTCACAATCCGGGCAAACAATTTTTTCAATTCTTCCTTCGTTATCTCCAACGGAAATGGTCCGAATAGCCGAAACCCAGGTCGATGCTGATGCGCAAGTCCGCAAGACGGAGGTTCAACTGGAAGCCGCCAAAATCGCCTTGGATCGCGCGACAAAAGTTATGGCCGAAAAAGCGGGAAGCGCCCGCTCGGTAGATGAAGCAAAGGCCCAGGCAGCCCTCGCTGAATCCGCTTTAACGGCGGCGAAAGCCCGTCGCGACCTTCTCGGTCCGCCCATCCTTGGCATGATGAACATGAAAACCTATTGGGTTCGCGTTCCGATTTACGTTGGAGATTTGCCCCGCTTGAAACTCGATACGGAAGCGCGCGTCGGCGACCTGGCGAGTGCCAGCGGTCCTTCTTCAAAGGTGGCCAAACCGGTTTCCGCGCCTCCTTCAGCGAACGCTGCGGCTTCGACTATTGATTTATTTTATGCAGTTGCCGGGGACGAAACTTTTCGTCTCGGTCAAAAAGTTGGCGTGGCCATTCCGGTCAATGAAATTCAGGAAAGCCTGGTCATCCCCTGGTCCTCGGTGGTGCATGATATCAACGGCGGGGCCTGGGTTTATGAACAGGTTGGTCCGCAAGCCTTCGCCCGCAAACGCGTGCAGATTCGATCCGTGACTGGAAACCTGGCGGCGCTGGCTTCCGGCCCCAAAGAGGGGGCCAATATCGTCACCGAGGGGGCGGCAGAGCTCTTCGGAACTGAATTTGGGATCGGCAAATAGAATCGGCAAATAGAATGTTTTAAGGGCGCACTTCAATGATGACCTGGCTTATTTCTGTTTCGTTGCGCCAGCGCGTCCTGGTGCTGGCACTGGCATGCACCCTGGTCCTGCTGGGGATTCACGCCATTCGCACCACGCCGCTGGATGTCTTTCCCGAGTTCGCCCCGCCACTGGTGGAAATTCAAACCGAAGCTCCCGGCCTTTCCACCGAGGAAGTGGAGAGCCTCATTTCCGTTCCGCTGGAAAATGCGGTAAATGGAACTTCCTGGCTCAAGACGCTTCGCTCGAAATCAGTCCTCGGACTTTCTTCGGTTGTTTGCATCTTCGAGGAAGGAACTGATTTAATGCGGGCTCTCCAGTTGGTCCAGGAGCGTGTGGCCACGGTGGCGCCACGACTTCCTGCCGTTGCACATCCACCGGTTTTATTGTCTCCTCTCTCCTCCACCAGCCGCGCTCTAAAAATTGGTGTTTCATCCAAAACCCTCAGCCAGATGGATCTTTCTGAACTGGCGCTCTGGACCATCCGCCCGCGGCTCATGTCTGTTCCTGGCGTGGCCAACGTGGCCATCTGGGGACAACGCGACCGGCAATACCAGGTGTTGGTGGATCCCGACCGCCTTGCGGCCAATGGCGTCTCGCTCGACGCGGTGGTACGGGCCGCAGGCGATGCAGCCACGTTGTCAGCGGGCGGTTTTGTGGATACGCCGAACCAACGCATTCCGGTGCGGCATTTGTCGCCCATAGAAACTCCCGAAGACCTGGCCCGCACGGTCATTCATTTCACCAATGGAGTTCCCATCCGGCTGGGCGACGTGGCCACCGTCGTCATCAACCATCCGCCGCCCATTGGCGACGCGGTGATCAACGACGGTCCAGGACTTTTGTTGATTGTGGAGAAGCAGCCGTGGGGCAACACCCTTGATGTCACGAAGCAAGTTGAGGCCGCGCTCGACGCGCTCCGGCCAGGTTTGAAAGATGTGGAAATTGATCCGACCATATTTCGTCCCGCCACTTTCATCGAACGTTCGCTGACCAATCTCTCCCACGCCATGCTTTTAGGCTGCGCGCTTGTGATGATTATTTTAATCGCCTTCCTGTTCGATTGGAGGACCGCGGTGATTAGCCTTTCCGCCATTCCCCTCTCCCTCTTGGGCGCGGCCGTCGTTCTTCATTTCCGGGGAGGCACTCTCAACACCATGGTGATAGCCGGACTGGTGATCGCTGTTGGAGAGGTGGTCGATGACGCCATCATCGATGTGGAAAACATCATGCGGCGACTGCGACTCAACAAGGCAGCAGGCAATCCAGAATCAAGTTTTCAAGTTGTGCTCAAAGCTTCGCTGGAGGTCCGGAGCGCGGTGGTCTTCGCCAGTCTCATTGTGGCGCTGGTTTTTTTACCGGTATTTTTTCTTGAGGGTCTTGCTGGAACATTTTTTCGGCCTCTGGCGTTCTCCTACGTTCTGGCGATCCTGACCTCGCTGATTGTGGCCCTCACGGTCACTCCAGCGCTTTGCCTGATGTTACTGCCAGGTGCCGGGGAACGGCACGGGGACGCTCCTCTGGTTCGCTGGCTCAAGCGAGGTTATCGCTCGATCCTCCCCAAGCTTGTCAACAAGCCTCGGTTTGCAGCGGGGTTTCTGGTGGCTGCTTTTACCATCACCGGCATTGCAGTTCCCAAGTTGGGCGAAGAATTTCTGCCAAATTTCAAGGAGACCGATTTTCTCATGCATTGGGTGGAAAAGCCCGGGACATCACTGGAGGCCATGCGGCGCATCACCATCCAAGCCAGCAAAGAGCTTCGGGCAATTCCCGGCGTGCGCAATTTCGGTTCGCATATCGGCCGGGCAGAAGTGGCTGACGAAGTGGTGGGCCCGAACTTTACCGAGCTCTGGATCAGCCTCGATCCCAAGGTGGATTATGACTCGACGGTGTCCAAAATTCAGGAGGTGGTGGATGGATACCCCGGCCTCTATCGTGATGTGTTGACCTATTTGAAGGAACGGATCAAGGAGGTCCTGACTGGGGCCAGCGCAACTGTGGTGGTCCGGATTTTTGGTTCAGACATGGCGGTGCTGCGCAGCAAGGCCCAGGAAGTTAATGAGGCCATTACTGGCGTGACAGGCGTGGTCAACCTGAAGGTGGAACCGCAAGTCCTGGTGCCGCAGATTCTGGTGCGACTGAAACCCGAAGCCGCCGCCAATTTTGGTTTGACCCCCGGCCATATCCGGCGCGCCACTACGATATTAATCAAAGGACTCAAGGTCGGCGAAGTTTACAAAGATCAAAAAGTTTACGATGTCGCGGTCTGGGGCGTGGAAAGCGTCCGCAGCGATATCCAGGCATTGCGACAACTCACCATAGAAACGCCGGGAGGCGGACATGTTCCGCTGGGCGACGTCGCGGATATTGAAATAGTTCCCACGCCCAACGAAATCAAACGCGAACGGGCCTCGCGGCGTATGGATGTCACTTGCAACGTGGCCGGAGCGGATCTGGGAAGCGTGGCGCGAGAAATTGAGAAGCGTGTTAAAGGAATCTCCTTCGATCGCGGGTACCATCCCGAGTTCCTCGGCGAATATGCGGCGCGCCAAACTTCGAAGAACCGCTTGATGCTGTTTTCGGCTTTGTCTCTGATTGGAATTTTGGTGCTGCTACATGTGGATTTCGGTTCGTCGCGCCTCGTGGCCTTGGTGGCGTTGACACTGCCGTTTGCCTTGATTGGCGGGGTCGTCGGGGCCTTTTTGACCGGCGGAGTTCTTTCGCTGGGATCGCTGGTTGGATTCGTCACGGTTTTGGGAATAGCCGCCCGGAATGGGATCATGCTGATCAGCCACTATCGCCATCTGGAAATGGTTGAAGGAGAAAAGTTCGGACTGGCTCTAGTTTTGCGCGGAGCCGAAGAACGGCTGGCCCCGATTCTTATGACCGCTTCCTGCGCTGGGCTCGCCTTGTTGCCACTCATCGTGAAGGGAAATATTCCAGGCCACGAGATCGAGTATCCCATGGCAGTGGTGATCCTGGGAGGTTTGGTGACATCGACCTTGCTGAATCTTTTTCTAATGCCTTCTCTTTACGCCGCCTATGGCAAATCACGCAAAAATGTCGAAGGGGTAAAATCCTGAAGCGACATCACCCTGACAGGAATACGCGAACAGCACCCCAAGCCCAGGAGTCAACACTGGATTCTTAAAACTCCTTCTCCGGTTCAAGCTGGGCGGTGATGAACTTCTCAGACACGAAATCAAACGGGATTTGAATCCCTGAAAGGACAAAGCCATGTTGGTCGGCCTTATTTCAGGGCGCTTGACGCTTACAACTCGTTTCGTTTGGCCTTGTATAACCTTACGATCTGGGCGGGTTCCTCGTATCCCATTTTTTCCTCACAACGCATGGCTGTGACTCGCAAGATTTGTGTGATGGGTGAGCTGGTTTCCTGGCGGGTTCCACTTTCGCTCTGCCAATTGTATTGAAACGCCTGCCCGATCGCGAGGTGGAATTTTTCCAAATCTTGTTTGCGAATACTTCCACGGCCTTTGTCATCCGAACTGGTCAACCTCCATTCGTTGATATCGAACAACCAAGCGCTCTTCCAATTCACGGGAGCAATACGAAAGATATGTTCGGGGTCCGTTTGAAAATACACTTCCAAATTGTGCCCGATTGAAGTTTTTCCCTGCTTAATAAGCGACACCAAGTTTATTTCCTTCACCAAGTTCGCATAATACACTCCGTGGTTTGTGCTGTAGGAGTACAAGCCCACATTAGTTCTCGTCATTTTTCGCCTCTCAAAGTAAAGGGAGCAAATTCATATCCATGGTCGCCGTCTGTCCTCCCACTTCACCTGCAGGCAAACCAGGCGCTGGCCACGCAAATTTTTGCTAAGCTCTTCATCCCAAATACTGTAGCACGGCATCAATGCTTTTAAAACAGGATTGCAAAGCCAAAACGCCGGCCATCCGAAACCTTGCACCCTCTAGCGCCGGAATTTGTGGTGTATTTAAATTGATCAGGCTCCATCTCGTTTTGGAGTTCGGGAATGCGGCTGAAAAAACCGCCGTTGTCGGGAGTTGTCCGCGCATGTGTGGAGATGGTGAACATCGCCAACAACAAAAAAAGCGTCGAGCAACCCATTCTTCTCCTGCTGCGCGCTTTCCTTAAATCAGGGCCGTACCCCGCTCCGGCTGAATCATCTAATGGCATATTCACACAAGTTCGAGCAAAAGCCTGGCCAGTCCCGCAGGTTGGGTGACCATCGCATCGTGACCCGCGCTGAACAGTTCCTTGTAAACAAACCCATCCCGCTTCGCCCTTTCTGCGGCCTCCACAAACCAAGGTGTTTTACTGAATTGGATGAATGCCCGGGGAAGACTCCGGGTGAGCGCTCCGGAGATCCGCAACGGTTGCGTCAATGTCTGGAGCGGTTGATCTCCCAGCCGAGGGGGCATCCAGGCGATGTCCCGCGGATCTGTCACGCCGAATGCGGAGGGCGGTCCAAGTGGCGGAACCCGCCAGCCGTCGGCAGGCACGGGCGTCACCGGGGCATAATCCTTGATCGCCCTTCCATCTTCTGGAAGGAAAGCGTCCAGATACACCAGCCGGGAGAGGCGTTCAGGCACCTTTTCCGCCACCCCGGTCACCACCATGCCGCCGTAGGTGTGGCCCACAAGGATCACTTCACGCAAATCCTCATATTGGAGGACTGCGGTGATGTCCTGGATGTGGGTGTCAAGGTTGATTCCGGGCTGGAGCAGGCCAGAACGTTCTCCCATTCCCGTCAACGACGGCGCATAAACTTCATGTCCAGCCGACCGCAATAGAGGTGAGAGTTTTTTCCAGCACCATCCTCCGTGCCAGGCGCCATGCACCAGCACGAATAGGAACTTCTTGCGAACTGTGGGTGTCGCCATCTGCGCAGGCAGGGTTAGAAGCGGGAGCGCCGCCATGCCGCCGAGCATCCGGCGACGGGAAAGTTTGTTCATAGCGTGGCAATATTCACCGGCCTGTTTCAGGCTTCCGGGCCAAAGCAAACAAGCGGACAAAAAGCACCCTGTTTCCGCTCCGGGCCAGAAGAGCGTCCGCCTCCTCGTGGCACGCAAGACGGAGATGTTCGGTTTCAGTGTCGTTCAAGCCTTTGAAATACAACGGAAGTCCGACAGCGTTAAAAAAAAGAAGGAATTCTTCTTTCGACAGGGAGAACTCGTCATTGGTTTGTTCCACCTGGGAAACCTCGAAACCCTTTGATTCCAAAAGCCGCCGATACTCTTCCGGCGTGGTTCGGAACCAGGGAAATTCCCAGCTCTGGAAACGAGCCTGCAATCCGGCTGAAGCGATCGCGCGTGTCATCGTGGCTACCATCGGATGCTCTTCATTGAGCAGCGGGAACTGCACGGCAAGCTCCGCCCCGGGTCGCATGCCGCGATAGACCCTCTCGAGCAGATTCCTCGCGTCCAGTATCCAATGAAATGCGGCATTGGAAATCACGAGGTCGAACCCTTCTGAGAATTCCATCAGACTGACGTCGAGCTCCTGAATAGTCAGGTTTTTGACTCCCTCGCTGACCGCCAGTTCCCTGGCCCGGGCCACCATGGTCGGCGACACATCGACCCCGAGGACCGATCCGGCTGGAAGTCGTTTTGCCAGGTAAACCGCCAGCACACCGGTGCCACAACCGATATCGAGAACCGAACCGACACCGGCCAGGGCGTCGTGGGTGGCCCGGTTTGGTCCGAGCACCTCGAGTCTTTCCAGGAGTTCGATCCCGGCGATGCGTTGCACCATGGCAATGTTTTCATAAACCCGGCTGTTCCAGGAGAATTCGTTTGTCACGGCCAGAGATTCCGCAATAGGCCGGTTATTGTCGAGAACAGTGCATGGCCCATGCATTTTCTGGAAGGGATAGCGGCGAAAACCGGAATGAAGAGGATTGGGCGCGTGCAACCATACACGCGCCCGTGGCGCATTTGGACGGGAACCACCCGTAACCCCTCATGCAGTTCTAAAAGCGGCTCGTTTCGGATGAAAATCAAGAGGAAACATATAGTTGAGATATATCTGGCTGATGAATCAAAACCCCCGTTCCAGAACGAACGCTTTCACTCGCTGCAATGTAGTTATCAAATCTTTCTCCAAAGGAAAATTTTCTTGAAAAGGCTTTCCTTTTGACTGTCCAGACACCCTGACCTCCCCAGCAGCAGGATCGTAAATGATTCTTGCGATGGGTTGCCGGACATCGGTTGCCAGATTTTTTTCCCACGCCTCTAACTCGATTATGCTGGAAAAGGTTTGGACTGGGCTTCCCCTCCACATTCCTTGAAGGACTGCCGTGTCATTCGTGACAGTGCCGCGAGTGCCGCCCGTTGTGTCCAGCACTGCCACTTGAATCAGCAGCCCTGTCGGCGTGCGCATCATCGGCACTGCCACCAGGAAAACTACTGCGACCGCCGTCGCCAATCCCAACGCCCAACGCCAGCCCCATATCAGACTGCGATCAGTCTCTTTCTTTGCTGCTGGACCGCCGAGCGTTTGTCTAACTTTCGTTTGCAAGCGGCCACGCACGTATGATGGAAGTTTGCCAGCCGTGGCCTGCGTCGCCTCCACGAGTGGCAGCGCATTCTTAGCCATCTGCACGTCGGCCTGAAACCTTTCAAGTTCCACTTTCAACTGGGGTTGGCTCCTCAGAAGTGCATCCAATTCCGCGCGCTCGGCGTCCGAGGCCTGCTGGGCGGTGACCTTCATTGCCAGATCGAAAAAGCGTTCGTCATTCATTGAGTTCATCGCAAATGCCTGTTCGTTTCTTTCACTTTTCTTCGCGCTCTCCCCAAATGCGGCGCATCGCCTCCAGTCCGCGTTTCAAATAGACGCCAACTGACCCGATCGCCACGCCGCGATTCCTGGCGATCTCCTCGTAGCGTAAACCGCGCAGAAAAAAATCTGAAAGAATCTCCCCGAGCGGTGGTTTAAGTTCTGAGATCGACTTGCCGAGCCGTTGCGCCAATTCCTTTTGATCCAAATCGGCCAGGGGAGAATCCTCGGAAAGCGGTTCATGCTTCGTCTGTCCCTCATCGGTCGCTGCGTCCAGGGAATCCGTCTTTCCTTCGCCGCGCTTTTTGGCGAACCGTTCCCGCAGCAGACTCACCGCCCGGTGATGCGCGATGCTTGCAGCCAGAGGTTTTAATTCATCCGCCGATTTCACCGCGCGCACCTTCTCCACCAGTTCCTCCAACGCTTCTATGGCTATGTCCTCAATCTCGCTTGGGAAATAGGACTGAAGCTTTAATTGGGCCACCGCAAAGACAGTGGGCCAGAGCCAGTGAAACGCCGCATCCCAGGCTGATGGGTCGCCTTGTTGCAAGGAGGTAAGGTCCGGCAGATTCACCGCTCCAGCCTGCCCAACCTAGCGCCTCCGGTCAAAGTCTGAAAAAAGTTGTAAGAAGGAGAAAGCCGTTTGCGATGTAGCGGGTGAAGGCAGTTCGATGAACGAATCGCCACAAATAAAAAAACCAAAAATGAAAACACTATTCGCCCTCGCCACCGTGATATTGACCACCGCCGTTTCCACCCAAGCCGAAAGGGTCAGCGGCCATTTCCGCGGCAACGGCACATATGTGAGCAGCTACTACCGCACACCCGCAAATGGCACGCCATATGATAACCTCAGCTATCGCGGTTATCCTTCGCAGCAACCAGGCTACATTTCCCCCCGCAGCTACGGGTTCGATTCCAGCAGCAGCCGCACCATGCCGAGCCCGAGCTCCGGCAGCTACAATCGTTCAACCATGCCGAGCAATTACCAAGGCGACTACGCGCCGAAACCCCTGATTGGCCTACCTCGTTCCAGTTCATTCGGCTTCTGAACGACGCGTTTGGGGCATTGCGAAACGAACGCGCAATGCCCTGGTCGCTTTCGCAGAGGTTGCTTTCCTTCCCGTTAATGTCTTCATTTGATTAATGTTCCTTTCCCGGAGCGATTCCAAACGTCTATTCCTCAGTGTTTTTAGAATTGCGTGCATGCTTGGTATGCTTGGTTTATTGAGCGTCAATTTCCTTATGGCTTCTCCTCAGCGTCCATACACTCATGAATTTTTCGGGCCTGAATTCGTGATTTCTTGGGCTGCGGGCCAAAAAGAGTATGAAAATGTTACGGATCTTTTCTACGCAGGAAATTACAACATCGCCTTGCAAAAGCTTGGTGAAACCATTGCTGATGCAGATCGCTTTTCAAAAGGCAAGGAAAAGGATGCCGCGATTTTGCTGACAACCAAAGCCCAATGGTTGGCTTTTATTGGCGAGCCTCAAGAATCAGACTTGGCTTTTCTCCGCGCACAATCTTTGGCAGACCGTGTTCTGGGCACAAACCACCCTATAGCCGCGCGAATTCAACTCGTTCGCGCCGGGATTTTCCTTCATCAGTTCAGTATTTCTGAAGCAAAGATTGCACTGGGAAGAGCAATTGCAGCACAGGATGCAAATCACGAGACGAACGAAATTGTGATTTCAATGGGTCTGCGGCTCCAAGCTATGGTGCATCTTTTCGATGGAGATGCCGTCAGTGCATGGGAATTGTTAACCAAGAGTTCACATCTCATCGAGAAAGTTGCAGGCACAAAAAGCGCCCTGTATGGGGAGAATCAATGGCTAGAGTCAATAGTAGCTTCCTTCAGAGGTGAATACGAAAGGGCAATTGGCCTTTGCGAATCAAGTCTTGCAATTCTTACCACCTGTTATGGTCCCGAGCATATCTTTCTGGTGTCGGTCAGGAATTCATTGGCAGATGCCTACCAGCAAGCCGGTGTGTATGAGCAAGCATCGCGGCTTCTCAAAGAAAATCTACAAACTCTCGAAAAATACATAGGTAGAGGCAACTCGGTTATTGCGACTACTCTCAATTCACTGGGAGGGCTTCATTATCGCCTTGGCAATTATTCCCAAGCCGAAACGTACTTTCGGCAATGTCTTTCTGTTCGCGAAAAAGACATCGGCGTTGATAGCCCTGCTTACGCCTCGACTGTTAACAATCTTGCCGTTGTGCTTTTGGCCACCGACAGAGGCGGTGAGGCTTCGGTGTTGTTCAAGGACGCGAGTCTCATTCTCAACAGGTCCCTCGGGAAAAATAATCCTGTACTGGCAACCGTATTGTTGAACTGGGGGATGTTATCTCGACGACTAGATCAACCTGACATAGCCAAAGAACTTCTTGAGGAAGCAATCGTGATTCGAGACAAATTCTACGGGAAAAACCATCCAGCGGTTGCAGAGGCCGCCGAAGCATACGCACAACTTCAGTGTGCTCTTGGTAATTTTGAACATGCAGAGCGTCTAGCCATGCTGTCCTTTTCAATCAAAACTAACTTCTACGGTCGGGACCATCCTGCGATGGCCGATAATTTAAGCACGTTGGCCAGAATATTTGATGGGTCTGGGGATCGATACAAAGCGGTTGAGTTCTATGCAAAGAGTGCGGGAATTCGAGCGAAAGCATTTGGAGCCGAGCATCCCTCTGTCGGGGACGAATTGGAGGCAGCAGCGCTTGTTCTCTGCAGAGCCGCTGAATTTGAGGAGGCCATTGCACCGCTTCGCATGGCATCGAGTTTGCAGAGAGATTACCTAATCGAGCAAGCCTCCAGGTCTGAAGGACAAGACCGAGTAAGATTGACTGAGGCCATGTTTTACAGAACCGAACTTTTCCACTCTCTCTGTGCTCAGAAATTCGCGCGCGCCTTCGCATCAGTTCCAATCCAAGCAGCGGAACAGCTGGCATCAGGCAAAGCATTGATGGAAGAGGTGCAAGCAACTCGTGCTTCCTTGGAATCAGATTCGAGGACTTCCACAAAAGAATTGCGTGAAAAACTTAGATCTATTCAAAATCAATTGGACCGATTGCCGGAAAACAATTTTGACCCTAAGAAACGCGACGAACGACGACGGGAAATGCAGAGTACGATAACGCAGATTGAGGAAACCCTCGCAGAGCGAAATGAATTACTGGCGCAAACGATTCGTGAACGGAGTTTGACCTTGACCAACATCGCGGAAAGTCTTCCGACGCAATCCGCACTAGTGGATTTCGTGGAATATCATCGGTACGATTTCATGGCCAAGACAAATAGATGGAAAGAGCAACGCTATGCTGCATACCTGACATTTCCGCTGGGGCGGGATTCCACCAACCTCATGGTCGAACGCGTGGACTTGGGAGCGGCTGCTCCGATCAACGAAGCTCTTGGAATCGTTGCCGAACGGTTTTCGGCCGCGCAGTATCGCGCCAGGGATGTGCAACCGGCTATGCAGAAGTTAAGCGACCTTGTGTATGCCCCGCTCTCCAAATATCTCACGAACGCTTCTCACCTCATCATCTGTCCTGACGGCCAGTTGAGCCGTCTGCCGTTTGAAATGTTGCCGGTTGGAAATAAATTTTTGATTGAGGAAAAAACCATCAGTTACGTCACCAGCGGACGGGAAGTTGTGCGAGTGGCGGCAAACCAGGAAACTTCAAAGTTGAAAGTCCAAAATGGAAAATCGCTGGTGATGGGAAACCCGGATTTTGATTTCGATTTGGAAAGCTGGAGGCCGGGTGAGACCCGATCTAAAAAATCGGAAAACGAACTTAAAGTGAGTCTCCTGACGTCGTCTCCTACAAGGGCGTTGAGCCGGGATTTTCGCGGCTTGAAATTCAAGCCACTTCTAGGGGCAGAGGAAGAGGCTCATAGTGTGGCGAAACTTCTTGGCAATGATACCACATTGCGTCTGGGCGCGGAGGCCCGGGAAGCAGAGTTGAAGGCGGTGAAATCGCCGCGAGTCTTGCACCTGGCTACGCACGGATTTTTTCTAACCGACCAGGAATTCAAACAAACGAACTCGCTACCCCCGGCTTGGAGTGCAACGTTTACAGGATCCGGACTACCTAAAGGCGGGACTCCAAACGATTGGGAAAATCCGCTGGTGCGGTGTGGTATTGCCCTAGCCCCCTAGCCTATGCACGACGGAGTGGTGGATCATTTTATCTCGTGGGACAGTTGCAAGGCGGCGAATCCAGAACTGGCATATAATTGGGACAATTATCGTTTTATCGCGCCATCACTCAACAGTAAGAAGGGAACTTGGGATGATAAGTTGCTTGATCCGTTTGAGGTGCAGGCAGGATGGTTTGAGGTGGAAATTCCCGGCTTTGTGCTGCGATTGACGAATCA
>Ga0163151_10004573_pt1 | contig 18437 bp, 19 predicted proteins | sample OliLakLV19MP5IB2_FD_145596 | JGI IMG/M metagenome (GOLD analysis project Ga0163151, IMG submission 145596) | Freshwater microbial mat bacterial communities from Lake Vanda, McMurdo Dry Valleys, Antarctica - Oligotrophic Lake LV.19.MP5.IB-2 | ecosystem: Environmental > Aquatic > Freshwater >... | reverse complement strand
ATCATGCTCGGATCGATCGATGGCGGAAAGAGCAACAGTTACAAAACACTCGCGATCGCCGCCCCGATTTACTTTGATTTAACTAGTTGTTATACTGATAAAAAATCAGTTCGCACAATTTAAAATATGCCGATTCTTGAACCAATAAGAAAGCAACAAATGCTCCTTATTAGGATCGCTCTTGAAGACTTCTATCATGAATGTCACTACGCTGATACTGTTGGTTCACACTACCGTAACTTAGAACAAGACTTAGTTAAAGTTGTTAATGATAAGCTTCAATTCGTTTCTAGTGACAGAAAGAAATTGACAGAACTCATAAATAAGTACATTGATAAAGAACTAAGTAATGGCAGTCTTGAGACTCTTAAAGAAAAATATCCATTAATTCAAAAAAAATTCCAAACCTCCGAGAATTCAGGCGCAAAAATAACGGAAAAAGGTTTTACACAGACTGTAACTAAGGATGCATTAAGGGCAGCTGTAGAGAACAGTTTAATTACGAGAATCTCCAAACAAGGAGTTCCCGGGCTAGATTTTAGTTTTTCTGACTCTTGGGAAAAAAGATCCCTCAATGAAACATGGAAAATATTGCAGCAAACATGGGGATTAAACATTAAGAGTAGCTCCCTGAAAAAGAACGAAGACTATGAGATACCTTCTGAGTTTATGCTATTGATTAAGTATCATACTCAGTATTTTATAGAAAGGAATGTAGTAATTCAAAGATTTGAAGGATTTATGCGTGATAGCCCATGCGGCTATTTCATATTGCAAGGAGAGCCTGGTGTCGGAAAAACAGCAATGCTTGCGCACTATACACTGAGAGGGAAGTGTCCATGTTATTTTATTCAAAGAGCACAGGGAATCAACAAGGTTGAGGATTTCTTAGATATAATTTGTAAGCAGCTATGCTTCAAATATTATGAAGTTTTAGGCTATCTAGAAAATGAGTGCACCGATTACTGTAATGTCACTCTTTTTAATAAAATGCTCCAAGACTTAAGCGAACATTTTAAACCTAGGGCAGAGAAATTAGTCATTGTAATTGATGCCTTAGATGAAGCAATACAAGGCGAAGGTATGGAGAACCTTTTGAAGTTACCCATATATGTTCCAGAAGGGATCTATTTTTTAATGTCTCAGCGCCCAAAGAAAATATTTTTAGCGTCTGAAGCTCCACTTCACATAGACAGCATTATTCGACTGATAGGTGAAGGAGGCTGGAAACAGAATTTTAGAGAATATTTTATGGATGACATGGAAAGATCGAGCAAACTGAGAGAATGGATGCAGAAACAAATTAATGAACGCGAAACTAAAGAACGCGATAGTCAAGAAAAAGTTATCGAAGATTTTGTGATTAAGAGCGAAGGAAACTTTAGATTTTTAAAGAATGTACTGAATGACATAGAAAGAGGTTTGTTTACTAGATTAGAAGAACTGCCTAAAGGTCTGCTCAATTACTACCAAAGCCACTTGAATCTCATGGGTATAAATTCTAGCGTTACTCCTGTCAAGTTAAGCCTTCTGGATTTATTAGTCCTACAAGAATGGGTATCTGCGAAAGAATTACACCGTTCTGCGAACGCAGTTATAGAAGAGTGGGAGCAGTTCCTTGATGCAGATGGTATTGGAGAAAATATGCGTTATAAGCTGTACCATCCTAGTTTTAGGCGTTTTATTTCAGAATCGAGAGTATTAAGTATTTATACTCAAGCAGAAAATATTTAAAATCTTTTTTCAAAATATCTTGGATATCCACGCCATATCGAAGTCTAAAAGTATTACTAAATATAGGTTTAACTAGTAAGTATTATCCATAAATGACCCTAGTAGGTTTATCGAGGAGCCTTTGCTATGTTTGTTGCGTTGAGGCGAACGCCCGACAATCACAACTAGAAACAAGGAATACAAACTATGTCAAATATATTGCCAGCTCTATTTGATGGCGAGGAAAAAATTCAACAGAAGATTCACAAATTGATTGAAATGGCTAATAGACTTTCTCCCTCAAAAAAGGAAGTCTTCTTGCATCGACTTGAAAAGATGTTGAATAACCTGAATAGCGACGATTTTGACCGCAAGATCGAATTTCGTGGTTTTGATCGCAAGGCTCATATTCGTAAGGAGCTTGAAGAAATTCAACGGGAACTTCGCAAGGCTCTTTGGGAAATTATTAATGAAGTGGGAAATAAACTCTCTTCCTCAGATAAGGAAGCCATCGAGCGTGAGTTTGAAGAACTCAACGAATTGTTGGAGCGCCTGAAAAGCGGTAAAGTTTGGATTGCTCTGTTTGGCAAGACAAATGTTGGAAAAAGTGCTGTAATTAATGCGCTGTTGAGAAAAAATGCAGCTGAGGTCAGCGTTTGCAAAGATTCGACTACTGAAGTTACTACATACGAGCGTGAACCTTGGGTGTTTGTCGATGTTCCTGGATTTATGGGTGAGCCTAGTCTAGAGCAAAAGGCTTTGGAGGAGGCTAGAAAAGCCTGTGGGATTCTGATTGTGCTGGAAGATGAGCCATCTCAGCCTGAATTAGAAGCTTACATGAAGATCAAAAAGGAATTGCCCGATGTTCCTATCTTGGTCTTCGTAAATAAGTGGGATCGATGGGAGCAAACTGCAACTAAAAAGGAGCGCGAGCAAGTTCTTTCACTCATTGCCGAAAAAATGGCTCCATTTGTCAAATCTTCAGAAGACATCATTTATGGTAGCGCTCTGCGCCGAGTCACCAATCCTGATACGGGAGAGGAGGAGATGGTTTTGCAAGAATTGCCTCAATTGGAAGACCGTATGTATGAAGATTCTGGTCTTCTGGGATTGGTGATGGCTATAGTTGACCCCGCAAGTCGTGCTGTCTCCCTCAATGATCGCATTCGCAAGAAAATCCTTGAAGTTCGGCTTCGATTTGCCCGCAAGGTAATCAATGCCTTTGGTGTTGCAGCAATCGCTTCTGGTTTTGTGCCTTTCAATCAACTTCTTTTTCTGCCTGGTGTATATGCCAGCATGATTTTCACGCTTTTCAAGATCATGGGTAAAACCATTGATCGAGATACTGCTGGAAGTGTGGCATCTCAACTGTTGAAAGCTTGCGGTCAAGTTTTAGGAGTACGATTTGCAGCTCTGGTCGTTGGCGATATTCTCTTGGATAGTCTGCTAATTGCTACTGGCCCTATCGGTGCTATTTTCGGAGTTTTGGGAACTGGTTCTGCCCTGAGTTACTTCACTTATAACCGTACAGTACTGTTAGGAGAGGTCTGTCTTGAGTACCTGCTGAACGGGTGTAGCTGGGGGGCTGAAGGCCAGGAGGCTGTAATACGCAGATGCGAGCAACGCGCCAAAGAGTTGTACTTCAGGATCAAGCAATCCCTATTGTAGGTTCAACAAATCGCCTCATCAGATTATTGCTCCGCCCTTGCGGAGTTTTTTTATAATGCAAGAAAGAAGTTCATGTGACCTAGAATTAACGGCGCATATCTGTCTTTTGTCCATGCAAATGCTAATTCTGTAAAAGGAAAGTGAGCAATACTGGCAGGTACGAGCAATGCACGAGCTTCAAATCTAGCTAAATTCCCTCCTAATGGAACCGATATTGTTTGATTTTCCCAGACTGCTCCAAGTTCCAGCCCAACTTCATAAGGCAAAACGTTTACTGTTGAGCCTGTATCTAGCAAACCAGAAACATTTAAAGATCGGTTTTGATAGGTTAGAACGAGGGGCAGATATGGCAGCATACTTAAAGCTCCAAGCTGCGGATCTACTTCGGTAAAAGAGAATCTTAACTTGCTAGCCATGTGTCAACTCTTTTTTATTAGTCAACACTTGTGACAAAATAGCAGCAGCTTCAAAAGAGTCATGTAAGCCTTGACTGGAGGAGGAATGCTGAATTGATAATGGAGTTAAACCTGACTCATTTAACAAGTCAGCAACAAGCAAGTTCAGTAACAAGAGTTTTTCAGTATGTGATAGCTGTCTGAGAAGAGGAACAACTTGATTGGTTAACATAAAGCAGACTTAGAACTTTGTCAGATTCAATATTTAGCAACAATATTAGCACCCTTGCATAGCAACCCTGATGGCAGTGTAACTTCACCGTTAACTTGGCATATTTAGGGATTGAGTATTAGCATAGATAAGCAATGAACAAATTGTTAAACTCCGATCCCGAGCTTAAGTCTGAAAAATCGCCATCGCCACTTCGATCGCTCTATACGCATCAGTGGTTTAAATTGATCTGTGGCGCGAGTTATCAACACATCCCATCTGTACGGAATCTAGCACTGGTATATACTCTGGCTGGGGCTGACTGCATTGACATGGCTCCCGATCCAGCGATCGTTCGAGCGGCGCGTGCAGGAATTGATGCTGCTCAGAGAATGATTAACGATCGATTGATTATCGATCCTAGATTAATGTACCATAATCAAAAGTTAGCTACTCCTTTGATTATGGTGAGTTTTAATGCTGGCGAAGATCCTCATTTTCGCAAGGCAGAGTTTGACCATATGGCTTGCCCAAGCGAGTGCGATCGACCTTGTGAGACAGCTTGCCCAACTAATGCGATTCAGTTTTCGGGTGTGAGCGATCTCCTCTGTTATGGCTGTGGTCGTTGTTTACCACTTTGTCCAGTTCAGATTATTCATACCCGTGAGCAGGTGTACCGACCAGATGCAATTTACGATCTGGTCATAGACGGAACTATAAATGCGATCGAAATTCATACAATGCCAGGACGTATTACCGAATTTGCCCAGCTCTGGCAGCAACTTGCCCCCGTAGTCGATCGGCTCAAGCTGATCGCAGTAAGTTTTCCTGATGGTGAAAACCTCAAGGAATATTTGACCGCATTGCTAGATTTAATGCAACCTCAGCCTGCTAGCCTAATTTGGCAGACGGATGGACGACCAATGAGTGGCGATATCGGCAACGGTACGACGAGAGCAGCATTATTACTGGGGCAAAAAGTTCTAGAGCTGGGTTTGCCCAAAGGCTTTGTTCAACTTGCGGGTGGCACAAATGCCAGTACGGTGACCAAACTCCGAGCGGCTGGGATTAATATAGCAGGAGTGGCTTATGGCAGCTATGCCCGTCAGTTAGTGGCAAATTTTCTCGATCGAGGAGGCGATCGATTGGAAGCACATCCAGAACTTCTATGGCAAGCAGTGGTCCAAGCAAAAGAGCTAGTTGCACAAATCAAATCTAGAACCTAACATCTTTTCTATTCTTCTTCCCCGTCAACCCTTTTAGTAATTAAACCTTACAACTAACCTATGTCGGACACCACCATCCGCAGGCAAGTTACCGATAACTTAGAGCAGCTTTTGGCAATCTTGCCAACAGATATCAAGCAGAGTGTAGAAGCATACGGACAACTGGATAATCTGGTCGAAATTGTGATGGATTTAGGTCGATCGCCAGAGGCAAGATACTTCGAGCAAACTCGATATTTATCCGAGACACCTATAACCCAAGCCGATCTCGATCTGTGCATCCAGCGCGTCGGCGAGTTTGGTGGCGATAATCGAGCAGGGATCGAACGCACATTGCACCGTATCAGTGCGATCCGTAACCGTAAAGGTACGATCATTGGGCTGACCTGTCGGGTTGGTCGCGCCGTGTTTGGTACAGGTGAGTTGATCCGCGATTTGGTGGAAACGGGCAAATCGATTTTGCTATTAGGTCGTCCTGGGATGGGTAAGACCACAGCATTACGCGAGATTGCCAGAGTCTTAGCCGATGAGATGTCAAAGCGCGTCGTGATTATCGACTCTTCTAACGAAATTGCGGGTGATGGCGATATTCCTCATCCTGCGATCGGTCGATCGAGACGAATGCAAGTCGCCCAGCCAGAGTTGCAACATCAGGTGATGATCGAAGCTGTGGAAAACCATATGCCAGAAGTGATCGTAATTGATGAAATTGGCACGGAACTCGAAGCCCTCGCCGCTAGAACGATCGCCGAACGTGGTGTGCAGCTTGTGGGTACAGCACATGGTAACCAGCTTGCCAACCTGATCAAAAATCCGACATTATCAGATCTAGTTGGTGGGATTCAATCAGTCACACTGGGTGATGAAGAAGCCCGACGACGTGGTACACAAAAGAGCATCCTCGAACGCAAGGCTCCTCCCACATTTGAGATTGCCGTAGAAATGACGGAACGCTATCGTTGGATCGTGCATAGAGATGTCTCAGAAACGATCGACACCTTGCTGCGTGGACGCGATCCTGGTTTGGAGATTCGCAGTCTCAATAGTGAAGGAGAAGTCTCAATTGTCGAGCAAGCCGCCCCGGCCCCTACGATTGTCAAAAACCCAAATGTCAGAGGTTGGCGGTCTTCGGGGCGGATGGAACCATTACCGCTCAGTCCAGATCGCACCCCAGATCGCAATCTCGAAAAAAACGGTAGAGAACGCAGCTTTAATGAGCCTGACAAACTGGGATTGAACGGCAATGAATGGGAAGCCGAACCAACGCAGGAGAAACTAGCTAAGAGTTCGATCGTTAATTTTCCTGCTGGTAGTTTAGCGGGTGAAGTTGATTATGCTGCCGTTAATTCGGTACGCGAGACCACGGATATCTTTTACGTCTATCTCTATGCCGTGAGTCGTCACCAAACTGAACAGGTGATCGAATCATTCCGTTGGCCAGTCGTGATTACTAAAGATATCGACAGTGCCGATATGGTGTTGACCTTGCGCTCGCATATCCGCAGCCATTCCAAGTTACGCCATCTCGCCGAGACTCGCGCTTTACCGATCCACATGATCAAGAGCAGTACAATTCCACAGATTACTCGCGCTCTGCGGCGGATGCTACAAATCGATGAACCACCCGACATCTCGGCGGTGAATGACCTCGGTAACTTCGCTTATGGTGATTCGGAAGATGAAATGGAAGCATTGGAGGAAGCTCGTTTAGCCGTGGAGCAAATTGTCATCCCTAAAGGTCAACCAGTCGAACTCCTACCACGTTCTTCGGTGATCCGTCGGATGCAACACGAACTAGTGGAACATTACCATCTCAAGTCCAACAGCTTCGGCTCCGAACCCAATCGGCGCATCAGGATCTACCCCGATTAATAATCTCCATTTAGGATACTTTTTTCTGCTTTTATGTCTACCAAAATCAACGTCAACCTTGCTTGTATTGAAAAAATCGATATAACACCTGCTCGATTGGTGATTGCAAAACTGCTCGATCGACTGGAGCATGATCCTTCGATCGACGCACAAATTGAGTTTGAAATCCTCTACCCCCGCGAACCAGGCGATCCGCGTGAATTGCCAGAAATTCCCGAAATTCGCCTGTGGTTTATTCGGTTGGATACCGTCTATCCTTGGTTGCCTTACCTGCTAGATTGGCGCGAGGAACTCAATCGATATAAAGCGATGCTAGTGCCGCACCAGTTTAGCCGTACCGCAGGAATTGAGTACAACCCCGAAGCCGAACAGATCTTTGTCATGCATAAGATATTTACGATCTCGCAGTGGTTAAAACAACGCGGTATCCCAAGTACGGAGAAGTTACAACAATTTTCGATCGCGCTGGGTTATGAAGTCGATCGAGAATTTTTCACCCTGTTATGATTGGCTAAAGCAGTAGCTTGAGGATCGATCGCTGGGAGAATAGGTGAAGCAATTTTGGGAGGAGTTATATGTCAACATCCGAATTTACCAGAGGTCGATCGACCTCTGATATCCAGTCTCGATTGCAGTTAGAAAAGTTAATTACTAATACTGAGATCCCAGAAGACCCTAGCTCTAAAATAGGTAGCGATTCGATCGAAGGCTTGAGTAAATCACCGAAAACACTGCCAGCAAAATATTTCTATGACGATCGCGGCTCCGAATTATTCGAGCAGATTTGTGGGTTGCCAGAATATTACCTGACCCGAACTGAAACCACAATTTTGCAAAGCTGTGCCTTAGAGATCGCCAAAACTACAGGCTCTTGCGAGTTGGTAGAGTTAGGCAGTGGCAGTGCCGTCAAAACCCGAATTTTGTTAGATGCTTATGACAAACTTAGTTATCCACTGCGCTATTTACCGATCGATATCAGTGCTGGCATCTTGGAAAGCAGTGCGTTTGACTTACTAAATGACTATCCCACTTTGGAAGTCCATGGCTTAGTTGGAACTTACGAACTAGCTTTGCAGAAGTTAACTTTGCCACATCTACCAACGCGGATGATCTGCTTTCTCGGTAGTACTTTGGGCAACCTCAACCCGCAAGAGTGCGACAATTTCTTTCAACAAATTTCGGCAGCAATGCAAGCAGGTGAGTATTTCTTGCTAGGTATAGATTTGCAAAAGCCCAAAGACCAGATCGAGCCTGCCTACAATGATGCTCAGGGTGTGACGGCTGAATTTAACCTAAATATGTTGCAACATCTCAACCGTAAATTTGATGGCAATTTTGACCTAACTAAGTTTAAGCATCATGCTTTTTACAACGAGTCTCGCCACCAGATTGAAATGCATTTGCGGAGTTTAGTAGCTCAGACCGTAACGTTTCGATCGATCGATCTATCCGTCAACTTTGCCGAGAACGAAACGATCCGAACCGAAATATCGCGCAAGTTTGACCTCGATCAGACCGCGAAAGATCTAGAAAAAATTGGCTTGCACAAAATCAATGCCTGGACTGATGCCAAGCATTGGTTCGGACTTTTATTATGTCAACTGAGATAACGTTCCGATACCAACCATTTTCTGACTGCGAGATTTAATGTTTTCCAGCAGTGTGGGTAAGGTGTCTGCATCGTATTCTGTATAGTCGCCATTTTTGAGTTGCTCAATTCCTACGATCAGATCTTGTTTTAGTGCGGTGAGTTTTAGGGTGCGAAGTTCTTCTTCGGCTTGTTGAACTCGATCGCAAAGTGTTTGAAAAGCTTCAGCATCTTGGACAACGACTTCAGCTTTGCCGTTGACTGTTAAAACAATTGGCGAATGCGTTGCTTTGATTCGATCGACAAATTCTTTGGCGTTACGCTTAAAGTCGGTGAGGGAGTAGATGTTTTTTAGCTCGATCATGGTTATCAAAGCACTAAATTCGGATTTAATTTGATGATACTCGATCGAGCTATCTATCCGTCAGTTTTGCCGAGAATGAAACGATCCGAACTGAAATATCGCGCAAGTTTGACCTCGATCAGACCGCGAAAAAATCGGCTTACACAAAATTAATGCTTGGACTGATGCCAAGCATTGGTTCGGACTTTTATTATGTCAACTCAGATAAATAAGACTTATCCCTGACGGGCCTTGAACTTAGGATTGCTCTTGCAGATCACGTAGACTTTGCCACGACGACGGACGACTTTGCAGTCTTTATGGCGGGTTTTGGCAGATTTCAACGAACTAACAACTTTCATGGCTGAATCACTTCAAGGTTTTACAATTTAAGTCAGGCTTCCGATTTTAACATAGTGTGACAACCTGTCGATCGAAGTTTAACAATCTCTATCAATACCTCCAGAGCGACAAACTATGACGAAAAGAACGTCTTAACTCTTCGATCTGGAATGACGATCGCGTAAAGTATTTAGCACAGCCATTTAAAAAACATCAAAATTAATCTGTGAGGTATGGGTAATGTTCGCTAAGTTCACAAGTCGATCGATCCCATTTATTGGGGCTTTTCTATTCGCCGTCATGCTACCTTTGGCAGCCCAAGCACATATTATTGCTGGCGAAACGGCAGGATTTTGGCATGGTTTTCAACATCCACTCGGCGGATTGGATCATATTTTGGCAATGCTGGCAGTTGGGCTATGGGCGGCTCAAATCGGCGGGATTGCGCTTTGGGCTGTACCGCTAACCTTTGTGAGTGTGATGATTTTGGGTGGAGTCTTGGGGATCGCCAGCGTGCCTATACCTTTTGTCGAACAGGGAATTGTGGCTTCAGATTTGATCTTGGGCGGGTTGGTGCTATTCGCGGCACGGTTCCCTCTGGGCTTGAGTGTGGCAATTGTTGGACTGCTAGGAATTTTTCATGGCTATGCTCACGGTGCAGAAATGCCTGAAAATGCTGAAGCAGTAAGCTATGCCGCAGGATTTGTGCTGTCAACAGCCCTTTTACATCTTGCGGGGATTGGTGTTGCGGTCGCAATCAAAAAACTGCTCAAAGATCGGATGGTTCGTGTTGCTGGCGGCGGCATTATTTTGGGTGGAGTTTACGTGCTGGTTACTTCCCTTGCAGGTGGTTGAGCCACTTTAATTCGATCCAATATGACTCACGTTTTCAGCTCGATCGAATCATTACGCGCTTATCTCAGTGATTATCGTTCGATTGGTTTAGTGCCCACGATGGGAGCATTACATCAAGGACATCGCAGTTTGATCGATCGAGCGAGATCGGAAAATGACTGCGTGGTGGTGAGCATTTTCGTTAACCCGCTTCAGTTTGCCGCAGGGGAAGATTTTGACAAATATCCACGTAGTTGGGATCTCGATCGACTGTTGTGTGAAGCCGCAAAAGTTGATGCGATTTTTCTGCCTGAACCCTCAGAAATGGGGATCGCAGATCGCAGCCTCACTCAAGTCGTGCCGCCGCCAGCGATGACTGCGATTTTATGTGGTCGATCGCGTTCAGGACACTTTACAGGTGTGGCGACAATTGTGTCGAAGTTATGGCATATTGTGCAACCGCAACGGGCTTATTTTGGTCAAAAAGACGGACAGCAGTTGGCGATTTTGCGGCAGTTGGCTCAAGATCTAAACTTTCCTGTACAGGTGGTGGGTTGCCCAATTGTGCGTGAACCTAGTGGCTTGGCTTTAAGTTCGCGCAATCAATACCTCTCTGAAATCGAAATAGCGGCGGCGACAAAACTCTTCAGTAGTTTAAAGTTGGCGGCATCAGCTTTTAAGGCAGGAGAGAGCGATCTCAGTAGTTTAATTACTCAGGTCAGGGATCACCTAACGCAGGAGCGATTGATCGAGATTGAGTATGTCGAACTTGTCCATCCCTTATCTTTACAGCCCTTAACATATTTGGCAGGGGATGATATAAAAGATGGGGCGATGTTAGCGATCGCTGTCCGTATTGGTACAACTCGCCTAATTGATAACATGTTGCTGCATCCACAAGATCGAAAACCAAATCGCAAACCAATTGTGGCGATCGATGGGCCAGCAGGGGCGGGAAAGTCTACGGTTGCCCGACTCGCCGCATGTGAACTGGGGCTGCTATATCTCGACACGGGCGCAATGTACCGAGCCGTGACATGGGCGGTGTTGCAAGCTGGGATCGATATTAACGATCTTGATGCCGTAGCGAAGATCGCTTGTAGTTGCGAGATTCAGCTTTTAGCCGCCGCTTCGATCGACCAACCGCCGCAGGTATCGATCGATCGGCATGACGTGACCCGTGAAATTCGCAGCCCTTTAGTTACTAGCAATGTCGCGTCGATCGCGTCTCAGGCAGCAGTGCGTCAGGTGCTAGTCCAAAAGCAGCAAGAACTGGGTAAACTCGGCGGCATCGTGATGGAAGGGCGGGATATTGGCACAAAGGTATTTCCCCAAGCAGAGGTGAAGATCTTTTTAACCGCAACAGTACAAGAACGCGCCCATCGTCGCCAACAGGATTTGCTTGCCCAAGGTGAAGGATCGATCGACCTTGCCCAAATCGAAGCCGCAATCAGAGAGCGCGATCATATCGATAGTACCCGTGCTGTGTCGCCTTTAAAAAAAGCGTTGGATGCGATCGAAGTTAATACTGATGGGTTAAGCGTGTCACAAGTGGTAAGTCGTATTGTAGATTTATACAGATCGCGATTGCCAGCAATGACTCAAAATTAGAGGTCGGTAGCTAAATGAAGAATTTCAAATATCTGGGGAAACTATCCCTGCTGCTAGCATTGTTGGGAGCAAATGTTCCTAATGCTCTAGCCCAAAATGCATCAAATTCCGCCCTGACGATTCGGGCTGACGTGCAGGAGGCGAATGCCAAAACTGGTGTGGTCACAGCGAAGGGTAATGTCCAAATGAACTATCCTGCTCGCCAAATCAAGGCAACCTCGGCTCAAGCTCAATACTTCTCGAAAGAAAAGCGGATCGTGCTCTCAGGCAATGTGATCGTGTTCCAAGATGGCAACAGCATCAAGGCAGAAACGATCACATACTTGATTGAGGAAGGTAAGTTCCAAGCCAAACCCAACTCAAATCAACAAGTTGAGTCGGTTTATGTTGTTAGCGATGAACCAGCCCCAACTGCCTCAACCACACCGATTAAGGATATTAAGCCCGCATTTAAAAGCTCAATTAGTCCTGCGATCCCAGCTACTCCCGTCAAAACTGCACCTCCTGCTAATGCTAAACCTGCGACTCAATCACCCTCAAGTCCAGCCTCTGGCTCCAAACCAGAATCCAAACCCAGTCCTTAGCTTCTATGCAAGAAATTACGCTTAATAACATCAGTAAGCTTTACGGGCAGCGACAGGTGGTGCATGAGGTGAGTCTTCAGGTCAAACAAGGAGAAATTGTCGGTTTGCTCGGCCCAAATGGCGCAGGTAAAACTACCACCTTCTATATCACTACTGGCTTAGTTAGTCCCGATCACGGTACAGTTTTGCTCGACGATCGAGACATTACAAAGTTGCCAATTCATCTTCGATCTCGCTTGGGTATGGCATATCTGGCTCAGGAGCCGACGATTTTTCGACATTTATCGGTGCGAGATAATCTTTTGCTGGTGATGGAGCAAACTGGTGTACCACGCCGCATGTGGCAGCATAAAGCCGAAAAGCTCCTAGATGAGTTTAGATTACAGCACGTTGCCTCAACCCTAGGATTGCAGGTGTCGGGTGGCGAACGGCGACGTACCGAAATTGCTAGAGCTTTAGCAATCGGCAAAGATGGCCCCAAATTTCTCCTGCTCGATGAACCATTTGCGGGAATTGACCCGATTGCCGTGGGTGAAATCCAAAAAATTATGGCAGAACTGCGCGATCGAAATATTGGGATTCTAATTACCGATCACAACGTGCGCGAGACTCTGAGCGTCATCGATCGAGCCTACATTATGCGCGACGGTGAAATTATGGCATCGGGAAATAGTAGCGAATTAGCGGAAAACTCTGAAGTCCGCAAGTATTATCTGGGAGAGAACTTCCATTTTTAGTCCCACAAGCCGCCCCAAAAGCTGATAAGTTACAAGAAACATGGCGACAATACCGAATTTGAGAGTCAAAAAAACTAAACGCGCATGGCCAATCCCACTGGGTTGGCTGCCTCGCATTTCGATCATGGATCGCTACATCAGTTACGAGATGTTGGCACCGTTTTTGTTTGGCGTTGGGGCGTTTTCGTCGATCACTTTAGCAATCGGCTCGTTGTTTGAGCTGGTACGGCTGATTACCGATGCAGGCTTAAACATCTTCACGGCGATCGAGATTTTTGCGCTGCAACTACCAGGCTTCATGGTGTATTCATTCCCGATGTCGGTACTGCTGGCAACGTTGATCACCTATAGTCGATTTTCGGCGGATGGTGAGACTACGGCTTTACGCAGTTGTGGTGTGGGTGTGTATCGGCTAGTGCTGCCTGCGGTTGTGCTGAGTTTTATGGTTACAGGGCTGACTTTTGTGTTTAACGAAGCGATCGTCCCTGCTGCTAACTACCAAGCTAAAACCACAATGAGAGCCGCACTGAATCAAACTAGTCCGCAGTTCAAAACCAAAGATATCTTTTATCAACAGTACGGCGAACTCGTGCAGCCTGACGGCAAAAAAGAGCAGGGCTTGATTCGCAGCTTCTATGCCCGACGGTTTGATGGTAAGCAGATGCTCGATCTGACTGTATTAGACTTCTCTCAGGGCAAACCAACACAAATTCTGGCAGCCGAGTCAGCCGTCTGGGTTACAGACCAAAATGTCTGGAAATTTCGGAAGGGTACGACTTACATTATCGATTCTAGTGGGACTTATCACAGCATTCTCAAGTTCGATCAGCAAGATTTGCAACTTACCCGCGCTCCGCTCGATCTAGCCCAAGAGCAACGCAGTGCTGATGAGATGAATATTAAGGAATTGAGCCGCTATATTGGACTGATCCGCCAGTCTGGCGATCTCAAAGAAGAACGCAAGTTAGAAGTGCGCCTGCAACAAAAATACGCGCTGCCATTTATCTGTGTCGTATTTGCCCTAGTCGGTGCGCCTTTGGGAATGCGCCCCCAACGTACCAGCACTGCCCTTGGTTTCGGCGTTAGTGTCTTAATTATTTTTGCCTACTACATGCTCTTGTTTATCTGCGGTGCGTTAGGTCAAGTCGAAATTCTTACGCCTGTCGCCGCCGCTTGGATGCCAAATCTGATCTGTTTGGGCGCAGGATTGTTTTTAATTAGCCGTGTATCTTGATGAATATTCTGATTAGCAATGATGATGGCATTTATTCCCCTGGCGTTAAAGCCTTAGCCGATGCCCTGAGTGGTGGAGAGCATCAAGTCACGGTGGTCTGCCCCGATCGAGAGCGGTCAGCCACAGGACACGCCCTGACTCTACAAGAACCTCTACGGGTGGATTCGATCGAGAATATTTTTCACCCATCTGTGACCGCGTGGGCATGTTCGGGCACACCATCCGATACGGTAAAATTAGCATTAGATGCGCTGTTGACAGAACCTCCCGATCTGGTGCTGTCTGGGATCAATCGCGGCTCGAATCTGGGTACGGATGTGCTTTACTCTGGCACGGTTTCGGCAGCAATGGAGGGAGTGCTAGAGAATATCCCCAGTATTGCGTTTAGCTTGTCGAGTTTTGTCTCAACTGATTTTAGAGCGGGTGCAGCATTTGCGAAGCGGTTGGTCGATGCGATTTCTCAACATCCACTCACCGAACCAATTTTATTAAATGTAAATATTCCCGCGATCGAAGCCGCAGATATTTGTGGTGTGAAGGTAACCCAACTAGGGATTCGGCGTTATCGCGATATTTTTGAGAAGCGGATCGATCCAAGAGGCAAAATCTACTACTGGCTCTCTGGTGAAGTGATCGAGGAAGAAGCGGCTCCAGGCACAGATGTCCAAGCCATTCGAGATAACTACATCACAATCACCCCACTCAAATACGATCTAACGCTCAACGCCAAACTCGACGAGATCGAAACTTGGACAGAAAAATCCTTTGGCAGTAATTTCTAGTAATGCTTCCCACCGCAAGCTAGCTTGTGCTGCTATTGTCTTCGCAATTTTTGCCAGCAATCGTAACGCTTCTCTACAACCCAAGTGTATGTTTCAATGCTGCATCAATATCTGGTGTTGGTAGTGAGCCAATCACACGATGAATCGCTGAAATCAAAATTGTTGCCAGATTATCCGTCATCACAACTGAATCTGTAAGCAAGCCTGACTGCTGTCCCTCTGGAGAATCCAGCAAAATAGTTACGCGACTAGGATGACCTGCTCGAAACATTTGGCTAGTAACCATAGCGACAATGATCTGGGGCAGCCCCGTTTGCAACTCATCCGCTTGTACGATTAATGCAGGTCGTGTTTTAGCAGAACTTAGGTTAGAGTTTGGGAAGAGGACAAGAGCAATATCACCTCGCTTAATAGTTTTTTGCTTTGGCTGCATCGTAGTTGTCATAAATACTCATTTCAGGACTAGACCAATCATCTGAGAAGGTCGCTAGGCTTGCTCGTAGAACTTTAGCCTGCTCTTTGTCAATTCCTTGAGATTCTAAATCAATATCACTCGATCTCACAAAGGTAACAATCACCCAAGTGCCTTCAGGTATATCAGTGGGATTTGCGGTGAGTTCTACGCGACCGTTACGGTAAACTCCATCAACACTTGTTAGCATTATTTCCTTACTCTTCCTTGTTTGAGCTATTTACTAAACTAGCATGGCGAATTGTTAAACTAGTGATATCAAACTAGAAGTTGAGTTTTAAATAATGCCAGTCAAGTCGATCGATCCAGAAGTTACGCCGTTCGATCGAAAGCTAAATACACCTCTGAGTAAATCTAAAATCACAATTTTGCAGATTAATCTCGGTAAAATTTGCAATCTCGCTTGTTCGCATTGCCATGTCGAAGCTGGCCCAAACCGCACTGAAGAACTCTCGCCCGAAGTTTGCCAGCAGTTAATTGAAGTGATTGAGAAGTTCGATCAGATTCAAACTGTCGATCTAACTGGTGGTGCGCCAGAGATGCATTATGGGTTTAGGAAATTGGTGGAAGCAGCTAGGACTAAGCAGAAGGAAGTAATTGTCCGCACCAATCTCACGATCTTTTTTGAGCAGGGATATGAAGATTTGCCAGCATATTTCGCCGCTCATCAAGTTAGGGTTGTCGCCTCATTGCCCTGTTACCAATCAGATAATGTCGATCGAATGCGTGGTGATGGCGTGTTTGATGCCTCGATTCGAGCTTTACAGTGGTTAAATCAATTGGGATATGGACAGAATCCACACTTAAAACTCGATCTGGTCTACAATCCACCACTGCCGATCGATCGAAAATTCTCACTTACACCTGAGCAAAACAAATTAGAACAAGCTTACAAAACCCAACTCCAAGATCAATTTGGCATTAGTTTCAACCAACTTTTCACAATTACAAATCTGCCAATCGGTCGATCGAAGTTTCATCTCGAACGGTTAAAGCTCACCGAACTCTATCTCAATTTTCTCGAATCTCATTTTAATCTCAGCACAGTCGAACATCTGATGTGCCGCAATCAGCTTTCGATCGACGATCGCGGCTTGATTTATGACTGTGATTTTAACCAGATGGAACACCTCCCCGCGCGATCCAGAGATGGCAAAATTCTTACTGTTGCAGATCTGTTGCAAGCAGGCAGTTTAGATTTGATTCAGTCTGTCCAAACAGCCAAATATTGTTATGGTTGTACGGCTGGAAGTGGTTCGAGTTGCGGTGGATCTTTGCTAGGCTAGAATCAGAAATATTATTTTATTATTTCAATAAAACTTGATGCGAGACATTATCGTGGTTTCTCAACCTGCTCTAACTCAATCCCAAGAGACTCAGATCGCGTCTGGTTTCCACGCCCTCTCCGATCCATTGCGAATTAGGGTAATCGAACTGCTGCGATCGCAAGAACTCTGCGTGTGTGACCTCTGCGATCGATTGGAAATCAACCAGTCTAAGCTCTCGTTTCACCTAAAGACCTTGAAAGAATCAGGGCTACTTCGATCGCGCCAAGAGGGTCGGTGGATCTACTACAGCCTCAACCTGCCCCAGTTTGCCGCGATCGAGCAGTATTTGTCAGAATATCGCCGTTTCAGTCCCATCCTAACTGCCCCACCCTGCTAAGAATAACTTTGTCCCGATCTCTATCCTAATAATTTTGATGCTTGAATATATCAAGTTTTATTGATATGATTATTTAGTTCGCAAAAAACAAGATAAAAGTAACTTGTGAGGCTGATTGAAAGTCTTAATCAAAAACCTATTTGGCTGTTGTTGGCGGGAATCGATCGCCGAAGCAGTTGGCACATTTATTTTGGTGTTTGCTGGCACTGGTGCGGTAATGGTGGACAAAATAAGTGATGGCGCAGTGACTCACTTGGGCATTAGCTTTGTGTTTGGCGCGATTGTTGCGGCGTTAATTTATACGCTAGGACATATCAGTGGCGCACATTTCAACCCTGCCGTCACACTTGCCTTTTGCACCAGTGGATTTTTCCCATCGCGCCGAGTGTTGCCTTACATTTTGGCTCAATGTTTGGGTTCGATCGCGGCTTCTGGGACATTAATGCTGGCACTGGGAAATGTCGCTAATCTCGGCGCAACATTGCCTAGGCAAGATAACTGGTTGCAAGCATTCGTCTTAGAAATAGTTTTAACGTTTATTTTGATGCTAGTGATTTTAGGTTCTGGGTTAGATCGTCGATCGCCTGTTGGGTTTGCGGGTTTATCGATCGGGCTAACTGTAGGACTAGAAGCCGCGTTTATGGGGCCAATCACGGGTGCGAGCATGAACCCAGTGCGATCTCTGGCTCCAGCAGTTGTCGGTGGGATTTGGCAACATCAATGGTTGTATTGGGTCGCCCCGATTGTGGGAGCGCAGATTGCTGTATTGGTCTACAGACAGCTTTCTAACGGATTTCGAGATATTAATTTACTTGAGGATATGCAATGAAAAAAGTGATGTTTGTGTGCAAGAAAAATTCGCGTCGTTCACAAATGGCAGAAGGATTCGCACGGACTTTAGGAGATGGCAAGATTGGCGTGAGCAGTTCGGGATTAGCATCTAGCCAAGTCGATCCGATTACAACCGAAGTGATGGCAGAAATTGGGATTGATATTAGCTCTCAATCTTCTAAAGCTCTCAGTGATTTTAATCCTGAAGATTACGATGCCGTGATTTCGCTTTGTGGATGTGGCGTAAATTTACCAGAAGATTGGGTGTTGCGCGATATCTTTGAAGACTGGCAATTAGATGATCCTGAAGGTCATTCGATCGAGAGGTT
>Ga0163151_10004571_pt1 | contig 18450 bp, 29 predicted proteins | sample OliLakLV19MP5IB2_FD_145596 | JGI IMG/M metagenome (GOLD analysis project Ga0163151, IMG submission 145596) | Freshwater microbial mat bacterial communities from Lake Vanda, McMurdo Dry Valleys, Antarctica - Oligotrophic Lake LV.19.MP5.IB-2 | ecosystem: Environmental > Aquatic > Freshwater >... | reverse complement strand
TGATGCAGTGGCAGCAGAAGCTACACCCGTGCCAGTAGGAAGTCCTGTGAGGACTGGTGTGGTGATTGACGCTCCTGTTGGGATAGTTACTGTTCCTGTAAAGGTTGGAGAGGCCAAGTTAGCTTTTAAGTTAAGAGCTGTTTGTTGAGCTGTAGATACTGGCTTTCCAGCGTCAGTGGTGTTGTCTACGTTGCCTAACCCGACATCTCCTTTCACAATTCCTGTTGGAGTGGTGATCGCTGGAGAAGTTCCGAAGACCAATGCACCACTTCCAGTTTCGTCAGAAATAACTCCGAGCAATTGTAACGAAGTTGTAGATGCGAACTGTGAAAGAGGACTGGTTGTAAGTCCATACGAACCTGACGCTTGTTTCCCATTCAGCTGTGTCTGAATCGCAGAGGTGACACCCTTGACATAGGCCAGTTCCACGAGTGATGGATAGGTTGCGACTGCGAGAGAGACAAGGTTTTTAGAAGCATCGGTAGCGACAAGTTCGGAAGCCGTTAGTCCTGAAATGTTTACCGAGGATGGCGTAATTGCGCCGAGAACGATAGTGATAGCAGGAGTGGTCGTGGCTGTGGCAACAGTGCCTGAAACACCGTTGGCGGTTGTTACCGAAACGGAGGTAACCGTACCTGAACCAGTAGGGAGGTCTACTAAAAGTCGGTGTGTGGTGGGATCAGCCCATAGCAAAACGGGAGTAATGCCATCAGCGTTGCTGACTGCTAGTAAGGTCGTAATGTAGTTTTGATCTCGTTTTGCTTCAGCCATAAATTTATGTTGATTGTATCATTAAGTGACCGCTTGAATTTACATAGAGTGGAATGATATTATTATTCACATCTGTGGCGATTAAAGTTGGATTTCCGTTGTCATCTCTATATGCACTATCATTTCCTAAATCACTTCCCGATGCTCCATCACTGGCAAAAAGTGCATGAGTCGTTGGGTCAATTTTGACATTGGTTGGAGTAACACCATCGGTATTGAGCACTCCTTGTATTGTCGGTATTCTATTATTATCAATTTTTGCTTCAGCCATTTGTTTTCTTTTCTAACTCTGCAGTTGCTCGACCAAGAGTGGCATATCGATCTGCAATTTGACGATCGTGAGCAGTCTGTTCTGCTTCTTTATTAGCCAAGGTTTCGGCATAAACCGCGTTTGACTTTTTGGTATCCTCGACCTCTTTCTCACGTCTAGCCAGATCGGCATTTGATTCGTGTATTTGCGTGTGGTATTCCACCCACTTCTCTCCAAGTATTTTTGTCTGTTTGATGATTTCCATTTCGGACACTTCAATAATTTTCTTTCTCTTTTCAAGACTTTGCTCCAAGATGGGCAACTCTGACTCTCTGTCAACAACCAATTCGATACGCTCTAATAACTCATCTTCTCTAACTTTTAAGGCATCCTCACGAGTGTTGACTTTATCAAGGGATGACTTCAGTTGCGAGATTAGTACTTCCGATTCTTTTTCTCGCTCAACGATCGGTTCTAAGGCTTTTTCTTTTCGATTTTCAAGTGATTTTACTTCACCGATTAAGGCCATCTTTTCTATATTCAATTTCGCCCTCAATTCAGCAACTGTGGTATCAGACTTGAGCCGATCCATTTCTTTTTTTTCTTTTGTCAAAGCATCGTTTAAGCGCCGAACCGATTCGGACTCTTCTTTTTGGATTTTCCCAATTCTAGATACTCGCTCCGTTTCAAGCCGAGTTTTTTCTTTATCTACCTCGTTTGGAGTAAGGAGCTTCATAGTGGTTTATATCTCGTATCCTGCAATATTTGCGTTGCAAACAGAAGTACCGTCGATCGTGACACTCACAAGAGCGCCTACCTCTGCCTTGAGCGGAACTTTGAAGCTATGTGAATATGCCAAATTTCCAGCCGCACTTGCCGCTAGTTGTAGTTGCCATATTACAGTCGTTCCTTGTTTTACAAGGAGAAGTGCCCCAGCTTTATCGGTACTCGCAGCAATATCTGTAATATAAAACGTTTTGACAGCTACACCCGCATGAGAAGCCACAGCCGAAGTGGCATGTGTAGCTGTCTCGGAGAATGGTGTGCCGTAATCTATTGGTGCCATGGTGATTAATTAATTATTCTAAGGGCTTATTTTCGAACGATTCCTCATCACCGTCTTCATCTTCATCGGGAGAGGGGATCATCTGTGGTTCGTTCGGGTCCTGTGGACCTGCAACTGCAGATTTAGTCTCGCGATTTTTGTTGGTTACATTGATGAGGGTGTCGAGATCATATTTCTTTTCCTCGTTCTTTTCGCCAAACTCGTTGGATTCGTCAGGCGTGTATGCCTTGTTGAACAATTCCATGAAGTGTGGTTCTTGATCGGGGAACTTAGGGGATGTAGATCTCTCTTTGCCTGTCTTGATCAGCTCACGATTCGTCAAGTGTTTGGCGAAGTGGTGCGCTAGATAGTCGGGTAGGTAGATGGACTGACCTGGTATAAATTTCCTGACTTTACCATCCCAAGCACAGATGAATTCTTCTGATGAGAAATTTGTGAATAATGCTGTTTTCATTTTGAGTTGTGCAAGGCGGCAATCACTTGCTTTTTGTGCCGAATCCGTCCAGCGAACGGAGTTAATTTATTAAGCGCTGGATTCTCTCCTGGTCGATGCCCCCGTAAAGGAGCAGAGCCAAGAGAGAAATTAACCTCTAGTGAATTGTCAGATATATCATTTGATACTCTGTCGCTGTCATCAACTGCATCGCCCAACCGATTGTTGGAAGAATAGCTGTTGCAACGATTACTGAACCTGCTGTTGAAGCACTTGGTACTACTGGTACTCCTGGGAGGGAGATACTGGTAGCCACACCTGCTAGAATCGCGCAAGCTCCGTATGTCTGAACCCAACCGAACTGCGCCGCAGTTATGATTGTGTTCGCGATACCTACTGGGTGTCCTGTTGAAGCACCACCTGGCGATACAATAACTTGATCGTAAGGGTGTTTAACAAGAACCACATTTGAAGCTGTTGTGAGAGCTACAACGATTGGATCGTCTAATGTGATCACCAAGTTTCCTGCTGACGAAGCGAGATTGCTTTTGATGCGGTAGGTGTAACCTTGTCCTGGAGTTATATCCGTTACCAAGTAGCCACCTGCGAGCAAATTTGCTGCAACTGTGGTGCTGGTAGTGATTGTAACTGTGGTGTCGCCTATTGCAGCTGCCGCTGTGTCAAGGCCTCCTACTGGAGCAAAGTTGGTGCTGTCCCAAGCTGCGGCTACGTATAGCTTGCCTGGCACTGTTGCCGTTGCGCCTATTTTAGCGTAACGAAAACCACGACCGTCTGCTGTTTCTACATAGGTACCAATCTGATGTACTGCCGTTGCAAGATTTGATCTCAAATCTGCGCCGACTATTGTCGTTGGTCCTACTAATGTTGATTCTGACATGATTGTAATTCTAAGATTAATTAATAATTCGACCTACTGGGTAGCCCAGATACCTGAAGTGATACCAAGACCAAACCAAGTTACACCGTCAGATACTATGGTCAAAGTATCTCCGATTGCATTAGTAGCTGCGGTGTTTTTAATACCTGTAGTTACTGAAACAATCGCACTGTCGATGTCTGATCCGACTGATGTCAGTGTGGTCATTACAAGCGGGTCTGTACCTGCTGTGGTAACTAGAATTTCACCTGAAGCGTGTCCACAGACAAAGGTAAATTCAACCCCTGCTGTAGCAACTGATGGAAGTGTGTATGTCTGCGTGGCTGAGCCAAGCATTGCGACAAAAACCATTCCTGAGTCACCCACAAGCAGTGTGTGAGTCGAGGAAGAACCTCGTGTAACTGCTCTTTTAAGTCCTGAGGTTACTCCCGTTGGAAACTTGAATGTTCCTGTGGATTCGGACAAATCAACAGTAGCGGAACCGCCTACTTTGATGTTCTTGTTGGTATTGAGGCCGTGATATCGGACAACTGGGATGAAGTCCTCAACCAAACCTTCTGTTAGATCTGCCATGATGTTTTTTTATTTTAACCCTCTCCCGTTACTCGGGGTCAAGGGAGAAACCTAATAATACTAAACTCCTGTGATATTAGTGAGCTTGCCGTGTCTCTTTGGGTTGGTAGTAACAAACTGTCCACCAAAGTAGATGTGACCGACCACTGAACCTGCGTTTGCAGGAGTGATCCAGTCTGACCATGAGAAGCCTAAACCGATTGGAGCATCATAGTCATTGCCCTCAACTTGTGACTTGTAGGCCACAGGCTTTGCGTTGAAGAACGGAAGCGCGTACCAGTCAACGAAGTTCTCGTTGAGCATGATGAATGCACCAGAGGTACATTTCTCATCCATGATCACAGGCTTACCGTTGTAATCAAGCGCTGTGAAGCCAGTAGTACCGAAGAGCCCACCTTTCATCTTTGTGGCCTCCTTGTTGATCCTCTCCTGTGGGCGTAGGAGCTGACCGTAGAGGTTAAAGATTGTCTCAGTAGTGTAGATAGCCGTAGGCTTCTGCGCACCAGAGGTGACAGCTGCCCATAGGGTATCAACCTTAGCGAGACTGAGGGTGCCTGAGGATGCAGTTACAGTCGAATTGAGAGTCGTGTAAGTTGCACGCGCGAGGCCACCGATGTTGGCAACGGATGTACCGTCATCAACAAGCGCAGCAAGACCTAATGGGTCTTTGGAACCGTTACCAGTCCCGTCTGCATAGAAGAGAGTACCGAGATCATCGGCCATATCTTCTGTGTCGGACTGGATGGTCAACTTCATAAGGTCGAGAACCTTGTCCTCTGTGTCGGCTACTGATAGCTCGTCACCTGGAAGCGCACAAGTAATCTGGTAGAAGCTAGGTGTAAACTCGAGAAACTGTCGGTTGTCAGTTGCTGCTACCGAGAAAGTATCAAATCCACGAAAGGATTGACCTGTCGTGTTCTTCGATACCTTTACAGGAACACGAAGAGTGCGACCTCCCCATTTCTTTCCAGCACGGACTACGCGTTGGAGAAGAACGTTGGAGTTGAGGACTGTGTCAACCACGAAAGGCAAATATTTAGTTTGCACTGTGGTCTGAATCCTCTGCCCGTATAATTCTGTCATAACTTTTAATGTTAACTATTAATTGAACAAATTTTGGTTACCAAGGACGAGCGCCTGGCTTACTAAAGTCTTCGCTAGTCGTCACATTGGTTTGTTTGGTTTCAGCGGTTTTTTCTGAAGCGGTTGCGGCTGCGAGTTTCTTGCGGTATTCCGTACTGTCATCTTTCTTGAAAACTACACCAGCTTTCATCATTTGGAAGCCAGCTTTGTAGTTCCATCTGCCTTTCGTATCTACCAATTCATTGTCGAGAACGAACTTGAGCAGTTTGTTACGATCTACTTTCTCACCTGTCGGATTGATTGTCTTATCGGTTTCGATGTTTACGATCGACTCATTCATATAAGTGGTCGCATCATCGATAGATTTCTGCTCTTCAGTCTTTTGCTGGGTGATACGATTTATCGCTCTTTCCTCAGCTTTGGCCACTACGGCCTCTTGATCTTTAACATAAGCAGCCCACTGTTCTTCATCACCACCCCACCAAGACGGCATGGGAGGAGTTTCGGCATCCTGAGTTTTGGTATCAGACTTACCGTATTTACCATCAAACTCCTCTCGTAACTTAGAGATTTCACCTGTGTGGCGAGTTTCTTGCGCATTGAACCTTTTAGTCCAATCTTCCTCTCTCTCTTGCCACCTAGGGTGATCTCTGAAGCTATCTTTGTCTGAACCTTTGTCATCTTTTTTATCCGCTGGAGTTTTATCTTCCCCCTCCTGCGACTGGGTCTGATCATCGGCCGTTTTTTCCGTAGACGATTCGGCAGAGTTATCGTTCTCTGTGTTCTCAGCTGGAAAGGCAGGATCGCCCTCCGCTTTGAACTGCGTCTTTACTTCATCTGTCATTGTATTATAGATTATATTAATTGACTACGTGGGGATATCTTTATAGTCCCTCCCGAACGATGGAACAGTTGATTTATTTTTTATCCTCTTCCTCGTATTCCTTTTCTTCCTTGTTTTCTTTCCCCCCACCAATACCGATTTCGTGAATCTCAAACTCGGCATCATTTTGGTATCGGCTGATGGAAATACCCGTCATCTTGAGGCCTAACTTAATCTTGTAGAATTTGTCAATCTCCCACTTCTTAGCCTCGGGCAGGTATACTAACTCAATACGGAAGCTTGGGTAGACGGGCTTGTCTTCAGTTTTCACTGGAGAGTCCATCATGCCTTTGTGTGTTTTTGGTGTTATTTTTCTCATGGTTTTATGCTACTGGCACTTCTTTCAGAAGTGATTTATTAATATCTGACTCTAACGATCGATCATGCTTCAACGACTCATCTTGGGTTCTCTGATCAGCTTCCGCTTGCGCAGTTTGCTGTTGCATCTGCATTGCTTCTGCAACAAGCGGATTATTCTTGTATAGCAGATGAGGTGCATTTGTTTCAAGCCACACATTGGCAGCCAACTCTTCGGGATTTGGATACTCTAGGCGCTTGTACATATCGACCAATGACATCTTGTTTGCGGTCCCAAGTTCGATGGCTTGGTTGGCAATCGTAATGCTGTCTTTCGGCAGAAGCGAACCCTCCTTGACCGATATGATGACTTTCGGTGGAATACCGCCACCAACGAATTGAAAGGCTGGATCGTAGACAAGAAGTAATTGATAGAGGTAGTTATAGATATCATCAGCGAATTGCTCGAGATATTCACTAACTCCACCACCGATACGATCCCCATCAAGGCCACGTGAGAGTATCTTTCCACGTACTGTCTTTTCATCTGATAGTCCAGCTTGTGATGAGCCAGCTGTACCGAAGATGTCACGTAGGCGTGAACGAGTGTCGACAAGATCATTGTAGACATCGTTTGGAAGACCTTTAACGTCTGGGAAGTAGATAGCATCCTGTGGCGCGCCATCGGGGATGATAACTGCACCGCCTTTTCGAACTGCTTCAACCACGCCTTTTGCTTGGCCTTGTGTGAGTCCTGATCGAGAAAGAGAGATGACAGCGCCACCGTTCATCTTGTCAGCATTTTTGTCGATCTGTCTGTTACGCTTATTGATCTTGTCTTGGTTGGTGAGGTTCTGGCCAATCAGCGAGGTTTTATCCATTGGTTGATCACCGAGGTTGAATACCGAGAGGAATGAGTACGGCATTTGTGGAACTGGTAGATGGTTGAATCCTTTGGTTTCTACTGGTTGCACATCAGTATTTCCATAGGTATCTACGGATACACCCTCTGAGGCGATATCAGTTGGTTCTGGTTGCTCGGTTTTATCGTAGTTCCAGTGGGGGTTCTTCTTCTTGAGTAGAATGTTCTTGCCAAGTTTCCAGCATAGATATTGCGGAGTCCACCACTCGATGAACTGAATCTCAGTGCCTTTTCCGTCTGTACCGTCTTTGCCAATCTTTTCATTGATTGCTTTTATGGCTTCTTCGTTGCCTTTTTCATTACTGATAATTCCTAATATGATATCTGCTTCGAGTTTTCGGTATTCACCGATGCGGTTTCCTGTGTATCCATCTTCATCGATAGTGGCATCAGGATCGAGGATCAGTTTCTTTGGGCGTACGATGCGAACGATCGGGATGTCTTTATCGAGGTCCCAGCCATACTTGGCCACACCTAGTTGAAAGATAGCCCAGTGGCGCGCACCTTTCTTGAGCTTCAAACGCATCTTATTTAGGTCAGAGAGATCAGCTAGTCTATTTTTTACTTTGTGAACGTAAGCTGTCTTTGTTGGATTCTCACTATCATCTGCTTCTTTCTCGGATGCTACGAGGGCAACAATAGGTTCAGGATTGCGACGAGTCATTTGCGGTAGGTACGTTTCAAGAGACTCGAATATCAGGTTGTCTACCATTGATCGTGTCTTGTCTGCCTTGGCGTTATCGTGTTGCTGGCCGAGCCAATACTTCTCGTTTTCTTCTATCTGCTTTTCCCAATCTGTTTTCTTAGGTGAGTTTTTCCAAATGCGTTCATATTTATCAAACAGAGTCACCAAATCTGTATCACTCATATTGAGAGTGAGTTCGGGGAGCTTTTCAGATACTATACCCTCAGTGGTTTCTTCAATGTCAGCACCGAGAGTCTTGTATCCGTCTGTGCCTGTGTCTTGCATTTATTTTTATATAAAAATTAGAAGCGCTAAAAGATGTTCAGCGACCCAGACGTGGACTGCATGGAAGAGTGCGTTGCCATAAATATAGCATAGAAGCTTGACAGATACACACCACACATGGGTGGGGATTACTACACGTTGCGCCAGTCCTCTTCTTGATCCTCTATGGCATCGAGGGATCTGTTTACGCTCTTAATAAACATTTCATCAGGATCGAATGAGGCGGTTAGATCGGGGTCTACCATGTAGCTGGTTGGTTGATTTGTCGAGACTTGTGGCGATACGATCGAACCCATGCCTACAAATCGACTCATCCCGACTCGCCAGCAGACTGTGGCAAGGGCGCGGTGATCACGACCACTACGGACCCACTTGTATCCTTTGACAGCATTCGTATCAGGATCAAGTACTTTCAGTTTTGCAAGGTTATTCCAGTCAAGCCAATACTCAAACCAATCTTCTTCAGTCCCGTGAACAGGCACGCGCTTGGTACGAAATTCATCTACCATAAGTTGTATCGATCGGTTTCGATCTACTGTCACAGCACCATGTTCGTCTTTGCTACCCCATTTGAATATCTCATTTGTTTTGCGATCTCCACCGAAGTAACAGAGGAATACACGGCCAGCCCATCGTTCAGCAAAGGCTCGTGATCCGATTAAGTCACCGCCAGCATCTATGATGGCGATAGCTTTGGGGTATCTTTTCATGTAGCCATCTAGTTCTGCATAGTCGTCACAATCGCCATGGTGGAACAGTCCATATTTGTTACCCATGACATAGTCTAGGCGCAGACCTGTATCTATACCGATGATGATTCGTTCGCTCGTTGGTGGCGCCCATCTCTTGCCTGTGAGGTTTTGGAAGAAGCTTTTACGTAGGAGCTTCGAGGATGCATCGGCATATGGCAGACCGAGTACCTTTGTCCAAAAGAACTCTGGTGTGGTTTCAGGGTGTTGGTATTTGTTGACTATATCTTCGGCACTGATCCACGGGGCAATGAGCAGTGGCACCCAATATCCACTCATCTTGCGATCCTTGTATCTAGCGACCCATTGACCTTTCCAACGATCGAAGTCCGAGAGGATACCATGACACTTCTTGCAGACGTATGTTTTGTTTTCGATATCGATAGACATCTGGCTCGGGTCTTCAGTGTTCCACGAGAGGTATTGCCAGTGGCTACAATGAGGACATTTGTTGAACCAGTGCTTTTGATCACTTGCAAGCCAGTCTGAATGTACGCCAGTTTCGGGTAGTGACGGGTGACTGAACGTGTGAGTTTGCTTGAACTTGGAGTGTTGTAGACGGGCTTGATAGTCTGCGATGATGTCCAGCTTGGAGCTGTCTTTCTCATCATGCACAAGGCGGTCAGCGGTGATCATGATCGCAGCTTTCTTTGTCCACGTACCTCGGAAGTAGATCATTGAATTACCGACTTGTTTCTGCTCGATAGAGTCCTTGTCGGCCACATCTTTGAGCATTGATAGGTTGTTGGCGATGATTCGGTTGACCTTTCCGCTCACGAACACTCGAACGTCACCATCAGTCGGCAAGGTGTAGATGATGTCCATCTTGTTTTGCTTGGCATCATTGTGGTTCTTTAGGATGGCGAGGGTAGATAGTCCGACCTGCGCGGCTTTCATTATGGTCAGACGATCCGATTGGTCAGCGTATATGTCGAATAGGAACGGATGAGAGTCGAACTCTATCCGATCACCTTTCTCGTTCTCGATGCTTTCCGTTGATATCCATTCGTGGATATCCCTATATTCGAGATGTTCGAGAATTGTCGGAATTGATGGTAAGGTTTTTAATTGATCCATACCCTTTTATTATTTCTATTCTTCCGTCACTCCACACTCTACGGACTTGGCCACAGTAGGCGCAGACAACCGTTGTGAAACACAGACCATTTTCTTGGTGAAAATCAGGCAACATCGCGAAGAATGTGTGCATGCAATTATTCATGTTACGTTACTTTTGCGTTACTTTTAATCATACTCATGGCATCGCTTCGCAGGAGCATATTGCCATAAATGGGACCCGAGAGTTGTCCAGCTAGATATACCAAGATTCTGAATTGTTTATTGCGGTCTTTGTGTACTCTGCATAGATATTTATATTGGCGTGCGTAGGCTTCTGCTTCTTGATGTAGGCGGAAGTATGGATCGGAGAGGTATTGATCCCACCACCTTTCGGGATCATCTCCTTGTTGAATGGTGTGAGTTTCTTCGTGGACAACGAGGTCATCTGATAGGATTTCACCACTTGGCACATAGATATCTTCTCCGTATGTAAAGACCGTGTGATCGGTAGGTTGTAGGCCTGCACCGATGATGCGGTTGAGTAGGGCTTCTGGCGGTGGTGTGTAGATGATATTCATGATGGTATTTCGCCTTTCTGTTTGGCCAGTTCAGTTCTACGCTTGAGCATGTTTTCTTTGAGAGTCCTGCGCATGATGATGATAGCTTCTTGATCCTCGGCAGGTGTATCGATGGATGTATTGACTTCTCCGCTGTGTCTGAGACTCAGGGTTTCTCCGTACTCTTCTGGCGACTCTTTTTCGAGGTAACGGAAAGCTACATTGACATCATCGAGCTTGGAGACAATTGTTCTTTTGGCTTTCATGATTGGATTCTCTCGGAGATCGTCTAATCTGTCAGACAAACTAGAGTTTTCTTTCATCCACCGATAATATGTATCTCTTGAAATGCCAGCGTGAGCACACATTGACTTGACGTTCAAACGAACTCCTGCTGCCTCTTCAAGCTTCTGAACAGTGTCAGGCGTGAACTTAGTTGTACGATTGGGGTTTCTATACTTAAATTTGTATCCTTTTGGGCGTGCCATATAAATTACTTTACTCCTAACATTTCCTCTATTTCAGCCACGATCTTGTTAATCTCATCCCAACGTTCGCATGGACCCACGGGAATAGGCGCTGGGATAATAACTTGCTGAGCATTTATCAACTCAACTCGTGCTTTCTTGAGATGATCTCTGATTTTGACTTCATCAAGATCACTCTCATCATATCCACTAATAACCTTATCACTTGTCATAGCTATATTCTACGCTAACCATTGGATTTCTGCACCATTCTTGCCCACAGTCTTGTCACCCTTGTGTGGATGTACGAGTTTGTGTTGTCGCGCTTCTGGTAGATGACATCTAGATTCTCTGCGAATGTTTTAGCACCGACTGTCCATAACTCTGTGAAGTTTGAGAATGTTCGGTTTTGGTAGTGTGTCTTTCCTTGTTTCCACAGCACCATGCATGGCTCGTAGATGCGGTGGTAGAGCTGACCTGGAGAGAATATCAGACTGTTCTTGAGCCATATGATTATCTGAGAGAAGTGCCAGCCAGTTTCGCGTAGAGCCAGCATGTTCACGTCAGTCAATCGTGAGGCATACCACCAGTAGAGAGTCACATCATCTGACGAGAATGCGTAGAGTTGAGTCGTTACGTCTTTGTAGAATTTCAGAGCTTCTTCAGGTGTCTTGTCGTCATTGAAGATACGGCCACCAGTGCCACCGAACTTGTCGTTGTCGTATGAGTATTGTTTCTTCTTCTTACCAGTATATCTGTCGGGCAGGCCAGCGGTTGATTGGTAGTCGATGGAGTATGGTGGATCAGTGAAGATGAGACGAGCTTTTTCTTCTCCCAACAGGGCCTTGTAAGTCGCAGAATCGGTAGAATCTCCACATATGAGTCTATGCTCGCCTAACTGGTAAACATCGCCCAAAACGCTCTGTGGCTTGCCTACGGCGCTCAAATCGGGAGTGTCCTCCTCTGTTTCGAGGATCAAATTGGCATCAAAGCCAGTAAGGTCGATCATTTCGAGTGATAGAGTCTTCAATTCCTCGATCACGATGTCCATTGTCCAGTTCGATTCATTGAGACGATTGTCGGCCAATCTATAGGATTTAGCGTGTTCTTCATCAACATCGAGGGTGATTGTAGGTACTTTCTCTATACCCATGAAGTGAGCAGCGAGATAACGACCGTGTCCTACGATAATCACTCCTTTGGCATCGAGAACGATCGGTTGATTGAAGCCGAACTCTTGGATGGATGCCGCGATCTTCTTTATCTGTGACTCGGGATGTTCTTTGGCATTCTTAAAGTATGGCTCGATTTCTGCGAGTGACTTATAAACTATCTGTACTTCTTCTTTATCTTGTTGTTCTGTCATGAGAATGTGTACTACCCTCTGGCTCGGCAATCTGTAGATTGATGCGAGCACTTTCTTTCATACCAATTGCGCGCAGGATCAGGCGGATCGCCTTGGCAGTGTCGCCAGATCTACCAATGACACTACCCATATCTGATGGGTTAACGTGGAGGGTTAATAAAACTCCCATTTCATCTATCTTTGTTTCGGTACTTACTTCATCAGGAAACTCGACCAATGCTTTCACAATCTGTTCTAGGATGTCTTTTGATTTTTTCATGTTGATTATTCTTTAGTTTGTTTAATAACTGACTCCACGATCATCCCAGAGCTGGTAACTAGGATTGAAGCGATAGACACCGCACTTTCTACGCCTGCGATGAGTACATTGACAGGATCAACCACTCCCACAGCAAGGTATGGACCCACCTCGCCAGTCACAACATTCATGACTTCGCCTTTGAGAGTAATGTGGGGTTCGATACCCATGTTTTCTAGGAGTTGTCGGTGCGGATATTGAAGTGCCTCATTTAAGATCGGGCTGGATGTCTTTAGACGAGCCAGTGCGACTCCTGCACCACAGACGACACCTCCTTTGTAGGCAGATTTAACGGAATTGATAGTATCTTCCACTTTGTATTTCAGTGCTTTCTGCTCACTTTCGGTTGACGCACCGACTTTGATCACAGCGACCGACTGTGTGAACATGGCGAGGCGATCAAGGATGCCTTTCTTCTTATTCTCGTCTGGCTCATTCTCAAGGGCAGAACGGAGGGATTTTATAGCCGTTGATATCTCTGTTTTCTTTCCTTTCGGACCCACAATGACGGACTCTTCTCTGCGACATATGAAGCGAGTAGCATGGCCAAGATCAGCGAGAGTGGCTTCATCTAGCTTGTCGCCTTTTGATTCAGTGAACATTTTAGCGCCAGTCATGAGGGCGATATCCTCTAGGGTGACCTTTCTGTCGGCAGTAGCGGGCGCGTTGATTGCGATGATAAGGAACTTGCCTTGTATCTTGTTTACGACAGCGGTTGCGAGGGCTGATTGCTCCATGTTGTCACAAATGATGACCAGCTCGCGTTTGTTGGCTGTTACCATTTTATTCATTATCGGTAGAATGTCGTCTGTTTCAGTGAGTCGATAGTCGGTGATCAGGATCGATGGTTTCTCAATCACAGACTCCATACGTTCAGGATTGATGATCATGTATGGGCTTAGATATCCACGATCAATCTTCACTCCCTCGGAGAGATCAACACTTGTTTCCATCGTTGGAGACTTGTCGATGGTAATGACTCCATCTTTACCAAGTTTCCAGTATAGTTCAGAGACCATTTCAGCGATCTCCTCGTTATCAAACGAGATCAGGGCAACCTTTTTCAACTCATCTTTGGATTTCACTTCGTGAGATGCTTTTCGGAGCTGTTCACGCACCTCGATGAGACCTTTCTGTAACTCCAACGCTATCTTACGGCCGTCACGCTTGCCTCTGCGCGCGACCTCGTTGATTATGGACTGCAACATTATGAGAGAGCTGGTCGTACCATCACCGACACGATCGTTGGTTCTGACCGCTGTTTCACGAATAACCTTTACCCATGCATTTTCAGCTGGATCAGGAAGTTCGAAGTCACGGGCGATCTGTACTCCATCATCCACTACCATGTGGTGGGTGAATCTATCGATCAATACTTTGTTGCTTGCGGGCCCGAATGTTGGGCGGATGAAGTCTACCATTTGGTTCACTGCCGACTTGATGACTTCAAATGTCTTGTCTTGCACTACTTTGATTTCTGTTTGGTTGGGATTCATGGCTAGTTATATCCGTTAGATATTAAGTATTCTACAAACTCTCGGAGAGTTCTGGTGTCGACTACATTACTTACTGGCGACATACCAGTATCATGTTTCTTAATAAAGAATTTGGCAGCTGATCTGGCCAACTTGGAATGTCGATGTGTTGGTACCATCAGGGTTGCTAAATCCGATTCTGTTGTCACTTCTAAGTGTATTCGTTCGGTCATATTACTATTTTACATTTTTCTGGCTGATAAATTTTATAGTTTTTGAGGATTTTGATGAGTTACATTTTCCGCAAAGTGGTTGAATATTTTCTATGTTGTCTTTTCCCCCCTTTGTGATTGGTATGATGTGATCTTTCGTGAGTTTTATTTCAGGTTCAACACGTTTACAACAGAGACACATGTACCCAACAATCTTCTTCAGTTTTTCCCATTGAGCATTCGTATGCGACCCTCCCGATCCTCTTAAAAGTGCCCTACGTCTATGCCACTGAGCATTAAGATTTTTTTTATTCTTCTGTGCCCACAACTTATGAACTTCTTTGTATTTCTCCATTCTCAATGGATCATTCTTTATTTTCGCCCAACACTTTGCCATTATCTCTTTCCGTCTTTCTGGATTTTCCTTCGCCCATTTTTTTGCTCTTTTCTTGACTAATTCCTTCGATTTCTGATATTTTGCTGGATTCTTCTTAAGAAGTCTCTCCCTGTTATTTGCGTAAAATTCCTTCCAATTTGTCATAACGTAATTTTACACTTTTCACGATGGTAAATCAACATATACGCTCTTTTTGTAGCACCACTTCTTTGACAATAATTCCTCAGATGAATTTTGAGATATTCTGTGCTGTTTATCCTCTCCTTGAAGCCCTTGATCCATCGAAACTTTTTGTTGCACCTCACGCACACTTCCCACTTAACTTTCGGGCTTTCGTGCAAGATTTTCACCTCGTGCGGAAGCCCATCTCTACATCCTAGATTCATTCCGTACCTCATTCTTTGATGAAAGCTAGTACGAACTCTTCATCGAGAAGCTTATAATCGTTGCCCTCTATACTGAGGTCATCGCCAGCGTAGGTGCCATAAATGACACGATCGCCTTTTTTGATATCTTTGATTTCTGGGCCTACAGCGATCACCTTTCCTATTGTTTTCTGTTCTTGCTCGACATTCGATGGAGTGATCAGACCATGCTCGTTCTCGCGAGACTCCTTTGAGTCGGGTTGTACGAGCACTTGTTTGCCTCTCGGATGGATGTTTGATTTTTTCATTGCAGTTCTTCTAGTTTTGTATCTCTACCTTTCCTACGATTCTCGGCAATGATTCTTTGCCTAGATTCTTCAGATTCTGATAATGGCTCGATTATGAATCCTTTCGGCCGTGGACCCACCGATCGCATTTGTTTCTCTACGATGTTGGTTGCACGTTCGATAGGGACTCGGAAGAATAGCAATGCCACCAATACTAGGATTGACAATGAGACACCTGCTACTAATCCGAGTAAGAAAATCATAGTTATGCTGCGGATAGACCAGCACCTGTGATAGATGGTGACTCACTTGATGGCGCACTAGTCAATGAATCTGCATCTACTGGTTCGTTAGAAACAGCGGCAGCACCACATCGAGGGCAAGACTCGTCACTCCCATTCATAACATGGCCACCTGTACAAATTTTTTCTGTCATTTTTTTAATTTTAATCTTCTAATAATTACGCTTCTGCGAGATCGACTATTGGCTTCTCATCAGTTGAACCCTCTACCGATACTGGTGCATCCTTTTCTGGTTTCTTCTTCGCATCCATTATTTGTGGGCGCGCAGCGATTTGGAATGCACCTGTATGTGGGTCTTGGATCATGAATGGCACAGCACTTATTGACAATTCAAACTCTGCAAGAAGCGGAGTAAGCTTTGCGTTGAAAGCTTTGGCTCTTTTATCCAAATCTTCTTGAGCCAACTGTTGCTCTGCTCGAGCAATTGCTTCTGACTTTGGGTCTTCTACCTTTGTTTCTTTTTTTTCTTCTGTCATAGTTCTTTAGACCAGCGCTTCTTAGCACCGACCTTGCCGATCCGTTTCATGTAGGCTTTACCACGCTTTTTAACAAGCGCTTTCCCACCACGACGACCCCAGTCGAATGCTAGAGAGTTCAGGGTTTTTTTAATTTTAATTTTGCTCATAATATTTTGGTATTCCCTCTGTGTCGTGATGGAGGTTGGATTTGGTTCGGGTGGATAGAGTACAAGCTCCACCTTATCGTCACCATTTTGCTTGTACATTCTCATACCAAGGAGCTACCTTGATATCATCCATCACAACACGGAGAGAACACCTCCCTATATTGTATCGCAAGCTGTCGGTATGGACAAGACATACATGTGGATAACTTAGAATGTTGGTTTTAGGTCCTCATCAGGATATTCAACCTGTGACTCAGATGAATTTAGAGCAACCCGATCCAACGCTTTTAATCCGTAATTCTCTGTCGGTGGCGCTTTCACGCCAGTCAAGGCCTCGATGTCGATGACGTACTGGCAGAACTCAACGACCCCAAGTCCTGTGGTACTTCCTTTCATTCGTACTTTCTGGCCAAGCACTTCGAAGATTCCTTTTGTCAGGAACTTTCCTTTGAATAATTCGTGGAGCTTGTCGAGATCAGATTCGCCAGTTTCTTTGGCGATCTCTGGTAAATAAATTCCCCAATAATAGCGATTTTGTTGCTCTGTGCGCTTTGGTTTGCGATTGTGGATCATCAGGGTAACTTCTTCGCCCTCTTTGTATTTCTGTAGTTGGTGGTGATACCAGCGTGGGGATTTCACGATCATAGCTTTGCCTTTGAGACCCTTGCGGATCACAGCAGCGAAGCTGTTTGTGTAAGTGACTCCATCTGGTTTCTCTTTTTCTTTATTCATTTTATTTCTTCTTTAGCTTCTAGGAGGTCTTCAACATCGCTTTGAAATCCAACAGGGAATGTTCCGTCTGCTTTTTTCATTAGTTCTATCACCCCCTCCCTCATCCTCTCCCTCTCCTCTGCTACGGCTTGGTGGATTTTCTCTATCCACCAATCGGCTATTAACATCTCAACTTTAGAATAGTCTGAAACCTCGTTAGCTATATTAAATGTCCTAACGTGCCATTCTTCTCTTAGTTTTTCTGTGGGGGTCATATATTTATTTAAGGTGTATTGTGTAAATAGAATTTTTATCTTCAATAGTGAGAGTAATTTTGTTTTGTTGAACATGACGTTTAAATTCCCATTTTGGTGCTTCTTTACCCACAAATTTAGAGTCTAGGGAAGCGAGGTTATCCACTCTTGTTAGGAGAGAAGCTCTTACTGTATTTACAGCTGTATTTACAGCGACATTTATGTCATCGGTATCCTGATGTCTTGATGTGCATTCCCCACACGCATCAATAATTTGCATTATCACCTCCCCCCTCACCAAAAATAAAGTTTCTTGTCTCGCCTTTTCTTTTTGTTCAACAACAAAGTCGTGTAATTTTTCGTAGCATTCACTAGTAAGATATATTCCTATTGAGTCTGGTTTGTCCAACATATCAGATACTATTTTCCAACCTCCCCACTCTTCACTTTGTGATTTTTCTTCAAATGTTTTCATATTATTTTTCTGTTAGGTTTATTGAACTTAGCCCAAGTATATTTATTCTTGTCGTAACACTTCTTCCTGCTCAGTCTGACACTTTCTATATTATTCTTTGACCATTCTTTGTTTCTGGTTTTCTTACACTCTGTACAGCTTCTTGTTCCTTTATGTAGATATGTATTTTCTACCGTAAACTCGTGTCCTTTGTGGCAATGAGTGTTGTGGGTTCTCGGATTGAGAGTCCTCAGCTTTTTTCTTGTTTCATCTGTACAATCATACTTAGCGTGGCAACTTCGACATAAATTGATAAAATTCTCTCTTTTATAGGCATACTCTTTTTCTCTCTTTTTTGCCCATTGGTAATTTATAGATTTTTTAGAACAGTCTTTATTTTCACACTTACTTGCAACTCCGTAATTGTATTTTAACCAATAGTGAACTGATGCATAAAAACTTCTCTCTTTTTTTGGTAAATTATTTGTACTCATTCTTTAAGGATAACATTTCTTTACAAGCAATGCAACACTCCCCCACCACCCTCTCCCTCTCTTCTGCTATGGCTTGTGCGATTGATTCGGATATTCTCCGTCTTACTTCTGATTTTGACTTTGGAGCTACAGAGCAGAAATCTCGCACCATTTCTTCTATGTTTTCTGTGTAGTCTTTCATAATTATATTTTATAGGTTATTTCACAACGAACTGTCTCCCAGTCTTTATT